>Ga0137309_101271_pt1 | contig 17510 bp, 10 predicted proteins | sample NAcewiD2O_June_FD_97179 | JGI IMG/M metagenome (GOLD analysis project Ga0137309, IMG submission 97179) | Mouse cecal microbial communities from Vienna, Austria - N-Acetylneuraminic amended D2O_June | ecosystem: Host-associated > Mammals > Digestive system > Large intestine > Cecum | place... | reverse complement strand
GCGTCAAAGTCGATATAATCCTCCAGTTCCGGCGAAGCGTGGTATTTGCTGTCAAAGCTGACAAAGTGATGGCCCACGTCCTCATCCGTTTCTGCGTCTTTGATGAACACAAAATCCTCCAGATGCCGGGCTATTCTCATGACTTCTCCGCTGCCGGAAACATCGGTGTACTCCACGACCGCCGCCAGCTTTTCAAAGCCTTCAGCGGTTTTCGGAAACGCGTCAGACAGTTCGTTTGCCACCCCGAGGCCATGATCACGCAGCATGGTTTCCAAGTGCTGTATCCACATGGAATTGTCCAGCATGAAATCCGTGAACGCCACCTTGCACATATCCGGGGAGGGCGCACCCATCCGCCTGGCGGCCTTGATGATGGCAAGGTCATCTTCTGGCAGGTACAGGTACTCGGTTTTGGGGCCGTACTCCATCTTTGCGACGGCAATAATGTCCCGGCGGGGTTCGCAGTAGGGGAACGTGGTACTGTGATAGACTTCACGGTACGGCACATCCTTACTCGTGAAGAGCAGGCCGTAGGTGGTGGGAGTCCCATCCCCGCTGGTCAGCAGGTCACGGCCTGCCTGCTCGAAGTCGAGTTTGTCGATTTCGGAAGCGGGCAGAGCGCCCATCGTATTGAGCAGATATTTCCTGCCCACAGCAGCCAGGTCGGTGACGTTTTGCACCAGCGTGTACCTATCCATATTAAAGGCGAGGTTAATAAGCGCTTTGAGGTCTGACGGCTGCTCCACCTGTACAGCCGCCCAAAACTGGTCTTGCTCATACGGGGTAAACCGGTTGAGGTTTTTGGCGAGGAAGTTCAGCTCGTCCAGATCGATTTCCTTCCCATTCAGCATGGCCAGGGCCTCTGGAGACACATCGTCGGCGGTGACCTTGAAGGGCGCAGTGTGAAACGCCTTGACGAGCGCCTTTTGAATTTCTGCTTCGCGCAGGGGGAGGGTCAACGTGGTCCGCATAGGGCCGTGCCAGATTTTTAGGGTTATCATAGGTTCAGCTCCTTTCCAAAATAAAAAAAGCCGGTCGCTTGTTCTCGGAGAAATTTCTCCAGCGACCGGCTATGTATTTTTACAAAGAGAGGGCCAGCAAATCATCTCCGCTGGCCCTCTCTTTTTTCTTTATTCTGTTGTTGTGAGGGTTCGGTTCCTGCCGGAAAGCCAAAAGGCCGTTTTGCCATCCACGTTTTCGCACTTTCGAAATCCAGGCTTCCGGGCATCAAAAAACCGCGCTGTGGCGCGGTTTTTTGAGCGAATATCTTTTTTTATCCACAGGATGGCACGCCAGAAGGGATTCGAACCCCCGACCTTTTGGTTCGTAGCCAAACACTCTATCCAGCTGAGCTACTGGCGCTTCTTTCAACTTCCTTATTATACTCCCTTCCGCGCCAAATGTCAAGGGTTTGTTTCAATTTCTCTGTGAAATTTCAGCAGCGTACAACCATAGGGCCGCAAAACCGACACCGCGCCCAGAGGTTCGCCCAGTAACAGCTGGCCTCCCGCCAGGTTCAGCTTCAGCCCCATAATGCTCTGAGGCCGCTCGCTGCGGTTCACCACCAGCAACAGGCTGTCTCGGAACACCTGATCCAGGTCCTCCCGAACCGACAGGCGGTACCGCTCCATCACCAGCAGATTGCCCTCTGCCCGCAGAGTGCGGTAGCCTCCCCGGGCTAAAATAGACTTCTGCTCCGCCCGCATGGCCCCCAGAGCGCGATACCAGTCCAGCAGTTCCTTGTCCTCCCGGCCCCAAGGGTAGCAGGCCCGGTTAAAGGGGTCCCGGTAGCCCTCCAGCCCCGCCTCATCGCCATAGTACAGGCAGGGCACTCCGGGCAGCAGGTATTGCAGCATTGCCGCCAGCTTCAACCTGGCCACGCCGGTCTCCCGCTGGCGCTGATTCAAAGTCTGGCCGCTCTGCCACTCTCTCCCCCGGCTTCCGGCGGGCTCGCCGCCCAGCACCGTCAGGGCCCGCTCGGTGTCGTGGGTGCCGATGTGGTTCATCAGCAGGCGCAGGCACTGGGGCGGGTAGTTCTCCACAATGTTCTCTACCGCCTCCGCAAAGGCCTTGGGGTCGCCGCCCAAAAGGAAGGCGAAAACCGCGTCCCGGAAGGGGTAGTTCATCACGCTGTCCAGCTGGCCTCCCAGTAGGTACCGCCGGCGCACGCCGTAGGCCGCCTTATTGGAGGCGTCCTCCCACACCTCGCCCAGCACCAGGGCCTCCGGGTCCTCGGCCTTGGCGGCGGCGGAAAGCTTGTCAATAAAGGGGTCCGGCAGCTCGTCGGCCACGTCCAGCCGCCAGCCGGAGGCTCCCGCCCGCAGCCAGCGCCGGACGATGCCGTCCTCGCCGTTGATAAATTCATTGTAGCTCTCGTTGGTCTCGTTCACGTTGGGCAGGGTGTCAAAGCCCCACCAGCTCTCGTACTGGTCCGGCCAGTTGTGGAAGCAGTACCAGGAGGAATAGGGCGACTCCTGGGAATTGTAGGCCCCGGCGGCCGCATACCGGCCCTCCCGGTTAAAGTACACGCTGTCGCTGCCCGTGTGGCTGAACACCCCGTCGATGAGCACCTGGATGTCCAGATCCGCCGCCGCCTGGCACAGGGCGGTAAAGTCCTCCTCCGTGCCCAGCAGGGGGTCAATTTTGGAATAGTCCGCCGTGTCGTACCGGTGGTTGGAGTGGCTTTCGAACACCGGGTTCAGGTAAATGCAGGTGACGCCCAGGCTTTTCAGGTAGGGCAGCTTTTCAGCAATGCCCCGCAGGTCGCCGCCGAAAAAGTCGCTGTTGGTCACGCGCCCCTGCTCGTTGGGCCTCCACTCGGGCTGCTCGTACCAGTCCTGGTGATAGGTCCGCCCGGCGGGCAGGCCGGTCTTCTCCTGGTCCGACTTGAAAAAGCGGTCGGGAAAAATCTGATACATCACCCCGCCTTCCAGCCAGGAGGGGGTCTCGAAGCCCGCCCGGTACACCGTCAGCTGCCAGCGCCAGGTGCCGCCAAAAACCGCCCAGCCCCGCTCTCCCCGGGAAAGGCGCTGCACGCCCCGGCAGGTGCTGGCCTCGAACTGATAGAAATAGAGCCCCGTGTCCTCGGGAGTAAAGTCGCACTCCCACCATTCCCGGTTCTCGCCGTTCATGCCGCACCAGAACATGTCCTGGATGATGGCCGGGTCCCCCTCCCGCTCCATGATCAGCCGGGCGGCGGAGCAGCTGAGCTCCCGGGGCAGGGTGATGCGGAAATGCACCGGCGACCCCGCCTCCACCGCCCCGGTAGGGGCCCGGTATTTGGGATTTCTCGAATGAAACAAAAACTACCAACTCCTTGAAGGGCGGAAGGCCGCGGAGCTCTGCTCCGCACCTCGCCACCTTTTGAAAAAGGTGGACGAAAACTTTAGACGCTTTTTCGGGGACGGAACAGCCTCCTTAGCGCCCGGTTTGGGGGTTTGCGCGTACTCCGTGCCTCGCTAAGGTCGTGGGGGTTCCCCCCACACCCCACCACCTTTTGAAAAAGGTGGACGAAAACTTTAGACGAATTTTTTCGGGGACGGAGGAGCTACCTTAGCGCCCGGTTTGGGGCTTGAGGCATTCCCCGCACAGTTTGCAACTAGGTGCAAAACTTCGCCCAGCAGTCTCCTGCTCCGCGCGTGGAGGGTGAAAAACTTTCCCCCGCAGGAGCGCGTTGCTTTGCGCGCATACGCGGCGTGGGTGCAGCGTCACGCTGCCTAGTCGAAGATTTTGGCGGCTAGGTTTTTCTCGGGGGGGACCGGGCTGGCGTGCCAGATGTTCCCGGCATAGTCCCGGATGGCCCGGTCCGCCGCGAAACGGCCCGCGCCCGCAATATTTACCAGAGACATCTTGTTCCAGCGGGTCTGGTCGTGGTAGACCTCCACCGCCCGGTCCTGAGCGGCCCGGTAGGACTGGAAATCCGCCAGTGCCATGTAGCGGTCCTGCTGGAGGATGGCCTTGAAGATATCGCCGAACTGCTTGCCGTCCAGGCCGTGGTTCAGGGTGTCCAGGGCCCGGCGCAGCTGCTGGTCGTGCTGGTAGTGCTGGGATGGATTGTAGCCGGTGCGCTTAAGCTGCTCCACCTGGCTGGCGGTCATGCCGAAGAGGAACATGTTCTCGTCCCCCACCGCCTCGTGAATCTCCACATTGGCCCCGTCCAAGGTGCCCAGGGTAAGGGCTCCGTTTATCATAAACTTCATGTTGCTGGTGCCGCTGGCCTCGGTGCCCGCCAGGGAGATCTGCTCGCTGATCTCCGCCGCGGGGGTCAGCAGCTCGGCCCAGGTAACGCAGTAGTTCTCTACAAAGATCACCTTCATCTTCTGGTTGACCCGGCTGTCGTTGTTGATGGTGTGGGCCAGGGCGGCGATGAACTGGATGATCTGCTTGGCAAAGTAGTAGCCCGGCGCGGCCTTGGCCCCAAAGAACCAGGTGTGGGGGGTAAAGTCCGCGTTGGGGTTGTCCAGCAGCCACTGATAGGTGGCCAGAATGGACAGGGCGTTCATGTGCTGGCGCTTGTACTCGTGCAGGCGCTTCACCTGCACGTCGAAAATGCTGTCCGGGTCCACCACGTCGCCCTGGGTGTGCTTGAGGTGGGCGGCCAGGCGCTCCTTGTTGGCCCGCTTAATCTTCTCCAGCCGGTCCAGCACGGCGGAGTCATCCTGATATTTCAGCAGCTCGGAGAGCTTGTCCGCATCATAGACATAGTCGTTCCCAATGAGCTCGGTGATCAGGGAAGCCAGCTTGGGGTTGGACTGGCACAGCCAGCGCCGGTGGGCGATGCCGTTGGTGACATTGGTAAACTTCTGGGGCTCCTCCACATAGAAGTCGTGGAACAGGTCGTCCTTTAAAATATCGCTGTGCAGGGCGGAAACGCCGTTGACGCTGTGCCCGCCGATGACAGCCAGGTTGGCCATTTTCACATAGCCGTTCTGGATGGGGGCCATGCGGCCGATTTTGCCGTGGTCCACGCCCTTATACTTCATCTCTTCCCAGAAGCGGCGGTTGATCTCCTCGATGATCTGGTAGATGCGGGGCAGGCGCATGCGCACCAAGTCGCACTTCCAGGTTTCCAGGGCTTCGCTCATGACGGTGTGGTTGGTGTAGGCAATGGTCTGCTTCACAATGTCCCAGGCCGCCTCCCAGCTGTAGCCGCACTCGTCCAGCATAATGCGCATCATCTCCGGAATGGCCAGCACCGGGTGGGTGTCGTTCAGGTGGATGGCCGCCAGCTTCGGCAGCTCGTCCAGGTTGCTGTGGACGAACAGGTGCCGCCGGATGATGTCCTGAATGGAGGCGGACACCAAAAAGTACTGCTGGGAGAGGCGCAGCAGCTTGCCCTCGGTGTGGTCGTCCTCTGGGTAAAGCACCTTGGTGATTACCTCGGCCATGGTTTGCTGCTCCATGGCCCGCATATAGTTGCCTCCGCCAAAAAGGTTCATGTCAAACTGGTGGTTCTCCGCCTTCCACACCCGCAGCAGGCTGATGCCCCGGCCATCCATGCCGGAGACGTACAGGTCAAAGGGAATGGCCGTTACGGTGGTGTAGTCCTTGTGCCTTACGGCGTGGTACTGGTCGTTCCAGCGCTCCTCAATGTGCCCGTCAAAATGGACCTCCACGGAGTTATCGGGCACCTGCTGCATCCACACCGAACCCCCGGGCAGCCAGAAGTCCGGCAGCTCGGTCTGCCAGCCGTCCACCAGCTTTTGGCGGAAGAGGCCGTATTCGTACCGCAGGGAATAGCCCATGGCCGGGTACCCCTGGGTGGCCAGGCCGTCTAAAAAGCAGGCGGCAAGCCGGCCCAGGCCGCCGTTGCCCAGGCCCGCGTCCGGCTCCTGCTCGTATAGGTTTTCCAGCTTGATGCCGTATTCCGCCAGGGCTGTGCGCATATTGTCCTCCAGCCCCAGGTTGCACAGGTTGTTGCGCAGGGAGCGCCCCAGCAAAAATTCCATGCAGAGGTAATAGACCTGCTTGGTGCCTGTGCGCTCGGCGTTGTGGTTAAATTCCGCGCGGCCCTTTGCCATCAGCTCCCGCACAATGAGCGCCACGGCCTTGTAGTACTCCTCGTTGGTGGCGTTTTGCAGCGAGACCCCAAACGTGTGTGAGAGCTTGTCGCGAATGCCCTCCTTAAGCTGCGTTACGGTCAGGTTGTAGTTCATGTGTAAGCCTCCAAATCTAAAAAATATGGTTAAACTATCGAAAAAAATCCGACAGCCTCGCGGTCAGAACAGGCTAATATATGAATTATACACTAAATCCAGAGGAAATGCAACTCCGTATTCCCAACAAGGATAAGGCGTTCACTTTGTATATACCAAACAGTTCGGCAAGTTTTCACCCATGTTCCGCGCCTCTCCAAAAAGGGACGCTGCTTTTTGTGCATGTTTCCCAGAGAATTCGGCCGGATTTTCCGAGAAAGGGGCTTTCCATAGGGCGTTTTTTGTCATATAATAAGGGAAGAGAGATTTTTCGGAAAGGACGGATTCCAGGTGGAAAAGAAAAGAAGGGTACGGCTGACGATCAACGGGGTGGTCTGCGGGGTGATCACTGCCGAGAGCGGCGAATATATGCAGGCCCTGGCCGACGAGGTGGGCGGGCTTATGACCGAAGTGCAGGGGGCCTCCCCGCTGATTACCCGGGAGTCCGCCGCCCTGACCGCCGCTTTGAGCCTGTGCGACGACTTCCACAAAAGCGCGGACCGGGCCCAGCATCTCCAAGAGCGGGTGGACGAGCTGGAAGTGGAGGCGGAGCTGTGGCAGGAGGAAAAGGCGGAGCTGCTGAAAAACGCCCTGGACGCCCAGAAGGACGCCCAGCTGGCGGAAAAAGCCGCCCGCCTAGAGGCGGAAAACACCGTGCTGGAAGAGGCGGTTCAGCGGCTGAAAGGTGCCAACGCCCGCGCCCAGGCTTTGGAAGACGAAAACACCGCTCTGCGGGAGGCCGCCCAGCGCCAGCCCGTGGGCAACCCGGAGCGGGAGGCCCAGCTGGCCCAGGAAAACACCAGCCTCAAGGAGCGCCTGCGCCAGGTAGTGGAATTTACCAAGCAGAACCAGGAGGCCCTTCAATCGGCGGAAGAGCAAGCCGCTGAGGCCCAGGCTCTCCGCCAGAAGGTGGAGGAACTGACCGCCCAGGCGCAGCAGGGGCAGGAGGCTCTTCAATCGGCGGAAGAGCAGGCCGCTGAGGCCCAGGCTCTCCGCCAGAAGGTGGAGGAATTGACCGCCCAGGCCCAGCAGGAGCGGGAGGCTCTTCAATCGGCGGAAGAGCAAGCCGCTGAGGCCCAGGCTCTCCGCCAGAAGGTGGAGGAACTGACCGCCCAGGCCCAGCAGGGGCGGGAGGCCCTTCAATCAGCGAAAGAGCAAGCCGCTGAGGCCCAGGCTCTCCGCCAGAAGGTGGAGGAACTGACCGCCCAGGCCCAGCAGGGGCGGGAGGCCCTTCAATCAGCGAAAGAGCAAGCCGCTGAGGCCCAGGCTCTCCGCCAGAAGGTGGAGGAACTGACCGCCCAGGCCCAGCAAGGGCAGGAGGCCCTTCAATCAGCGGAAGAGCAAGCCGCTGAGGCCCAGGCTCTCCGCCAGAAGGTGGAGGAACTGACCGCCCAGGCCCAGCAGGGGCGGGAGGCTCTTCAATCGGCGGAAGGGCAGGCCGCTGAGGCCCAGGCTCTCCGCCAGAAGGTGGAGGAATTGACCGCCTCTCTGCAAAAGGCCTCTGGGAGAGGCCGGGAAGCCGAGGATTTAGAACAGCAGCTCAGTGAGCTGAACGTGGAGCTGCGCCGGGCCAGAGCCGCCGCCAAGCTGGCTCAGGAGCAGCAGAACGAAATGGAAAACCTGCGGGAACAGGTGCGGGTGCTGACCCGGGAATCCGCCCAGACCCGGGAGGCACTGGAAACCGCCCAAGAAGCTCTGGCCCGCAGCCGGACGGAGGAAGCTCCTGCCATCAAAAAAGAGCCCCATCGGGAGAAACCCCGCCGGGAAGAGCGCCGCCAGGAGGAACCCGCCTCCCAGGACCAGGAGCCCGAAGCCCCCTGGTCCCCCAAACCGGGCCGCAAACGCCGGAACCCCCTGCGCTATGAGGAAGACCTGGGCCAGTCCGGCATGGTGAGCTTCTTTGAAAAGGATGAGTAACGGCATGGAGGTCCTGGCCCCCGCCGGGGGCTGGGAGGCCCTGGAAGCCGCTGTGCGGGCGGGGGCGGACGCGGTCTACTTGGGCGGCCAAGCCTTTGGCGCCCGGGCCAGCGCCAAAAACTTCTCCCGGGAGGAACTGAAAGCGGCGGTGGAATACTGCCACGCCCGGGGCGTGCGGGTCCATGTGACGGTGAATACCCTATTAAAAGACCATGAGTTGGACAGCGCTTTGGACTTTGTCCAGTTTTTGTGCGCCCTGCCAGTGGACGCAGTGCTGGTGCAGGACATGGGCCTGTGGCGGCTGCTGCGCCAGCGGGCCCCGGCCCTGCCTCTGCACGCCTCCACCCAGATGAGCCTGCACACCCCGGCGGGAGTCCGGCTGGTGAAGGAGCTGGGCGGCTCCCGGGCTGTGCTGGCACGGGAGCTGGCTTTGGATGAAATCCGGGAAATCGCGGACAGCTGCTCCATTGAGCTGGAAGCCTTTGTCCATGGGGCCCTGTGCATGAGCGTCTCGGGTCAATGCTACTTAAGCGCCATGCTGGGAGGCCGCAGCGGCAACCGGGGCCAGTGCGCCCAGCCCTGCCGCCTGCCCTTCGCCGGGCCGGGGGGGACAGGGCACGACCTCTCTTTGAAAGATTTATCTTTTATGGAACAAATTTCCCGGCTGCGGGAGTCCGGGGTGTGCTCGGCCAAAATTGAGGGCCGGATGAAGCGCCCGGAATACGTGGCCGCCGCCGCTGCCGCCTGCCGTCTGGCCGCGGACGGAGAGGCCATCCCCCCGGAGCTGGCCCGCAGCCTGGAGGCGGCTTTCTCCCGCTCCGGTTTTACCAATGGCTACCTTACCGGCCGGCGGGGGCGGAGCATGTTCGGCACCCGCCGCAAGGAGGACGTCACCGCAGCCACAGAGAAAGTATACGCCAGCCTGCGGAACCTATACCGGGGGGAGCGCCAAAGCGTCCCCACAGCCCTGTGCCTGAGCCAGGAAGGCGGCTTCCTGGTTCTCACCGCCCAGGACCAGGAAGGCCGCGTGGCCTCTGCCAAAATTCCGGCGGAGGGGAGCCGCCTGCCCCGTGAGCGCTGCCTACAGCAGCTGGGCAAAACCGGCGGCACCCCATTCCGGGCGGCCTCGGTCCAGGTCCCGGAAGAAGGCGCGCCCATTGGGGTGGCCGGTTTGAACGCCCTGCGCCGCCAAGCCTTAGAGGAGCTTTTGGCCGCGCGGGCCAAGCGGCTGGCCATCCCCTTTACACCCATGCCCCTGACCTGGGACCAGCCGGAGCCTCCCGCCCAGCCCTTGGGGATGCGGGCCGTGTTCCGCTCGGCAAAGCAGCTGTGCCCCCAGGCCCGAGCCTGTGAAGCCATCGCCTTGCCGGTAGAGACCAACCTGGGGGTGCTGAAAAACCTGAGGCAGGAGGGCTGGCCCCTACTGGTGCTGGACCTGCCCCGTGCCATCTTCGGCGGGGAGAAGGAGCTGCGCCGCCGGATGGAGGCCTGTATGGCGGCGGGGTTTGGGGACTTTCTGTGCGGCAACCTGGGCGCGGTGCAGCTCTGCCGGGAGCTGGGAGCCCGGGCCCATGGAAGCTTTGGCCTTAACATTGCCAACTCCGCGGCTGCGGAGGTCTTTTGCCAGCTGGGCCTGGCCAGCGCCGAGCTGAGCTTTGAGCTCTCGAACCGGGAGCTGGCCAGGCTGCGGCCTCCCCCAGGCATGGCGCTGGGGCTTATGGTCTATGGCCGCCAGCCGCTGATGCTGACCCGCAACTGTCCCTTGGCCAACGGCCCTGGCGGCTGCCAGAACTGCCGGGAGCCCGGCGCGCTGGCTGACCGCAAGGGGGCCCGCTTTCCGGTGGTGTGCCGGAGCCGGGGCCAGTGCGGCGTGGAGCTTTTGAACTCAGTCCCCCTATGGCTGGGGGACTTGCGGGAGCCCCTTCCCCCCTGGGCCTTTGGGATTCTGCGCTTTACCGTGGAAGATGCGGAGCACTGCGGCCAAATCCTCCAGGGTTTCCAATCCGCTGCCCCGCTGGGCAGCCCCTTTACACGGGGCCTCATCCGCACCGGTGTGAAATAGTCAGGAGACTGTGGAAAACTCAGTGGAAAGTGTTGAAACCCTGTAACATCCCTCCCCTTGTCCCCCAACCGGCTGGGGCTGCTTCTTAAACAAATGGGAATGTCCGTTTCGGAGAGCTTTATGTGTTCCCCCGCCCGTAGGGCGGGGGAACACATAGGATTATCTCTGTGGTTGGGACAATTCCAAAACCAATGCGGTCCTTGACAGGCTTTGGGCTCCGGAGGTATAATGATAGATATAAAAAAAGGAAAACGATAGGAGGCAGTTGCATGCAAATCCATCCGGTTAGAAACCAGATTCCCACGGATTTAGCCGCTCAACAGGCCCAAAAAGCCCAGGAGGCCCGGGAAGCTCAGCGCCCTCTTTCCGAGAAGCCTGTGGAGCAGGCGGCCAAGGCCGCTTTTTATCAGGCTCCAGATGAATACACCCCTCAAGCGCCGGCGGAGGCCTCTGGCCGCTATTGGATGGACCCCAGCGGAGAAGGCCCAAAGGTGAACTTTGACCAGCCGGAGAAAGCTCCCGCAAGCAAGGACGCCAAGGGAAAGCCGGTCAGCGTTACCACCACCGACACGGACCAGGTAGACCGGGAAATTGAGCGGGCCCGCAAAAAGGTGGAAGACCTCCAAAACCAAGCCAGCCAAGCCCAGGGCCCCCAGCGGGAGCGGCTGGAACGTCAGCTGAAGCAGGCCCAAAGCGAACTGGAGCGCAAAGACAACGATGCCTACCGCCGCCAGCACGCGAAGATTTCTTGAGGCTTCTGCTTCAAAAAACAACAGCGCCCCTTCTTCTCTCGTGGAAGAAAGGGCGCTGTTTTGCGCGTATTTTTAAGGAGCATCCCGGCACAAGCGCCCCTTCAGCCCCGGCGCCAAGCCATGGGCAGGAACAGCATGATCATCGGGAAAATTTCCAGCCGCCCCGCCAGCATGTCAAAGGTGAGCACCAGCTTGCTCAACGGGGAGAACTGGCTGAAGTTGCCCATGGGTCCTACCAGGTCCAGGCCCGGGCCAATGTTGTTCAGACAGGCGATGACCGCCGTGGCGTTGGTCTCCAAGGAAAACTCATCCAGGGCCACAAACAGGGTGGAAACCACCAAAATGGCCAAGTACAGGGCCAAGTAGCTGTGGGTGTTTTGAATGACCTCCTCCTCCACGGTCTGGCCGTCCATGTGAACCTGGGCCACGGACCGGGGACGGAGCATCCGCTTTACACTGCGGCGGCCGGACTTGCACAGCAGCAGCACCCGGGCGGCCTTAACGCCGCCGCCGGTGGACCCGGCGCAGGCTCCTATGAACATCAAAACCACCAGCACCGTTTTGGAGAGGGCCGGCCACTGGTTAAAGTCAGCGGTGGCAAAGCCCGTGGTGGTCATAATGGAGGAGACCTGAAACGCTGCCTGATGCAGGGCCTCGCCCACCCCCTGGTACAGGGAGAAAATGTCCCAGGTAATCACCGCGATGCTGGCCGCCATCACGCCCAAGTAGAGCCAGAGCTCCTGGTTGTGCAGCACCTTATGGAACTGCCGCAGAAGCAGCAGGTAAAAGATGCTGAAATTGATCCCGAACAGAGCCATAAACACCGTGCACACCCCTTGCAGGTAGGGGCTGTAGCTCATTAGGCTGTCGTTTTTGATGGAGAAGCCGCCGGTGCCCGCCGTGCCGAAGGCGGTGGTTAAGGCGTCGAACAGGGGCATGCCCCCAGCCAGCAGAAAGGCCACCTGCAAAAGGGTCAGGCCGATATAGATGGCATAGAGAATTTTGGCGCTGTTTTGCAGCTTGGGCACCAGCTTGTCCACCTGGGGGCCCGGACTCTCGGCACGCATGACGTGCAAAAGGGAGTTGCGGCCCTTGCCCATGGGCATAACCGCCAGCAAAAAGACCAGCACCCCCATGCCTCCCAGCCAGTGGGTGAAGCTGCGCCAGTAGAGCAGCCCCAAGGGCAGGCCCTCAATTTCCGTTAAAATGCTGGCTCCCGTGGTGGTGAAGCCAGAAACTGTCTCGAACAGGCAGTCAATGTAGCTGGGGATGGCCCCGCCCAGAAAGAAGGGCAGCGCCCCCACCAAAGACACAGCCACCCAGCACAGGGCTACGCTTAAAAACCCCTCCCGGGCCAAAATCTGCTTGTCCTTGGGAGGTAGCAGAAAGGTGGAAAGGCTCAAAACCCCGGCCAGGGCAATGGTAATCCCCGTGCCCCAGGCGGCCTGGACCTCGCCCCGGAAGAAGGAAATGCCCAAAGAGGGCAGCAGGCACACCGCCTCCACCCGCAGGATGTAGCAGATGAGCCGCAGTATCATTCTATGATTCATGGCTCTGCCCTCAATCCGCGAAAATGTCGCTGAAGTTCTGAATGGCCCGGTCCGCGGCCGCCACCACAATCACCGAGTCCCCGGCCTCAATGGTATCGCCGCCGCTGGGAATAATGGTTTTGGCCCGGCGGTTGATGCAGGCAATAAGGGTGCCGGGCTTCAGCCGCAGCTTCATCAGGGGCTGGCCCAGGTAGGGCTGGTTTCTGCCAATCTGGAACTCCAGGGCCTCCACCCGGTCCTCCACAATGCGGTGCAGGGCCGTAACCGAGCCGCCCTTGCGGTTGCCCATGGCCCGCACATAGCGGACAATGCCGCTGCAGCACAGGTCCTTGGGGCTCACGGCGCAGTCGATGCCCTTGCCGGTAAGAACCTCGTTAAACTCGGTGCGGTTGATCTTGGTGATTACCTTGTAGATGCCCAGAAAATTGGCGTACATGGAGATAATAAGGTTTTCCTCGTCAAAGTCCGTCAGGGTGACCACCGCGTCGGTTTGGGCCAGACCCTCGGTGTCCAGCACGTTCCGGTCGGAACCATCGCCGTGGATTACCGTGGCCTTGGGCAGCAGGTCCGAGAGCTCGTCGCAGCGGGCCGTGTCTTTTTCAATCAGCTTAACCCCCACGCCGTTTTTCAGCAGCTCGGTGGCCAAGTAAAAGGCAATGCGGCTTCCGCCGATAATCATCACGTCCCGAATCTTCCGCTGGGTAATCCCCAGGTTGCGGATCAGCTTGGCCAAGTTGCTTGAGGGAGCCGTTACGTGGAGCCGGTCCCCGGCGCGCAGCTGGAAGCCGCCATCGGGAATATACACCTGGTTTTCCCGCTGCACGGCGCACACCAGCACCTGGACCTTCACCCGCTTGATAAAGTCGTAGAGCATGCAGCCGTCCAAAGGACTGTCGGACTTCAGCTCCACCTCCACAATCTCCACCCGGCCTTTGGCAAAGGTGTCCCGCCGCAGGAAGGAGGGGTATTGCAGCAGGCGGAAAATCTCGCTGGCCGTGGAGAGCTCGGGGTTGATCATCATGGAGAGGCCCAGCTCGTCCTTCCAGTCGTAGAGCTGGTTGTAATATTCCGGGTCCCGGACCCGGGCGATGGTATGGGCGCAGCCCAGCTTGTGGGCTGTGATGCAGCAGAGCAGATTGGTCTCGTCCGCGGAGGTGGCGGCGATGAGCAGGTCGCTTTCCTCCACGCCGGCCTGGTTTTGCACCCGAATGGTGGCCCCGTTGCCATGGACCACGTTTACATCCAAGGACTGCTGGGCCTCGGCCAAAACCAGCTTGTTGCTGTCGATGACCACCACGTCGTGGCCTTCCTTTGCCAGCTGGACCGTCAAGGCGGAGCCCACCTTGCCATCGCCCACTATGACTATTTTCATGTTGTTTTGCACGTTCCTTTCCCACAGAAAAAGGTATCCCCTAAAAGTAGGCGGAGCAGCCGCGCGGCCCCGCCTTGCCTATCCTACCACAAAGCTGGGCTGGGCGCAAGTCTTTTCTTTGCGGACCCCGGTCCCGCCCTTACGGGCCGCCCCCGGCCTGGGTTAAAAAAGCCTTTAGGTTTTCCACCGTGCGGGGGGAGAGAAAGTGCTCAATCTTCTCACACTCCTCCAGCTCATTCTGTGTGCCGTTGATGCGGCACAGCAGCCGGTGCACCAGCTGGTGCCGCAGCAGCAAATACTCCCCCAGCCGCCGCCCGGTGCCGGTTAGGGTGATGTAACCGTAGCGGGGGAAAAGAATCAGCTCCCGGGCCCGGAGGTTGCCGGCCATTTTAGAGGCGGAAGAGGGCTTGACGTGCAGGGCCTGGGCCAAGGCCGAAACCCGCACCACCCCTTCGCCCTTCCCCTGCATGCGGTAAATCATTTCCAGATAATCCTCCATGGCGGCGGTAAGCAGGCCATGCTCAATTAAGTTGTAGCCTTTTAAGGTATAGAACCCATCAGAACTCACAATTTTCCTCCTTCCACTGTCTGCCCCACGGCCCGCCGGGGTATATAGGTAACGCAGCGGCATGGGTCCAGCGCCACGGTAACACTTGGGGGACAACTTGAATATGGTGGGGATGGGAAAGAAACTTTCCTTTGGCTAAAACTATTCGGGAGTTGATCCATTTATGTATCAGAATAATCCCCTTTCCCGGCTGGGGCCGGGGCAGGCGGCGCGGGTGACCGCTCTGGAGGCCCAAGGATCCATGCGGCGGCGGCTTCAAGATTTGGGGCTGACGCCGGGCGCTCTGGTGGAGTGCCTGTACAAAAGCCCTCTGGGAGACCCACGGGCCTATTTGATTCGGGGCGCTGTCATCGCCCTGCGCCAGAAAGACGCGGAGGGCGTGCGGACCGGGCGCCCCTTTGCCGCCAGCGGAGAGGAGCGCCGGGGCGAAAGCCTGACTCCGGCGCAGGAGGCAGGCTATGGGGCTTACTAAAAATTCCACCGGGCTAGGCGCGGCCGGGGGCGATGTGGCGCTGGTAAAAGGGAGCCCGGACCAGCGAACCGCCGCGCTGGCCGGAAACCCCAATGTGGGCAAGTCCACTGTGTTTAACGCTTTAACAAAAATGCGCCAGCATACAGGCAACTGGCCCGGCAAGACCGTTTCCACCGCCCAAGGCCGCTGCCGCCGCCAGGGGCGGGACTACGTACTGGTGGACCTGCCCGGCTGCTACTCCCTGCTGTCCCACTCCGCCGAGGAGGAGGCCGCCCGGGACTTCCTCTGCTTCGGCGGGGCGGACTGCGCCGTGGTGGTCTGCGACGCCTCCTGCCTGGAGCGCAACCTCAACCTGACCCTTCAAGTGCTGGAGCTTAAGCCCAACGCCCTGCTCTGCGTCAACCTGCTGGACGAGGCCCGGCGCAAGGGCGTTGCCGTGGACCTGCCCCAGCTCTCCCGGCTGCTGGGGGTGCCCGTGGTGGGAACCGCCGCCCGGGAGGGCCAGGGGCTGGAAGAACTGATGGACCAGGTGGAGCGTCTGTGCGCCCATCCCCTGCCCCAGCGGGAGCGGCCCTTGGTGGAGTATGGGCCCCGGCTGGAGGAGCTTATTCGGCGGCTTCTGCCCAGGGCGGATCAGCTGGCTCAAGGCAAGGTCCCCGCCCGCTGGCTGGCCCTGCGGATTCTGGATGGCGGCGGAAGCCTGGACCAGGCACTGGCCCAAGGGCTGGGGCAAAATCCGGCGGAGGACCCGGAAATTCAGGACATACTGCGCCAAGCGGGGAGCCTGGCGGAAGTCCGGGACCAAATTGCCGCCTGCACGGTAAGCCGGGCGGAAGAGCTGGCCGGAGCGGTCACCCGCACCGGCGGAGGCTACAGCCAGCGGGACCGGAAGCTGGACCGGCTGCTCACCAGCCCTCTCACGGGCTTCCCTATTATGCTGCTGCTGTTTTTGCTGATTTTCTGGCTGACCATTGCCGGGGCCAATGTGCCCTCCCAGCTGTTGAGCCAGGGGCTTTTCTGGCTGGGGGACCGGCTGCGGGAGGGCTTTTTGACCCTGGGCCCGCCCCAGTGGCTTACCGGCCTGCTTTGGGACGGTATGTACAAAACCCTGGCCTGGGTGGTGGCCGTGATGCTGCCGCCTATGGCCATCTTCTTCCCGCTGTTCACCTTGCTGGAGGACCTGGGCTACCTGCCCCGGGTGGCCTTTAATATGGACCGCTGCTTTCAATGCTGCGGGGCCTGCGGCAAGCAGAGCCTGACCTGCTGCATGGCTTTCGGCTGCAACGCCGCCGGGGTGGTGGGCTGCCGCATCATCGACTCCCCCCGGGAACGGCTGATCGCCATGCTGACCAACAATTTCATCCCCTGCAACGGCCGCCTGCCCATGCTCATCTCTCTCATCTCCCTGTTTTTTCTGGGCGCGGCCGGGGGCCTGGGAGCTTCGGTGCTCTCGGCGCTGCTGCTGGTGGGCGTCATCGGCCTGGGGCTGCTGATGACCTTTGCGGTCTCCAAGTTTCTCTCCGCCACCCTGCTCAAGGGTACCCCCAGCTCCTTTACCCTGGAGCTGCCCCCCTTCCGCCGCCCCCAAACCGGCAAAGTCATTGTCCGTTCCATTTTCGACCGCACCCTCTTTGTGCTGGGGCGTGCGGCCGCGGTGGCGGCTCCGGCGGGGCTGGTCATTTGGCTGATGGCCAATGTGCAGGTGGCGGGGGCCTCGCTGCTGGCCCACTGCGCCGGTTTTTTGGACCCCTTTGCCCGGCTCTTCGGCCTGGACGGGGTGATTCTGCTGGCTTTTATTCTGGGCCTGCCCGCTAACGAAATCGTCATCCCGCTGATTATTATGGCATACCTGGCTCAGGGAAGCCTGGTGGAGCTTTCAGACCCTCTGGCCCTGCGGGCCCTGCTGGTGGAAAACGGCTGGACCTGGGTGACCGCGCTTTGCACTATTGTGTTTTCCGTGATGCACTGGCCCTGCTCCACCACCTGCCTCACCATCCGTAAGGAGAGCCAAAGCTGGAAGTGGACAGCGCTCGCCGTTCTGATTCCCACGGTCTGCGGTCTGGGGCTCTGCTTCCTGATTCATACGGTTTCCCTTCTGGCACAGGCGTAAAGCTCACAAACTCACTTGCGCCCCGCTTAGGGAACTTTTTGGAAAAAGTTCCCTAAGAACCTTCCAAAACTTTTATACGTTTAACGGAGGTGGGAGGCGGCGGCTAGGGGCTCGGTTTGGGGCTGGCTCCTTCTCCTTGCTTTGACCATCCATCCGGCAGTCTCTTACCTACGCGTTATCCGTGCCAACTCCTACCACCTTGGTGAGGCGAAGCTTTGCCGCACCCCGCGATATTGCCAGCGGGGGCTCCCCGCTGAGGGAACTTTTTGGAAAAAGTTCTCTAAGAACCTTCAAAAACTTTTACACGTTTAACGGAGGTGGGAGGCGGCGGCTAGGGGCTCGGTTTGGGGCTGGCTCCTTCTCCTTGCTTTGACCATCCATCCGGCAGTCTCTTACCTACGCGTTATCCATGCCAACTCCTACCACCTTGGTGAGGCGAAGCTTTGCCGCACCCCGCGATATTGCCAGCGGGGGCTCCCCGCTGAGGCAAAGCATTGCCGTACCCTGCGGCAA
>Ga0137309_101270_pt1 | contig 17511 bp, 16 predicted proteins | sample NAcewiD2O_June_FD_97179 | JGI IMG/M metagenome (GOLD analysis project Ga0137309, IMG submission 97179) | Mouse cecal microbial communities from Vienna, Austria - N-Acetylneuraminic amended D2O_June | ecosystem: Host-associated > Mammals > Digestive system > Large intestine > Cecum | place... | reverse complement strand
CGGGAGGCTGTGAACGGCGACAGGCTCCACCCAGGGCTGGCGCTGGTGGCCCCGGCTGATTTGCAGTGCCGGGTGAACCGCACAGCTGCCGGTGAGTACTATGTGTCCTGCCTGCCGGGAGATAAGGTCAGCGGCCACAGGCCGTCTGTAGACGCGCTGTTCATGTCCATGGCGGAGAATGTGCGCTGCAAGATGATTGGCATCATTATGACCGGCATGGGCGCGGACGGGGCTGAGGGCCTGCTGCGGATGCGCCGCAAGGGGGCCTATACCATTGGCCAGGACGAGGAATCCTCGGTGGTGTACGGGATGCCCGGGGTGGCGTTCAAGAAGGGCGCTGTCTGTGAGCAGGCCAGCTGTGAGCGGGTGGCCAGTGTTCTTCTGCGCAGCCTGCAGACTGGAAAATAGCTTTTTCGACGGAAATCTTTTTTCCGCGCTCCGAATGCGGCCGGAAAAAAGGGGAAATCCCCAAAGAATTTTATAAATCATCGGATGGCCTCTTATTTTTTTAGGGGGGCCATCCGATACTTTATGTAGAAAGGACTTGGGGTTCTGTTACCCATTTCGCTTTTTACCAGTTTCCCAACGAGAAGAGAGGGATGTATGTATGATTACTATGCCGCAAAAGATTAGCCCTGTAAACAGCGGTGCCATGCGGGTGAGCCAGTCCCGCCAGCACAGCGCCGCCGCTCCGGCTTCCCATGCTGGAGAGAGCTTTGATAAGGTCACCCTGAGCGCCAGAGAGGGAGAGGATTCCCGCAAGCTGGATATCCAGAGCAAGCTCTCCCAAGAGGTGCGCACGGCCACCACCACCGGCACCCTGGCCCATCTGCGCCAGCAGGTAGAGAGCGGGGAGTACCGGATTGACGCGGAGAGCATTGCCAAAAAGCTGCTTCTGCTGGGGGAGGTTTGAGTTTGGAGCCTGTGTATGACGAGTACCTGCGCTATCTGACCAGCCTGGCGGAGCTTTTGGAAAAGATGATTACAACCGCTAAGGAGAAAGGCGCTGCCGCCCGGGTGGGAGATTTGGTTCGGGTGGACGCCTGCATGAAGCAGGAGCAGGTTTACAGCATGAGCCTGCGCAGTATGGACCAGAAGCGGGAGAAGATGCACAAGGCCATGGGGCTGGAGGGTGTGTCCCTCTCCCAGGTGCCCGGGCACTTCCCAGAGGCGCTTCGGGGCCAGGCCGCCAAGACTGCCGAGCTGGCGCTGAAGCGGTTTGAGATGTACCACAGTGCCGCCAACGCGGCCAAAACCACGATGGAGCTGGCCCTGCGGGATATTGAGCGCATGTTCCCCCAGGACGCCCCTATCCCGGAGCCTCACACTGAGGAGCCGCCCCCCCGGATGAAGACAGACTTCCGGGCATAAGCGCGGAACGGCAGGGCCGCGCGTCGGGGGAATTCCCCTGACATTTCAGAGACCCTGACTAAAGGAGGTTTTTACCTATGAGCACCATATCCACTTTCAGCGGCTTTACTATGGCGCGCCTGGGCATTATGGCGTCCAGCAAGGCCCTGGAGGTTACGGGCAATAATATTTCCAACATCAACACCCCTGGCTATACCCGGCAGATGCTGGACCAGAGGGCCCTGTATATCGGCGGCGCGGACCGCTACTCCTCTCAGTTTGACGTGCGGGTGGGCGCGGGCGCGCTGACCACTGGCGTGTCTCAGCTGCGGGACCCTTATCTGGATATCCGCTATCGCAATGAGGCGTCTAACGTAGGCTTTTATGACGAGAAGTATTATGTGCTGGACCAGCTCTCCTATATTTTTGATGAAGTGGGCAAGGGCGAGGATGACAACGGCATCCTGGAAGCCCAGCTCAGCCGCCTTTTGGAGCAGCTGCAGAACTTCAACACAGAGCACGCCGGCACCCAGAGCTATGAGAACAATGTGAGAGGCGCGGCCAAAGGCATTGTCACCTTCTTTAATGAGTTCGCCAAGCAGCTGGAAACGCTGCAGAACGACACCATGAAAGAGTACAAGGAGATGCTGGGCAATGTCAACAACACCCTCAAGAAGATTCGTGAGCTGAACGAGTCCATCCGGAAAGCGGAAATCGGCAACGGCGCCCTGTCAGAGGCAGAGCGCAAGGAGGGGATGATTGGCGAGCGCGGCCAGCAGGCTCTGGAGCTGCGGGACGAGCGTAACCAGCTGATTGACGAGCTGGCCCAATACCTGCCCATTGACGTGACCTACTCTGACGAGCCCATCGGCGCGGGGATGACCGTAGAGAAGCTGACCATTACCCTCTCCGGCAGCAACACCGTGCTGATTGACGGCATTTACAGCGGCGAGCTGTCTATCCGGCAGATACAGCAGAAGAAGCTGGACGCGGACGGCAATCCAATGGTTGATGGGAATGGCAACCCTGTAATGGAGGATGTTGACGACCCCTATCTGCGGCTGAACATTTCTGCCCTGGAGGACCGCCGGGGGCAGGTGATTGCCTCTTACAAAAACGGCCATGACCCGGTACAGCTGGAGGACCAGAGCCTGAAGTCCGGCTCTCTGCAGGCCAAGCGGGAGATGCTGATTAAGAATGGTGAGTTCTCCACCCAGGAGGAGATTAACGATATCAATGGCACTCCTCCGGGACTGGGCGACCCCAAAGCAGCCACCAAGCGGGGCATCCCCTACTATCAGAAGGCCCTGGACGCCCTGGCAAATAAGTTCGCAAAGGTTTTCAACCGCTCCAATAATTTTACTTATGACTTTAATAAGGCAGCTACGGAGGGTGAAAATGCATTTTTTGACACAACAAAGCCAATTACTGACCCCAATGACCCAACAAATATTATTTCCTATGAGATTAAAGACGAATATAAAGAGTATGTAGAGAGCGTCAGCGGCAACCTGTTCAGCATCAGCGGCGACAGCAATGACGCGGGTGTTGACAGCGAGCTTATCACCGCAAAGAATATCTCTATTTCTACAGGCTGGGCCCATGAGAAAATCAAAGTGGTTCAGACCAAGAATATAAATGACATGGTGGCGGCTGACCCAAGCGACCCCACAAATACAACCATGCGGCCTGCCAGCACGGCCAACAGCAACATCGCCCACCTGGTCTCCGCCATGCAGGAGAAGTATGATTTTGCCCCGGACGAGGTGTTCGCCGGCGCGGCCGACAGTACAGTGTATTTTACCGGCAGCTTCCATGAGATGCTGGACTATGTGAACGGCCTGCTGGGCGAGGACACCAAGAGTACAGGGGACATCCTGGACAACTACATGGCCACCGCGACAGAGTTGGATTTGGGCCGGGACTCGGTGTCCGGTGTAGATTTGAATGACGAGGCCCTTAATATGATGCAGTATCAGAAGTCTTATTCCGCTTCCTGCCGTCTGCTGACCACATTGGACGAGGTGCTGGATAAGCTGATTAATGGCACAGGCATTGCCGGCAGGTAATTGAGCATACAGCCCCAATAGCGTACCGCTATATCATTCAACAGAAAGAAGTGATACTATGGTTCGGCGAATTACGACCAATGGCATGATGATGAGCTACAAGTCCAACTTGATGCACTCTTATAACAACCTGGCTGGGGTCACTGAAAAGGTGACCACCCACCGGCAGTTCAACTCTTACGCGGAGAGCCCTTCCAAGGCCAGCCAGGCATTCCAGCTGCGCCGCAGCCGCTGGAACGTGGAGAACCAGCTGGCCAACAATAAGCAGGTGACCCACAAGTTCCAGCAGGCTTGGGACTGTATGGACAACACCTATCAGAAGCTGGGCACTGAATTGGTGAAGTATTCCTCTCTCCGCGCCCAGAACGCCCCGGACGCTGGCGGCCGGAAGGCTTTGGGTGAGATTATCAAGGGTGCGGCTGACTCAGTTATGCAGACCATGAACGCCAAGTATGGGGAGAATTTCGTCTTCTCCGGCGCGGACGGGGAGACAGTGCCTTTCAGCTGGGGCCCGGACGGTGAGGTCCTGTACCGGGGTATGAAGGTGGATGTAAAGACGCCCACAGAGGCAGAGCTGGCGGCTGGCAATTGGCAGGGAAAACCTGACTATGCGGATTTTCTCAAGCTGTACAATACCGTGGAGAACGAGCATACCTATGTGGATTTGGGCCTGGGCATGAAGGAGGATAAGGACGGCAACCTGATTGATTCCAGTGCCTTTGACACAGCCCTGAGCGGCATTGCCACCATTGGCTATGGCACAACCTCCGTCACAGTAGAGGGGCCCGACGGGAAGGATGTAGTTGAAACGGACGTCCCCAACAATCTGATTGCCCTTATCCGGGAATACGGCGAGATTCTTTCCCAGTGCGACGCGCAGACTGGCGCTTATCCCGAGGACCCGGCCAAGTGGCCCAATGGCGCTGAGACCCGCTGTGACGCCCTGGAGAAGCAGTTGGAGGATGTGCTTGACGAGTTGCACGCCAACTGGATGGCTCACGACACCCGGGCCACCTTCCTCAAGACCAATGAGGATCGGCTGGAGTCTATGGATGACAGCCTGAATGAGCAGATTACCAATGTGGAGGATGTTGACCCGGCTGAGGCCATCACGGCTCTGATGTGGGCCCAGTATTCCTATAACGCGGCGCTGCGCATCGGCACCAGCATCCTATCCCAGTCGCTGATTGACTATATGAACTGACATATCCGCCGGATAGGCTATTTCGAAAGGAAAGAGGGGATTATGTGTGGGTCCGTTGATTGAGATTACTACTGTGCCAATTGAGATTGAAATGAAGACAACCAACGCCCAGCTGATTTATTCCAGAGGCACAGCGGAGATGGAAGTCAGCCGGGAGAAGGGCGGGCTGAATATTAAGAGCCGCCCTGTCAAGCTGAATATTGACTCCTTCCAGGCCCGAAGCTCTGTGCGGCCAACCACTGTGCAGAGTGTGAAGCAGGCTGCCCAGAAGGGAGAGCAGGCGGCGTATCAGGCCACGGCCACCTATGCCCAGCGGGGCCAGCTGGTGATGGATGCCCAGCTGGGTCAGGAGCTGATTACGCAGTTTGCCCAGGAGACCCAGGACGCCCAGATGGGCAGGCACCTGGAGGACTTTGGCCTGGGATTTCTGCCGGAGGGCGGCATCAACCTGGACTGGGAGCCAGGCCAGATGCAGATTCGCTATGAAATGGATAAGCTGAACTTTGATTGGAAGACCAACGGCATGGGGTTCCAGTTTGTGCCCGGGGACATTGAGTTCACCATGACCCAGCGGCCTGAAGTGATTATCAAGTATGTGGGCGGCGCTGTGTATGTCCCGCCTTCCTCTGACCCCAATTATCAGCCGGTAGACGTGAGAGCATAGGGCCTGGACATCAGGCTCCACTGTCAGGAGGAACGATTGTTGAAGCTGTCAAGCAAGTACTTCGGAGAAATTGAGTATCAGGAAGAGGATGTGCTGACGTTCCCCAAGGGCTTGTTCGCCTTTGAGGAGGAGACAAAGTTCCTGTTGCTGCCCTTTTCCGGCAGCAGCGGAACTTTGCTGTGCCTGCAGAGTATTGCCACCCCTCAGCTGGCCTTTGTGGTGATGAACCCCTTCTCTCTGGACGGGAGCTATGCCCCTGTTCTCCAGCCGGAGGAGCTGGAATATCTGGGGGTAAAGGACAGCACCGAGCTGTGCTATTACGTGCTCTGCGGGGTGAAGAATCCTGTGTCCAGCAGCACAGTCAATCTTCAGTGCCCCATTGCCATTAACGACAGGATTTGTACGTGTATGCAGGTGATTCTGGAGGATGACCGTTACAGCATGCGGCATTTGCTGTCGGAATTCCAGGCGAAGGAGGGCTGAACCATGTTGATTCTTCGCCGCAGGGCTGGACAGTCCTTTCTGATTGGCAGCGATGTCCGTGTGACCATTATGGCCACCAAAGACAAAGAAGTGCAGATTGCCATTGACGCCCCCAAAGAGGTGGCTGTGCTGCGCAGTGAGCTGGCCTATGCCATGAACGCCAACCGGGAGGCTGCCCAAGAGGAAAGCCTGCCCCAGGAGCTGCTGGCGGCGTTTTCCATGCTTGCCCAAGAGCCGCCGGAAGGCGCTCAGGAAAAGGGCGAAGAAACGCCGGCGCCCCAGGGCCAGGGCAAATAACAGCAAAAAAGCGCGGAGCATTTGCTCCGCGCTTTTGCTTTCAGTCAAGGGAAAAGGCTCAGCCTTCTTCCGGGTTGGTGCCCAGCAGCTCGTAAATGGTGTCATCCTCTCTGCGAGGTGCGCCAAGCCGCATTTGGCCGTCGTCGCCCGGGGTGTGGCGGGGATGCTCGCTGACCTTTTGGCAGGCCCACATCAGCTGGGCGGTTACAGCGGCATTGTAGCGGCCCTCATAAATACTCAGCATGGGCACGCCCTCTGCCTCAGGCACAACGATGTATTTGGCAGGCAGGCTGGTCAGGGTCAGGGCCACCACGTCTGTCCGGCAGCGGTCGCAGGTGCACATGTGGAAGCGCTCCATATACTTGTCTACTTTATCCTCCACCAGGGCCTGCATCACGTTCAGATAGGTGATGCCCGGCTCTTTGGGCTCCTCCGCAGGGGCAGGCGCTTCCGGAGCTGGGGGAGCGGGCACTGGTTCCGGTTCTGGGATTGGGGCAGGGGCGGGCTCAGGCTGAGGCTCTGGGGCAGGCGGCTCAGGTTCGGGCTCCGGTATAATGGGGGTTGGGGCAGGCTCTGGCTTGGGCTCCTGGACAGGAGCGGGCTCTTCTTCCAGCTCAGCCAGCAGGTCCTCCTCCAGGGCGCTGCGGATGCTCTCAGCCACCTCCTGGCTGTTGTCAGCAGGGGGCTGCTGGGCAGCAGGATGCTGTTTGAGCTGGGCGGCGGACTCCCCGGCCTCGCCGGGCTCAGTGAGCAGATTCAGCACATGGGCGGTTTTGTTGGACTTACCGTTGGATTTGTTGTTGGACTTGGATTTTGAGTTAGCCATAATCTTCTTCCTTTCTCTGGGTTCTTATCTCAAATGCAGTATCACGAATTTGGTTATCCCTCTGCCAGCAGCTCGTCCAGCAGGGCCTGGAAGTCCAGGGAAGGGTTAGAGCGGGGCGCGTAGGAGAGCACGCTCTCCCCATGGGCCGGGGCCTCAGCCACCACCACGCTGGAGCGGATTTTGGAGCTTAGGACCTTAGTGTCCAGCTTGCGGGCGATTTCGCTGGAAAGCTCCAGCACCTCCCGGTTCAGGGTCAGGCGGCCGTTGAACTTGTTGAGGAGAATGCCCAGTACCCGCAAGTCAGGGTTATAGTACTTGCGCACAGTGTTAATGGTATCCCGAATCTGGGAGATGCCCAGCAGGCTTAAAATCTCCGGGGCCATGGGGATAATCAGCGCGCCGGAGGCCACATAGGCATTGATGGTCAGCACGTTCAGGGCAGGGGGGGTGTCGATAATAATATAGTCATAGTCAGCCTCCACCTTGGAGAGCTCGTTGCGCAGCAGATATTCCCGGCCCGGGGTGTTGAATTCCAGCTCCGCGGTGGAGAGCAGGATGTTTGAGGGCAGGATGTCGCCCAAATCAGTAGAGACGATAACATCCTCAATGGCAGCGGTGCCCTTGAGCACCTCATAGACGGTCTCGCTGTTCTCGATGTCCAGACCGGCGGAAAAGCCCAAGCTGCCCTGGGGGTCCAAATCCACACCCAGGACCTTATAGCCCCGCAGGTGCAGGGCGTTAATGAGGGAAAGGGAGGTGGTGGTTTTTCCAACGCCGCCCTTCTGATTGGTAACTGCGATGATTTTCTCCATACAAGGTTCTCTCCATGCTCAAAATTTTCGCGGAAACTCTTATCTTTCCTTCAGGAATGTCGATATAAATAAGGAACGAGATAAGACTCTGGCTGGGCTGCCGGGCCGGTCTTCCCGGATATTTTACCCCAAAAGCCCTCTTTCACAGCCATATCAAGCTCTCATGTCTATATGTTATCACAAAAAAGGAGTGAATGCAATGGCTTCTATCACAAGTTTAATGAACAGTTCCAGCAGTACCAGCAGTTTGTACGGCAACCGGAACATAATCAGCGGCCTGGCCAGCGGCATGGACACAGAGTCCATGATTGAAAACAGCGTGGCTGGCTACAAGAGCAAGATTACCTCTCTGCAGCAGAAGATGACCAAGCTGCAGTGGAAGCAGGACGCCTATCGCGGCCTGATTTCCTCCATGAACTCCATCCTGAACAAATACACCTCCTTTACCAGCAGCACCAACCTGTTCAGCGCCTCTTTCTTCTCTAAGGCCGTGAACGCTGTGGCCAAGGGGGCCAACGCCGCGATGGTGGCGGTCAGCGGCAAGGGCACCAGCGATGTTCAGATTGACCGGATTAAGCAGCTGGCCCAGGCGGCGAGCTATTCAGTAAGCGCCAAGGATTTGGCGGCCACTGGCGCGGCCACAGAGGCAGTGAACTGGGGCGAGGCGGTCTCCACCAGCGCGGTGGCAGGCTCTATCTCCATCAAATATGGCGGCGGCGAGACAGGCAAGGGCAGCAGCTTTACCCTGCGCTTTGACGAGGGCCAGGTATTTGAAAGCGCCCAGGAGCTGGCAGATGCCATCAACAAGCAGCTGGAAGAGAAAAACGTCACCAGCAGCAAGGGCACAAGCAAGGCCAGCGAGTATCTGGAGGCATCGGTTGGCGAGGACGGGAGAGTCATCCTGGCGGACAAGAAGGGCAACAATTTCAAGATTACCGGCACCAGCGGCGGCATGGCGAATTTCTTTGACAAGACAGAGGAAGCAGCTGGCGTAAGCATTACAGGAAGCAACAAGCCTTTCACAGCGGAAAACCTGGTTGAGAAAAAGGGCCGCAATGAATATCTGGCGGACAAGAGCATCCAAATCAGCTTGGACGGCAAGGTGAAGACCATCAAGCTGGATTTCCTGAAGGATAATACCGACATCAACAGCACAGAGGAGTTTGCCGAGGCACTGCAGGAAAAGCTGGACGCTGAGTTCGGCAAAGACAGGGTCGCTGTTCGGGCCGGCACGGACGGCGGGCTGGAGTTCGGGACCAAGAAGAACGGCAGCTTTGTGGCGTTTGGCGATGGCACTGTCTTTAAGGTGCTTGGCAGCAACAACACCGTCAACAACGCCCTGGGCCTGGGTGAGGGCGGCTACAGCAACACTGTGCAGACCGGCTGGACCCTGGAGCGGGTGCTGGGCGCGGATATATTTGAAGAGCGCACGGACAAGGACGGCAATACCTATCAGGCGGCTGACCTGATCATCAACGGCGAGAAGATTGAGCTCAAGTCCACTGACACCATCCAGAACATGATGGATAAAATCAATTCTTCTGACGCGGGGGTCAACATCAAGTATTCCAGCCTGACAGGGCAGTTCTCCATGACCGCCACAGAGACCGGCGCGGACTCTAAGATTGAGATTGAGGGTGAGTTGGGCAAGGCGTTGTTTGGCATGGATACCAGCGATGCGGATGACGCAGTGACAGGTGACTACAAGAAAGGCCAGGACGCGGAATTCACTGTCACTGTCAACGGCAAGCAGATGGACTTGACCCGTTCCTCCAACAACGTGGATTTGGACGGCTATAATGTGACCTTGAAGGGCGCGTTCGGCTATAACGCCGATGGCTCTGTGGACAACAGCGCTGAGCCCATCACCTTTGAGACCAACACTGACTCGGATAAGATTGTGGACGCCATTAAGGAATTTGTGAAGGACTATAACGAGATGGTCACAGCCCTTCGCAGCGCCTACACCACCGAGCCTTTGACCAACACCAAGAAGGAAGAGTACCAGCCCCTGACAGATGAAGACCAGGCCAAGATGAGCGAGAGCGCCATCAAGAACTATGAGGAGAAGGCCAAAACCGGCCTGCTCTACGCGGACATGGATTTGGCCAACCTGTACAGCAAGCTGACCAGCGCGGTGCAGGGTGACGGTCAGCTGGGCGCAACCCTGCGCAGCATTGGCCTTGAGGTGAAATTTTCCGATGGACTGTCTACCATTGAGCTGGACGAGGACGCCCTGCGCGACGCTTTGGAGAGCGACCCGGATAAGGTGAAAAACGCCTTTACCCAGACCACTGCCAATGGGGCCAGCACCAATGGCCTGATGTATAACCTCAAGTCCACCATTGAGATGTATGCCAGCACTTCCATCGGAAGCCCGGGCATCCTGGTGAACAAGGCCGGCACCACCCTCTCTTCCTACTCTCTGAACAACAACGAGCTGAATGACCAAATCAACAACCTGCAGGAGCAGATTGAGAAATGGCAGGATAGAATGAGTGACCGGGTGGACTTCTACACCAACCAGTTTACCCAGCTGGAGCTGCTTATCAACAAAATGAACTCTCAAAGCTCTATGCTGGCAGGGCTGAGCGGCGGAATGTAAACCGGCAGGACTTGAACAATAAACCGAAGGGGTAATTATGGAAAACAACCCGATTCAGCACTATAAGGAACAGTCCGTGAACACCATGACCCCCAACGAGCTGCTTCTGCTGCTGTTTGACGAGCTGATGAAGAACTTGCTGCGGTGCGGTCTGGCACTGGATAAGCAGGAGTATGAGCTGATGGAGGCTTCTGTGGATAAGGCCCAGGACATTATCCGCTATTTGGATGATACCCTGGATGACCAGTATCCCATCAGCCGGCAGCTGCACAAGCTGTATGACTTTTTCGGTTATCAGCTGGGCAGGGTGAAGTTTGGCAGAAACAAGGCTGTTCTGGACCAGGTGCGGCCCATGATTGCTGATTTGCGGGACACCTTCCGCCAGGCAGACAGAAATGTGGCCGAGGAGGCGGAGAAAAAACTGGCTGAGTCCCAGGACTAGGGGGTGACCGTATGGACGGGCACATTTTGGAGGAAATGCTCCTGAAGGCCAGGCGCATCTATGTAAAGCTCACAGAGTTTGAGGATTTGACCCGTCAGCTGGCCGAGGCAGTGGACCGCAGGGACGAGGTGTCCGTGCAGATGCTTCTGAATATGCGGGGCGAGCCTGCCCAGCAGCTTTGGGAGAGCGGCCAGCAGATGCAGCAGTATATTCTGGCCTTGCCTGAGGATGATGCCATCCGCGCCAAGGCGCTTGCAGAGGGTGCACCCCAGCAGGCGCCGGAAGAGGCCATGCTCTGTGCCCAGGTGGCCCAAAACCAGCGGCTGATTGCACGCTGTCAGGAGCTGGATAAGCACATCAGCCAGCGGATGTGCGGAGAGCGCTCGTTTTACAACAAATACAGATAGGCACAGATAGCCACTGGACAAACGAAATCAAATACGCCGCCAGGTCACAGAGACCGGGCGGCGTATTTTTGTTTTGGGTGAATTTCAGGTTCATGATAACCAGCTCAAATGGTGAGCCGCTCATCCCCGGCCTTGCCGAACAGCTGCTGAATCTCCTGGCGCAGGGCTGCGTATTCCGGCTGGGCCAGGGCATTGCTCCGGAAGAGCCGGGCAGCGCACTTCTGGGCCTCCCGCAGCAAATCCATGTCCATGGCAATGTTGGCGATTTTCATCTGGGGCAGGCCGTGCTGGCGCTGGCCGAAGAAGTCCCCCGGCCCTCTCAGCTTCAAGTCCGCGTCCGCAATGGCGAAACCATCCCGGGTACTTTTGAACAGCCTGAGCCGCTCCAAGGTCTCCGGCGCGGCGCTGGCGCAAATGAGAATACAGGTGGACTTATGCTCTCCCCGGCCAATGCGCCCCCGCAGCTGGTGGAGCTGGGAGAGCCCGTAGCGCTCGGCGTTTTCAATCAGCATAATAGCCGCGTTGGGCACATCTACGCCCACCTCCACCACAGTGGTGGAGACCAGCAGCTGAATCTCCCCGCTGGAGAAACGGGCCATCACCGCGTCCTTTTCCCCGGGCTTCATCTTGCCGTGAAGCACACCCACTGCCGCGGAGGGAAAGGCCTGCTCCACGGTTTTGGCGTAGGCCTCCACGCTCATCATGCCGCTGTCGTCCTCCTCAATCAGCGGGCAGATAAGATACCCCTGCCGCCCCTCGTCCAGATGCTTTTGGATATACCCAAAGGCCCGCCTGCGCTTGCCTGGGTCAATGAGATAGGTCTCGATTTCCTGGCGGCCCGGGGGCAGCTCGTCCAGGACAGAGACATCCATGTCCCCGTAGGCCATCAGGGCCAAGGTGCGGGGGATGGGCGTGGCGCTCATGACCAGCAGATGGGGAGAGGCTCCCTTCTGAGCCAGGGCCACCCGCTGGTTCACCCCAAAGCGGTGCTGCTCGTCTGTAATGACCAGCCCCAAGTCCCGGAACTTGACCTTTTCGCTGATAAGGGCATGGGTGCCGATGGCCAAATCAATTTCTCCTGCCTCCAGCTGCTCCAAAAGTTTCCGGTGCCCTGCCGCGCTGACGCTGCCGGTGAGCAGGGCGCAGCGCACCCCAGCAGGCTCCAGCAGGGCGGAGAGGGATTGGTAGTGCTGGCCAGCTAAAATCTCCGTGGGGGCCATCAGCGCCGCCTGCCAGCCAGAGCGAATCACAGACCAGCAGAAGGCGGCAGCCACAGCGGTCTTGCCGCTGCCCACATCCCCCTGAACCAGGCGGTTCATGGGGGCAGGCCCGGCCATGTCACTGACGCCCTGGGTGATGGCCCGCTGCTGGGCGCCAGTCAGCCGGAAGGGCAGAAGCCGGGCAAAGGCCTCAGGAAAGCAGTTGGGGATGGGGTGGAGGTTTTGCTCCTGCCGTCCGCTTTTAATCTGCATCAGGCCCAACTGCAGAATAAGAAATTCCTCGAATACCAGCCGCCGGCGGGCAATGTCCAAATCACCCTGGGAGCGGGGGAAGTGGATGTTTTCCAGGGCGTACCCCAAGTGGCAGAGCTGGTGCTCCTCCCGCAGGGACAGGGGGAGGGAGTCCTCCAAAGCCTCTGGCAGTGTGGCAAGAACAGCCCGCACAGCCTGGGCGATAACGCGGGAGCTGAGCCCTTGGGTAGAGGGGTACACAGGCACAATGCCCACTGACGGGCTCTCAGCGGTAAAGTCTGGGGCTGTCATGGCCCAAGCGCCCCGGAATTTACTCAGCTTGCCCCGGAAGAGATATACATGGCCAGGCAGAAGGAGGTTGGGGATATAGCGGTTGTTGAAGAAGGTGAGCTTAACGTCCGACTCTCCGTCCGTGGCCGTGATGCGGATAATAAGGCGGCTGCCAGGGGCAAAGGCAACAGAAGGCGCTGCCACCACCTGGGCCCGGATGACGCAGAGCGTATCCAGCGGGGCCTCTGCGATAGGGAGGGGGGAGGACCAGTCCTGATAGTCCCGGGGATAGAGGTGGAGCAAATCCTTTAGGGAAGCAGCGCCCAGCTTGGCAAAGAGCTCAGCCCGCTTGGCGCCCACGCCCTTCAGGGAGCTGACTGGTTGGTTAAGGGAAAGGGACAGGGAAATCACCTCCTGAGAATTTTCTGATGTGGTTCTTTTATCCCAGGCCCTCCAAATCTTTGACTCCTGAAATCTTTCGGTATAGGAATAGAATGACGGAGGTCAGTACCAGCAGCGCAATGGACAGCGCGGCCGCAAAGGGCCAGTTGTGCACCTTCATCAGCTGTTCCTGAATCAGGCTGCCCACCAATACCACTTTATTGCCCCCCAGGATGTCCGCGATAAAGAACAGCCCCATGCTGGGCACAAAGGTCAGCACCACCCCGGAAAGAAGCCCCGGCAGGGTCAGTTTAAGGCTCACTGTGAGAAAAGCCTGCACAGGCCCAGCGCCCAAATCCCTGGCTGCCTCCACCAGGCGGAAGTCCAGCTTCTCCGCGCTGGAATAGACGGAGAAAATCATAAAGGGCAGCAGGGCATACACCATGCCCACCACCACGGCGGGATAGGTGTACAGCAGCTTGAGGGGTTCGTCAATAATATGCAGGGCAGTCAGCAGCTGGTCAAACACGCCCCCAGCCCGGAAGATGATGACCCAGCCGTAGAGCCGCAGCAAAGAGCTGGTCCAGAAGGGAATCATCAGCAGAAGCATGGTCCTGCGCTTCCACTTGGCGGTGAGCTTGGCCATAAAATAGCCAAAGGGATAGCCCAGCACCACCACCAGCCCAGTGCTGAGAAAGGCCAGCTTTAGGGATTCACCAAAGGTATTCAGGTACACAGGCTGGAAAATGTCCTGATAATTTTTCAGGGTGAACTCTGCCGCCACGCCCCAGACCTCCTCCCGGGTCATGAAGCTGAGAGCAGCCATGTAGAGAAGGGGGCCCAGGATAAAGGCCAGGGTGAACAGGTAGATGGGCAGCAAAGTCAGCCAGCTTAGCTCCTTAGTTTTCTTTTTCATCCAGCGCCTCCCAGTCCACTGGGCAGGCCTGCTCTGGTGCCCAGCTGATTTTGATTTGGTCCCCGGGGGCCAAATCCCAGTCAATGCCCTGGCGGCTGCACACAAAGGTCTGCCCGCCAGAGAGCTCAGCGGCAACCCGCAGCACGCCCCCAGCAAAGCTCTTTTCCTTTACTGTGCCCACCAGACCAGGCGCGCTTTTGTCAAAGTCTTTTTCTGCCTGGGCCTGGTCAGGCCGAATGGCCAGGGTGGCATTCTGACCAGGGGAAAAGCTGTGACCCCGGGTGGAGAAGGCCCCGCTGCCCTGGGCGTTCTGGAACCAGGCAATCTGGCCCTCCACCCGCTCCACATGGCAGTGGAGGATGTTGGCCCCGCCCACAAATTTCGCCACGTAGGAGGTGCGGGGGGAGTCAAACACTTCCTCCGGGGTGCCCACTTGCTCAAAGGCGCCGTCCCGCATCACGGCAATAACGTCAGACATATTCAAGGCCTCTTCCCGGTCGTGGGTGATGTAGATAAAGCTGATGCCCAGCTGCTTTTGCAGGCGTTTCAGCTCCTGCTGCATCTGCTGGCGGAGCTGATAGTCCAAAGCGCTCAGGGGCTCGTCCAGCAGGAGGAGCCGGGGATGGCTGATAATAGAGCGGGCCAGAGCGACCCGCTGGCTCTGGCCGCCGGAGAGCTGAGAGGGCCTGCGCTTTTCAAAGCCCTCCAGCTGCACCATGGCCAGGGCCTCCCGAACCCGCTGGCGGATTTCCGCCTTCGGAAGCCGCCGCAGGCGAAGGCTGTAGCCCACGTTCTGTTCCACAGTCATGTGGGGGAACAGGGCGTAGCTCTGGAAGACAGTGTTCACGTCCCGGGCGTTGGGGGGCACATGGCTCATGTCCTGGCCTGCCAGAATCACCCGGCCCCTGTCCGGGGCGTCCAGGCCGGAGATAATGCGCAGGGTGGTGGTTTTTCCGCAGCCAGAGGAGCCCAGAAGGGTGACAAATTGGCCCTGGGCCACGGAAAGAGAGATGCCGTTCAGAACAGGGGCAGGGGAGTTGGGATAGGACTTATAGATATTTTCCAAGCGAAGAATCAAATCGTCCACAGTTGGCAACCTTTCTGTACCATTAAGAGGTAATTTTATAAAGTTGATTATACGCCAGAGGGGGCCGGTTGTCAAGCAGGGCGGGCCTGTGGGGAGGAACGGCTCAGCCTGGAAAAGCGGGCGGATGGGGGGGTAACGAGAGGGGGAAACTGCCGCCGCAGCTCGTTTATTGAATGAATCACACAAGATGCCTGGAAGCAGAGTGCCTGGCGTTTAGCAGGGCGGCCAATCTGCCCCAGCAGCGTGAGAGGATGAATGTGCTGTATACGGGGACATTTTCAAGAAGCGCTTACAAACGGTTACATTCAGGCGGCGCGCTTCTTGGTGCAGCAGAGCATCCTCACACCCCGGAACCTGCCCTATACCACACAGTTTATCCCGCTGGCAGCCATTATGACGATTCTCGGCAGTAAGGCAGAGGACAGCATGGTAAAGGAAAAGCTGGCGGCCTGGTACTGGTGCGGCGTATTCGGCGAGATGTACGGCGCTGCCAATGAGACCCGCTACGCCAATGATGTGTCCGGCGTCCTGGCATGGATAGAGGGCGGGGAGGAGCCGGACACGGTCAGCCGGGCGTTTTTCCAGCCTACCCGGCTGATTTCCCTGAAAACCCGGAACGGCGCTGCCTATAAGGGGGTTCTGGCCTTGATTCTTGCCAATGGAGCCCGGGACTTCATCAGCGGCAGCAAGATGGATTACACCAACTTTGTGGCGGATTATGTTGACATCCATCACATTTTCCCGCGAAAATACTGCGAGAGCCAGAACTATAGTGAGCGCCGGTGGAACTGCATTGTAAATAAAACCCCTATCGCCTACCGTACCAACAGAAAGCTGGGGGGCAGTGCGCCAAGCAAATACTTGAAAGCCATTGAAAACACCAATGTTTCATCAGCCTGTTTGGACGCAAACATCCAATCCCACGGAATCGATGTGGCTTCTTTGCGCAGGGATGATTTCCATACATTTTTTGCGTTAAGGGCAAAAGCCCTGCTCGGGCTTATCAGCAAAGCGATGGGGAAGCCCGTCACAAACCTGGGCGGCTCTGATGTTATTGAGGCTTTTGGAGCGTCCTTGGGCTAAGAGTGTTTCGCGCTGCGTTAAATAGCACAGCCGGAGAATTTTCTCTTTTCCTTCTTGGATTTCTGTTTGCCCGGCGGTTTGATACTCCTTGTAAAGTGGGAGTGCCCGTTTCGGGGAGTTTTTCGTGTTCCCCCGCAGGGTGGGGGAACACAGATGATTATCTCTGTGGTTAGGACACTCCCTTGTAAAGCCCAAACCTTGACATTCCCTACCTGCTGTGCTATAATAAACCTGTTCAACCCTAATCAGCCCGTCCTCAGAATTGGAAAGGAGTGATGTCTTATGAAAAACATCATCGCAAGCAGAAGGCCCACCCGTTTTCGATTGGAGGAATGGAATGATAAAACTAACCGACTGGGGCTTTCCCCAGGAGTATTTGCCCAAAGATAATGCCCCTGCCCAGCCCGCCCGGGTGACAGCAGTGTGGAAGGAGCGCTTCCAGCTTATTACCCCTCAGGGAGAGCAGCTGGCGCAGCTGAAAACCAAGGAATTCTACTATGAGCCCGGACGAATCTTTCCCACCACAGGGGACTTTGTGCTGGCTCTGCCTGCCCCCGGGGACTGGCAGATTGTGGAGACCCTGCCCCGCAGGAGCTTCTTCTCCCGGCTGGACGGCTGGCACGGCACCGAGCAGGCTGTGGCCGCCAATATGGATGTGGTGTTTGCCGTGCAGTCCCTGAACCAGGATTTCAGTGCCCAGCGGCTGGAGAGATACCTGACCCTGGCCTGGAACAGCAAAGCTAAGCCTATTGTGCTGCTCACCAAGCGGGATTTGCCCGGGAACCATGAGGAAAAGCTCGTTGCTGCCCGGGAGACTGCCGGGCCCCAGGTGCCAGTCATTGCACTGAGCGCCCGCACGGGAGAAGGCATGGAGGAGCTGGCACCCTATCTCAGGCCAGGAGAGACCGCCGCCCTGCTGGGCTCCTCCGGCGTGGGGAAGTCCAGCCTTATCAACCGCCTGGCTGGGGAGGATATTATGACGGTCAGCGGCATCCGGGAGCGGGACGGCAGGGGGCGGCACACTACCACCCACCGCCAGCTGCTGCGGCTGGCCTCTGGCCTGCTGGTGATTGACACGCCCGGTATGCGGGAGTTGGGGATGTGGGACGCGGCGGAGGGCTTATCCGCGGCGTTCCCGGATGT
>Ga0137309_101268_pt1 | contig 17527 bp, 19 predicted proteins | sample NAcewiD2O_June_FD_97179 | JGI IMG/M metagenome (GOLD analysis project Ga0137309, IMG submission 97179) | Mouse cecal microbial communities from Vienna, Austria - N-Acetylneuraminic amended D2O_June | ecosystem: Host-associated > Mammals > Digestive system > Large intestine > Cecum | place... | reverse complement strand
CCGGGCGGGGAGACGGCATTCTCGCTGCCCGCGCATACCGTCTCTCCGCTCGGAACACTGGTGGATAAGCCGAGTTATGCCGGGCTGTGTCCTGCCTGGGAAATCCTCTGATTTGCTCCTGTTTCCTTGACTACACCTTGTCTCCTTTTACACAAAATTTTCTGACGGGCCAGCAAGGAGTCCAGACTTCGGACCTTCCATCCACGAAGGAGGGCCTTCATCTTGGACCACATCTTCTCAATGGGATTCAGATCGGGACTGTAGGGTGGAAGGTACAGTACTTTCATTCCCTTTTCCTCCAGGACCTCCCGGACAGCCTTTACATGGTGAGAGCGCATATTGTCCATCACAACAATGTCACCGGGCTTAAGAGTCGGAAGCAGGGTTTCTTTCAAATATTGGACAAAACGTTCCCCGGTTGTCCCGCCCTGGTACGTTGTAAATGCCTTTTCCCCGTTCAGGCGGATGGAAGAAAGAACTGTCGTTGTCTGCGGTGTATTCAACGGGGCATGATCCACTGCCCTCTGGGATGAAAGTGCCCGTCCATACAGGCGGGTCAGGTTCGTATTGACACCACTCTCGTCTAAAAACACTAAATGTTCCACCATATCAGGTTGTATCGTCTTTTTCCATTCCTTGCGCTTCTCCTGCACATCGAATACGGTCACGCTCACTTGCATAGAGTGATTTCTTTTTCAGAGTATAGCCCATTGCGTTGATTGCCCGCTCTACGGTACTATAGCTTGCGGAGAGGCTCAGCTTCTCCCGGATTTCTTCAATTGTGATGTCAGGTTTTTCATCAATGCACTCACGGATATTTTCTTTATCCGCTGCTGTCAGGACCGGCTTCCGGCCTCGCTGGCTGGTTCGCAAGGCCACACTGCCTGTTTTCCGTTTCTGTTCGGCCAACCGGTATACTGTCCATTTGCTCACCGAATACGCCTTCGCTATCCCCTCGGCGTCATGGGTTGCTTCATAGCCTTGTACCAGTAGTTTCCGTGCTTCATTGTGTAGCATACCATCATCTCCTGTCTCTGTTATACCACCGCTGTCAACTTTTGGCTTTATTTTTGATTGTTGCTATAGTGGTACATCCGGTCAGAAAACAAACCATATCCCGGGCGGAATTTCCGCATGGTATCGTTGTCGTCCTTGACGGGCGTCAGCCCGCCTGCGTCCTCTGCCTTGCCATGCGAAAATTCCGCTCCGACCTCTGGTCCGCTTTCTGACCGGATGCACCACTAGTACGCCTAATCCATAACCACCTAATGCCACCAAGCCAACCGCAGGCTGTCCATTAATTTGCTCTGGAATATCGATGCTGGCAGAATTGCCGTTAGCATCTTTTCTGTAGAATGCGCTCTTATTTGATAATGATTATACTTTACCAAAAATTCTTGATTTTGCTATGCACCGCTCTTCACATTCCGCACATCCAGGCTCCGGCACACTGCCCGCAGCGTCACCCGGTAGACCCCGTACAGCAGCACGGATACCGCGGCAATGACCCCCAGACTGGCCAGCAGGCCCGCCGCCTCAGTGGCGGTAATGCCTGGCGGATCACCGTTAAAGTACATAATCAGCATATAAAATGCGTAGATCAGCGTTGTCCCCACCACTGCGGGGGTGAGGAAGACCCGCTTGACCTGTCCCCGCACGGATTGGTACAGATACCACTGGGGCGCGCCCAGCCGCCGCAGGTCGTCGTACACCTGCCGGTGGGTCAGGGCGATGGTCATGCAGCGGGTGTAGGCAATCACGATTACCGCCGCAAAGCAGACGATGGCGATAAAGATAAACAGGATCAGGAAAACCGCCGTTGTCTTCACAAAGTCCGCCTTGTCCAGCGCACGGAACTGGGGCATATACTGCCAGTACAGCCGGAAGAGGGAACTGTCCCGCTGGGCGTAGTCGATGACCTCAACACCTGTTTCCGCGCTGTTTTCCGGGTCATAGGCGTAGTATCCCTTGTGCAGGAGGTCATAGTCCCGGACGACCGGGTCCCAGACGTCCAGCAGCGCCGCCTCCGGGCCGGACCGGTCCACGATCTCATAGAACAACGCTTTGGCAAAATCATAGGTTTCCTCCACGTTCTCCACATTGAAGCAGACCTGCACCTCCTGCCAGGCAGCGGGCAGGCCCTCCGACATGGCGGCGAAATCCCCGTCGCTCACCACAAACCGTTGGGGAAGGGAGTTGTTCTCCAACTCCCCCATTGCAGTGACGCCGAACCGCTGGCCGGTGACATAGTTGGTCACAAGGCTCACATCGGGGTTGAATAAGTATCGCGCCCCGCCGTCGCTGTCCATGACCCCCATGATCTCACCGGACTGCAGGTCCACCGGCTCCCCTGTCAGGGCCGTGTAGCCGGAGGCGGAGAGGAACAGCTCCGAGCACAGCGTTTCCCGGTATTCCGGATGCCAGGTAGTCCCCAGCGTCCCCTTCTCCTCCACGGACATCGTGCCGTCCACCGCCAGCCGCAGCATGGGGGCCTGGGCATAGGAGGTGATAGTCACGCCGTATTTCTCCGCCAATTCCCGGACCTCGTCCTCCTGGGGGATGTCCTGGTCTGCGCGGAAGCGGTAGACATAGTCTATCGGGCGGGCGTCATAGCCGATCATGGCCCCCGTACCCAGCATGGGCGTATAGAAGCTGCCGAAGTACGCGCCTGCAATCAGCAGCGTCATGACCAGCATGTTCCGCACTGTCTGACGGCCCTGGAATTTCATCATGGATGTGGAAATCAGGTCCTTGTACAGCCGCTTTTTGCCGCCCCAGCCGTTGACAACCGTGTGGAGCAGGATGTAATACAGCCCAACCAGCGCGGGGAGGTAAAAGACCGACGGCAGCCAATCAGGTGGATACCAGTGGAGCGTCCGGACAAAAAAGGAGGGCATCAGATACCCCAGCAGGCCGCCAAAGATCAGCAATCCAATACCGGCCAGTCCGTACCAGCGGGGGACGGCCCGGATCGGCTCGGACTTGTGGGACTCCTGGACAACGTCGATGATGTTGGTCCGCCGGATGGACCGCACCCCCATGTAAAACAGCATAAGGACAACAAACAGGGAGAAGGCCAGGGACAGGGAGTAGGCCGCCGGATTGAAGGTCAGGCGCATTTCCTCCGTGTCCACCACGCACATCCGGAAGACCTGCCACAGCAGCCAGGCCAGCGGTCCCCCCAGAGCCGCCCCCAGGGCGCAGGACCCCAGGCTTATGGCCGCCAGTTCACGGGACTGTCTGGCCCAGAGCTGCCGCCGGGTGGCTCCCAGAGCCAGGAAGATACCGGTTTCGCGGGATTTCTGCCGGAAGAACAGGCCGGAGGCGTAGGTGGTGAACACACCGCACCCCAGCACGGCCAGGACGAAAATCATCATAACCTGTTTCCGGCTGTCGCCCCCCTCAGGCAGAACGTTCAGAATAGTGGGAGAGCGCATCATGCACACATAGGCCGTAATCAGCAGGACGGAGAAAAAGCAGCAGCCTGTCAGCAGCGCGTACTGCCTCCGGTTCTGCCGCCGCAGAGCGGCATAGACTTCTGAAAAATGCCTCATGCCGTCACTCCCTCCCCATCTCGCGGATGGCGTCCAGCAGCTGGTCCTGGAACGCCTGGCGTTCCGTGTCCCCCCGCTCCAGGGCCTGCCACACCACTCCGTCCCGCAGGATGATCACCCGGTCGCAGAAGGACGCGGCAAAGGAGTCGTGCGTCACCATAAAGATGGTGGCCTCCAGCTCCGCCTTCGCCTGCTCAAAGGCCGCAATCACCGCCCGGCTGGACTTGCTGTCCAGATTTCCGGTGGGTTCGTCCGCCAGAATCAGCAGGGGGCGGTTGATGAGAGCGCGGGCCACAGCGGTCCGCTGCTTCTCGCCGCCGGATATCTCCGCAGGGTACTTCTCCCGGATTTTGGCGATGCCAAACACGCTGCACAGCTCGTCCGCCCGCTTCTCCGTTTCCGCCGATATGACGCCGCCGATGATGGCGGGGAGCAGGATATTCTGACGCACCGTCAGGCCGTCCATGAGCAGAAAGTCCTGGAACACAAAGCCCAGCTTCTGGTTGCGGACTTTCGCCAGGGACTCCTCGTCCAGCCGGGCCAGCTCGGTCCCGTCCAGCCGGATACTGCCGCTTCCGGCGGGGATGTAACAGGAGATGCAGTTGAGCAGGGTTGTCTTGCCGGACCCGGAGGGTCCCATGACCGCAACGAATTCCCCCCGGTCCACACCCAGAGAGACGCCCTTGAGCGCTTCATAGGAGGTCTTGCCCACCTGGTAGGATTTATGAAGGTTTTCAACAGTCAGCATAATAAGATTTTCCTTTCCGATCCGAAGAATATACGACAGCATAGCGCGGAAATACCATTTCTGCAAACGCCGCCGTCATTTTCGGCAGCTTTCCCGTCAAATTTGGTTTGGCGAAATTCTCTATCTGTGCTACAATAGGGAAAATCAAGGAAAGGGGGGATTTCCATGCTGCGCATTGCCATATGCGACGACTCCGCCGAAGCCCGCATGACCCTGCGGGCCGCACTGGAGCGGGCCTTGGAGCGGCGGCGGATGGAGGGGCTGTTTTTTGAGTTTTCCACAGGCGAGGGCCTGCTGCACTGGATGGAACGCCGGGCCGGAGAGCTGGAGCTGGCCTTTCTGGATATCGAGATGAGTGGGATGGACGGGATGGACGCCGCCCACCGCCTTCGGGAGATGGACGGGAATTTGCAGCTTGTGTTTGTCACAGGCTATGACAGGTATGTGTATGCCGGCTACGGAGTGGGCGCGCTGGGCTACCTGCTCAAGCCGCCGGGGCCGGAGCAGCTGGACGACGTGCTCTCCCGCGCCGCCGCCGCCCTGGAGCGGGAGGCGGACAGGGCCTTTTTCTGCCGCAGCGGAAACACATTCTACCGCATTCCCCTCAAGAGCATCCGCTATTTCTGTTCCGACCGCCGCCGGGTGACGTGTGTGACCGCCGCCCGGACGTATATCTTTTACGGCAAGCTGGACCAGGTGGAACAGGAGGTGGGTGCGGGTTTTATCCGCATCCACCAGCGGTATCTGGTCCGGGCGGAGGCGGTGGACCAGGTGGAGGGCAGCCATGTGTTTTTGGGAGACGAGACCCTGCCAGTCAGCCGGGCGTGCCGGGAGGCGGCGTTGACGGCTCTGGTCCGGGCCGCGCTGGAGGAGTAGGCGGTGCTGTACGAATTTGGCCGGTCTATGGTGGAAAACTGGTTCTGGCTGCTCCCCATGCTGTCCAGCGGTTATTTCCTCACCCGCATGTGTACCGCCTTTTTGCCCCTGAAGCCGGGGCGGGGCTGGAAGCTGCTGCTGTATATCTGCCTGAGCATTACCGCCGCCATGGTGATCTGGGTGGGGGACAACAACCTACTGTTCACCCTGCTGCCGTTTTTCGCCGTCCTGCTGTTCTGTTCCAAGGGGAGCCGGGTGGGACGAATCGCGGTGGCGGCGGTCTTTTTCTGTATCATGATGTCGGTGGCCGCGCTGCTGGACACCTATTTGGGCGAGCTGATGGACAAGCTCTCCTGGGGCGATGGAGCCCTGTATGACCACCTCGCCCGCATCCTGCGCCCGGTGGTGTGGGGACTGCTGTACCTGCTGGCGCGCCGGTTCCTGCCGGACAAGCCGCCCCAGCTGCCGGCGCGTCTGTGGTGGCTGACGCTGCTGCTGGCATCCATGCCGCTGTGCTCGCTGACGGCGGTCATCCTGATGCCTTACGGCAGCTACCGGCTTCATTCTGACCTCCAGTTCAGCCTGGCCATACAGCTGGGACTGGCAGTGCTGCCCTTTGTGCTGGTCACGTCTCTGGCGATGCTGGCCGCGATTATGATGCTGGCGGACTATGCGCGGCTGGAACAGCTGGACCGGCTGGCTTCCCTGCGGGGGAGCTACTATCAGGCGTTGCAGCGGGAGGCCCGGCAGGTGCGTACGCTCCGCCACGACCTGCGCAACCATCTCACCGCGCTCCGGGGGCTGCTGGAGCGGGAGGACATGGGGCAGGCCGTCCGCTATTTGGAGCAGCTGGCCGGGTCCCCCGTCCTGCAGGGCTCCCGGCGGCTGTGCGAAAACGAGGCGGCCAACGCAGTGCTGGCGGCAAAGGCGGAGGAGATGGCGCGGCGTGGACTGGAGGGTGTGTTTTCCGTGGCTCTGCCCCAGGCCCTGCCGGTGGCGGAGATCGACCTGTGCGCCCTGCTGGGCAACGCCCTGGACAACGCCATGGACGGGGCGGAGCAGTCCCAGGACAAGCGGATTTCCGTACGCTGCCGGGTGGAGCGAGGGCTGTTTATGCTGCGGGTGGAGAACGCCGTGGCCGGTACGCTGGAACCGGATCTCGCCACCACCAAGTCCGACCGGTCCGCCCACGGCTTCGGGCTGGCTGGAATGCGGGAGATTGCGGAGCGGTACGGCGGCAGTCTGGATGTCCGGGTGGAGAAGGGTCGGTTTGAGCTGACGGCGTGGACGCCAATGGCATAGGGACAGGCAGGCGCAAAGCGTCTGCCTCCGGGGGGTCCCCGCCCAAACCGCGCCAAAGCAAAAAAACGAGCTTCCTCACTTGGAAGCTCGTTTTACAGTGCAGAGATTTTCTTACTCGGCCTCGTAGACGGAGACCTGCTTGCGGTCTCTGCCCAGACGCTCAAAACGGACCACGCCGTCGGCCTTGGCAAACAGGGTATCGTCGCTGCCCTTGCCCACGTTGACGCCGGGATGGATATGGGTACCCCGCTGGCGGACGAGGATATTGCCCGCCAGAACGTGCTGGCCGTCAGCCCGCTTGGGGCCTAACCGCTTGCTCTTGGAATCACGGCCATTCTTGGTGGAACCAACGCCCTTTTTATGGGCGAAGAACTGCAAACCAATGTTCATCATGATTGTATGCCATCCTTTCTGTGAGATTCGGGAGGTTTATTGAGCCTCCATCACTTCGATATTGCCGGGATATTCGCTGTGCAGCTCGCTGAAATGGACCATGAGTCCCGCCAGCAGCGTCTGGCAGGTTTCTTCAGCCGCCGGTCCCAGCGAGCCGGGGAGCCGGAGGGTAATGCGGGCGTTTTTGTCCTGCACCTTCACGGACGCGCACAGGCCCATGACGTCGTTCAAGACGCACTCGACCAGGCGCACGGAGCTGGTCACTGCCGCGCAGACGATATCCTCGCCTTCGGCGGCGTAGCCGCTGTGTCCCTCGGCCTGGAAGCCGGTGATCCGCTGGCCCTCCGTAAAAAAGGTGACTGTCGTCATGCTCAGGCGCTGATCTTGGTGATCTCCACCTTGGTATAGGGCTGACGGTGTCCCTGCCGTTTCCTGTAACCCTTCTTGGGATTGTACTTAAAGATACGGATTTTCTTGCCCTTGCCGTTCTTCACGACCTTAGCTTCCACGGAAGCGCCGGACACGGTGGGGGTACCGATGGTTGCGCTGTCGCCGTCCAGGATGGCCAGCACCTCGCCAAAGACCACCTGATCGCCGGCCTCGTTGGGCAGCTTCTCAATAAACAGGGTCTCCCCCTCCGCTACCTTGTACTGCTTACCGCCGGTAACGATAATTGCGTGCATTCCTTTTGCACCTCGCTTTCCTTTATTCTGGAGCACATGACCCGCGCTCCTTTACGGGCGCGCTCTTGCAGGCGACGCGCCAAGCGTGCTTGTACCTGCTCAAAGCGGCTTATCCAGTATAACAGCGGCGGACAGGTTTGTCAACAAAATTTTTCTGTCTGACCCGATACAGAAGGAGGATACCGGCGAAAAACCGGTACCCTCCCTACGGCTTCTGCCATATGGACACAAAATCTCGCCGGGGCAGCCCCGGACGGGGGCGGGCTTTTACGCCCGCGTCCCGCCGGACCGCTTTCCCGCCGAGACAAACAAAAAGCGGTGCAGGATATAAATTATCCCACACCGCATAAGTGCAAACACAAACCCCGTATTATGAAACAAACAGTCCTCCGTAGTAAGGAGATGAAAAACTAGGTATTGAAAAAAGACGGGAAGACTGTTATAATAGGAGCTGGCGTAGCAAAATGCTATTGTGTAGGAGCTCACTCTCCTGCATAGGGGCATGGGTGAGTGTCAGTCGCCCATGTCCTGCCTTATTATTTGCCTCGTTGCTGTTATCATACCACGTTTTTCTCTCTTTGACAAGTATTTTCTTTTTCTGAGAAAAATTATTTCTGTTGGGAAACCCCTCAGTCACGCTTCGCGCTCCCCTTTCAGGGGAGCCTTTTTTGATGCAGCGTCCCAAAAGCCTCCTCTGAAAGGGGAGGGGGACCGCTTGCGGCGGAGGGGTTCCCGGATGAGGGGCGTCCCAGATGATCGGGAATCAGCCCGTCTGCGGCCTATGGCGGTACAAGACCAACCGGACGCTTTCAAATCTCCTGAAGAAAATGTTTTCAAGGGCTTGACTACAGATTGAAAATGGTGTAAAATGCATTGTAACTATTTGTAACACTTTTTCATGGATTTGTAACCGCCGGAGGAAACAAGTATGGCAAGCCCTGAACATAAAAAGCAGAACCTTGAAAATAAAACAAGCCGGACTGGCCGTCAGCCGCCCAGCGAGGGCCGGCGCCTGTTCCCGGAATCCAGCAGCTCCTGGCAGCAGCTCCGCTTTCTGGTGCAGGGCCTGTCCCCTGCGGTACGGCAGAAGCTGTCCGGAGGAACCTGCCGCCTGCATGAGCTGCGGCGGAACTTTGCCGCCCGGCTGCGAATGCTTCCCACGCCCAGACGGGTCCACGCCGCCGTGTTCCTGGCCGCCAGCCTGACGGTTGCGGTCTACTCTGTGTACACCGTCCGCTATACCACCGCCACCACCGTCACCTTTGACGGCGTGGAGCTGGGGACCGTGGCCTCAGAGAACGAGGCCCAGGCCGCGCGGATGTCGGTGGAACAGGCCATCTCCGACGTTCTGGGCTACGACTACACCATGGAGGACGACCGGGTGGCGTACACTACCGGCTTGACCGCCCGCAGCGCATTGGTGGACGAGGCGGAGCTGGAGGAAGCGCTCAGCAGCACCCTCCGGGTGGTGGAGCACGGATACGCCCTGTATATTGGCGGCGAGTTTATCGGCGCGACCCAGACAGAGGGCGCGTTCGACGCCCTGCTGGACCAGGTGGCCGCCCCCTACCGCAGCGAAAACACCGTCTCCATTGACTTCCTGGAGGACGTGGAGATCCGGGAGTGCGACCTCCCTGTGGGGGATTTCACCAATCTGGCTGAAACGGCCCTGCTGCTCAACAGTACCAAAGCAGGAGAGATTACTTATAGTGTCGAGAGCGGCGACGTCTGGTCCCGGATTGCCCAGGATAACAACATGACCAGCAGCGAGCTGTTGGCCCTGAACCCCGGTTATGACATAGACAAGCTCCAGATTGGCGACGTGCTGCTGATCAGCAATGCAGTACCTTATTTGACGGTCAGGTCGGTGCAGATCGAGCAGTATCAGACAGAGCTGCCCTATGAGATTGAGTATGTGGACGATCCCACCATGTACACCGGCGATTTCCGCGTCATCAGCCAGGGCGAGTACGGTTCCGCCGACGTGGTGGCCAGGGTCACATACGAGGGTCAGGCCGAGATCGACCGTGTGATTGAATCGGAAACCATCCTAAAGGAGCCTGTCACCGAAGTCCAGGCCAGGGGCACCATGGAGCGGCCCACCTGGCTGCCCACCGGGTCCTTCCGCTGGCCCACCAGCGGCACCATCTCCTCCAAGTACGGCTACCGCAGTATTTTTGGCGGCAGCTCCTTCCACGGCGGCATTGATATCGCCAACTCCTACGGCACCGATATCGTGGCTGCTGACGGCGGCGAAGTATGCTATGCCGGTTGGATGAGCGGATACGGCTACCTGGTACAGATTGACCACGGCAACGGCTATGTAACCTACTACGGCCACAACAGCAGTCTGGAGGTCAGCGTAGGCGACAAGGTCTACAAGGGCCAGCACATCGCGGAGATGGGCAGTACGGGCCGTTCCACCGGCAACCACTGCCACTTCGAGGTCCGGCTTGACGGCGAGCGGCAGAACCCCATGAACTACCTGCCGTAACAAGAAATGAACAGCAGAAGACGCGCCCGCGGGTTTGACCGCAGGCGCGTCTTTTTAAGCATTAGCCGTCTACTACTGTCACGTCGCAGAACTGGGTGGCTGTCATACCGTCCGTGGTTGTCACGGTACAGGTAATGCGGGCCTTCCCTGCAACGCCCAGGCCATAGAAGCGGACGGCGGGGTTGCCGCTTTTGGAGGTGATCTCCTCCAGTGCGAGAACATCCGGGTTGTCCACGCTCCAGCTGACTGTATAGTCTTTCCCATAGAAGTCGCTGGTGGAATAGATGTAAAGCTCGGTTGTGCTGAAGCTGTCGGAGGGCATGTTGTAGCGGGCGAGGCAGGAGAGGGAGAGCTTTTTGGCCAGATAGGTGGAGGAGTGCAGCAGGTCATCCGAGGGATTGGGGCCGGGATACTGCGTGCCGGGGTTCTGCGTGCCAGGCTTTTGGGTACCAGAACTCTGTGTGCCGGGGTTCTGCGTGCCAGGCTTTTGGGTACCAGAACTCTGTGTGCCGGGGTTCTGGGTACCGGGGTTCTGCGTGCCGGGCTTCTGTGTATCAGGGTTTTGGGTGCCGGGGTTCTGGGTGGAACCGCTGTCCGGGACGCTCTTGACGCCGACAAACAGCTGGACCCAGTAGTGTCCGTAGCCGCTGCTGCTCTTGCAGTAGCCCACGCCGATATGGGTGAAATCTTTATTGAGGATGTTGGCCCGGTGTCCGGGGGAATTCATCCACTGCTCCACTACGTCTGCGGCGGTGGAGCTGCCTGCCGCAATGTTCTCGCCGCTGGTGTACGCGCCCTTGCTCGCGCCAGTGGCATCCAGGGCGGTGAAACAGCTGCTGCCGTCAGGCCGGTCGTGGGAAAAGAGCGCGGGCAGCTCTGGGGCGCGAATCTCCGCCGCCTGTGTCAGACTGTCAAACGTACCCAGGGCGGGGAGCCCCTCCTTGGCCCGTTCCACATTCACCAGCCGCACCACCTCCGCCGCCAGCTCCTGGGGCGTCTGTGTCTGGGGTGCAGAGGGCTGTTGGGTACCGGGCGTCTGAGGTTTCTGCGTATTGGGGTTCGTCGTAGCGGCTGATCTGCGCCGTCAGGTCGGAGAGCCTGGTCATGTTTGTCCCTTTTTCCAGGCCGTATTTCTGGGCGACAGTCCAGCTGGGGGCGTACCATGCGCCGGCGTTGGCCCCCTCCGCAGTCTGGAGGTCCGCAGAATAGAAGGCGGTGGCCATCATCTTCAGGAACTGTGCCCTGGTGAGAGAATCGGAGGGGGCGTAGATGGTCTGGCTCATGCCGTTGCCCCACCCCTTCTCGTAGGCCCGCTGGATGTAGGAGCTGGCCCAGTGGGTGTCCGGCACGTCCGTGAAAGCGGACGCGGCAAAAGCGGTGGGCGTCATGCCCAGCAGCAGCGCCATCGCCAGGAGCACGGAAGCGAATAGTCGTTTCATAAAATTGATTCCTCCCTTTTCTATTTCAGCCAATTGCTGGTACCAATATTATCCCACCGGGGACTACGGATGTCAAGAGCAGCGTCGTTTTTGCCCAAAACGCCGCCGGAAAGGTCTGACCCCTCCGGCGGCGCTGTTCCGCTCTCTTATGCCTCTATGTACGTCCTTACCCCTTGGCCTTGTAATTCGGTCCGAACTCCAGCTCCTCGGCAGGAGCCGAGGGTTCGGCGGTGGCTTTGGCGTCGATTGTTTTGACCATGTTGCTGCGTCCGTTGAGTCGGCCTCCGTCGTGGACAATCAGGGAGATGGTGGTCACATCGCCCTCCAGATTTCCGGTCTTCTCCAGGCACATGTGCTCGCGGGCAATGCAGTTGCCCCGGATGCTCCCGGCGATTTGGATAACGTTTGCGGTAACGGGACCCTCGATGGAGCCGGTGGTGGTGACAATCACCGCGCCGTTGAGGACAATCTGTCCCTTGACCACGCCCTCCACCTGGATGACGCCCTCGCCCTCCAGGGTGCCGGACACGGTCAAACCGGTAGCGATGACCGTACTGGTCAGCGGGGTGGGCAGGCTGGGGATTTCCTCCACATGCTCCTCCGCCGGCACGGCTGTGGTTTCCACTTCAACATCTTTTGGTTTGCTGAAAAAGCCCATAGTGAATTTCTCCTTTTCCTATAACTGCGCGGGGCGCCGGGCGTACCGCCCGGCTGCTGTGAAAAATGGTGTATGAAATATCAGTGTGAATCATCTGATGAATCACGCATCACAGGGTAAAACGCCGTATACGCCTCCCGCCGGGACTGCCAGTTGCTGCCGCCCACCAGCTGGGACACCGTATCCGTGTGTCCCACGCCCGGCAGTCCGTCCAGGGCAAAGCCGATGCCGGTGATGTGCCAGTAGTATCCGGCGCTCTCCCAGGCGAAGGCCTCGGCAATATAATCCGCGCCTGTGGAAACAGGGCTTCTGGCGTCGTAGACAATGCGGGAGTAGGCGGAGATATCCGCGCCCAGGTTTGCAGCCAGGCGCAGAGCGTTGTAATAGGCTTCGGAAATCGCCTCCCGCGTGTTGCAGGTGGGATTCCGGTAAGGGATGTCCCGCAGCTCCGGGACGTTCTTTTTCATCATCCAGGTTGCAAAAGCCATCTGACCGTATTCAAAGGTCAGATGCAGGTAGCCGGCCCCGCGGGTACCGGTGGTATAGCCGTATCGTTGGAAATAGGACTCCTCCCCCAACTCGGTCAGCCACCGCCCTGCGGCGGTCTCCACCGCGGCCTGGGCCAGAAACTGGCTGATTGCCTCCGGCGTACGGATATCATACTCCCGCAGCACCCGGTTCAGCTCCGCCAGGGACTCCTCCGTGTAGACCCAGCCCACCTCGCCCATATTGCTGTCAATATAGGCCATCCGGTCCAGCTGCTCCGCCGTGACCAGCTGGGGCATGGACTCCTCCGACACCAGGGAGAGATAACGGACTTCCTTCTGTTCCTCCTCCGGCTCCCGGCCCCAGAGCAGGATAGCGGCCACCAGCAGGATGAACATGGGGGCAAGCGGTACAAGAGGCCGCAGCCGCTCCGGGATCTGCTGCCGTGCCCTGGAAGATTTCCTATGCTCCGCCATTGTCATCCGCCCCTTTGCTTGGGGCGCGGAAAACGCCGCGCCCTGGTATTTCCCGTTCCGGGAAAATCTGGCTCGCAATGCTCTGCCCGCCGCAGCGGGACAAGCCGGTGGACTCCTGCATCTTATTTATCGGCAGGACTGCATAAAGAGTTTAGGGATTTTGCTGGATTTCTTTTTATTTTTTGGTGAAAACCGGCGCACGTGCCATTTTCTTCCAGCGGCGGGTGATCAGGATACCGCTGCCGCCGCCTTTTTTTTATCCATGGTAGCGATGCGGGCAAAGGAGACGCTTTTACCCAGGCCCATCAAGGTCCAGTCCTCCTCTGTCTCCGGGTAGCGGACCTTCAGGCCCGGTTCTCCGGCCTGGTCCCGGAAATCACGGATTTCCCACTCCAGCGCGCCCCGTTCGCTCCGGTGTGCGTCCAGCAGCTGGGAGTCCACCACGGCCCCGTCCTTCACCAACGCCACGCAGTAGCACCGGGCGGTGCGGGTAGCGGCGATGTACTGGCCCGACGGCTTGCCTAAGCTCACGCTGTGGGAGCAGATGGTCAGTCCGCCCCGCCGCAGCCGCCGGCCCAGAGAGACGCAGATAAAATCCTCCAGAGCCGTCCGCTCGATAAACGTGGCGTCGTCCGGCGCCGCCAGCAGAATCCGCTTCTTCCCCCGGCCCAACGCCCGCCGCAGAGCCTCCTGATAGTGCTTGGGGTCCTCCCAGAGCAGGTGGAAGCGGGGGACATAGGGGACCTTCTGTCCGTGGTCAAAGGGAATCTCCTGTTCCTGTCCCCGCCGCCGGTCCCAAATCCGCAGCGCGTCTTCACCGGTCCATATAAACACATCCGCCTTTTGCAGCGGCGTACGCTTGTCCCACATGAGCAGGCCCTCCTCAATCACCCTTTTGCTCCGGCGGCCAAACCGGCGCAGTCAGCCTATTATACCACAGACCCCCAGCCTATGCCAAGGGGTTTTCCGGGGATATTTCCAAGATGGAGTTGCCCGCCTCCAGCCGCGTCTCCAAAATGACCGTCTCCGGGATGTACGGCCCCCCGCAGGCCATCCGCTGCAGCAGCAGGCCCGCCGCCCGCTCCGCCATCTCCCCCATGGGCTGCACCACCCTGTACAGCCGGGGCTCCACAATCTCGGACAGCAGCAGATTGTCGAACCCCAGCAGGGACACGTCCGCCGGACACCGGAACCGGGATTCATTCACCGCCATCACTCCGCCCAGGGTTATCTCGTAGTTGCTCATAAATACGGCGGTAGGCCGGTCCGGCAGGCGCAGCAGCTCCCGCATACTCTGGTGGCCGAACTCAAAGGAGTGGAACCCCAGCCGCTGGTAAGCCGCCGGCGGCTCCAGCCCCGCCCGCTCCATCGCGTCCAGCCAGCCCAGGCGGCGTTCCAGACCGGTGTATTCCGCGGCAGAGCTGATGCAGGCAATCTTCCGGTGTCCCTTGGCCAGAAGAACCTCCACCGCCCGCCGCGCCGCCAGACGGTTGTCGATGCGCACGCAGTCAAAACCGCCGTCCTCCAGGTCCCGGTCCAGCAGCACCGCAGGCACGCCCGCCTCCTGCGCCGGACGGAGAAACGCTCCGCTCCGCCCCGCCGGAATGGCGATGATGCCGTCCACCTTCTTGCCCAGCAGAAAGCGTATATTCTCCGCCTCCCGGTCCGGGTCGTTGTTGGAGTCGCAGATAATGGCGGCATAGCCCGCCCGGCGCAGCGTCTCCCCCATGTGGCGGAGCAGGATGCCGTTGAACAGACTCTCTACGCTGAACACCGCCACGCCCACCGTCTTCGTCCGGTTGGTCACAAGGCCGCGGGCAATCTCGTTGACCTCGTAGTGCAGGCTCTCTATGGCGGCGGCGATTTTCTCCCGGTTTTCCGGCAGTACGTTTCCGCCGTTCAGGAATTTCGAGATAGTGGCCAGGGAGAGGCCCGTTTTTTCTTTAATATCCTTGATCGTTGCCGCCATAATTTCCTCTTTTCCGATAAAATGGTCAGATTTTGTGTAAAAATGGTCAGGTTACATAAATGTTTCTGGACAAAGCTGGAATTTCGTGGTATCCTACGTTTACAATACCAAAATACCATGGGACGAATTTACCCAGCGGATGGAAAGGACAGTGACCAGGTATGACGCTATAGCCGCTCCAGTTGTTTGCGCCGAAAAGGAGGAGATCATGAAATACAGTGACTACAAAGAACAACAAGAACACGGAACCTTTAATTTCCCCATTGCATTTTACCACAAATCCCCCCACAGCCCCAACTATGAGATGCCCTACCACTGGCACACCTATTTCGAGGTCATCCGCATTATTTTCGGAACCTTCCACCTGACTCTGGACAATGAGACAAAGGAGTACCGGCAGGGCGATATCATCTTTATCACCAGCGGTATGCTCCACGGCGGCGGCGGCGAGGACTGCGTCTATGAGAGCGTCGTCTTTGACCTGCAGATCCTCATGAAGCCCAACCACGCCTGTACCCGCGCGCTGCAGGATGTGATGGATCAGAAAATCATCGTCAACACCCTGCTCTCCGAGCGCAGCGCCGCCGTGTCCACCATCGTGCGGGACCTGTGCCTGGCCCTGTCCTGCCGCAGGACGGGAAGCGAATTTATGATTCAGGGCTATCTGTACCAGCTCTTCGGCGTCATCTTCGAGGAGCGGCTGTATGAGGAGTGCCCCAGCGAGTCGGCGGCATCGGGCCGGCTGTACTCTATCAAAAAAGTGCTGGCGTACATCTCTGAAAACTATGCCTCCAACATCTCCCTGGACTGCCTGGCGAAAATCGCCGGCATGAATCCCAAGTATTTCTGTCAGTACTTCCGCAGTATGACCGACCGCACGCCCATCAATTACCTCAACTATTACCGGATCGAATGCGCGTGCGAGATGCTGGCCAAACAGAATGTCTCGATCAAGCAGGTCGCCGTTTCCTGCGGCTTCAACGACGAGAGCTATTTCATTAAAATGTTCCAGAAGTACAAGGGGACAACCCCCAAACGTTTTATGAAACAGGCAATTTGATTGCCAATCTATCTTATCATGTTATCAGGAGATCGCCATGCGGTCAAGAGTTTTTTTGCTGGAAGTTTTGGTTTGCCTTCTGTTCACAGCGGCGGGGCTGTGTGCCTGCGGTGCGTCGGGAGACGCGCAGCTGGCGGACTGTCCCTTTTCCCAGCTGAATTGGAACAGCTCAATCCGCGAAGTCGTCGCGGAGGAAGGAGAAGAGCACGGTTCCTATGATTCTGTCTATGGAGGGGTATGCTACACGTATCCAAGGGAGTTTGAAGAGCGCATGGGTACGGTTAAATATATGTTTGACGGAGACGGGGTTCTGGCGTCTATCGCCTGGGCCTGGGGTACGGACAGCCAGGAGGAACTGCTGAGCCTGTACCACACCATCTACGACTCCGTCAGCGCACAGTGCGGCGAGAGCGGTTACAGCGCCGAACATCAAACCAATTATGGCGGCGTGTGGTATCGGGACAACGGCGATATCATCCTCAGCGTCATGATTACTTCAGAAACGAAAGCTTTGCAGTTTTCCTTTTTAAGCCCGGCGGTGTCCAGCGGCGGGCAGGCAGAGGCGCGGTGACGCCTTGCAATTTTATGCGCCCTCTCAGTCAGCCATTGCCGGTGACTGAGAGGGCGTTTTCTAAACAGCTGAAACAAGGCGTCGTCAAGGGCGGCGCGGCCCTATGGAAAGCCCTCTCCGTCTCGCCGCGCTCGATAGCTGTCCTTTCTTGCTTTTTATTGCTGCTATTATGATTTGGCTACTTTGAACAACTCTCCTGATTTTTCAAACAAGGCCTAAAAGTACCTCAAAAAAGTTCTGATTTCAAAGTCGCAATCCAAGCTTCAATCGTTTCAGCTAAAACAAACTGCTGGCGCAAAACCGCCATACCGATTTCAGGAACCTCCGGCGCATTTTCTTTTTCCCGAAGATTTTCTTCCAGATACATTTTCAAATCCCGAACATTTTTTTCAATGCTGGCAACACAGGATTTTTGTATTTCCAAAGGGACACTATCCAAGTTCACAATCACGGCATTGAAGTCCAGAAACATACGGATAGGCTGGACGGAGAGTTCTCCCATCAGCCGCTCAAATTCCTGTTCACCGTTGGCCGTCAGTGAGTAGACCGCCTTTTCCGGCATATTGTTTTCTCGCACAGGGACGCTTTGGAGCAGACCCTTTTCCTCTAACTGAATGACCTTTTTATAAATAGACGGTGTACTGATTTTTACCCATTTTGAAATATTGCGATATTCTACCAGTTTTTGAATGTCGTAGGCGCTCAACGGCTGTTTTTTCAGCATCCCAAGGACTATCAAATCTATTGTTGCCATGAAGATCTCCCCTTTCACACTTGACAAATACTATAAATTATAGTAGTATGTGTTGACTGACGGC
>Ga0137309_101266_pt1 | contig 17536 bp, 11 predicted proteins | sample NAcewiD2O_June_FD_97179 | JGI IMG/M metagenome (GOLD analysis project Ga0137309, IMG submission 97179) | Mouse cecal microbial communities from Vienna, Austria - N-Acetylneuraminic amended D2O_June | ecosystem: Host-associated > Mammals > Digestive system > Large intestine > Cecum | place... | reverse complement strand
GATATTCAGCTCCCTGTCACAGGCGTATCCTTCGCCGTGGGACCGCTGCTGCTGTGCGCCGTCATTGGAGCGGCGGCGTTGTACTACGCGAAGATTAAACGCTGTACCGTTTACGGGATGTGACCGGCATGGGGCGGAGACTGTTTGCCGAAACCGGCTGGGGAAAATTTCTGCTGCTTTGGAGCTTTTCCCTTGCGTTTGGCCTCAGCAGCCGGAGCGGAATGGAGACGTCGTTTCCGCTCCATCTTCTGGGCGTGCTGAATGACCAATATTATATCATATTTGCTGTTCTTCCGATCATTCTGTTTCTTTGCGCCAGCGTTGTGGAGGATGACGCAGAGATTGTGATTCTCCGATACAGCAGCTACGGGAGATACTTTGCGGCAAAATGGCGGGCGTTGGCTCTGCTGTGCGGCGGGGCGTGGCTGGGACATTTTTGTCCCGCTCTGCCGCCGTGAAAGTTTTAACGGGCCTCTATGTGCTGACTGTTTTGTGGTTCAAAATCCCTGTTCTCACAGAGCCGCCCTTTTCCTTTTTTACTTTTTTCAATCATTGGGTCCTTCTTCTGCACAATTTAACTGAGCCGTGGCGGTTTCCGCTTACAATCGCTGCGACTTCCTTTTTAACCGGCGGGATGTTTTGGAGCGTTTGCCGGCGATGGCGGAAAATGCCGGTGCAGGCGGGAAAACCGGCGAAAGGTCTTGCGTCTTATTACCAGCGTGTGTTGTTCAGCTATGGGAATCTGGCGCTTTTGGCTGCTTCCATCGTACTCCCGGCAATATGGGCATGGAGATCGGGCGGGCCTGTTGCGGATGGTTCAGAATGGGTAATCCGGCTGCTTGCGGGGCATGGAACAGGATATTTTTACATGATGGGCTATTTATCCTTGCTGACCGCGCAGGTACTACCCTTATGGCCTGTTGGAGGATTACTCTCTCAGGTGGTCAATGGGAACGGCTCTTTTCAGATGATTCGGCAGGATTGTTTCTGCTGCTCGTGTGTTATATAGGGCGGGAGGATCGGACAAAGGTTGAACAGTATTCGCTTGGCATGAAACAGAAGCTGGGGCTGGCGCAGGCTATTATGGCGGGGCAGGATATTCTCATTTTGGATGAGCCCTTCAATGCGCTGGACTATAAAACCCATAATGATGTGAAAGAAATTCTCCGTGTCCTGCAGGCGGAGGGCAAAACAATGTTACTGACTTCCCACAACTATGAGGATTTGGAAGCCTTGTGCAATCAGATTTATGTATTGGATGATGGAAACTTGGGCGTTTTGTCCAGCGAAGAGATGAAACGGCGTTTTCAAGGATAATAGAGCAGCCTTTATTCCCACAGAACTTAACTTTTTCAGCCGCAGGCCGATGTAAGAAATAGAAATATTTTCCGTAGGAATGTGGGAAAAATAGTAAAGGGCATTTTTGCCGCCATGTTTCAGAGCATCTATGAGGACATCCGGAATACGCTTCAGTATCATCGACGCAGAACCGACATCAGAAAATACGATTTGAGGAAAATAAAATGGTGTTTGTACACAGAGGACGAAAATTGAATTTTGAACGAATTTTTCAGGGAGGAACCACCATGAACATCACAAACTGGGGAAACATCCCCAACATGGCCAACCAAGTTACCACCGGCGCACCCCAGGCGGGCTTTCGCTGTGACCGCAGTGCCGCAGTGCGCTCCGCTGGCAAGGGTGCGACCCGCGGCATGGACATCAGCGGCATCGGGACTCTGAAAAGCATTGATGAAGCCGCCCGGCAAGGCTACCGGGAGGGCTTCTCCATCCGGGACGCGGCGGAGAGTCTGTGGCGGAAGGAAACGCAGACCTTCAATTTGAAAGACCTGGATGACCCAGAAAAATCAAAGGAGTTCCTGGAAAATTGGCGGATGCAGGCCCGGTGGGATCTGGGGATTCAAGGCGGCCCCACCAAGGACGAGGTGATCTCCGCCTACATAGATACCCTGCGGCAGAACGGTCTGGACGGCACTGTGGACTGGAACGGTCTGGCTCATGAGTTGAAGTCATTCCAGGCCACCTCCCCGGAGGAGCTGGAGGACGGGCTGAACTATATGGCTTCCCGCTATGTGGCGGCACTGGATAAGCTGGAGCGCAATTACAGCGGCGAGGAGCTGACCGCCCAGCGCGCCAAGCTGGAGGAGGTCTATCAGACCGGGAAGTCCGGGATGATCGACGGCTATACCCGGCTATTGCAGGACAATCTGGGCCTGTCCAACAGCGACGCACAGGCGGTCCGGGACAGCTTATCCGCCATCCTTGCAGAGAAAGAGGAGGCTTACCGCGGCGCGTTAAAACAGGTACATGCGGCTGTGGAGCAGACCGGCCCCGACAGCGTGTGGCTGAAGAACCACGACGCCTACATAGCCTCCCAGCTCCGGGCGGCGGGTACGGCTGGCCAGAGCAAGGCGCAATATTCGGTGCAGGACCTGACTGCCGCCGGAAAAATTGCAGAGGACTACCGGGCAGAGATTGACGATGCATCTTCCTGCGGACGGAACGAGGTTACGCTGGCCCTCAACCTGTCCATGGCGGACATGAAGGCGGAGGCTATGGTCTCCAAGGGGCTGGTGGGCGACAGCATGGCCGCCCTGCTCCGGGGCAGCCGCGCCCAGGGACATGAAAACGCCCTTGCCGCCCTGGGGCGCGCCCTGGCCCAGCGGGAGAGCCGACGGGCCAAGGGTGAGCCCAAGGGGACCTACGCTCCGGTGGACAGTACGGTGTTCCAGGGCATATACAGCGCCGTTATGAGCACCTACCATCAAAACGGCGGCGATGGGGCCAAGGCAATCCAAGCCGGTGTCTCCGCCGGGGAGAAACTGACTGCCCAGGCCGCTGCCAGGGCTCCCCAGGCCGCACGCTGGGGTATCAGCATGAAACACTATTTGCGGGAGTTCTACAAGGCCCCGGAGGAGCAGGAGGTCACGCTCTTGGGCTTGCAGATCAAGAATCTGACAAACCAGAAGCCCAGCAGCTCCACCTACCAGAAGTACGTCAACAGCTGGCAGGATTTCCTCACCTCCATCGGCAGAGGGGTAGATGTGCGGGCATGAGAACCATGGGTTTGGGGAGTGCGAAACTGGCGCGGTGGTATATGTGGACCATGAAGAAAACCAAAAACAGAAAACGGCTGCATTTGGCGGCGCTGATTTTGAAAGGATATATCGATGAGTCCCGTGTCAGTCGCCTACTCGTTTACGCCGGTTATCCGGTTCTGCTTATACCAGCAGTTGCAGCACCTGCTGGGGCAGCGTGTTGGCCTGTGCCATCATCGTCTGCTGGGACTGGCTCAGAATCTGGAGCTTGACATTCTCCATCATCAGCTGGGCCACATCGGCGTCCCGAATCCGGCTTTCGGAGTCTGTCAGCTCCTCATGCTCCACGGCCAGTTCCCGGAAAGCATGTTCCAGCCGGTTGTAATCCGCGCCGATTGTACCCCGCGCCTCAGAAATGGCAATGTTGGCGTGGTCCACCCGCTCCAGCCACAGGGCGGCGTCCTGCTTCTCTTTGTTCAGGTCCACCTGCTCTGGCGGACACAGATTCAGACGCTCCAGGTCGATGTACGGGAGATGGACCGGGATATACTGTCCATCCATTTCGGAACCCACATAGATTTTCAAATCCCGCTTCTCCAGGACCACAGACGGCCAGATCTCCATATCCGGCTCCGGTTCCTCCTCCTTCGGGTTATCCAGCGCCTTTTTTACGGATACGCTGTAGGTGAAATTCGTCTCCAGACCGGTCTGCACCTGGCCCAGATACAGCTTGCCGTTCTGGTCCCGGACGTCGCCGAAGCGTCTTTCCATTGCAATCAAGGTTGTCGGCGGGTCGCCCACGGCCACATCGGTATAGTGGTTCAGGCTCGGCTTGACCTGCGCCACGATACTCTCCACGATTTTGTCGCCGCTGGTCACTTTCGACAGCTCCACAGGGATGTTGTGGATGGTCCGCATTTCTCCCGTATCCTTATCCAGACGCTGGAAGCTTGCAGGGATGCTCCCGTCATTTTTCCAGCAGAAAAAGACGTTGATATACTCTCCGGCGCAGGTTGCGCAGTTGATGCGGAACCCTTTTCCCAGCAAGGTGTCGAGATTATTGGCGTTGATGGAGGAAAAATCCAGCGCTTTCTGGGAGTGGCCCACATTCTTACCGCCGGAGAACTCTACAGACGCGCCGCTCATAATCCCCTCTGTCCCGTCGGTGACAGAAACATAGCTGTAGCTCTTCCGCGTCGTGGATATCGTCAATTTATTGGAAGCATCCACTGTGACGGCGTACGACGATCCCAGTTTATCTCCCACGGCCTTTGCCACATCCGCAGCGTTTTGACAAGCCGAAATATCCACGTCTTCGTAAATGCCGCTCACGCCCGGCCCATTCGTAAATTCAATCCGCCTGCCGTCAAAGCTGAAGCCTTTCCCCGCCAGGCCGCCGATGCTGCTGCCCAAGTCAAATACAGCTGAAGCCTCCTGACTGAAGTCACACAACTTTCCATCACTCAACACATACTTGGACGGTGCGGATGTCGGCGTACTCTTATACGGCGTAACAGTTGTCGTAATTCCCTGAAGGGATAAATTGATGGATGAATTGACATTGCCCCTGATAGTGACGGTGTTTCCGCTGATTGAAACATTGTCAACATTTGACATTCTTTCTGCGTAATCTGCAATCCTGTTGAGCAAATCGCTGTGTACGTTCCCGATTGCAGAAGTGTCGATTTTATAGTCAGGCAGGGGGCTATACGCTGTATTCGGATAGCCGGGGCTGGTCAGCGGGTTTCTGGTACTATCATAATACAGGTAATCATATCCGTTGAGACGAAAGGAAAAGGGGGGTGACTGCGAGGGAATCGTAATGGTCATTGTAGGACCAGTTTCCATTGTTCCAGAGGTTGATTGGACAGAAAACTTCAGGGCAGAGCTGCTCCACTTGCTTTTATCATCATATTCTGTCTGGGATGATCCGGAAGATCTTTCCTCTCTCATATATGCACGAAGCGGACCGTCAAACCCATCTTTTTTAACTGTTACCTCCAGATTACCAGTACTGTTGTTGTATACCGCATGATATATTACGGAAGCCTTTATTGCGTTTACAGCGTCAACAAGTTTCGCCCCTACCTGGTCGCGTGTCATACCTGCTGTAAAGCCGCTCAATTGGAGTTGCTTCCTGTCTTCGCCATAACTGTTGTTTATATTCCACTCCGTGAAAAAGAAAAGGGAATTTCGATTGAGATCATCCGCTTGCTCCTGTGTAAGAGGGCCGGTGATTTTAGACAAACTGAACTTCGTTGCACACGTGGAATAGACCGGCTGGTTATTCTTTGCTCCGGAGCCGTCCACCTGCTGAATTATCTGATCTCCAGTGGAATTTCCGACCATGAGTCCGTTTTTTGACGCACCGTCTCCCTGTGGTACAGTGAATTTAATGGGCTTCCCATCTATTGTTACAGAAGTGGTCAAAGTAGTAACCGTTCCCACCAGTGTTACCGTTCCATCGTCTGCAACGCAGACGTCGCTGATATGGGAGGATACATTTTTCAACGACAGCAATGCATCCTTGGCTGTCTTGTACTGCGTTAAATCAATTCTTGCTACTGGCGTAGAGAAAGGGTTGCTGGTAAAGGTATAGGTACTGCTCCCGATTTTGATAGACTTTCCTTCAAGGGTACTTGCATCATTCAGGTCGATAGAGCTGTCCAGCTGGAAGACGGCCTCAGCCGCCTGCGCTTTTTCAGCGGTATCGAAGTCCTCCGTCTTCACAAAGTCCATCGTTCCCCATATATCCAGCTGGTCCGGCCCAAGGGGAGTGATGGTTTCCTCGTATTCAAAGTGATATGTTTCCCTATCGTCGGGTTCGGGCGCAGGCACGGGCGGCGCAGCCTTATCCCGAAACAAGGGGATTGCGTTGTAGTGGCTGGAGGAAGAAATGCGGTCGATCTCACTGAACAGCTGATTGAGTTCGTCGCTGAGCGCGGCCCTTTCCTGCTCGCTGTAGGCGCCGTTTTCCGCCTCCACGCACAGAAAATGCGCACGGCACAGCATATCATTGATCTCCGCAAGGGCGGCGTCGGCAGTCTTTGCCAGCGTCAGCCCCTCTGAGACATTGTCCTGACAGCGGTCCAGCTCCGTTATTTTTGCACGCATTTTTTCGGATATGCTCAGTCCTGCGGCATCATCGCCCGCACAGTTGATCTGCAGACCGGAGGACAGCTTTGCCAGGTTCTTTTGCAGAGCTTGGTTTGTCTTTCGGCTCTCCCGAAAGGAACGCAATGACGACAGATTGGTCCGAATAATCATGCCTTGCCTCCACGCGGATTTTCGCATGGCTCTGTGCCTGCCGTTTGACTGGAACAGGCCGAATAGGGTATACCACAGAGCGCAAATCGAAGTGGTATACCCTATTCTCACCCTAAATCCGCTCTATTTTACAATAGAATTGTTAAGTGTTACCAGTTTCTCTTATCCGTCACAGTGGCTCTGGGCGCTTTGATAGCGGCCTGTGCAGCGGCCAGACGGGCGATGGGGACGCGGAAGGGGGAGCAGGAGACATAGCTCAGCCCCACGTTGTGGCAGAACTCCACCGTGGAGGGATCGCCGCCCTGCTCGCCGCAGATACCCAGCTTGATGTCGGGGCGGGTCTCGCGGCCCAGCTCGCAGGCCATCTTGACCAGACGGCCCACGCCCACCTGATCCAGACGGGAGAAGGGATCGGACTCGTAAATTTTCCGGTCGTAGTAGCTGGCCAGGAACTTACCCGCGTCGTCGCGGCTGAAGCCGAAGGTCATCTGGGTCAGATCGTTGGTGCCGAAGGAGAAGAACTGTGCCTCCTTGGCGATGTCGTCGGCGGTCAGGGCCGCGCGGGGGATTTCGATCATGGTACCCACCGTGTAGGTCATATCGCTGTCCGCCTCTTTGATCAACCGGCGCGCCACGTGGTCGATGGTATTCTTGACAAAGGCCAGCTCCTTGGCCTCGCCGACCAGGGGGACCATGATTTCCGGGGTAATCTTCCAGGCCGGACGCCGGGCGCGTACGGCCAGCGCGGCTTTAATGATGGCGCGGGTCTGCATCTTGGCGATCTCCGGGAAGGTGATGTCCAGACGGCAGCCGCGGTGGCCCATCATGGGATTGAACTCGTGGAGGTTGGTAATAATTTCACGCAGACGCTCTTCGGCCACGTTCATCTCTTTGGACAGAGCCTTGATATCCGCATCATCCGTGGGCAGGAACTCGTGGAGAGGCGGGTCCAGCAGGCGGATGGTGACGGGCTTGCCCATCATGGCCTCGTAGATATCCTCGAAGTCCTTCTGCTGCATGGGTTCAATCTTGTTCAGAGCCTTCTCCCGCTGCTCGGCGGTCTCGGAGACGATCATCTCGCGGATAGCGGCAATGCGCTCCGGGTCGAAGAACATGTGCTCGGTACGGCAGAGGCCGATGCCCTCCGCGCCGAAGTTCTTGGCCTGCCGGGCGTCCTTGGGGGTGTCGGCGTTGGTGCGGACCTGGAGGTCGCGGAACTTATCCGCCCAGTTCATAATGCGCTCAAACTCGCCGCCGATCTTGGCCTCGGCGGTATGGAGCCGCTCGCCGTAGATGTTGCCGGTGGAGCCGTCCAGACTGATCCAGTCGCCCTCCTTGAAGGTCTTGCCCCCCAGGGTGAAGGTCTTGGCGGCCTCGTCGATGACGATCTCGCCGCAGCCGGAGACGCAGCAGGTACCCATACCGCGGGCCACCACTGCCGCGTGGCTGGTCATGCCGCCGCGGACCGTGAGGATGCCCCGTGCGAAGTGCATTCCTTCGATATCCTCCGGGCTGGTCTCCAGGCGGACCAGGATGACCTTGTGGCCCTTGTCCCGCCACTCCACCACGTCGTCGGCGGTAAACACCACCTGACCGGCGGCGGCGCCGGGGGATGCAGCCAGGCCCTGACCGATGGGCGGGACCCGCTCCAGCTCCTCCTTCGGGAAGGTGGGATGCAGCAGGGCGTCCAAGCTCTTGGGGTCGATCATGGCCACGGCTTCCTGCTCGGTAATCATGCCCTCGTCCACCAGGTCGCAGGCAATCTTGAGGGCGGCGGCGGCGGTGCGCTTGCCGTTGCGGGTCTGGAGCATGTAGAGCTTTTTGTTCTCAATGGTAAACTCCATATCCTGCATATCGCGGTAGTGGTACTCCAGCTTCTGGCTGATGTTCACAAACTGGTTGTACGCTTCGGGCATGACCTCGGCCAGCTGGTCGATGGTCTGGGGGGTGCGCACGCCGGCCACCACGTCCTCGCCCTGGGCGTTCATGAGGAATTCTCCGAAGAGCTTTTTCTCACCGGTGGCGGGGTTGCGGGTGAAGGCCACGCCGGTGCCGGAGGTGTCGCCCATGTTGCCGAAGACCATCATCTGCACGTTGACGGCGGTACCCCAGGAGGAGGGGATGTCGTTCATGCGGCGGTAGTAGATGGCGCGGGGGTTGTCCCAGGAGCGGAACACGGCGCGGACCGCGCCCATGAGCTGTTCCCTGGCGTCCTGGGGGAACTCCTCGCCGATCTTGTCCCGGTACTCGGCCTTGAACAGCTCCGCCAGCTCCTTCAGGTCCTTGGCGGTGAGGTCGGTGTCCAGGGTGACGCCGCGCTTGGCCTTCATGTCGTCGATGAGCTCTTCGAAATATTTCTTGCCCACCTCCATGACCACGTCGGAATACATCTGGATAAACCGGCGGTAGGAGTCATAGGCGAAGCGGGGGTTACGGGTCTTCTTGGCGAAAGCCTCCACCACCTGGTCGTTGAGGCCCAGGTTGAGGATGGTATCCATCATGCCGGGCATGGAGGCCCGTGCGCCGGAGCGGACGGAGACCAGCAGGGGATTGTTCAGATCCCCGAACTTTTTCCCGCTCATGTCCTCCAGCTTGCGCATATACGCCATAATTTCGTCCTGGATTTCCCCATTGATGGTACGTCCATCCTCATAATACTGGGTACATGCCTCGGTGGTGATGGTAAAACCCTGAGGGACGGGCATACCCAGATTGGTCATTTCGGCCAGGTTCGCGCCCTTGCCGCCCAGCAGCTCCCGCATAGAGCCGTTGCCCTCGGAAAAGAGGTACACAAATTTTTTCTTCACTTGGAATGTTTCCTCCTGTCATTTTCTTGAACGCCGTTCTCGTGCTTTTCATTGGCTTTCCACACTTTATTATAAGAGGAAATCCTTTTGTTTGCAAGACATTTTTTACCAAAATCCAAGATTTCTTCCACCCGCCTCCTCTGAAAAATGTTTTTGTCCTTTTTCCCCCTTCCTGTTGATTTTCCGCCGGAGGTTGTGATAGAATAAAAAAATAAGAATGTATCCGTCAGTCCGCCCTGTTCTGCGGCGGGCTGTATCATGGAGGAGGAGGGAGAGCCTGTGGCGGTACAGCTGGCCGGGGAGCCCCGTTTTGCCCAGCAAATCCGTGAGGCGGCGGCCAGAGGGACGCTGAGCCATGCGGTCATCATCAGCGGCAGGGGGGACATGGCGGCAGCGGCGCGGTTTACGGCGGCGGCCATGGAGTGCGAGGGCAGCGGAGAGCGGCCCTGCGGGGCGTGCGGCCCGTGCCGGAAGGTCCTGAAGGGAATCCACCCGGACGTCATCACGGTGGAGGACCCGGACCACAAAAATATAGCGGTAGACATCCTCCGGCAGACGGCGGCGGACGCATATATCCTGCCCAACGAGGGCCGGCGGAAGATTTACTGCTTTCCCGACTGCTCCCTGCTGGACCCCAAGGCGCAGAACGTGCTGCTGAAGGTGCTGGAGGAGGGACCGCCCCATGCGGCGTTTCTGTTCTGCACGGAAAACAGCGCGCTGCTACTGCCCACCATCCGCTCCCGTGCGGTGGAGTGGAAGCTGGCCCCCGCGCCGGAGGACGTCTATAGCGAGGAGGCCCGTAAGCTGTGCGCACTGCTGGGGGAGGGAAGGACCCCGGCGATTGTGAATTTCTGCGTGGGTCTGGAAAACGGCAAGGCCAGCCGCGAAGAACTGCGGGACCTGCTCTCCAGCGCACGGGACCTGCTGGCGGCGGCGTTGGCGGCGAGCTACACCGGCAGCGGGGAACAGCAGGCCCGGCAGCTGGCGGAGAGCCTGGGCCGGCGGAAGCTGGCGGGCTATATAGAGCTTTTGGAGACGCTGGCCCGGCAGTGCGGGTACAACGTGAGCGCGGGGCATTTGACCGGCGCGCTGGCGGCTGCGCTGACGGCATCCTGAACAGGGCCGGCGCGTGATTTATAGAAAGGAAGCCAATCATCATGGCAGAAGTAATCAGCGTCCGCTTTCGCAGCGGATCGAAGAACTATTATTTTGACCCCAAGGGTCTGACGATACAGCCGGGGGAATATGTGGTGGTAGAGACGGCCCAGGGGATTGAGTTCGCCAAATGCAGCGAGGGCAACCACGACGTGCCGGAGGACGCGGTGGTCCAGCCCCTGCGGAGCGTGGTCCGTATTGCCACGGAAAACGACCACAAGGCGGCGGCATACAACCGCAGGCGGGAAAAGGAGGCTGTGGGCATCTGCGAACAGAAGATTGCCGACCACGGCCTGGAGATGAAGCTGGTCAATGTGGAGTGCAGCTTTGAGGGCAATAAGATCATCTTTTTCTTTACTGCCGATGGGCGCGTGGACTTCCGGGAGCTGGTGCGGGACCTGGCGGGCGTTTTCCGGGCCAGAATCGAGCTGCGGCAGATTGGTGTGCGGGACGAGGCCAAGATGCTGGGAGGCATCGGCATCTGCGGGCGTCCGCTGTGCTGCAGCCAGTTCCTGGACGAATTCATCCCCGTGTCCATCAAGATGGCCAAGACCCAGAACCTGAGCCTCAACCCCACCAAAATTTCTGGGGCCTGTGGCCGTCTGATGTGCTGTCTGAAATACGAGCAGGCCGCCTACGAGGACGCGGCCAAGCGGATGCCCAAGGCGGAGAGCTTTGTGGACACGCCCGACGGCGTCGGCAACGTCAGCGGCGTGGACCTCCTGCGGGAGCAGGTGCAGGTGCGTCTGGACAGCGCGCCGGAGTCCCCCAAGCGGTACAAGAACGCGGAAGTCCGCGTCCTGCGCAGCGGCAAGGGCAGCCGGGAGGGCATTGAGATTCCCAAGGAGCGCCCCCCGCGCCAGGCGCCGCTGGAGGCGGAGAGCCATTTCCGCCGGGCCATCCGGGAGCCGGTCACAGTACCCTCTCTGCTGGCTGGACAGCAGCCGGACGAAGCCCACGGAGAGGACCGTTCCGGCAGCCGCCGCCGGAACAACACCGCACGCCGCGGCGGAAAGCCCCGTCAAGGCGATGGAAAGCGGACGGAAAAACGGCAGGAGCCCCGTCCGAAGGTGGAGCGGGTGGACCGGCTGGAGCGGGTGGAAAAGCTCCCGATTCGTACGGTCAGCGATGTGACGGCGGAAAAGAAGGCGGCGGCGGACCGTGCGGCCCGGCAGCAGGGAGAGAGCCGCGCCCCGGACACCAAGGGGACCGTTAATCGCCGCCGTCCCTACCGCAAACCTAGGCAGCGGTCCTGACGGGGTCCCGGCACAGACAAAATCTGCAAAATTTTTCTGCCTGAGCGGAAGTACGGTCAGACACGATCGAGAAGGAGGGTACCGGCGAAAAACCGGCACCCTCCCGTTTGGTCTGTATTCATGTAGCAGATAACACGGTCAATTCGCCGCTCTCCGACTCTTCGTCCTGCGCTGGCGCGGATACATACAGCTCCTCACATTCCCGCTGGGCCTGGATAAGAGCCTGTCTGACGTTCTCCAAAGCATTGATCGCATCCTCCGTAGCGTTGAACAGCGTCAGGTACATTTTTTTGTAGTCTACCATACTTCTCCTTCCCTACGGCTCCTGCCGTATGGACACAAAATCTCGCCGGGGCTGCCCCGGACGGGAGCGGGCGTTTACGCCCGCGTCCCGCCGGACCGGTTCCCGCCGAGACAAACAAAAAGCGGTGCAGGATATAATTACCCCACACCGCATATGTACAGACACAAACCCCGTATTGTGAAACAAACAGTCCTCCGCAGTAGAGGGTAAGAAAACTGGCTATTGAAAAACAGAGGAAAGACTGTTATAATAGGGGCTGGCGTAGCAAATGCTATTGTGTAGGAGGGTGTTTCTCCTGCATAGGGGCATGGGTGACTGCGAATCGCCCATGTCCTGCCTTATTATTTGCCTCGTTGTTGCTATCATACCACGTTTTTCTCGCTTTGACAAGTCTTTTATTTTTTGGCAAAAATTATTTCTGCCGGAAAGCAGAACCCCTCCGTCACGCTTCGCGTGCCAGCTCCCCTTTCAGGGGAGCCTTTTTTTGTAGGAGGCTCTGCGATGATAAAAATGACAGAGCGGGAGTGGACGGTACTGGGCGCGTTGTGGAGCAGCAGCGGCGCATTCCCCAAAGACAGCGTTCAACGCCTGTGAATACAGGTTCTAAAGCCGCTCCACCACAGACGCGGGGTCTTCCTGCCACATGATCAGCAGCGTACCGTCCGCCGCAGTCACGGAGGCCGGTACGCCGGTGAACTGATTGCTGACGCCAAGGGGAAAGGAACTGGTCAGAACGGCGTCTGTCAAGGGGTAGTACAAGCCCCGCAGGGTGACGCCGGAGGCCGTGCCGCTGGTGCAAAAGACGGAGATGGTACCGGTGCAGGCGGCGGGGAAATGCAGGGTTCCATTGTGCAGCGCGGTCACGGCGTTCCCGCCTCCCAGCAGCCAGCCGGTCCCGCCGTGTTCCGCCAGATACGCCAGGGTCTGACAGTTGGCATAGGTGTGGTCCATGCGCCCGCCCAGGCCCCCATAGAGCACGAACGTCCGGCACCCCTGGCGCAGCCCCGTTTTCACCGCCAGCATCATATCCGTGTCGTCCTTTTCCACTGGATGCCGGATGACCGTACCCTCCGATGGGATACATCCCAGGGAATCGAAGTCCCCCACCACATAGTCGGGCCGGATGCCGCGGGCCTCCAGGTGGCGGAGGCCGCCGTCCGCCGCAATCACCAGTTGGGATTTTTTGGTCGAAAAAAGTACGCATTCCGGCTCCATTGCACCAATAAGATAGCAAATTTTTTTCATTTTTGTCCACCTCCTGGAAATTTGACGCTCTATTATAGCATATTTGACGGGAAAATTCATCCATTTTTGTGGATTTTATTCCATCAGGCCAAAAATTTTGAAAAAGCGGAAAATTTTACTTACAATCAGCAGAAAAGTGTGCTAAAATAGAATTGTATCATGCGGCGGCTGTCCGCACCGGCCATCGGAATTGGTTTGCAGAAGGGAGGATGACAATGTTTCAGGTTGGAGAGTTGATTGTTTATGGTGGAGAAGGCGTTTGCAGAGTAGAGGCGGTAGGTCCAATTGCTATGTCCGGTGTAAAAAATGATAGACCGTATTACACGTTAGCGCCCCTCTACCGTATGGGCAAAATTTATGCCCCGGTGGATACGACCGTTTTAATGCGGCCTGTCCTGTCCCGAAAAGAGGCGGAGGACCTGCTGCGGAATATTCCTGAAGCCGAATCGCCAGGCTTTGCAGAGCGAAACCCCAGGGCGCTGGGGGCCTTCTATCAGGAGATCATACGGTCCCATGACTGCTCGGATATGATTGTGCTGATTAAGACCGCCCGCCGGAAAGCACAGGCCAGACGGGCCAGGGGCGTAAAGCCCGGACAGGTGGACGAGCGGTATATGAAGCGGGCGGAGGACCTGCTCTGCGGCGAGCTTGCCGTGGCCCTGGAGATGTCCAGGGATGAGGTCAGCGGATATATTGAAAAGGCGGTCGGGTCATAGGCCCGGCGGTCCGGGCGGGAGTCCAGGAAGGCGGCATAAAGACCGGGAACCATTGAGCTGCAATGGTTCCCGGCCTTTTTTCTGTTTAGGGGTTTCAGGAAATCCCGTTACCGGTTGCCGGCATAGCGCATAATCATGGCCGCGATTTCGGCGCGGGCAGCGGTTCCGCTGGGATTGAGCAGGCCGTTGGACCCCTGGAGGATGCCGCGGCTGACAGCCCAGCTGACGGCGTTGACGGCGTAGCTGCTGACGCTGGAAGCATCGCTGAAGCGGCTGAGGTCGCCGCCGCCGCCGGCGCCGCCGGCGTCCCGCCAGAGCATGACGGCCAGCTGCTCACGGGTAATGTCGCCCATGGGGTTGGCTCCGTCGGTCACGCCCTTTTCCACCGCCCACAGCATTCCCTTTTCATACCAGGTACTGCCGGGGTTGATGTCCGTGCGGACGTTGTGCATCCGGGCCAGGATGGTCCAGATCATAGCGCGGCTGGTGGTCTGGCCGGGTGCAAAGAGGGTGTCGGAAACACCGCTCATGAGGTAGTGTTTCCAGACGTAGTCCACGCTGTTATAATACCACCGGGAGGGCGGCACGTCGGTGAAGGGCATGGGCGAGGGATTGAGGACAATACCGGAGATGCCGGGCGTACCCAGGCCGGTAAAGATCTCGTCGCTGGGGGATGTACCGGCAGGCTCCAGGGCGGTAAAGACCGCGCTGATTTCCACTTTCACGTTGGGCATGGTGAAGCTGAAGCGGTTCTCACCCAGCTCCCGCACCGTCAGGCTGCGGCCCCGGATATCGGTGACGGTCAGCTCAGACAGTTCATACCCCCCGTCCGGGTGGGCGGATACGGTCACACGGTCGCCTTGGGCGGCATAGCGGACGTTGGGGATGACCTGGCCGCCGTCCGCCTTGAGGACCGCAATATAATAGGTATCCTCCGTCTCCGGCCTGGGGTCGGGAACGGGGTCCGGGTCGGCGCCGCTGCCGGCAGGAATCACCATGCGCAGCGGCTCGGTGGTGATGCTGGAAGCCGCCGCCCGCCCGGCGGACCGGATGGTCACACGGTAGATATACTCGCCGTCAACCGTCTCCGTGGGCGGCGTGAAGCGGATGGTGGTGATAGTATAGTTCAGCAGGCCGCCGGCAGACTCCAGGACGGAGCGGACCAGATCGGAGACATGCCGCTGGGCGGACGCTGCGTTCTGATAGGCATAGGGCGCTCTGTGTCCGTCCTGGGCCTTCACCGCCAGATAGCCGTCCCGCATGGGGGTGGTGACGGCCAGCAGGGACTCGCCGCCAGGATTGCGCTCGTTGGCGCACTCATACTCGCCACCGGCAGTGGGGACCAAGTCGTGTCCCTTGGCGGGGATCACTTCCGTCAGGACATCGGAGCACCGGGAGCAAGTCGATGTCTGGCTCCCATCCTCCAAACAGGTGGCCCCCTTGGTGACAATCACCTGCCCGTAGCTGTGGCCGAGAGCAGGGATGGTCTCCGTCCTGTTGTCGCCGCAGCGGGAACAGACAGCGGTCTGGGTCCCGTCCTCGGTGCAGGTGGCCTCCTTGACAACCGTGGCAGGACCATAGCTGTGGCCCAGGGCCGGAATGGCCTCCGTCTGCTCACTGTCGCAGCGGGAACAGACCGCGGTCCGGGTCCCGTCCTCGGTGCAGGTGGCCTCCTTAACAACCGTGGCAGGACCATAGCTGTGGCCCAGGGCTGGGATGGCCTCCGTCTGGGCATCGCCGCAGTTGGCACAGGTGGAGGTCTTCATACCATCCTCCGTGCAGGTGGCTTCCTTCGTGACAACAAAGCCGCTATAGCTGTGGCCCGCTGCTGGGATGGTCTCCGTCTTGGTATCGCCGCAGTTGGCGCAGGTGGAGGTCTTCAGGCCATCCTCCGTACAGGTGGCCTCCTTGGTGACAACAAAGCCGCTATAGCTGTGGTCCGTTGCGGCGATGGTCTCCGTCTTGGTCCTGCCGCAGCGGGAACAGGTGTATGTCCGCACGCCCTCTTCTGTGCAGGAGGCGGGTTTCGTGACAACGCCGGAGCCGTAGCGGTGTCCCAGTGCGGAGATGGTCTCCGTCTTGGTTTCGCCGCATTCGCAGGTGTATGTCCGAATCCCGGAGGAAGTGCAGGATGCTGGCCGCGTGACAACCCCGCTGTCCCATGCGTGGGTGTGGTCGCCGGGATCTGGGTCTGGACCGGGATCAGGATCGGGATCCGTGCCAGGACCGGGATCGGGGTCCGTGCCGGGGTTATCAGGGCCGGGGTCAGGTTCCGGAATCGTGCTGCCGTAATGGATTGTCTTGCCTGCCAATGTAGATGCAGAATCCCCTAGTTTGGAAATTGCAGCCCACTTCGCTTCATCGCCGGCATAGTAGATATCGTTCAATTTAGGACAATCTGAAAATGCAGCAATTCCAATTTCTGTTACGCTGTCGGGAATTGCAACCTTAGTCAACATACCGCAGGAAGCAAATGCCCGCTCACCTATAATTGTTACACCTTCCGGAATATTCAGACTAGTAAGCAAGAGACAGCTCTTAAACGTTTCTGTACCAATTTTGTCTGCCTTTTGTGGAAGTATTACGGCGGTTAGCTTCCAGCAGTTTGTGAACAGATTGTCTCCCAGAATTACAGAATTGCTGCCAGAAGCAAATATTGCTTCCATCAGTTCGGTACATTGAAGAAATGCTGCAGCCCCTACCTCCCTAACACTGGCAGGGAGGACTATGGATTTTAGTTGTGCACAGCTGCCAAATGCATGATCGCCGATTGTTTCCACTCCTTCAGAAACAGTCACGGAGACAAGTCCAGGACAACTGCGGAAAGCGCTGCCGCCGATAGTTTTCACACTGGATGGAATGGTTGCGCTAATAACCTTACTGCCTTGAAAAGCGCCGGCGCCTACTTTGGTTACGCCATTTTCGATGACAACATTCAGGATACGGTCGTTAAACTGACTCCAAGGAGATTCGTTATCTGGCATCTCGCCAGTACCGGAGATAGTGAGCGTCCCTGCTCCTGTCAGCGTCCAGTTCAGGCTTCCAACAGTTCCAGTACCGTTCTCAATCGGTTCGTTGACAGAGGGATCGTCCGGGTCATAGCCTGCTGGGTAACGGGTGATATACTGATAGGCAGCCTCAACATCGGTCTTAGTCAGCGTACGCCCCCAATGGATTTTGCCATTGTAGTTTCCTTCTGCAAGAACTACAGCTGCATCCGTCTTCCCGGTGACAATTACCGTGTGGGAACCTCCGTTTACGCGCAGGATATCTCCAACTTTCACATCCTCAAATGTGAACGCTGTTTCACCGAACACTCTTGCGGGCAGATTGCCGAAGGCAGCATCGCTGAGCCTAAAAGCAAATGCTACACAGCCCGTACCGCTGGTCACATTTCCTGGCAGACGTCCGCCATTCCAATAATATGTCCCGCTGCTCGCGTCAGTCCATTCCATTCCCTCTGGATACGTTGACTCCAAGGCCATCATAGCATTATAGGCTTCCGTCTGGGTGGGGACTTTCACCTCTGCATAGGGAGCCGCTGCGGAGACCGCCGAGATGGCCTTTTCTTGCATCGGCGGCGGGTCCTGCCATGCATGTGCAGTCGGTACAGCGGGTATACACATGCATAACGCCAAAATCGTCGAAAGAACTCGATGTTTCAAATTTTTAACCTCCTATTGATTCATTTTGGGTGGGATTTCCTATGCTGAATTGCATCAGTCAT
>Ga0137309_101231_pt1 | contig 17803 bp, 15 predicted proteins | sample NAcewiD2O_June_FD_97179 | JGI IMG/M metagenome (GOLD analysis project Ga0137309, IMG submission 97179) | Mouse cecal microbial communities from Vienna, Austria - N-Acetylneuraminic amended D2O_June | ecosystem: Host-associated > Mammals > Digestive system > Large intestine > Cecum | place... | reverse complement strand
CGGATGGCTTCTTCATTTAGTATGGCTTCTCTCTATGCTTTACACCGGTTCCGCATTCTGCCGGGGAACTGGTTTTGCGCAAAACGGCTGTGGCAGCCCCTGTATGATCCATCCTCCACTTGGGGCTTTTCCGCCCCGGCTTATGTTCTAACATACGCCTTGATGGTAGTCACTGCCTGGCCCTCCGCTCTCCCAAAGGGCCGGATGGTATAGCGCTTCACCTGTTCCGGAATCACAAAAGTCTCCGCGTAATGGACCACAAAGGGCTCAAAGTCCCCTTCCGGGCTTTCTACTATTGCCTCGGCCCCCTCCACCAAATTCAGCACATTCACGCTGTGCATGGTCTCGTGGAGTACGGCTCCCGCCGAGGAATAGCGCTCCGTCTGAATAAACTCCCGCTGGTGCAGGCCGGTGGCCTCCGCTTTGACTCCCTCCGGCGCGGGCAGCGGCTGGAAGCGGTCCACCAGATTCTCCCGCACCCAAGGGGCCGTACGCTCCCAAACAATATTCTTTTCCCCATGGCCAATGTGGATGGGCCGGGGCCTGCCATCCAGGCCCAGACGGTTCCAGTCCCAGAGCTTAAAGGTGAAGATGTAAGGCGTGGCGCTGATTTCCAAGACCATAGCCCCCCTGCCGGAGCAGTGCACCGTGCCAGCGGGAATTAGGAAATGGCTGTGCTTTTGGGCGGGGAAGGTATTGATATATTTCTCCGCAGGAAAACTCCCCCCCTCCTCCTGGGCCTCATACAGCGCCTTTACCATCTCCTCCCGGTCTATGCCCTCCTTAAGCCCCAGGTACACCTGAGCGCCCGGTTCCGCATCCAGAATATAATAGCTCTCGTCCTGGGTGTAGTGCATCCCAAAAGCCTGCTGGATGTACTCGGTCAAAGGGTGCACCTGCAAAGAAAGATTTTGGCCGCCCATGGTGTCCAAAAAATCGAACCGGATGGGAAACTCCGGGCCAAAACGGGCGTGCACCCGGTCTCCCAAAAGGCCGATGGGCCGGTACAGCACCAGGTCCATGGCAGGGAACTCCAACCGCAGGTCCCCAAAGCGGGCGTACAGGCTGTTCTCCTCCGGAACGCCGTCAAAGCTCCAGGCAAAATTGGGCTGGTCCTGGTCCAGTCCGCAGACTTCCCTCATCCACTGGCCTCCCCAGACCCCTGGGTCAAAGTAGGGAACCAGCCGGAAGGGTTCCCGGGAAAACTTCTCCAGCGCCTGGCGGAAGCAATCGCCCCGCACCAGCTTCGGCTCCCCCGGCACATTGGCGTCCAGCAGGAAATCCAGCGTGGCGAGCAAGGGCTTTTTATGCCGGTCCGCCAACCGCCACTCTAAAAAGAAGCCCTGCTTAAATTTTTTTGAGAAGCTTTCCGCCTCGTTGTGAGCCTTCCAGTTGCCCATGCCCCGCTTCATGCGGTTTTGAATTTCCCAGCGGGCCAGGTCCGCGTAAATGAGAATGTCCGGCGGGCAGACCAGCGACGCGCCTACGCCCAGGATCAGCACAAGCCCGCTCTCTACCCTTTGAACCTCTTCCCGCATCTTTTGCAGAGCCGCGGGGTCCACAAAGCTTTCCAGCGTCTTGCAGGTCATTACGCCAAACACCCGGTCCTCTGTAAGCGCCTCGGCTGTGCGGCGCTGGTACTCGGCGTCTGATATGAAAATTCCGCCGCTGAGAAAAATACCGGCCGCGCCCAAGCCTTGCAGCCCTTGGGCCGTTTCTTCCAGGCAGACCCCGGGGTAACAGTCCACCGCCACCACGGTTCTGCCTCTGCCTTTCACCTCCCGCTTGATTCTTTCGCAAATCGCCTCATAGCCGCTGACCGCGTCTCCCGGAGAGGCTTCCAGGCGCTTTTCCGGCCATTTGTCATAATTCTGGTATCCACGCTGATTCATATGCTGCCTCCGTTCTGTTCATCCTGTGCGGTAGAATCAGTCTAGCATATGTAATTACAAATGTCAAGACGTCCCGCAAGCCTGGGAGTGTCCCAACCTCAGAGATAATCCTCTGTGTTCCCCCCGCCCTACTGGCGAGGGGAACATGAAAAGCGCCCCGCCAGCCTCGCCCAGTTTTGTTCCAAAATCATCCATGTAAATGGAAAACCCGAATCAAAGGAAAAGCGGTTTTCCTCAAAACCCGCCTATTTGTATTTACATATTGACATTTTACAGAAGGCAATTTATAATGAGGGAAATCAACTTACCCGGAGGTCCCCTATGAAGGCTTTTATTGCCCTTGACGTTGGAGGCACACAGATAAAGTCGGCCATCCTGACAGGCGGCGGGCTCTCCCCTATCCACAGGGACGCCGCCCTGGCCCAAGAGGACGCCGGTACCATTTTAAATAACCTGGCCGGAATCATCCGGGCCCGGCAGGCGGAGCTCACCGGGCAGGGGCACAGCCTTGCCGGAGCCGGTCTGGCCTTCCCCGGGCCCTTCGACTACCAGCGGGGAATCTGCCGGATGCGGGGCATGGGGAAATATGACTCCATCTACGGCCTGGACCTGCGGGCGGGGCTTTCTCAGGCCTGCGGGCTGCCTGGAAAGCGCTTTGCCTTTGAAAACGACGCGGACCTTTTCTGTCTGGGAGAGGCGGCCTTTGGCCAGGGCAAAGGCTTTGAGCGGTCCATGATGATTTGCATCGGCACAGGCCTGGGATCCGGTTTTGTGGAACAGGGAAGGCTGGTGAAGTCCGGCCCTCGTGTTCCAGAAAACGGATGGATCTATTCCCTCCCCTACCGGAACGGCATAGTGGACCAGTACCTTTCCGCCACGGGCCTGACCAATATGCTGCGGGAGAGCGGCTGCTTTGCCCCGGATATCACCGTTAAGGACGCCGCGGAACTGGCCCGGCAGGGAAACGCGCCGGCCAAGAGAATTTTTGAGGCTTTCGGCCAGCGTCTGGAAGAGGTGATTCCCCCCATTGCCCGGCGCTTTGGGGCGGAGTGCCTGGTGGTCGGCGGGCAGGCAGCCAAAAGCGGCGGCCTGTTTTGCGGGGGATTGGAACAGGCTCTGGGGCGTTGGGGAATCCAGCTGCGCATCTCCCCGGATTCCTCCGCCTCTGCCATGCGCGCGGTGCCGCTGCTGTTTTCAAACAAGTCCTAAGGAGGAGAACCATGCATAGCTATGTCAAGGTCTACCAGTATATTTTAGAAAAGATTCAGAACGGCGAATTTCTGGAGGGAGACTTGATTCCCAAAGAGATGGACCTGAGCGAGCAGTTCCACGTCAGCCGCCCCACGGTGCGCCACGCCCTAAACGACCTGGTAAACGAGGGGTATTTGACCCGGGTGCGGGGCCGGGGCAGCTTTGTGACCAAACCCAAGGTCTTGCAGGAATACACAAAGTTTATTGAAAGCTACAACCAGGAAATGGAGAAAAAGGGCTTCTCCCCTCTCACAAAGGTGCTGGAATTAAGCCTGATCTATCCCAGCGAGCCCATTCAAAGCCGCCTGTCCATCACAGAAGAGGAGCGGGTGGTCAAGCTGCGCCGCCTGCGCTTTATTAAAGACGGCGGCACGGCGAAGCCTATGATTTTAACCACCGTCTACTTCCCCTACTCCCTGGTCCCCACAGCCTTGCAGTATGACTTTGAGCAGCGCTCCTTTTACCATGTGCTGGCGGAAAACGGCGTCTATGTGAACAAAGTCCGGCGCTTTCTCGAGGTGCGGACGCTCTGCGGCAAGACCGCTTCGCTGTTCGGCCTGCCGGACCATTCCCCCTGCCACTATATCTCATCCACCGGCTACGACAGCGCGGACCGGCCCATTGAATATTCTGAAAACTTCTATCCAGCGGATCGAAATCAATTTATTGTGGAAATTATAAAGTAAGGGACCGGGCTCCGCCGCCGGTCCCGAAAACTTTTCGTCCGCTCCTATGTCTCGACAGATTCGCCCTGCCCGCCCGTCCTATAATAGACGGGACAGGGGGGGATCACCTTGACGGTTTACGCGGATATTCTTGTCATTGTCAATCTCTATGTGGACTATTTCCTCCTGCGCTGCGTGCGGAGCTTTCTCCGGCTGGAGGCTCCTGGAAAGCGGCTGGTGGCCGGGGCGCTGGCCGGGGCTTTGGGTTCCATGCTCTGTCTGCTGCCTCTGCCCCGCTGGTCCGGCCCTCTGTGTGCCGGGCTGTGCACGCTGGGCGCGGCGGCGGCGGCCTTTTTGCCCATGAGCCCGCGGCGGTTTTTGCGCTGCTGGCTGTGCCTGTGGCTTTTTTCTTTTCTGCTGGCGGGCTTTGTGCTGTTCGCGGCCCAGTTTGCCCCGGCGGGCTACGCGGCGGTGGTAGGCGGCGCGGTTTATCTAAATTTGGACCTGCCCCTGCTGTTCTTCGCCACCTGCGGGGCCTATCTGGTGTTCTGGCTGTTCCGCCGGGCTTTTCCCCGGGAGTCGGACCTGCCGCGCCTGTGCAAGCTGTCCATCACCCACCAGGGGCAAACCGCAGAGGTCTATGCCAAAGCCGATACGGGCAATTCTCTACGGGAGCCTTTTTCCGGCCTGCCCGTGGTGGTCTGCCAGCGGGAGGCTTTGGGCGGCCTGGCCCTCCCCGCTTGGGAGAAAGACGCGCCCGCTGTGCCCGGCCTGCGGCTGGTCCCCTTTGACAGCGTGGGAGGCTCCGGCCTGCTGGCGGCCTTTCAGCCGGAGAAGGTGGTGGCCCTGCCCACGGGCCAGGCCCTAGACTGCTACATAGCCCTATACGACCGGCCCCTTTCCTCGGGCCAGTTTGCGGCCATCTTTAACCCGGATCTTTTTCCGGACTGACCCGCAGGGAGCCGCCAGGGCCTTGGGGCATGTTTGCGGGCCAGGCCGCGGCGCTTTTTCCGCCGTGCTCCCCAAGCCTGTTTCTTCCCGCCCGGAAAGGCTCCCCAAATTTTACACCATTGGAGGCGCGTTTTATGTTTCAACAGCTGATTTCCACCTGGATTCCCCTGGGCACCGCCCTGCTGCGGCAGCTCTTTCCCCGCTTTGGCGCGGCGCCCTGCCACTATATCAACGGCCCGGACACCCTGCCCGCCCCTCTTACCAAGGAGGAGGAGGCAAAGGTGATGGACGACATCCGCAACGGCGTGCCCGGAGCCCGCGAGCCCCTGATCACCCACAACCTGCGGCTGGTGGTGTACATCGCCAAAAAGTTTGAGAGCCCCGGCGCCAGCGTGGAAGACCTGATCTCCATTGGCACCATTGGGCTCATTAAGGCGGTAAACACCTTTCGGGTGGAAAAAAACATCAAGCTGGCCACCTATGCCTCCCGCTGCATTGAAAACGAAATCCTTATGCACCTGCGCAAAAGCTCTCAGCTGCGCAACGAGGTCTCCATTGACGACCCCCTGAACGTGGACTGGGACGGCAACGAGCTGCTGCTTTCGGACCTTTTGGGCAGCGACCCTGACGCGGTAAACCGGGACATTGAGCAGGAAGCGGAAAAAGATATGCTTCTCAGCGCGGTGAGCCGCCTTTCTCCCCGGGAGAAGAAGATTATGCAGCTGCGCTTCGGGCTGGAATCCACCAAGGAGCATACCCAAAAGGAGGTGGCGGACGAGTTGGGCATCTCCCAGTCTTACATATCCCGGCTGGAAAAACGGATCATCACCCGGCTGCGCAAGGACCTGGAAAAGGCGGGCTAAACCGCAAACCACCTGCCGCTTTGCCCCGGATGACGATGGGCCGAACCCCTTTTTCTAGTTACAAACCGCAAAAGAAGCGGGCCAACGCGCGCAAGACGCTGGCCCGCTTCTTGGTTATGCCAAAAATCACGGTATTCTGGCGGCAGAGCCTCTTAGGGCGTTGGTGCGCCAAGCTCTCAAAGAGCCCTGCCGCTTTTGACGCCCCACTTTTTCACGCCCGGCTAAAAGGCGTATTCCCCGGCCTCCAGATGTTCCACCCGCCCGTCTGGCAGAATCAGCTGGGCGGTACAGTCAAAGGGCACGGTAACCCCGTAGCGCAGGGCCTCCCCCTCATACCGCCAGCTGACCCGGTAAAGCCCCGCGGCGGTGTCCATGGTCATTTCAGCCCGGCGCAGGCGGGGGTCCGGCATGGGGCGGATGACCGCCCGCTTGTAGCCGGGAGCCTCCTCCACCGGATTAAAGCCGCACAGGTTCCGGTACATCCAGTCCACAATGGACCCATAAGCATAGTGGTTCAAGCTGTTCATCCCCGTGCCGCTGATGCTCCCATCGGGAAGCAGGGAGTTCCAGCGTTCCCACACGGTGGTAGCGCCCAGCTTCACCTCATAGAGCCAGCTGGGGAAATCATCGTTCAGGAACAGGGTGTAGGCAATGTCGTTGGCCCCGTGGTCCGAAAGGGCCCGGCACAGGAAGGGCGTGCCGCAGAAACCTGTGTCCAGATGCCAGTTTTTGGCCTTCAGCCGGGCTTTCAGCTGGTCCAGCACCCGGTCCGCCTTCCCCTCGGGGTAGATGCCGAAGAACAGGCTGAGCACACAGGCGGTCTGGGTTCCCTCGATTTTGAAGCTGCCATCCGGGTTGAAATACTCCGCCACAACCGCCCCTCTGATCTTCTCGCTCAAGGCGCGGTAGTCCGCCGCGTCCTCCTCATAGCCCAGGGCCTTGGCGGCCTTGGCCGTTAGGCTGGCGGAGTAGAAATAGAAGCAGCTGGCCGTGTACTGCAAATCCGTGGCTCCAAAGGGGTTTTCCGCGTCCTTGGGGTCTGGCTTGTCCAAGGCCAGCCAGTCGCCCAGCTGGTGCCCCCGAAGCCACAGGCCCCGGCCTCCATCGGCCAGGTCGTCTTGGCGCATACGCTCCACCCAGGTTTTCATCACCGGGTACTCGGCCCGGAGCTGGTGCAGGTCCCCGTAGTTCTCGTAGACCGCCCAAGGCATCATGGTGGCCACATCGCTCCAAATGGCCACGCCGTTTTTGTTGCTGTGCTCAAAGCTGAAGTTCTCCGTGATGACCCGCACCACAAAGCCCTCCTGCTGGTCCGGGGGAAGGGCGTCTACCGCCGCTCTCAGCTTCGGGTACTTGTCAATGGCGGCGGCAAAAGCGGCCTTGTCCCCCTCGGGCAGATTCACAAAGTCCGCCGGGTCCACGTCAATGCCGGTAGAGCCGGGCTTGGCCTTTTTGGGGGCGGGCACATAAAAGGGCACGGCTCCCCCATGGTAAGCCTGTTCCAGGCGCACATTCTCCATAAAGTGGTGGAAAAAGGCGGGCATGTAGATGTTTTTGCAAGCCGTGGCGCTGATGATGGCCGCGTCGCCGGTCCAACCCAAGCGCTCGTCCCGCTGGGGGCAGTCTGTGGGCAGGTCCAAAAAGTTGTCGAACTGGCCCCACAGGGCGTTGTGAAACAGCTGGTTGACCCGGGGGTTGTCCGTCTCAATGGAGCCAATGGGGTCTATGTCCGAGCGGATGTGGCAGGCGGTGAAGTCCCCGGGGCAAAGGCTCTCCACGCCCTCTACCTTTACGTAGCGGAAGCCATAGAAGGTGAAGTGGGGCCGCACCCGCCGGGGAGCGCCATCGGAGGTATACATATACTCGGCCTTAGCCGTGCGCAGGTTGTCCCGGTAGAAGCAGCCCTGCTGCATCACCTCGCCATAGCTGAGCTTTACCGTCTGCCCAGCGGGAGCCTTGCAGGTAAACTCCACCCAGCCGGTCATGTTCTGGCCAAAGTCCAAAACCGTCTCTCCCTTGGGGGTGTGGATGACCTCCACCGGGGCGAACTCGGCTTTTTTCACGATTTTCGGCCCCCGCCGGGCCACCAGGGGCACGGCCTCTTCCATCGCGGCGGCGCCGAAGCCCTCCGCCCCGCATCCGGGACGGGACCAGCCGGGAATGAGCCGGTTGGCGTCAAAATGCTCCCCGTCATAAATATTGGAGAAGGTAACCGGCGAGGGGTAGGCGGTCCAGGAGGCATCGGTGCACACCACCGTCTCAGAGCCATCCGCAAGGGTAATGTGCAGCTCGCAGATGGCTTTCATGGTATCGCCGTACAGGTTGTGGTAGCGGTCGAAAATAATGTCTCCCTTGTACCAGCCTGGGCCCAGAGCTAAGCCCAGGGCGTTCTCTCCAGGGCGCAGCAGGCTGGTCACGTCAAAGGTCTGGTACTCCAGAGCCAGATCGTAGCAGTGGTAGCCGGGCAGCAGGTACTCGTCCCCGGCCTTTTGGCCGTTGACTTCCAGCTCATAGATTCCCAAACCGCATACATAGGCCCGGGCCCGGAGGGCGTTTTGGGGCAGGGTGAAGGTTTTGGCCAGCAGAGGCTGGGCCTCCTTGTCCTCAAAGGGAGCGGCCGGGCTGGCGGCAATCCACTGGGCGGACCAGGGCTCCTCCATTTTGGCGGTCTCAAACCAGGAGGAGGCGCTGGCGCTGTCCCCGGCTTCGTCCCAGACAGACACCGTCCAGTCATAGCGGGTGCGGGGCTTTAGATCCACCGGAGCTTCAAAGCCCAGGGATGAGACGTCCTCCCTCCGCCCGGAGTCGTAAAGAACCGTCCCGGCGGCGGAGACCGTAACCTGAGCGGCCGCCTGCCGCTTGCCGGCCGCATCCTTGGCGGTCCAGGTGAAAACAGGGCGGCTCATTTCCAGGCCCAGCGGGGTGGAAACATGGTTGGTGCGCAAATGGGTGAGTTTCATAACAGCGATCCTTTCTCTGTATTTTTTACCGGTAGGAAAGCAGCTCCCAAACAGGAGCAACGGTATCTTCTTTGACCAGGACCTGGCAGTCCAAAGCGCATGTTTTCCAGGCGCCTATTTACGGGCCCAGCGCAATCCAGTATTGGCGCAGGCCATCAAGGGCGCTTGCTAAAACGCCGCCGCAGGCCTCAATGGTGCGGGCCGAAGCGGGGTTATCCTCGTCGCAGCAAACCAGAGCTTGGCCGATTCCCATCTCCTTGGCCTTTTCCAGCCCCAAGGCCAGCATATAGGGCGCATAGCGGTTCCCCCGCTGGCAGGGGCGGATGCCGTAGCCAATGTGCCCGCCTCCGGCCCGCAGCCGGGGGGTCAGGCAGTGGCGCAGGTCCAAAGCCCCGGCAGGGCCGGTCTGGGGGCTGGTCAGAATGAAAAGGGTCGAGGGGGCATAGCCCTCCGGCACTACGGTGCGCCAAGCCACGTTACGCTCCAGCCAGCGGCGGTAGTCCAAGCCCTTGGGGTCGATCACAAAGGGGGTCACGTCTTTGTCTACCTCCACAAACTCCTTTTGCAGGGCCTCCAGCTCCTCCTGGGGCAGCTCTTCCGGCAGCTCCAGGAAGAACCCGGCCTCCTTGGCCCGCATCCGCCAATATTCCCAAGCCCGCAGGGAATAGCAGCACAGGTCCCGCAGCTCGCCATTGTAGATGGTTGCGGCGTCCCGCAAGGTTCCCTCATACACAAAGCCCGCTTTCTCAATGACCCGCTTGGACCGCAGGTTCTCAGGGTAGTGGTTGACGCTCAGCAGCCGCAGCTTCATTTCCCGGAACCCATAGTCTATGGCGGCGTGCACAGCCTCGGTCATGTAGCCCCGGCCCCAGTAGGGCTTGCCCAGCACATAACCCAGGCTCTTGCACCCTCTGTGCCCGTCTTCCTCCAGGACCAGGGAGCCGATCACCCTGCCGTTGAACTTGTCCACAATGGCCAGCCGCACTTCATCCCCGTCCTCCTGGAGCCACCGGGACAAAATCTCCCGAGACTCCTCTCTGCTCTCATGGGGCTTCCAACCTGCCCAAGGGCCTACGTCCGGCTCTTTGCAGTAGGTATAAAAATCTTCCAGGTCCTCTATGCGCCAGGGCCGCAGCCACAGGCGCTCGGTTTCCATCTCCTTCATCCCGATCACTCCTTCAACAATTCTTTCAGTATTTTCTCCCGGCCGTTCACAAACATTTTGGTCACCTGGTAGCTCTGGGTTTCCTCATAGGCGCAGGGATGGAGGGGCCCCTGGCCGAAGCTGAGGATCTCCGCTCCGGGCAGAGCCAGCAGAATGGGCGAGTGGCTGGCGATAAAGAACTGCGCTCCCCCCTGGGCGCACCGGTGGATTTCCAGCAGCAGGGTCATCTGCCGCTGGGGGGAAAGCGCCGCCTCCGGCTCATCGAAAAAGTAGAGGCCGCCCGGGCGCAGGTAGTCCTGGGCAATGGCCAAAAAGCTCTCCCCATGGGAGCGCTCATGGTACCGCCGGGAGGGATGGGCCCCGTCCGCGTAAGCCTCCTCCTGGGTGGCCACATTGTAAAAGCTCTCCGCCCGCAGAAAATACCCGTGCATGGCCCTCCGGGAACCTTTGGCCAGCCGGAGGGCCTCATGGAGGCCCGAGTGGGTATCTCGGGTGGAGAAGCTGTAGTTGCGGGTGCCGCCCTCTGGGTTAAATCCATAGGCCACGGCCATGGCCTCCAACAAAGTGGACTTGCCGCTGCCGTTCTCTCCCACAAAGAAGGTAACCGCCCGGGAGAAAGCCAGCCGCCTGAGGCCCCGCAGGGATGGAATCTCCCGCAGGTAGCTGTCCGGGGGGACTTTTTCCCAGTCCACCAAAACCTGGCGGACGAACCCAGCCTCCACGCCTTAGGACCCCCGCGGGGTCAGGGCCATGGCCACCCAGCCCCGGTCCTCCCGGCGTTCCAGCACGGTAAAGGTCCCGGAAAGCGCCGCCAGCACATCCTCTTCCCGGGTATCGATAATGCCGCTGATGATGTACACGCCGCCGGGGGCCAAAAAGGCGGGGGCGTCTTTTGACAGGAGGATCACCACATCCGCCACAATGTTGGCGGCAATCAGCTGGTATTTTCCCGTCACCTTCTCCGCCAAGTTGCCGCAGACGCCGGTAAAACGGTCCTCTACCCCGTTGAGCCGGGCGTTTTCCACGGCGGTTTTCACCGCCAAGGGGTCGATGTCCACCCCCACGGCGGACTGGGCCCCCAGCAGCAGCGCCGCCACCGAGAGAATGCCGCTGCCGCAGCCCATGTCTAGAACATCCGCGCCCGCTGGCAGATGCTTTTCCATAAGCTCCATGCAGAGCCGGGTGGTCTCGTGGGCGCCGGTGCCAAAGGCCAAGCCGGGCTCCAGGTTCAGCACAGCCCGGCCCTGGGGGTCGAAATTCTCCTCCCAAACGGGCCGGATGAGCAGCCTTTCTCCCACGGGGATGGGCTTAAAATACCGCTTCCAGTTGTTAATCCAATCTTCCATTTTGCAGCCCGCCAGCTCAATCTCATAGGGGACGCCGCAGGCGGCCAGGCGCTCCTCTAAAAAGGAAACGGCCTCGGCGGGGTTGTCCTCGGGGCTGATGTAGATGTGGACAATGGCCTTTGTGCGGTCCTTTTGAAGGAGGTCCTCATCAATCAGGTCGATGTGGGCAATTTCCATGGCTCCTTCTTCTAAATCGGAATAGTCCTCAATATAGATACCATGTGGCACCGTCATGTTGGCAATGTCCCCGGCGGTCCCAGCGCTTTGGGCGGGGACCGTGATTTTAATTTCAGTCCAGTTGTCGTTCATAGCATGCAACTCCTTTTTGCTGGGGTGAAAATTCGCGAATGAGCATGGGCGGCAGAATGGAGGGCCGCCCGGTTCAAAGAGGGCGAAGCACCCCTTTGAACCCGCCTTAACGATACAATTATATCCCCCCGCAAGCCGATTGTCAAACCAGAAAGGAGCTCTCCCCATGACCAAAAAAACCTTTTTCTTCCAGGGCGCGCTGCTCACCCTTATCTCCCTGTTCCTGCGCGTGGCCAATATGGGGTACCGGTCCTATCTCTCTCAAAAAGTCGGACCCGAGGGCATGGGGCTCTATCAGCTCATTTTTTCCATTTTCCTGCTCACGGTCACCCTCTCCACCTCTGGCATCAGCCTGGCTGTCACCCGCATGGTCACCGCCGCCCTGGCCGGGGGCCGGCCTCAGACCGTCCGGTCGGTGGTGGCCCGGTGCTTTGGATTCTGCCTGTGCATCAGCCTGGGCATTGCCCTGTGCCTTTTCTTTCTGGCTGGCTTTGCCGCCTCCTTCTTTTTGGGCAACCCCGCCGCCGCGCCCTGCCTGCGCATTTTAGGGCTGGGGCTTCCCTTTATGTCCCTGTGCACCTGCATGAAAGGCTATTTTCTGGCTGTGGATGAGTCCCTTAACACCGCCCTATCCGACGCGTTGGAGCAGGTTCTCACCATTGGGGCCACGGTGTTTTTCTTTTGGCGGCAGGCTCCGGCGGGCATTGAGCAGGCCTGCCTTTGGGCCATGGCGGCCTCTACCCTGGGGGAAGCCGCCTCCTTCCTGACCAGTTGGGGGGCCTACCGGCGGAGCCTCCGGCGCAACACACCGGCCCAAAAGGAGAAAAGCCAGGGGGTTCTGCGGGGGCTGGGGCACATCGCCCTGCCCTGCACCCTGAGCTCCGCCGCCCGCAGCCTGCTGAACACCGGAGAAAACCTGCTCATCCCCCGGGAGCTGCAAAAGTTTGGGCTGGGCTATGACCAGGCCCTCTCGCAATACGGCCTTTTGCAGGGCATGGCCATGCCTATGCTCTACTTTCCCTCCTCCTTTTTGACCTCCTTCGCCTCGCTGCTCATTCCCAAAATCGCCCGGGAGCGGGAACTGAGCCATAAAAAGGCGGTGGCCTACATCTCGGGGCGGGCGGTCCAGGCGGCGCTGGCCTTTGGCATTTTTTTCGCGGCCCTTTTTGCCGCCTTTGGGGACAGCTGGGGCAGCGCCTTTTACCACAGCGGCAGTGCCGGCGCCTACCTGCGGGTGCTGGCCCCCCTGGTGCCCCTGACCTACCTGGACGTGGTGGTGGACAGCCTGCTTAAGGGCATGGACGAACAGTTTAACTCAATGAAATACAATTTTGCCGACTCCTTCATTCGGGTTATTTTGGTGCTGTGCGTTCTGCGGTTTTCCGGCATGGAAAGTTATGTGGGCATCCTCTTTTTCAGCACCATCTTCAACGCCTCCCTCAGCCTGCACCGGCTGATGAAGGTGAGCCATCTGCGAATCTCCCTGCCCCGGCACGTCCTCATGCCTTTGGGCAGCGCGGCCCTGGGGGTCTTTTTGGCCGGGCAGGCGCTCCAACTGGCCGGGAGGCTGGAGGGCTTCGGGTTGGTCTTTTTCCAGACGCTCCTGTCTGGCGGCATTTTCGCCAGCTGCTACATCCCCCTAGGCCGGTGGATGGACCGCCGGGCGGAGAAAATGCAGCCGTGCCGGGGTATGGGAAAAAGGGGAGGTAGCGGCGTTTCTCGTTTTTCTGCCAAGCCTTAAACTTGGTGGTGGGCGCTCTCCTCTGCCCACGGCCACCCTTGCCCCACGCCTTCTCTCTGTTTTACTTTGGTGGGATTGGCTCAAAGCCGGTTCACGCTCTAGGTATATTGCTCAATTATAGTTCCCTGTCAGGGGCTTTAATATAACACATTGCCCACAGAGACGCAACTCAATGGCTTCTCGAAAAAAAATCCGGAAAAATCGAAAAAAGCGCTTGCAATTTCCCTCGGAGTGTGTTATACTTACAAAGTCGTAAGCGAGACAACACATACCGCGGGGTGGAGCAGCTCGGTAGCTCGTCGGGCTCATAACCCGAAGGTCGCAGGTTCAAATCCTGCCCCCGCAACCAAAAATCCCCGGAAACACTAGGGTTTCCGGGGATTTCATTTTGCATTTTCCCTTTGTTTCCCTTACCTGACCCATGCGCTGACCCATACGGGGAAACGACCGGGTACTTCTAAACACTGCCGGATAGTAAGTTGTCCATCGTGCGGGCCGCTTCTTTCTGTGCGGCGGTGGTGACGTGGGCGTAGGTGTCCAGGGTGAACCCTGCGCTGTAGTGGCCCAGCATACCCGACACCGTTTTGATGTCTACTCCATTTTGGAGTGCCAGCGTTGAAAACGTGTGCCTCAAATCATGAAAACGCAGGGGTGGCAATCCGGCTCTATCCAGTACCCGGTGTAGCATATGCAGGACACTGTCCGGCGAAATTGGCCCGCCGTTGGGCGAGGGAAACACATACTCGCCAGCCACTTTGCTCCTCTGCTCTCTAAGAATTTCTATCGCGTCTGCTCCGATGGACAGCGTGCGGTAGGAATTTTTCGTTTTCAACGGAGCCTCCACCACTTCCCCATCAATCCTGGCTACCTGCCGTTTCACTTGGATAACACCTATGTCCAGGTTGATATCGTCCCACTTCAGGCCCAGCAGTTCGCCACGGCGCAAGCCTGTTGCCAGCTCCAGGTAGTACATCTCGAACACGCCGCTGTTCTTGGCCTCGCGGAAGAAGGCGGCTAATTGGTCGGCGGTCAGCGTTTTCATCTCTTGGTGCTCAACTTTTGGCAGAGCGCAACCGTCTGTGGGATTGGTGGAGATGAGTTTTTGACTTTTGGCAAGTTCCATCGCTGACGATATCACTTGATTTATATTTCGTACCGTTTTGGCACTCAGGCCCTTGGGCTGCTGTTGAGATTCTGTACGCTCCACCCTACCGCTGGTCAGCAGCTTTCTGTAAAGTGCCTGCACTTCCAGGGTAGTCAGCTTGCTGAGCGGTATCTTGCCAATGCTTGGCTTGATGTGATTTTCAATATAACCCTTGTAGGTTTTGTGCGATGAAGGGCGCACTTTGATTTTGGCGTAGTTCTCATACCATACGTCCATCCACTGCCCCACCGTGTACTGACCGGCTTTGACCACGTCCAAACCTTTGCTATCCTCGATGGCCCGGGCAAGTTTTTCCTTGACTTCCGCCTGGGTTTTGCCCAGCACGTTCCTGTAAATCACCTTGCCGGACTCGGGATCGCGACCAGCCGTATAGCGCCCCTCCCAGCGACCGTCCTTGCGCTTGCGTATGTTGCCCTCGCCATTTGCTCTGCGTTTTGCCATATCTTGGCCCCCTTTCTTGACACCAACATTACCACATAATCCCCGCCAATGTCCACTGACATTTTTCTTACTTTTTCTGGTTTCGTCCAAAACCCTTTTCTTTGTTTATGCAACGCAAATTTTGAGGGCCTACATCCTCATTGAATAACTTTCATCATCTATATCCTGCCGGACGCTACGCTCCGTTTTCAGCCCATGCGCCTCCTTCTTCTGCTCGATTTTACTTCTGAGTTTACTGTCAATCTGAGTGTTCAGCCGGGCAATTTTCTTATCATAACTCTTGGAGATTATCTTACACAGCGCGCCGACCACCGACTTCATCGCTGACCCAACATCATAAGTTTGAGAGTGTTCTGCATCCATAATCCTCATAGCCAGCACAGCACTCCTAACAATCACGTTCTTAATGCTACGGAACTCAGGGTTACCTTCCAGAGGAATATCGGGCTTTTTCTTTTCATGATAGAGTGATAACTTCTCTCGGTTCACCTTATTCCACTCAGAATTGAGCCTTGCAATGTCCCTGTCCTTTCCAAGCTCCACCACAATTTTGTTGACGGTATCCTTTACATCTTTCGGCAGATAACCATACTGCTTGCGCCCCTTGCAGATCTTTAGCTGGGAAACCAGTTTCAAAAATAGCATTTCTGTTTCGGAAGTGGGCGCATATGAATCACGAATTTTAGCAAGCAGCCTTTCAATTTTCTCTCGGCTCTCCTTCTTCAGCCGGTCACGAAGGCCTGTTTCCATCGTGAACAGCTTGTACTGCTCCAGCCGAAAGATGTCGTTACCCAGCGCACTTCGCAGTTCATCGATCCCTTTTTTCGTCAGCCAGCCCTGCTTTGCATCCTTGGAATAGACCAGCAGGTGCATATGCGGATGGTGCGCGGTATTGTGAAATGCTCCGTACCATTGCAGGTTACTGATGTCGATTTTCTGAGCCTCAGCCAACTCGGTGACGTTGCGCCTTACCAATTCCCGCCACGCCTTAGCATTGTTGTACCCTAACCGCTCCGCATCCTCGCGGTGCAAACTGATGACGTGTGTCCATATGATACCCTTGTGCTGACCTACTTCCTCTGCAACGGAATCCAAATCTATCTTGTCATCGGTCTGACTGAATAGCCCATGTGGTCCCAGCTTTTCCACTCCAGGGCGCTCTGCCATGTAGCTGACCAGCTTATCCAATTCACCGATACGGTCAGCATTGCGCTCTATGAAGGCGTCTATAAACTCGCTGGCATTGCTCTTGGTGGGAGAGCTTTCGTAGTCATGGTACTCGCCATAATCTTTAGCCGACCGGTCAAACTTGATGATGTCCTGCACCAACCTCTGCTGCCGAACGGTGGCGGGTGAGTTATCAATGCCCTGGGCCACCCTCTCCACGCTTTCGCGAGTGCCCATGTACTTCACCAGATTTGTGGCCGAGCGCTTTGGAGAATTCCTCATATACCTGCTGGTGACAATAATTTTCGCCGTGATCAGTCGCCCCCGTTCTGCCACTCGTCAGCGTCCTCGAAGGTCAGAATCCCATTTGTCCGCGCTACCTCCTGGGCGACATTGAGCCGCAAAGTTTCAAAAGTATCCTCTGGAATATCATTGACCGCCGCAGTGATGTTACTGATAATCCCCATCTCTACCGCCAGCTTGAACAGCATCTCGCACACATCTTTGCCGAGGGAACGCACCTCGCTCTTGATTGCTCCCGCCAACATGGGAGCCAAGTAATTGATGTTTTTCTGCTGTCGAAGATACCCGATATAGAACTCAACCGCCTTGCAAATAAAGTCACCCTTCGAGGTAGCATTAGCCGCCGAGAGCATTTCCTCTATCTCCTCGACCATTGACGGCCGCATCCAGTACGCATATTTTTGCTTTTTCTCGCTCAAAAGCTCTCCTTTCTGACCGACCCCTGATTTCAGAGGCCGGTAATCCCTGATTTTTCCTTACCGACCGGCTCTGCCGGGCGATGTCACCTGCGCGGTAGACACCGCGCTTTAACCTGCTTGTCTTTTTGACCGTTTTCAGTGTCCTATTTGGCTGGATATTATTCCACAATCCTGCATATTTCTCCTTGCTTTGATATGGTGGCTGCTGCCCTCACAAATCGTCACAAATGCCCCAGAATGGCGTTCTGAGCCGGTTGCCACTCACTTCCCTCGACCCCGGCCCAAATCGCCTGACACGGCCCTCACAGGGGCCATAAACGCTTACCTCGCTGTTTGGCACTCATTGCGGTATTTGACCGCCCCATAAATGGGAAGAATCGTGAAAACCAAGTTGCCATTCCGAACCTGCCCACTGGCACACTCATACGTTGTCGGCTCCGTCAGTATGAGTGTCTTGCACTCAAGCTCCCGCACATATTTCCTCACCGTATTTTCGCTCATGCCAACGGCAATGCCAATAGTTTTGTAGCTTGGCCAGCATTTGTGCGACTTCCTGTCCTCGCAATACATGAGGTAGGCGTAGACAGCCAGTTCACCTGCTGACAATCCTAAAGTGAAAATAGCGTTAGGCAGAGGAAAGAAATTCTTTGCTCCGCTGCATGACTCTCTCAAGAAAGTATTCATATCTCATTACCTCCTGTCTGACTCTCAATCCACGAGAGGAATTTCTCCTTGGGAACCACCAGGCGCGAACCGATTCTCAGCACAGGAAAGTCTTCCTGGTGCAGCAACTCATATGCCCCCGCAACTGAAATCCCCAAAATTTCTGCCACTGTTTTCGCGTTGAGAAACAGTGGCAGTTCATCATAGCTTTTGAACTTTGATTGAACCACTCCGCACCTCCTAAAAATTGTCTTGACTTTTTCGTCCGTCTGCTGTAGACTTATTCTTACTGGGAGTTTAATTCCCCGACCGTCTTATGGTAACACATGGCAATACGTTTGTCAAGGACAATTACAAAAATATTTTTAACTTTCTAAGCAAGGAGCAATCAAAATGGCTGACTACCTGTTCTACACCTACTTTGAAGATGGCCGCGAATATTTCGTCTACAAGGATTTGACGTTCGAGCGCTCGCACAAAAAAGAAAAAGACTTCCCATTTC
>Ga0137309_101209_pt1 | contig 17946 bp, 20 predicted proteins | sample NAcewiD2O_June_FD_97179 | JGI IMG/M metagenome (GOLD analysis project Ga0137309, IMG submission 97179) | Mouse cecal microbial communities from Vienna, Austria - N-Acetylneuraminic amended D2O_June | ecosystem: Host-associated > Mammals > Digestive system > Large intestine > Cecum | place... | reverse complement strand
GGACATCAGCGCGGGGCTCTCCATTTCCATCGTGAAAAACGCCATCTATAAGGTGATCCGCGCCGCCAGCGCCGATGATTTGGGCCGGCATATCGTGGTGCAGGGCGGAACCTTCCACAACGACGCAGTGCTCCGGGCCTTCGAGCAGGAGCTGGGCCGGGAGGTCACCCGGCCCACCATCGCGGGCATCATGGGGGCCTTCGGCGCGGCCCTGGCCGCACGGGATCTCCGCCTGGAGCACTCCTCCCTGCTGGACGCCGGGGCGCTGGAGGGCTTTGCCCACACCGCCAAGCCCGTCACCTGCAATCTGTGTACCAACCACTGCTCCCTCACCGTCAACAGCTTTGACGGCGGGCGGCGGTTCATCTCAGGCAACCGCTGCTCCCGCCCCCTGGGCAAGGAGAAGGCGGAGCTGCCCGACCTGTACCGCTTCAAGTACCAGAAGCTGCGCGCCATGGAGGGCAGGGGCTTCGGGGACGGCTCCCGGGGCAGGATCGGCCTGCCCTTCGGCCTCAATATGTACGAAAACCTGCCCTTCTGGTTCGAGCTGTTCACCCGGCTTAACTTTGAGGTGGTCCTCTCCCCCGAGTCCACCCGGAAGCTGTATATCAAGGGCCAGCGCACCATCCCGTCGGATACGGTGTGCTACCCCGCCAAGCTGCTCCACGGCCATGTGGAGGCCCTGGTGGAGGCGGGGGTGGACGCCATCTTCTATCCCTGCATGTCCTACAATTTTGACGAAAAGGCGTCGGACAACAACTATAACTGCCCGGTGGTGGCCTACTACCCCGAGCTGCTGGCGGCCAATATGCCCGACCTCAAAAAGACCCGCTTCCTCAATCCCTATGCCGGACTTCACCGGCCAAAGGACTATGAGCGCATCGGCTCGCAGTGGTTTGCCGACACCTTCGGCATCCCCCGGCGGGAGGCGCTCCACGCCATCCGGGCCGCCTACCAAGCCTACGACCGCTATAAGGAGGATCTGCACCGCACCGGCCAGCAGTACATCGACCAGGCCCGCGCCCAGGGCCTGCCCATCATCGTGCTGGCGGGGCGGCCTTACCACATCGACCCGGAGATCAACCACGGCATCAACGAGCTCATCACCTCCTTCGGCTTCGTGGTGGTGAGCGAGGACGGGGTCTCCTTTCACGAGGAATACGCCCCCCGGAAGGTGCTCAACCAGTGGACCTTCCAGGCCCGGATGTACAATGCCGCACGGTATGTCTGCCAGCAGCCGGACATGGAGCTGGTGCAGCTGGTGAGCTTCGGCTGCGGCACCGACGCCATCACCGGGGACGAGATGCGCTCCATCCTGGAGGAGGGCGGCAGGCTGTACACACAGTTGAAAATCGACGACATCAGCAACCTGGGAGCGGTGAAGATCCGGGTGCGCTCCCTGATAGCCGCCATGGAGGAGAGAAAACGCCGTGAGCATTGATCTGAGCATCTGCCAGGAGGCGCTGAACCGAGACCCGGTGCTCTACCTGGACCTGACGGAGGCCGTCCGCCGGGGGGAGGGCAGGCTCCTCGCCGCCACGCCCCGAGGCGCGCTGGCCGCCTTTCATAACTACGAAAAGGACGGGCAGGATCTGGGCTTCACCATGTTCGCAGACGATCTGGAAACCGCTCAAGCCCTGCTGGCCCTGATCCCGCCCAAGCCCACCTTCATCACCGTCCACGAGGCGCTCTACCGGGACGAGCTGGAAAAGCGCTTTGGCTTCACCCGGCTGAACCCCTGCTGGCAGATGGGCTGGCTTCGCACCACACCTCCACCCCTGCCGGACGCGGCGAACATACGGCAGCTGGATCAATCCCACCTGCCCACCGTGCTGGCTAACTACACCCTCACCGACCAGGAGTACCTGTCCTGGCTCATCGCACACGGCGAGCTGTACGGCGCCTTTGACGGCGGCACTCTTATGGCCTTTATCGGCCGGCACGCAGAGGGCTCCGTAGGGCTTTTGGAGGTGCTGCCCCCCTACCGCCGCCGGGGACTGGCCACCCTGCTCCAGTCCTACATGATCGGGTTGGAGCTGTCTTGTGGGCACGTCCCTTATGGGCAGGTGTTCGACGGAAACGACCCGTCCCTGGCCCTTCAGCGGTCCCTGGGCATGACCCGCTCCATGGGACGCCTCTATTGGGCCGTTCGGGACGATTGACCCCCGCGAAAGGAGTTTTTCCATGGCTGAATTGAAATACGACAAGGACGGACGACTCCTCTTCACCAAAGAGATGAAGGAGGAATACACCATCCTCATGCCCCAGATGCTCCCCGTCCACTTCGGGATGTTCCGCCAGCTGCTCATTCTGGAGGGCTACAAGGTGGATATGCTCACCACCAACCACCGGGGCATCGTGGATGAGGGCCTGAAATACGTCCACAACGACACCTGCTATCCCGCCCTGCTGGTCATCGGCCAGCTCATCGACGCCATCAAGCACGGCGGCTATGACCCCCATAAGGTGGCGCTGTTCATCACCCAGACGGGGGGCGGCTGCCGGGCGTCCAATTATATCCACCTGCTGCGCAAGGCCCTGGAAAAGGCGGGGCTGGAGTTTGTCCCCGTCATCTCGGTGAACCTGTCCGGGCTGGAGAAAAACCCCGGCTTTTCCCTCACCCTGCCCCTGGTGCGCAAGCTCATCTACGCCATGCTGTACGGCGACCTGCTGGTGAACGCCGCCAACCAGGTCCGGCCCTATGAGCTCACCCCCGGCGGCACCGACAAAACGCTGGATCAATGGCAAAGCACCCTTATCCATGAATTCCAGGCTGGAAAGGGCATGGACCGCAAGCAGATGCGGGCCAATTTTGACGCCATCCTGGCGGATTTTGCCGCCATCCCCGTATCCGGCGAGGAGAAGGTCAAGGTGGGGGTGGTGGGCGAGATCTACGTGAAGTTCTCCCCCCTGGGCAACAACAATTTGGAAGACTTCCTCTTGTCCGAGGGAGCGGAGCCGGTGGTGCCCGGCCTCACCGACTTTATGATCTTCAAGATCTTCAACCGGGAAGTGGATGTGAACATCTATGGCGGGCCGTGGGTCAAAAAAAAGTTCTGCCAGCTGTTCAAGGGTTACATCGAGGCGTGCCAGAGGGATATGATCGAGGCGCTTCAAAAGACCCGCTTCCGCGCCCCCGGCTCCTTTGAGGACATGCACAAGCTGGTCCGGGGCTACCTGGGGGACGGCAATAAAATGGGCGAGGGCTGGCTGCTCACCGGCGAGATGCTGGAGCTCATTCACCAAGGGGTGCCCAACATCGTGTGCACCCAGCCCTTCGGCTGCCTGCCCAACCACATCGTCGGCAAGGGTATGATCCGCAAGCTGAAGGACGACTACCCCTGCTCCAACATTGTGGCTATCGACTATGATCCGGGCGCAACAAAAATCAACCAGGAAAACCGCATTAAGCTGATGCTGGCCAACGCCAAGGCGCTGGCCAGGCAGGAGGCCATGAAAGAGCCCGCAGGCGCGGGCGTTTAAGGAGGGCGTATCATGAAATTGGCGGAAGCCTTACAGGAGCGGGCGGATCTGAACCACCGCATCCAGCAGCTCCAGCAGCGGCTGAACAGCAATGCCATTGTGCAGGAAGGGGAGCAGCCCGCCGAGGACCCCGCCGGGCTGCTGGCGGAGCTGGACGGCTGCGTTGGCAATCTGGAGCGCCTCATCACCCGGATCAACCTGACCAACTGTCAAACCCAGGTGGGCGGCGAAAGCCTCACCGCCCACCTGGCCCGGCGGGACGCGCTGAAGCTGAAGCTCAGCGTCTACCGGGATCTGGCCTACAACGCCAGCCAGCTGGCCCGCCGCGCCACCCGCACGGAGATCAAGGTGCTCAGCTCCGTCAGCGTGAAGGATGTGCAGAAGCAGGCGGACGATCTGGCCAAGGAGCTGCGCCTGCTGGACAACTCCATCCAGGCGGCCAACTGGACAACGGAGCTCATTTAAACCACCTTCGTTGCCGTGACGCCCACTTGTGGGCCGGCATCCGTTCCGTCAGCAAATCAAAGCTCTTTTGCGGTTTCTTTTTCTTGAAAGAAACCGCAAAAGAGGCGGCAGCAGGTAGCTCTTGGGGCGAACGTATCTCTCCCGGCTGAGTAATGAGCCGGTCATGGCGCGCCTATGGGCTGGCGCAGGGGTTCGAATCCTCACATCACACCGTATGCCCAGACCGCGCATAACCGCATTGTGACAGGGCTCCGGCCCGCATTCACACCGTACTACCAATGCGTTGACTGAGAGTGAGGGCGGGCTTGGGGAACTGCCGCCGATTCACGGTCCTGCCCGGCCGGGGCGGGGCCGCTCATTTAGGAGGATTGCCATGGAAGAATTGCGCTTTGTGGATGCCTGCACCGAGGAGCATTTCAGAGCCATGTCCCTCATACACGCCCTGGGCTGGCGGGATACCTATGTGAACGCGGTACCCGCCGACTACATGGCCCGGGAGATCACCGATGACCGGTGGGTGGAGACCTTCCGCCGGAATTACGAGACCCAAAGCGGCGTGCGCGGCCTTTTGCTGTACCGGGGGGATGAGCCGGTGTCCTGCCTGAACTACTGCAAGGCCCGGACGGTGAACTACAACCCCGGCGACATCTGTAAATTCGACAACGAGGCCTACGCCGACTGGGGAGAGATCGCCTCCTTCTACACCCATCCGGCCCAGCGCGGGCACGGCTACGGCGGGCTGTTGTTTGAGGAGGCCTGCCGCCGGATGAAGCTGGAGGGTTTTCCAAGCGCTTTCGTGTTTGTCCTTCAGGAAAACGACGGCGCCCGGCGGTTCTACGCCGCTCACGGCTTCGCCTGGGACGGCACCAGCGCAGACATCCCCTTTCCCAACAGTCCGCCCTGCCACGACCTGCGGTATGTAAAAAAGCTGTAAAAAACGAAAAACCGCCGGGAATATAAAATTCCCGGCGGTTTTGACTGCCACTTTCCCATTCCCCGCATACACTGGAATGAAGGGGGGCTTCGGTGTGCCATGCTGTAATTTCAACCACTCTCAGGGCCAGGGCGCCAATCTCGTTGCCATAGCCGCCGCCCTCTCCGTCTACATCGGCCAGGGCAAAACGGCGGACGAGCTGGCCATACTGGCCTCCCTGTTCGACCTGATGCGCAGCAACCTGGCCTTGATGGCGCTCAATACAGTGAGCGACGATACCCGGCCCGGACAGCAGCGCACCCCCGCCCAGGCCGAGGCCAGGGCCGAATTTTACGATACCCTTATCGGCCCGACGCCCGGTCTCTTTGAATAAGCAGCTTCACCGCCTCGATCCCCACCCGGATAGCGGATTCCGTGTCCTCATCCCGGGTCTGGTCCAGCCCGGCGGCGTTGCGCTCCTGGTTCCAGATGACGTGGAAGGCCGAGCCGCAGCGCACCCCTCGGTGGGCCGCCACGGTGAACAGTGCGGCGCTCTCCATCTCCGAAGCCAGCACCCCCAGCCGCTTCCACGCCTCCCACTTGCTTTGCAGCTCATAAGACACCGGCATCCGGTCCGGCGAGTGCTGGCCGTAGAAGGAGTCTTTGCACTGCACCACCCCGGCGTGCCAGCGGCGGCCAGACGCCTTTGCCGCGTCCACCAGGGCGGTAAGCACCTCAAAATCCGCCACGGCTGGGAACTCAATGGGGGCGTACTCCCGGCTGGCGCCCTCCATGCGAACCGCGCCGGTGGCCACCACGATATCGCCGCTGGTCACCTCCAGCTTGATGCCCCCGCAGGTGCCCACCCGCACAAAGGTGTCCGCACCGAGATTGGCCAGCTCCTCCATGGCGATGGAAGCGGAGGGCCCGCCAATACCGGTGGAGGTGACGCTTACCTTCTCCCCCAGCAGTGTCCCTGTGTAGGTAACGTACTCCCGGTTGGTCATCACGTGGACGGGGTTTTCAAAATACCGGGCGATCTTCTCGCACCGCCCCGGGTCGCCGGGGAGCAGGCAGTACCGTCCCACGTCGCCCTGCTTGCAGTTGATGTGAAATTGCCGTTCCGAACCGATCATGGCCGCACCTCTTTCCCTTGAATTGCCTCCATGATAGCACAGTTTTCCCCGGAGCGCAAGAAGGAGCCGTCCGGCTCACACCCCATCGGGCCATTGGGTGTCCGCGCTGAGGGCCAGCCCGCCCGCCCCGTCCCGGGCGGTGACATACCACCGCTCCCCGTCGGGCGGGGCCTCCTGGATGGTGAGGCAGGCCAGTTTCTTCTGGCCGAAGCCCTTGAAGGGCGCGTCGTACACATACACGGTCACCGGGTATTCCCCCGCCTCGAAGCCGAAGGAATCCCCCCGCCGCAGGGGGCTGCTGTCGGCGTTCCGGCTTCCTCCGCCCTGGTCCTGGAAGTCCACCACCACCTCCACGATCACCGCGTCCGAATCGTTGACAAACACAAGGTCGGCCTCTATATCCCCGCCGCAGCCGGACAGCGCCGCCAAGCACAGCGCAAACAGACACATACCGATCACCTTTTTCATTGGAACCGCCTCCTACGTGTCAAATTCGTAATAGCACAGCCGCCCGGCCCCGCTGTCATACACCGCCAGGGTGAAGTTCCAGGAGTACCGCTGGTGGAGCTGGCTGTCGTCATAGGGGTCCTGGCTCTGGCGGTGGCGGTCATAGAGGTAGTAAAAGCCCCCCTCTGGCGCCCCGCCCTCCTCCTGAAACATTTGAAGTGCCTGGGCTGCGTTTTCCGTCATGGGCAGGGGGCGCCAGCCGGGGGCGTCCGCCAGCCCCTCCTCCAGGCCATCCAGCTCCACCTCCGCCGCGGTGAGCCCGTCGCCGTGGAAGCCGCCGTGGCTGTCCTCAAACCGCGCCAGCGTCCCGCCGGACAGATCCACGCCCAGCGCCCGGCCGATACGGCGCAGCGCCCAGCCTTCCCCGCCGTCTATTCCACAGCCGGCCAGCAACGCTAGAACAAGCAGCATCAGGGTCAAAAATCGCTTCAATTTGTATTCTCCTTTCCAAATTGGGCCGCAAAAAGACCGCCCCATGGCCGGGGCGGTCATGCGGTTCGGGTTATGGGGTTGTCAGTCCGCCTCGTCGGGCACGTACTCCAGGATATCCCCCGGCTGGCAGTCCAGCGCCTTGCAGATGGCTGCGAGGGTAGAAAAGCGCACCGCCTTGGCCTTGTTGTTTTTCAAAATGGACAGGTTGGCCATAGTCACGTCCACCTTCTGGGACAGCTCTCCCAGGGACATTTTCCGCTTTGCCATCATCACGTCCAGATTCACCACAATCGCCATACGCCGCCCCCTAGATGGTCAGGTCGTTTTCCGCCTTGAGCTCCACCGCCTGGCGGAACAGGGCGGACATGACCATGAACAGCAGCCCGCCCATCAAAAAGATGGGCACAAACAGGGCGTTGTAGGTGAGCATCGGCATGATGCTCCGATAATAGACAAACCCCCAGACCAGCCGCGCCAGCGCCGCCCCGGAGATGAGAAAGCAGCACATTGCCGCCGTCTTCAGGCTTTTCGCGTTGTCCATAACGAAGGGGCTCCCCTTCAGGATGGTGTCCAGCACCCGCCTGCCCTGCCACAGGATAATGGCGGTGCACACGCCGCAAAAGAGCAAAAACGCCGTCAGCACCAGCCAATACTGCTCCTCCCCCACCGCAGCCATCATCCAGATGAAGGGATTCCACATATGGAGGGTGAAATTCAGCCAGAACCCCACGCTCTCCCCGCTCAAAAGCCGTTCCATGGTCTGCCCGTCCCATCGGTTCTCCGCCAGCATGGCCGCCAGGGCGGGCACAAAGAACAGCACAATGATATTGCACACAAAGACTGCCAGCACCATGACCCGCAGCACACGGGCCAGCTTCTGCACGGAAGTTTGTTCCATATCCACCACCTCTTGTCCCAGAGCTTATCACGCGCTATATCGTTTGTCAAGTATTTTTTATTGTTTTTCAATAAATCAAAGTGAGAACAAACCCTGCGGCAGGACGCCGCAGGGTTTACCTTTACTCATCCCAGGGGTTCCACTCGCAGCCTCCAGGCTGGGCGGGAGGCTCCCCCTCCTGGGCCGGGAGCGCCTGGGGTTTGGGCCGGAACAGGGCTTTCACCTCTCTCCGGGCCAGAACCGGGAGCACAACGGCCGCCGCCACCAGGACAAGATACGCCCCCATGATTACCACGTCATCCTCCGGCAGCAGATCCAGTATCTGGCCCACGCCGTTGAAGACCATGTGGGCCAGGATGGACGGCCAGATGGACCCCAGCCGCAGATCCATCAGCCCAAACAGCACGCCCAGCACAAAGGTGTAGGCAAACCAGACCGGGTGGCCGTGGCACAGCCCAAAAATGGCGGCGGACAGCGCTGCGGCCAGCCAGCCGGGCATGGCCTGCGCCAGCCGGGTCATGATGAGCCCCCGGAAGATAAACTCCTCCACCACCGGAGCCACCAGCACCACCGCCACAATGCCAATCACCCCGCCGCCGCTCACGCCGGAGGACGCCTCGGCATAGCTGTCCAGCCATGCCTCGGGAAGGGCCATCATTGCCACAGTCACCGCCAAATACAGCGCCGGGGCCAGCGCCGCCCCGGACAGCAGCCCCGGGCCCTCCACCCGCCGCAGCCACAAAGCGTCCCCCAGCTTTTTCCGCCGGATGCGGTAGAACAGAAGGATCACCCCAATGGCGAGCAGCCCCGACACCGCGGTGAACAGCATGGCGCTTTCATACAGCACGCCAGACAGCTGCTCCGCCGCCTCCCAATTCTCCAGCGCCGACTGCACAGCGGCAGCCACCACCACCGGCAGCATCACCAGCAACTGGGCGCCCAAAAACAGCGCCAGATAACACACGCTCTTGCCCAGGGCGATCAGCACCTGAACCGCCCGTCCGCCTGCGCTCTGCTTCATACCGCAATCCCTCCCAGCACCTTGCCGATGGAGTCGTGAATCACCAGATCCGCCTGCCCATCGCATGGAGTTGGGTCCCGGTTGATGAGCACCAGCCGGTTCCCCCGGTAATAATTGATGAGCCCCGCCGCGGGGTAAACCACCAGGGAGGTCCCGCCCACGATGAGCACATCCGCCCCGGCGATGGCCCGCACAGCGCCCTCCACCGTATCCTGATCCAGCCCCTCTTCGTACAGCACCACATCCGGCTTCACCACGCCCCCGCACACCGGGCACAGGGGTACGCCCTCCCCCGCTTGAATGAAGTCCACACCGTAAAACGCACGGCATTTTGTGCAGTAGTTGCGGTGGACCGAGCCGTGGAGCTCATACACCGCCTGGCTGCCCGCCAGCTGATGCAGTCCGTCGATGTTCTGGGTGACCACCGCCCGGAGCTTGCCGGCCCGCTCCAATTCCGCCAGCTTTAGGTGGGCGGCGTTGGGTTTTGCGTCCAGACAGATCATCTTGTCCCGGTAAAAGCGGTAAAAATCCCCGGTATGCCCCTCGAAATAGGTGTGGCTGAGGATCGTCTCCGGCGGCTGCCGGTACCTCTGATTGTACAGCCCGTCCACGCTGCGGAAATCCGGGATACCGCTCTCGGTGGACACGCCTGCCCCGCCGAAAAAGACGATGTTCCGGCTCTCCTTGATCCATTGCTGCAATTGTTCCAGAGGCGTCATGACGCTTCCCTCCTTTATCTGCGCCCAGTATATCACACCCAATCGTAAAAGAAAAGCCCTCTCTGGCGCTGCTGCGCCATCCTGGTTGTAATTTTCCGCCTCCTGGGAATGCTATGGGGGCATCTCATAAGAATTTCCACAATTCCTATTGACAAGGTATGCTTTTTACGGTATGATTTGGGCGGTAAGCGGATGTAAGGCTATCACGCCCCGCGCCGCCCGCAACGGCGCGGACGCTCAAATACAAGGAGATGGAACACATCATGATATACGCGGACAACGCCGCCACCACCAAAGCCTGTCCCGCCGCCCAGCAGGCCATGCTGGACGGCATGGAGCGCTTCTGGGGCAACCCCTCCAGCCTCCACTCCCCGGGGCAGCAGGCCAGGGAGGCCCTCCAGACCGCCCGGGAAACGGTGGCCAGGGCCATCGGCGCCCAGCCGGGGGACATCTATTTCACCTCCGGCGGCAGCGAGGCGGATAATCAGGCCATTGCCAGCGCCGCCAAAATTGGGGCGCGCAAGGGCAAAAAACACCTCATCACCACCGCCATTGAACACCATGCCGTCCTCCACACCATGGAGCAGCTGTCCAAGGAGGGCTATGACATCACCCTCCTCCCGGTGGACGGGAGCGGCATCGTCAAGGTGGAGGACGTGGCCGCCGCCATCCGGGAGGATACCGCTCTGGTGTCCGTCATGTACGCCAACAATGAGATCGGCACCATCCAGCCCGTGGCCGAGATTGGCGCACTGTGCCGGGAAAAGGGCGTCCCCTTCCATACGGACGCCGTTCAGGCGGTAGGCCATCTGCCCATCGACGTGACAGCACAAAATATCGACATGCTTTCCCTGTCCGGCCACAAGTTCCACGGCCCCCGGGGCGTGGGTGCGCTGTATGTGCGCCGGGGCGCCCCCCTGTTCCCCCTCATCCACGGCGGAGCACAGGAGCGGGGTCTCCGGGCAGGCACGGAAAACCTGCCCGCCATTCTGGGCATGGCCGCCGCGCTGGACGATGCCGTAACCCACATGGCAGAAAACAATGTCTATGTGTCCTCCCTGCGGGACACCCTCATCGAAAAGCTGTCCGCCATCCCCCATGCCGCCCTGAACGGCGACAGGGAACGGCGGCTGCCCGGCAACGTAAGCTTCTGTTTTGAGGGCATTGAGGGCGAATCCCTGCTGCTGCTGCTGGACGATAAGGGGGTTGCCGCCTCCTCCGGGTCGGCCTGCACCTCCGGCTCGCTGGACCCCAGCCACGTGCTGCTGGCCATCGGCCGCCCCCATGAGGTGGCCCACGGCTCCCTTCGCCTCTCCTTGGACCGGGACAACACCATGGAGGATGTGGAGTCTATCGCCCAAGCCACCGCTGAGGTGGTCAATTATCTGCGGGACATGTCTCCCGTTTGGAAATCTTTACAGAGAGGAGAGCGCAGCTATGTTATACAGTGAAAAGGTGATGGATCATTTTCGTAATCCCCGCAACGTAGGCGAGATCGCCGATGCCGACGGCGTAGGAGAGGTGGGTAACGCCAAGTGCGGCGATATCATGAAAATGTACCTCAAAATCGAGGACGGAATCATCGTGGACGTGAAGTTCGAGACCTTTGGCTGCGGCAGTGCCATCGCCACCAGCTCCATGGCCACCGAGCTCATCAAAGGCAAGCGGGTGGACGAGGCCCTGTCCCTCACCAACCAGGCCGTGGTGGAGGCGCTGGACGGCCTGCCCGCCCATAAGATCCACTGTTCCGTCCTGGCTGAGGAAGCCGTGCGCGCCGCCATCAAGGACTATTACGATAAGAACGGCATTGCCTACGAGCCTGAACAGTTCTGCAGTGGCGACTGCTCCTGCTGTCACGAACACGATCATCATGGCGAATGAGCAAAAGGTCCTGGCGTTTAGGGCGGAACTGACTTTTTAGCTGTTCTCAACTTTGAGGCGATATCTTCGTTTTTTACGCGAAAAGATACCGGCCTGCCGTCCCCCCCCTCTGAGGGTGGGGACGGCAGGCCGGTTTTCACTTATTGAATTCGGAACCGGCTAGGGCTTGTTTGAAAATTGTCATCATACCCAAACGGTGGCTCTTTTTCCGCCATACTTTGCCAATTTTCCTTGGAATACACCAAGTATTCCTGCGTCAAATTGGCTTCGTCTGGCGAAAAAATCCCTCACCGTTGGGCACATTTCCAATTTTCAAACAGCGCCTAATGAGACTGTTCAGGGTCCGTGCCTGCTGGGACAGCTCCTTGGAGACTGCGGCGCTTTTTTCCGCGGCGGTAGAGTTATCCTGCACCACCGCCGAGATCTCCTTGATTCCTGTTTCCACCAGCGAGATCATCTCCGACTGCTGAACGCTGGCGGCGGCAATCTCATCCATCAAGGTTTTGATAGACTGAATGCAGCTGTCGATATCCTGCATGGCAGAAACTGCCAGATCTGTAGATTCTGTTCCAGATTTGGCGCTCTGGATGGACCGGCTGATCAGCTCATTGGTATTCTGCGCGGCTGAAGCGGATTTAGCGGCCAAATTGCGAACCTCATCCGCCACCACAGAAAAGCCCTTTCCCGCACTTCCGGCACGGGCGGCCTCCACTGCGGCGTTCAGCGCCAGAATATTGGTCTGAAACGCGATGTCCTCGATGGTCTTGATAATCGTTCCGATCTGGGCGGAGGACTGGTCGATGTTCCTGGTGGCCGCAGTCAGCTGCTCCATTTTTGTGTCCGCCTCAGCCGCATAACCAGTGGCCTGAGCCACCAGCGCGCTGGCGCTGCCGCAGCGCACGGTGCTGGTCTGGATCTGGGCCGTGATGGCGCTCACATTTGTCACGACGCCGTCAACCGAGGCGGCCTGCTCCGTTGTGCCCTGGGCCAGGGCCTGCGCGTCCGTAGAAACCCGAACCGCGCTGGCGCCCACTTCGCCGGCCACCTGGGAAATATCCCGGATCACGTTCACCAGATTTGCGTGGATGGACTGCAGGCTGGTGGACAAAACCTTGAAGTCCCCAATATAATAGGACTCGTTCTCTGTAACATCGACGGCAAAATTACCATCGGCCATCTCACCCAGGATGCGTCCCACATCGTCAATGGTCTGCCTCAGACAGCCGCAGACCCGGTGGGTGGTCTGGGCGATCATGCCGATCTCATCCGACCTGCCATAGAATGGCTCCAGCTCCTGGTCTGCGGATAGGTTCAGATCCCCCAGGCGCCCAATGGCACGCTCCACCACCATGAGCTCCCTGCCCTCCCGGCGCAGGAGCAGCAGGGTGAGCAGGATGACGGCCGCGGCAGTCACCGCGCACAGCACACCCACCAAAATGCGTACGTTTGTCACAGTGCCGTAGACCTCGGTGGCGTTGTCCCGGACCATAAACACCCAGCCGCGGTCCTTCAGAAACTTATACACCACCAGCTGTTGGACCCCATCCTCACCCCGGTAGGAATATGTATTGGCCTGGGTGCTGCCGTCCGCCTGAATACGCTTGATAATCTCCCGGTATCCGGCGTCGGTGGTTTCAGTATTCAAAAGCGAATCGTCCTCATGGTACAGATACACGCCCGTATCCACATTCAGGAATACATATTCGCTGTCGGGCAGGCCCTTGATATCCAGATTCAGCAGCGAGTCCATCAGGTGGCTGGCATAGACGCCCGCCCCCACGTAGCCGATGCACCGCCCTCCCTCAAAAATGGGGTAGTACATGGATAAAATCATACTGCCTGTGCCCGGGGACTGCATAATACCCAGATTGGTCAGCCGCTGCTGGGCCAGAATGGTGTCTTGAAAGGTTTTCAGGGAATCCCCCGTACGGGTGGTCATCCCGATGGCCCCCTGTGAGGTGTGGGTCAGGACATGGGTGACCGGGGTGGCGATGTACAGCCCCTCAAACACCCCTTTGGTTGCCGCAAAATCCTCCGTATACTTTTGTGCCTTTGCAAGCAGGGCCGGGTCATCCGGGTTTAGAAGCAGGTCACGAACCTCGCTGCCCAAGGCAAAGGCGGCCATATATTCTTCCGCGGAGAGCACGTATGCGTCAATGATAGCGGCTCTGGATTCCACGGCGTCAGTCATTTGGTTGGTGATATCGTTTTTGACCACAGAAGCGGCGTTGGTGGATACGACCAGCCAGAGCAGCGCCATCCCCACCAGAGTGATAACGGTTGTAGCAATCCCAATTCGCGCAGCAAGTTTTTTGTTTTCTATAAATCCCATGAAAACTTCCCTCCATCGGAAAAGGTTTTGGGCACGGCGCCCTCCAAATTCCCGGGGCCAAAGCCGCGCAGCGAATCCAGCCCCATCACCAACGGGTAGTATAGCTCATTTTTTCTATATATCAAGAGTTTCGTAATGGCTGTTGGCAAGTCCTCAGCGGCAAAAATCAACGCATCGTAGATTGTTTTTGCGGGCTGAATGGGGTAAAATGTCTTGCGAGGTGAGAAATATGGTCACAGAAAGAAAAAAAGAGCTTTTGAACGCCTACAAGGACCGCCGCCCGGAGATGGGGGTGATCTCCTTCCACTGCCGCCCTGCCGGTGAGATATTTTTAATGCCTGCCGCGGATATCCCCGCAAAATTCAACCGTATCCGCTTTCAGCTCTCTGCGGGGAGCTGCCCCAATAAACGGCTGCAAGCCCTTTGGACACAATATGGCCAGGACGCTTTTGTTCTCCAAACGGCGGCCTGTCTGGAATACGACGACCCAAAGGAGGATCACACGCAGGAGCTGGAAACGCTCTGTGAGCTGTGCCTGCTGGAAACCCCCGGCGCCAGGAGGCTTTAACGCCGGTACTGCCCGGAGGCGCGGGATACCAACCTGGGAAACGCCGTGTTTGAAATGCCGGAAAACAAAGCAAGGGTGTGCGGGATCGCACACCCTTGCCCCTGCACATGCAGTTTTACAATACCGGCTTATGCCTCCTGATACAGCTCCAGAATGGCTCCATCCTTCCAGACGAAGGCCAGCCGGTCGCCCTTCTCGTTGGCCTCCATGGGGCCGCAGATCACGCTGTCCGCATCGGCGATGTACTTCTCCAGGTCGTCCACCTTATAGGCTACATGGGGGTGGCGGTGGATTTCCTCGGGAAAAGGGGTGCCCTCCTCAAATTTCAGGTACTCGATTTTGTAGTCGTAGTCGTCCACATTGCTCACCCAGAACTTGGCCCCCTCGTTGTAGACCATGTTGGGCTTGCGGTTGGTGATGGGGATTCCGATGTGCATATACTCAGCGGACATGGTTTTTCCTCCTTAATAACAGGCAGAGCCTGTGAATTACTGATTGACATACTTTTTCTCGTACCAGCCCCGGAAGGTGATGGTGATAAAGCCGAACAGCAGGCCGATCACGCAGTACACTCCCTCGGAGATAAATGCGTTGACAAAATCAGCGCCGGGGATATAGCTCATCACGCCGAAGTACACGCCCGCCCCCACAAACACGGCGGGGACAAAATTGACCATCTCAGGCGCGATATCCAGATATAGGATGATGGGCACCAGGATCAGCAGGATGACGGGCATGGCCCAGAAGCCCAGCGCCCCCAGCGCACCGCCGCCCACCATGATGGCGATGGACGCGGCCATACCGATCCCATAACCAATCAGCGCCCGCACGCCCCCCTTGGGCGTACAGCCGCCCAGGAAATACATGGCCCAGGCCTGGAAGGAGATCCAGCCGCCTCCGGCGGCAAGGGGCGGGATGTTGGCGCAGATTGCCTGATCGAGGGCCTGAAGGGCAAATGCCTGGAGGCCGATAAAAAGAGCGATGGGCAGGTATTTTTTTGCGTTCATGGGACGGACCCCTTTCTCAAAATAAAATGGGTCCCCCGCGTTGCAATTTTGGAGCGAATGGTGTATAATAACTGCCGCGAGGGACTTCGCTCCCATCCTCGCCCGATGGGAGCGGCGTTGGTCTTTCGCGCTGCGGGGAGGGCCCTTCGGGGCCCTCCCTATTTATGTAGTTACCGCTGATTTTTCACTTCCTGATAGACCTCATATGCCTGGGCGGGGGTAAAGCCCTCGTGCACCACCCTGCCGATGGCCTGGGCCATGCCGGCGGGGGAATCGGACTGGAAAATGTTGCGGCCCATATCCACCCCATGCGCCCCCTCCTGAATGGCCTTATACGCCATCTCCAGCGCCTCCAGCTCCGGCAGCTTCTTGCCGCCTGCGATGACAATGGGGACGGGACAGGCGGCAGCCACCCGCTCAAAGCCCTCGCAGTAGTAGCTCTTCACCACATTAGCCCCGTTCTCCGCCAGCACCCGGGTGGCCAGCAGGAAAAACTTTTCCGTGCGCGCCATCTCCTTGCCCACGGCCACAACCCCCAGGGTGGGGATGCCGTACCGGCTCCCCGCGTCGGCGGTGCGGGCCAGCAGTTCCAGGGACCGGCTCTCGCCGGGGGCGCCGATAAAGGTCTGCACCGCCATGCAGTCGGCGTTCATCTCAATGGCGCTGTTGATGTCGCAGGCGATGCCGCCGCCGTTGGACATGTCGTCATAGAGAACAGTGGAATCATAGGTCACACGGATACACTTTGCCGCCGGGGCGGCCGGGGAAACGCAGGAGCGGATAATCCCCCTGGTACCCATGAGCACGTCCACATAGGGGATGAGGGGCGGGATCACCAGGTCGATTCGCTCCAGCCCGGCGGTGGGCCCCATGATGTAACCGTGGTCAAACGCCAGCATGACGGTGTTGCCGGACTGGGGGCGGAACATCCGGGCCAGCCGGTTTTTCATGCCCCAGGCGCAGTGGGCGTTCCCCTTGACGTAAAAGCCCTCCTGCGCGGCGGGCACGTCCAAATGGTAGTCGTGGGCCGCCTTGTTGCCGATGTTGTCAGCCATGGCTCACTCCTTGCTGTAGGCGGGGGTGTGGCAGGGAGCGCCCCACAGGCGGATAAATTCCTCGTCCCACTTGGCGATGTTCATCTGGAAGCCGCCCGCCTCCTGGACGGTGAGGATCTCGCCCACCATGCTGGCCACGACCTCCACGTCCCTGGCCTTCAGGAATTCCACCGTGTCCTTGAACAGCACCAGCATTTCCATCATGGTGGTGGCGCCGCAGCCATTGATCATGACAAACGCCTTATCTCCGGCCTTCAGCTCCAGCTTTTTGCACAGGGCGTCCGCCACCGTGGACACGGTATCCTTGGAGGACATCATAGGCACCCGGACGCCTCCGCCCTCGCCGTGCTGGCCCGCGCCGATCTTCATCAGGTCGGTATCGCCCAGGTCGCCGAAGGACATGCCGTTCTGGGGGTGGGTGGCGTCGGTGGACTTGACGGTAACGGAGGCCATGCTGTCGGCATAGCGCTGGGCGATGGCGGCCACCTCATCCAGGCTCTTGCCCTCCTTGGCCGCTGCCGCCGCGATGTGATACAGGGCCACCGCCCCGGCCAGGCCCCGCTTATTGTCCTCGCCGGTGGGATCGTACTGGATCTCCTCGCCGGTGACTACCTGACGCACGTTCAGACCGGCCTTCTGCGCCAGCTTCATGGCCTGCTTGCCCGCCAGCTGGTCGCCCGCGTAGTTCAGGGTGAGCAGCAGCACGCCATGGCCTTTATCGGCCAGCTTCATGGCGTCGAACACCAGCTGGCCATTGGGGGCGGCAAAGATATCGCCCACCGCCTGGATGTCCAGCATCCCCCTGCCCACAAACCCGGCTTGGGCGGGCTCGTGGCCGGAGCCGCCGTAGGTAACGATGGTAACCCGGTCCGCGCCGGCCAGATCCTTGCTGATGACCAGATGGCCGTCCACATCCAGAATGTCGGGATAGGCCAGCCCCAGGCCAATCAGCTCTTCGTCGGTGATGGTCTCGGGGGCGTTGATAAACTTCTTCATTTTCATATGGAATCCCTCTCCTTACAGTATTTCAGGCCCGCGCCAGGCCCTGGAAGAAATAGGACATGGATACCGCTCCGGCGTCCGGGGTGCCGATGGTCTTCTCACCGTAGCTCTTGGCCCGGCCAAATTTGGACACAAACTGCTTGCTGTCCTCCGCCCCCTGGGCCGCAGCCCGGGCGGCAGCCTCAAACAGGCCGCTCTCATCGGCCCCTTTGTAGGCCGCGATGGCCTCGCTGGCGGGGATAAGGGCATCCATCATGGTCTTGTCCCCCACCTTTGCGCCGGACATATCGTTCAGCTCCTCCAGCGCCCGGGCAAACATGGCCTGCAGGCCCGCCACGTCGATCTCGTCCCCCTCCGGGGCCCCCTCCTGCATCCCGTCCAGCCAAGTGTTCCACAGGGGGACCGCACTGCCGCCGTTCAGCGTCATAACGGCCATGGCCGCATCGTCCAGCATGGACTGGATGCCGCCTCCCGGCTGCTCCACCGCGCGGCCAATGGCCCCGGCGATCTTGGCCATGGTTAAGCCG
>Ga0137309_101208_pt1 | contig 17947 bp, 28 predicted proteins | sample NAcewiD2O_June_FD_97179 | JGI IMG/M metagenome (GOLD analysis project Ga0137309, IMG submission 97179) | Mouse cecal microbial communities from Vienna, Austria - N-Acetylneuraminic amended D2O_June | ecosystem: Host-associated > Mammals > Digestive system > Large intestine > Cecum | place... | reverse complement strand
TGGAATCTCCAAAATCCGCAAGCACATCAATAAACAGCATATCTTACGCCCTGCCGCTTATGCGGCGGAGCAGGGGGCGGCAGGCTATGAGCGGTACTTTGAGGGTAACGAGGAAAACCGCTATATATGGAGCGAGAACAGCGTGAGGAACATTTTAAGAAGCCCGATATATGCGGGGAACCTTGCAGGCTACAAGCGGATTGCCGCCAACATGAAAAGCAGGAAACGCCCCTCTAAGCTGCCCGAAGAATGGGAAGTGATACCCGATACCCATGAGGGGATAGTCACGCAGGAGGAATTTGACACCGTACAGCAGCTTATCACAAGCCGCCGATTGCCCGAAAACAAGGGTGGCTTTGAGAACATTTTTGCAGGCGTTATCAAGTGTGCGGACTGCGGCTACGCTCTTCGGGCTATGAGTGCCAACAGAAGAAAACGCCCCGACATCATCGACTGCGTACAATACACCTGCAATAATTATGGCAGGTATGGCAACGTCATGTGTACTGCACACGCCATTGAAGCGAGGGACTTATTCAATGCCGTCCTTGCCGACATTAACCGTTTTGCGGATATGGCGGTGAATGACGAGCGGGCGGTGAGGGCGATTGAGAAGCGGCTCACGGAAACAGACCAGAGCAAGGCAAAGGCAATGGAGAAAGAACGGAAGAAGCTGAACAAACGCCTTGCAGAGCTTGACAGGCTGTTTTCCTCTCTCTATGAGGATAAAGTCATGGAGCGTATCACCGAGCGGAATTTTGAGATGATGTCGGGGAAATACCAGAAAGAGCAGTTTGAAATCGAAGCACGGTTAAGGGAAGTAACGGAAACGCTCAATGAAAGTTACGAGAAATCGCAGGGAATCCGTGACTTCCTCTCCCTTATCCGTAATTATCAAGGCTTAAAGGAACTGAACACAACTGTTGTAAACGCCTTGATAGACAAGATACTTGTTTCGGAGCGTGAAAAATCAGCAGACGGAACAGTAAAGCAGGAAATCAAGATTTACTATAAATTCATCGGCTTTGTCGGTGAATTACATATCACACCCACAAAGCGGTGGACAGCATTAAAGCCTAAGAATTGTACAGTGTGCGGCGTTGAATACGTCCCCCGCTCCGCAATATCGAAGTATTGTCCAGAGTGCAGGGGAAAGATAAGAAAGGCTCAAGGGACAGAAACGAAACGTAGGAGCAGAGAACGAAACAGACAGGTATGTATTGAACTGTCCGCAAAAAATGACCGACTGAATTGGGACACAGGTGGGACATTGTCCCAATTTTGTTCTATGCCCGTATTTTTGTCTGTAAGAAGTGGCGTTTTTCCCTCTGACCTCAATCTGCGGTATCTTGCCTTGCGTTCTGCATCGGACGAGCCTTTTCCTGTCATTTCCTGAATTTCCGGCATATAGTAAGTGTTATCTTCCAATACCTCCACAAGCCCAAGCTGCATGAATGCCCGTATCGCCCTTTCCACTGTTCCTATCTCATGCCTTGTGAGCAGTGCGATCATCTCCGCAGAAAGCGGCGTCATCTCATTTAAGAGCAGTTTTCCGTTATGCTGCAATGATTTTAAATACAGCTTGAGCAGGATATTCACATATAAAACGCCATCTTTTGAACCTTCCAATACCACAATCTCACGTTGGTCAAAAAAATCCTCTTTGAGCTTGAGGAAATAATATTTCTTATTCTCTGCCATAGCTGCCCCTTTCCTTTTTTATTCTTTTTTCCTCCCCAAGATTGGGAAGTATTTCATTCTGTTTTGCTTTTGCCCTCTGTACCATTGCCGCCTTGTCCGCAATCTCCGCAAGTTCCCCAAGAATGGCATCATCTTTTGCTAAATCGTGTGTTATCTTTGCACTTTCCGCTTTCAGTCCGTCAAGTTCCTTTTTCCACGTTTTCGGAAGCAGCTTATCCGTACCACTCATATTTTTCAATCCTGTCCGGTAGGAGAGCGCAGTTTCAATCTTGTCCGCATTTTTGTCATAATAAGACTGTTTCTGCCTCCCGGAAAGACTTTCGTATTTTTTCAGGTATTCTGCATATGGCTTGTAGGCTTGATAGATGTCTACGATATTGGATACTTTTTTCAGCTTTGCATTTAATTCACGCTGGTTGTGAATGTTATCGCTCCGCCGCTTTTTGGTGTCCTCTGCCAGTTTCCGCAAATCTTCAAGCGTTTCAATCTTATGTGATTGCAAAAATGCCACCATAACAGAAAAATCTTTTACATTTCCTGCTTTCGTGTCTGTGCGCTGCCGGATATTGTTACCCTGAATAAAGGCGCTCCGGTTTTGCTGCCATTCCATAAGGATTGAAATTAAAGTGTCCGGTTTCTTTTCCTCTGCCGGTGTTTCTTTTTCTTCCTGTCCAACGGCTTTTTTCTCTTTTTCGAGGAACGTTATTTTATCCGTCAGACGCTCTATGTTCTCCATGCTGGACAGGATAAGGGCGTTGATTTTTCTAATCTCCCTGTTCATGTTGCCGACTTCGGTTTTAATGCCCCTGCGCTCCATTGCGGTCACTGCCGCACCCATATGGATTGTCGGTAAAAGGTCTATGCCCTGCCTTTCAAAAGAACGGTGTTCCGCCGTAATCTCATAGCCGTTCTTTTTGTAAAAATCAGTTTCAATATCCGCCCACAATGCCCGCCATTTTTCCACGTTTCCCCTGTCATCCCAATCAGTAGCGTAAACTTTATGTGACTTATAATCATTGCCTTTCTTTGTGGGGATTTTCTGACCGTTTTTATCAAGGTCATATTCCCGCCAGCATTTCTTTTCTAAAAAAGTCCCGTCTTTTTGGAATGGGCGCATGGTAAGCATGAGATGACAATGCGGGTTCGGGTTTTCATGGTCTGGATTGTGCAGATTCATATCAACAACCATTCCTTTATTTCTAAAAAATTCCGCGAGTGTTCTTGCCGCCTTTAACCGTTCATCCGCATCCAGCTCACAGGGCAGAGAAAATTCAACTTCCCTTGAAAGCTGCGCCCTGCTTCCTTTTTCAAAATTTTCAACAGCGTTCCACAAAACAGAACGGTCTTCAAATTCTTTTGGCGCATACTCCGGCAATAGGATTTCGGAATATATCACATGACCCTTCCTTGAAAAGTCTTTTACTTCACCATCATATTCGCAGTAAATTTTTGTTGCGCTCCGGTATGCGGCAGAAGCCACAGCCGACTGCGGCTTTTCCCCGCCCCTGCTGATTATCTTTGCGTTAAGATGTATCATTTTGGTGCTTATCGGTATCTCCCTCCTTTTCTGCATTTTCTATCCCCGACGGAAAAATGTAGCTGTGCTACATTTGACAAGGGCGCACTTATACACGCTTCGCGTGTGTGCGCCCTGCGGGGCTTTGCCTGCCTTCGGCAGTCAACAGGGGAAACGACAATTCCCCTACGGGCTTGCGCCCTACCCTTTAGTGAACTTTGCGTTCAGAAAAGGCTAAAGAGCAGCCTTTATCTGCCCACAAAGTTTTATAATGCCGCCCGCCACGTTTCGGCAGATAATTTCTATGAATGCTCTTTATTCATTTCCGTCGGGGATTGTGGGTTTACTTTTTCTGTCAAAATATTCTGCATCATCCGGCGGAAATACGAATCAGAAAAGAGAGTATTCAGAATATCTTTTACTGAATCATCATTCAGGGAGGCAAGCTGTTCTTTGGTAATATTCAGCTTTTCTCTGATAAGGTATTCAAAGTGGCTTCCCCATACGATGTTGCGGTGTCGGCGTTCCTTTTCTGTCTTACCTTTTATCTGGTTAAGGAGTTTCGCCTGCCTGTGTTTTGCAATGGCAAGCTCGGCTTTCGTTTTCTGCAATTCCGCATCAATTACCTCTCTGTTTCTTAATTTATTTTCGCTCATTTTCTCACTTCCTCTCTGCCTGTAACGCTGCTAATATTGCATATCAATAACAGGCACACAAAAGAGGACACCCGTATCCGGAATGCCCTCTCCTGTGTTTCATCACGCCTGTTTATTTTTCATCATAATCCGTCTTAATCCGTACCGTTATAAGCATAACTTTCCGCACGAGCCTTTCGTACAGTTCCCTGTTGAATCTGCCTTCCTCAATGCTAAGCCTTGCCATGTACGGCTTGAACAGCCGAATCACCTCCTGCATAGCAAAATAATCGCCATTTACTGCCTTTTCCAGTGTTTCAAAGGAAATGTCCCTGTCTTTAAATTTATTCTCCATGACACATTCCCTCCACCAGCCACCGGAGTGTTTTTACCGTATCATTCCTCCATTTGCAGACAGTGCTTTTTGCCAGACCGAGGATTCCCCCAATCTCCCTGTCCGTCCATCCGATGAAGTAATACATCAGCACAATCTGTAACTGTCTGTCCGACAGTTCCCTTAATGCCTGTGCCAAATCACCGTCCACTATGCCGATTTCATAACCCATGACATAAAAATAGTCAGCGTGGTATGTATCAAAGATTTTATCAACCGTTTCCAACTGCTTTTCGGAAAACATCTCCATGTGCGATTCCCGTTCCGCCATGCGCTTGCGTTCGTTGTAATAGTTAATTTTTTCGTATCTCAATGCCATGCGGCAGTATGTCACAAACTGGCGCACCACCCTGTCTTTTTTATCTTTGTTTATCAATGTCCTGTCCTCTATTTCTGAAAAATTGATTTATCTGAAACGAAATTAGGACTGGTGGGGAACGGCAGTGTATTGTTGCTTTTAGAAACAGAAAAGCGCTCATTGGTTTTCTTCCAACAAACGCTTTCCCGCCTAAGTTTCAGTGTAAATATTCCTTTTTCCTAATTTGGGACAACTTCCAAATCAAGCTCTTCTGCAATTTTTCTTATAGTTTTTGCCGAATTGTGAAGTTTCTCCATTTCCTTTTCATTCAAAGAAATAGGAACATGGGTTTCGATTCCGTCTGCCCCTATAATAGCGGGCATACTAAGGGCAATTTCTTTAATCCCATAATTTCCATGCATGATAGAAGATACCGGAAGAATAGATTTTTCATCCCTTACAACGCATTCACAGATACGCTTAACCGACATAGCAATTCCATAATAAGTAGCCTGCTTTTTAGAAATAATATCATAAGCGCTGTTTTTTACATCTTCCGCAATCTCCCGCATTGCTTCCTCATGGTTGAAATGTCCACGCATCTCACAAAAATCATTCAATGGAATACCAGATATATTCGTGCTGCTCCATGCTGCAATCTCACTATCCCCATGTTCGCCAATGATAAAGGAATGAATGCTACGGCTGTCTACCCCTAAATGTTTACTAAGCGCATATTTTAGCCTTGCGGTATCAAGAACCGTTCCGGAACCAATTACTCTTTTTTCAGGAAACCCGCTCAGCTTTACAGCAGCATAAGTAAGAATATCAACCGGATTTGATACAATCAGCAATATTCCTTTAAAATTGCGCTTTGCAATTTCAGGAATGATGCTTTTGTAGATAGCAACATTTTTATGTACTAAATCGAGCCTTGTTTCATTCGGCTTCTGGTTTGCCCCGGCAGTCACAATGACAATAGAAGCATCCATCAGGTCATCATAGCCTCCTGCATAAATCTTCATCTGTCCGGCAAACGGAACGCCATGCGAAATGTCCTTTGCTTCTCCGTCTGCTTTATCATAATTTGCATCAAGAAGCACCATTTCAGTGAACAGCCTGCTCTGCATCAGTGTAAATGCTGTTGCAGCGCCTACAAATCCACAGCCGATGACTGCTGCTTTTCTTGGGTTAATTGTTTTTATCATCTCTATTCCTCCCATTCAATAGCGGAAACAGGACAGGAACGAACGGCATCCTGTACCATGCTTTCGTTTTCCGGTGCAGAGTCCTGATACCCCTCCGCCTTATCATCGTCATTCATACGGAATACATCAGGTGCCATCCCAACACACAGCCCGCATCCAATACAAGCATTCTGATCTACATTCACCCTCATGCCGCATCCCCCTTTCGCTAAAATACAACAACCAGCAACATTTTAAACTGCTCTTTACCCAAGACCGCATGAGGGTGTTTTGCGGGCATTACGATAGATTCTCCCTCATGCAGTTCATACTTTTTGTCATCAATCGTAATCTCGCCAACGCCATCCAAACAAATCACAAAGGCATCACCACTGGACTCATGGCTGCTGATTTCTTCTCCCTTGTCAAAAGAAAACAATGTGACACTCAGCGCATTATTTTGTGCTAAAGTCCTGCTTACAACCTGATTGCTTTGGTAAGCAACCTGTTCTTTTAAAACTAAAATTTCTGCCTTGTCTATATTTTTTATTTTTTCCATACTGTTCGTTTGCTCCTTCCCTCAGCCTGATTTTTAACCACCCGTTCAAGATGTTTCTGTTTTCACCTCAAACCCATGTTTCTCAAAAGTTTCAAAAACTTTGTCCATAGGAATATTTTTTATGGCAGCTCCATTTGGTATCGTCATTACCTTACCCATTACAGCTAAAGACATAGGCTTTATAATTTCCTTAAACCCTGCTTCTGCCAATACCTCTTTTATTTCAGGATTTTCACTTACCAGCTCTGAAACTGTTTTTGTGAAATCAACAACTTTACCCATTCGCCTATCTCCTTTTTTCTAACCATGTAATATATTTCTCCTGTATGCCGTCCTGTTCCGCTTTTTTCTCAAACGCTCTTGTCTGTTCATCAATCTGCGCTTTGCATTCCTCTGACAGTGTTCGTAATGCATAAGTGTAGCAGACGGTATCTTCTTTCTCAATGTGACGCTGCAATAAATCCACATAACCCGATGCATGGGTGACGATATCCAGCTTTCCTTCTGTAGTCGGAACACTGGCATACTGCTTAACTGCGTTCTCCAATTCCCCGATATGGAATCTTCCGAAGTCATGTTCCACCAGCATTCCATTGCGCACCAGTTTTTCTGCAACAGGATCGGAATTATTAAGCATAAACCGAAACAATATCTGTTCTTCCTTTCCATGATGATGCTTGTCTGCATAAGTTCTTGCAAAATCAATACACTCCAGGAACTCCTGAACATCAATGTCTGCCCCCTCAATCACAGCACAGCAGGTTCTCCTTAAATGCTTAGTCAGTGCTACGATATTCTCATGTTCTTTCATCAGTAAATCAATTCCATACATTATTTATCCCTCCTTAATCAATGTGAATGTCTGATTTCCTAAATATTTGTAGGAAAAACCGCTGCCCTCCAAAATACCTGCGACCAGCCTCTCCTTCAGGTCATAATAATGACTGACATCTCCTTGTAATGCTTCCCAATATGGCAAATGTATATCCACAGTCTGTTTCCATACTACTGCCTCCTGACTTATGGAAACCACAGTATTAACCCTGTCACAAGGCATTCCGTTCAATAGCAGATTATCCAAATGCCTATAAACTTCTTCTGCGCTTGTTTTCCCCGACAGTTTCCTGCTCCGTCCATACTCATATGCAGCATTCGCAATATCCGGCATACATTCAGAATGGGCATCCATCGTTGAGATGACCAGAAAAGCAAGGCGGTTTTCAGCGGCAGCGATTTTATCCTGTAACCAGCCATGTATATTACTGTTATCAATCATATTTTCAAGACTGCCTTTCTCCACCGCCCCATACTTTTGTTCCATTTCGGAAAGAATGCCATCATCATACCCGTTTTTGCTTATCATATCTGATAATCTTTCAACTAGCCCGTTTTGGAACTCTATTTTTCCGTATAGCCAGTGATGAATCGAACCTAAAAATGCGCTCATTGCACTCCTCCTATGAATTCAGCTTTTTCAAGAGTTCATCGGAATCCAGCCCATGCACCATGCAGGCATCCGCAAGGCTCTCCATCTGTGAGGACGGGCACCCTAAACAGTGCATCCCCATCTGCATCAACACCTCTGCCGCCTCCGGTTTGGTTCTTAAAATTTCTCCAAGTAACATTTCCTTTGTGATTGCCATATTATTTTCCTCCTATCTTTCTTTCCTGTTACAACACTTGCACTTCCTGATTTTTTTCGCCAAACTTTTCTTTTATCTCGGTGCAGATTTCTTCCCTGCTTATGCCTCTTTGTTCCTGCGTCTTAATCATCTTATACGCTTGAAAAAGCGGTGAAGGTCCAATTTCCGAGCTGAAAAATCCGATCCCCTGATTCCATGCCAAAAGTTCAAACACATCATCCAGCGCTGCGGATTCAAGACCATAGATATATGCCTTTACCAGTTCCCGCACAGCCTGCCTCATTCTTCCTGCGCCAACTGCATTTGTCAGGGAAAGAAGCAGACGCATTTCATAGGGGAGAGTGCGCTTCTCACTCTGCCATGTTGCCTGCCAAAAATCCGCCGCGATACGCCCTAAGTCCTCATCAATCATAGGATAATTCAGCAATGCAAGCGGACGGTATGGTGCAGAGCCTTCCGGCTCTTTTTCCTCTGTCCGGTAAAACCAGACATGAAACTCATTTTCTGCCAGCTTCTCTGTATGATGTATATACCCCAGCATATCCATCTCCTTATATAGCGGGTAAGGTTCAAAAGTCTGTATGACCTCAATTCCCTCCCCGGCTTTTAGCGTCATGGCACGTCTTTGTAAGCCGGGAAAGAAATTTCCCTGCACATGGCGTACATCCACTTTGAAGAAGTCTTTCTTTTTATCCTTCCATTCCTCGTACTTTATCATGATATCCTCCTTTATTTATTTTCTTGCTTTGGTGATTACATTATAGTAAAATAAGCAGAGCAAGTATGTTTGAATTCAAACAAAGAGGTGAGATTTTGGAAAAATTTTTAAACGTATTAAAAAAATGCCCGCTGTTTGCAGGATTATCCGATGACGAGATTTTAACCTCGCTAAAGTGTATCGGAGCAAAAGTCAGAAAAAACGCCAAAAATCAATACATCCTTCAGGCAGGAGATTGTACGGACTGTATCAGCCTGCTTGCGTCTGGGACTGCTTTAGTCATTCAGGAAGATTTATGGGGAAACCGGAACGTTATGACAAATCTTATGCCGGGCGACTACTTTGCCGAACCCTTTGCCGCCATTCCTGATGCAGTTCTCAGCGTCAGTGTTGTTGCGACAGAAAATTGTGAAATTGTGGAAATAAATATGAACCGCCTGATTACCATGTGTTCCGCTGCCTGCAGCCATCATAACCGCCTGATTAAAAACCTGATTACAGCTTTTGCCCAAAAGACACTGTTGTTTAACGAGAAGATAACGCACATGAGCAAGCGAAAAACACGTGATAAGCTGCTTTCCTATTTATCTGCTGAAGCAGCCAGACAAGGATCACTTTCTTTTGACATTCCCTTTGACCGCCAGCAGCTTGCCGACTTCCTCTGTGTAGAACGTGCAGCAATGTCTGTAGAATTATCAAAGCTGCAAAAAGAAGGGCTTCTGAAAACCTTTCATTCTCATTTTGAATTAAGTCCAAATGCCACAAATTAAAACAGGTCAATCTATACATAGCAGATTGACCTGTTTACAAAATACATATTTGTTATCAAATCAGCGGTTGCCTTCTGCAATCCCATAAACGGATTGCAGAAGCATTTTTCCTGATGATGTCTTAAAAACACAATCTATAACATTTCTGATATTGGCTTCCTGATATCCGGATTCGTCAGCATTAACCAAATAATCAGCTTCCAGCAAAATCTGGTAATCAATCCCGTCAACCTCCTGAAAAGTATGATGATGTGCGACCAAAAAGATGATACGGTTCACCATCTCGTTCGACAGCCCTGTACCCTTCAGGAATTCTTCAGCTAATACAGCGCCTTCTTTTTCCTGAAGTTTTCCATTTGTATTTCCGTATTTTTCCCGGCACAAAGGACACGCAATATCATGTATAATAGCCGCAATTTCTATTATTCTCTGTTCATCATCCGCTACTTTCTCACACTCTGCAATCGTTTTTGCATAGGCATACACTTTCATAAAATGATTGATATCATGAAGATTTCCTTTTGAATACTTTACCATTTTAACCATGATTTCTGAAACAGTCATATCATTTCCTCCTGTTATCTATACATCGTCTATAACCAATAGTCCACAAACTTACCAGTCACATCGTACAATTAAAAGCCAACCTTATGGCGAATCGTCATCCAAAACATCAATCCGTTCTATTTTAAAGACATTTAATGTGTCCACATCAGGGCAGGCAAAAACCGCTGTCCCCTTCTCCTGTCCGGGTATTTCGCCGCCGTATCTTAAAATATCAATATATGGAAATGCAACATGCATAGCCATAGGACAGAGTTTTCCACGCTCTGTATCAAAATCAAAACTATCACCTATTTTGTGACCCCTATGACATCCTTTCGTGCCTTTTTGATCAATCAATGTGATCTGGATTCCAGGTTTTTTCATATTTTAAGCACCTCCAACTCCTTCTCAATCGGTATTCCCTTATATATATCTGTATTGTTTCTATTGTTTTCAATCAGGCTGCTCACAGTGTCCATGGCTTTTTTTGTACTGTCATACAGGCTGTTTCCCTCCATCAGTTTTCCCAATAAAACGGAAGAAAAAATATCGCCCGTACCCGGAAACCTGACCGGAATGTTATAAAAAGGAATTGTAAATCTTTGTTTCGTTTTATGATCGAAGCCTGCAACCACATCTTTGCCATCCTGCTGAATGCTTGTGATGATTACCGATTTTGCGCCCATATTACCAAGCCTTTGAATCATTTCATCTACCTCCGAGATTGTTGCAGATTCATGATACTCCACTCCTGTAAGTCTGGCCGCTTCAGTATAATTTGGTACAATATAATCGGCTACTCCTACCAGTTTCTTCATATGTGCAACCGTTTGCTCTGTAACTCCATTGTACAGGGTTCCTTCATCTCCCATAATTGGATCAACAAATATCAGGGTTCCTTTCATGCTTTCCTTTCGACAAAATTCTTCTATGATTTTTACCTGCTCCTCTGAAACAATAAAGCCTGTCGCTATCACATCAAAGCAGAATCCCAATTCCTCCCATACTTTAATAGTGTTCTTCATATAATCTGTTGTTTCAAGAATATCGAATTTGCCATAATCCAACGTATTTGATACTAACGCAGTGGGAAGATTATATATTTGGTACCCCATATATGACATCAATGGAAGCATGACCGATAATGCCACCTTTCCATATCCTGCCAGATCATTTATCAACAATACTTGCTTGCCCATTTTCATCATGCCTTTCAGTTAATTCAATTCATCTATAATGAAATAATTATATACAGGGAGCAGGTTTCCGTCAAGATTTGTGTATACAAGCACCAATATATACATTAAATATCCGCCACACTCCGGAATTTTATGGATTTCTGTTACGTGACTGCTTTTATTGACTTTACCCATTTCACTTAATCCGAAATTCTTATCCCCTGTTCTGCAACTCCCGTAAATGTCTAAGCTGAGCTTCGCTTAATGTTCTCGGTTTCCCAATCCTGACAACCTATATTACAATTATACAGAAGGCTCTTTTTGTCCGCTTCTAAATATCTGCTATTCTGTGCAGGCGGTATCCGCCAGTCAGGTCGCTTGCGGTAATGCCAAACATCCTTTTATTGGTCGTGGCAAAATGCGACGGGGTGGAAAACCCCGCGGCAAGGGAGGCGTCCGTGATCGATGCGCCCTCCGCTATTTTTATATAGGTATCAAACAGTTTCCGGTATACCAGCCAGCTTGAAAAAGCAATCCCCGCCTGCTCCCGGAACAGATGGGAGAAACGGCTTTCCGACAGGCAGGCGGCCTCTGCTGCCTCCCCCGCTGTCACCTCATCCTGCAGATGCTCCTTTGCGAAGCGCATGGCATGGATAATCCTTTCATCTGTAATCCTGCTTCCGTAACCTTTCATCTTAAGCAGAGCCATTACCTCCATAAAAAACGTTTCATACCCGTCTGCCGGATTTTCGGCCGCAAGCGTCCGGTAAGACAGGGCGATGCGCTCTGCTGTCCCTCTTTCCAATGCCGCCATACGCTGTATCTGCTCTGACACCGTTGATGTGACATCAAACAGGAACACCAGAAGCGGATTTCCAAAGCTGTCCACCGTATGGGCTGTCCCGGATGGCAGGAGCGCCCCGCGGCACAGTATGGTTTCATTCTCCGTAATCACACGCATATCCCCATGAAGCCCAACCAGCACATGGGCGGCCGAATGGCTGTGCATCTGCGGGTCATGGTATCCCGTTTCCAATAACAGATGATCCTCTTCCTGACCACGCAATGCAGCCGGAACCCTTTTCTGACCTCATACAGCTCCAGTTGCATTCCGCTTGCGTCACAAAGCCGCTGCATATCAGCCCTTGAATATACATGGACGTCCCCTTTGTGCATGACCTTGTTTGCTATCGGTACCTCAATATGATTTATAAGCCACATCATGACACGGCTGTTTGACGCCATATCCCTCAAAATAAACCTGCCGCCCGGACGCAGGACCCGGTGCAGGCTCATAAAAAACTTTTCGGGATTCGGGTAATGGTGAAAGCTCATGGAACAGGTAACCACATCAAAGCTGCCCGCCGCGAACGGAAGGTTTTCACAGTCGCCCGCAACAAAACGTATTCCGTTTATGTGTTTTTTTGTTGCAGTTTCTATCATTTTCTCCGACAAGTCTACCCCGGTATAATTCCTGTCCGGATAATCTTTCCTAAACATACCGAGCATTGCCCCCGTTCCGCAGCCGGCATCAAGCAGATCGGAAAAAGGCTCCATGACCGCCTCCGCCAATACATCGGGATAATCCCTGCGGCACATATTGTAAACGCTTGGATCGTCATCATCAAATTTTTCCGCCGCCCGGTCGAATTCTTTCAGCGACAGTTTTTTATATTCCTCACCCATCATTGTGAACCATCCACCTTACCTTTCATTCTTTTCTCAGCACAACCAGCTTATTTGAAATTTTTTTTACCGCCGGTATCCATCCAAACAGATAATAAACGGGCATAATGGTTTTCATTCCCTCCGCCAGACTCACATCCCGCACCCAGGTATACTCCGGCAAAATATGCTGCAGTTCCTTCCCGGACTTGATGCCCCATGTGAACTTTGCCCTGGTTTTCTCAATGGACTTTTCTTTTACATTTTTCACCACCCACGGATTCATAACCTCCATAATGACTTCCGCCCTTTCAAACCGCCTGCTGATAATGGAGAGCATCTGCCTCACATCCTGTTCCGACAGATACATGGACAGCCCCTCAATGATAACCAGCACCCTGCCTTCCGGTTCTTCTATTTCATCTGCCCAGCTTTCATCCATCGCCGACTTTGCAATCATGGTAATATTCCCGTTTTCAGGAAGAAAGCGACGGCGCACCTCTATCGTTTCCGGAAGGTCAAGATTATACCAGCGGACAGAAGGCGGCGTATTCAGGCGGTACACCCTTGTGTCCAGCCCGCAGGCAATGTTGACCACCGTGCTTTTCAGATTTTTCCTGATAAAATCCCCCGCCATACGGTCAAGAAGAAGCGTCCTTGCTATCACGCCCTTTGACATCATAGCATCTTTTCCTGCCAGGGAAAAATCATAATCCATGCGGGACACGATCTCCACCGCCCTGTCGTCGTGAAATTTTGCATTTTTCTTCTGTGAATAGGCGGCGCGGGCATATAACGTCTGAAGCATGGTTTCCGGCACGCCATGTATCTGTATCTTTCCCATCATTTATTTCCTTCCCATTGTTTTTCCACTTTTTTGACACTCCATTTCTCCGTCCCATACCAGTTCCAGCCTGTTTTATCCTAAGCCCCTGGCGATATGGACCGCCGCATATGCCATGGGGATTGAAAGCAGCGCATACACCACCGGATGACGGATAAACTTCCCGATCAGCTGTCTCCCGGTTTTTCTGTAAGGCAGGTCTTCAGCCCCACGGATTCTCCAAAATCCGGATTTTCCCACCCAAAGATAGTCTATCACGATGGTATCAAACCAAGAAGAAGCCGTAAGCAGCGTCAGGATGCGGGCATACGCTGTCTTAAAATCCGTAATCCTGCTCCATACACCCGTAAAGACCAGCGGCAGTATGAACAGTGCCAATGCGAAAAGGGACATAAAAACTATGGCCCGTATCCTGATCGTCTTTTTGTCTGTCAGGCTTAATTGAACCGCTCTTTCCTGCACAGGTTTCGGGTAATAAAATATTCCGTCTACCGGGCTTCTCAGAGCCGAGAGCTTAACAATCCCAATAAAGGCCAACAGAAAAATCATAATCTGAATGATAAAAACCAACATCACATTTCCCTTCCGTTTCATTCTTCACGCATCATCTCCATTGCCAGCGACTTTAAAGCCACGGAAACCGTGGGGCGGGATACGCCAAGCTCCCCCGCAATATCCGAGCCATGCACGGCTTTTCGTTTGGAAATCGTATAAATTATTTTAAGGTAATCCTCTACCGATTTTCTCTGCTTCAAATCCGCACTCCCTCCTGCCTCTGTCACGGCTTTACCCTTGCCTCGGCATAGGTCAGTTTCAGACCGCCGTCAAATGTTTTCCTGCGGACTATTTCAAATCCGTTTTCCTCTAAAAAATCCAGATATCCCTGCGGCGTCCATTTGTAGAATACCTTAAACCCGGAAAGCTCCATGAACCGTATTCTCATCCTTCCGGACAGGCTGCCAGCCGCCGTGAACGTCGGTGCTATCAGGATACCGCCCGGTTTTAACACCCGCCTGATCTCCGCCAGGGCTTTTTCCGGCTCCGGCATGATATGCAGCGCATTGGAAATCACCACCGCATGCTCTGTTTCGTCAAAACCGTCATAGGATACGCATAAAACGTAAAAGTTTTCCGACAGCTTTGGGATAACTCCTTCAAAGCTTTTCCAGTGACAGCAGGTTCCCGGCAATAGCATGACCGCCGGATTTTCCTTTTTTCCAAATGTATAGATCTTCATTTTTGCCCCATATATCCGTCATGTATTGCCTTATCGTTTTTGTCCTGTCTCAGCTTTTTACGGCAGGCTGCCTTTATTCCAGTGCAGAAAGCCAGTACCAGAAAAGCCGTTGCAGCTGCAACAGCCGCACTCTGTAACGTATTCATTCTTATGTTCCTCCGCTTCCTTCCGCCACAAGCGCCTTCAGCGCCTGATAGCTTTCATTGCTGACCGCATGCTCCATCTCACAGGCATCTGACGACGCCGTTTTTTCGTCCACGCCAAGTTCCGTCAAAAGCTGGCAGAGCATATTGTGCCGTTCATAGGTTTCTTCCGCAATCCGCATGCCTTTTTCCGTCAGATGGACTTCACGCGCATCATCCATGAGAATATACCCTTCCTCCTCCAACGCCTTTAAGGACACACAGACAGTCGGCCGCGAAACGCCGATCGCCCTTGCAATATCCGCCCCATGCACGTCCTTATTTTTGGAAAGGATATAGATTGTTTTCAGATAATCCTCCACCGATTTTTTCTGTTTCAAGCCTGCACCTCCTTCTGTCCTGTCTTCTCTATGTCAAAATTATTTTCTTTCTCCCATGTTATTATGTTGCAGTTCAGCCTTGCCGGACTGTAACGTTATCATCCATTCAGAACCCGTTATTTTCCACAATGTATTTCGCTGCAGCTTTTCATCCCTGTCCCCTTACCGCTTCGGCATAGGTCAGTTTCAGGGTGCCGTCGAAAATTTTTCTGCCGGTTATTTCAAATCCGTTTTCCTTAAGAAAATCCAAATATTCCTGCGGCGTCCATTTATGAAACACTTTAAACCCGGAAAGCTCCATGAACCGGATTCTCATCCTGCCGGATATACTGCCCGCCGCCGTGAAAGTCGGCGCTATCAGGATACCACTCGGCTTCAGCACCCTCCTGATCTCTGCCAGCGCCTTTTCCGGTTCAGGCATGATGTGCAATGCGTTGGAAATCACCGCTGCGTCAAACGTTTCCTCCGCATATGGAAGGCTTGTCGCATCCTGCACTGAGAAATGGAGACGGGAACTGTGCGTTTTTGCTTTTGCCTGCCGTATCATCTCTTCCGAAATATCAGTTGCCTCCAGCAGCTTCACATTTCCCGCAAGCTGTACTGACAACAGCCCCGTGCCACAGGCAAGCTCCAATACATACATCTCCCTGTCCAGTTTTCTTTTCATACAGGCCACAATCTGCGCATAGGTTCTGCCATCCTTTGACATCATAAAATCATACCGCTTCGCCCATCTGTCCCAAAAACCTTTATTGTCTTTCATATTCCCTCCGTCTTGTGAACCAGCCAGTCAGTAACTGCGCAAACTTCCCGTTTATGCCTGACGTCTCAAAAACAACCCCTTTTTCTCATATGACGCCCAGCTTACGCCCGTCACATCATATCCCGCCTCCGCTATGACCTTCCGAAGCTCCGGTTCAGGTATCTCCTGATCTGCCAGAATGACGGTTTCTTTTTTCGTGTGCGAACTGGTCACTTTTTTTACCGGAAAAGCATTCCGCACCGCCTCATTGATATGCACCTCACACATACCGCACGCCATACCATCAATACCTACTGTTATCTTAACCATATCTCATTCCTTTCAGGTTAGTAAAATCTAATCCCCGCTTTTCAAAAATGCGGCACACCTGTCAGTGGCCGCTGATAAAATTTTATAGAATTTGATAACTTCCTTTTTACCGTCAGACCTTGCGCTGCCCTCCCTAAAGTGTTAGGATGATAATTAACGACATTAGAAATTTCGTTTTCGGCCTTGCAGAAGCTACCGTATATGGATTCTGCAAGAGGCGGAAACAGAAATTTGTTATGTCGTTTACTATAGCTCACGGGCGGAATTCCGTTCCGGAAAGGAGTACAGTGATACCATGAGTTATATCCGGCACAAAGCCGAGGAATCCCTTGAGGATTACCTCGAAACAATACTGATTTTGAGCAGCCGCCTCTCTGTGGTGCGCTCCATCGACGTGGCAACCGAGCTGAATTTTTCAAAGCCGAGCGTAAGCGTCGCCGTGAAAAACCTGAAAAACCGCGGATACCTCACCGTTTCAGAAGAAGGGTTTCTCCATCTGACGGAAGACGGAGGAAAAATTGCGGAAAGCGTCTATGAACGCCACACCCTGCTGACGGACTGGCTGGTCCATCTCGGCGTTGATCCCGTAATCGCGGCGGGCGATGCCTGCAAAATGGAGCATGACATCACATCGGAAAGCTATGAAGCAATGAAAAAATGCATCCTGTCCATTTTAGGGCGTGGCTAACTGTTACAATAAATCCTGCATACTTTTCAGGCTGATTGCCAGGGTTGAAGTATTATGCAGTAACGCTGAGGATGCGGGCTGTAACACGCCGCCCACGCCAAGCAGGATCAGCGCCGCATTAAAACCGACAATCACCCTGTAATTCCTGTGTATCCTCCCGACCAGCGCATTGCCAAGCTTTTTTAACGTCACAAGCCCGTACAGGTCATCCGAACCGATCATAATGTCTGCAATCTCCCTTGCGATTTCCGCCCCGTCGCTGACCGCGATGCCCACATCTGCCGCCGACAATGCCGGAGAATCGTTGATGCCGTCCCCAACCATGACAACCTTTCTTCCGGCTTTTTTTTCCGACTCCACAAAACGCGCCTTGTCCTCCGGCAGCACTTCCGAATAATACTCGTCAACACCGACTTTTTCCGCAATGGCGCAGGCTGTCCGTTCGCTGTCGCCCGTCATCATCACAATCTTTTTTATCCCGCACTTGCGTAGTGCGCTGACCACATCCGCCGCTTCTTCCCGCAGGGGATCTTCAATACAGATCACCGCCGCCAGTACGGAATCGACCGCCATATACAGGTGGGAATATTCCGCCGGCAGGGAGTCAAACCGCTCCTGCATCCCTTCAGGAATGGTGCACTGTTCGTCCTGAAAGACAAAATGATAGCTCCCGATGATGACTTTCTGCTCCCCGATGCGGGAAGAAATCCCGTGCGCCACAATGTACTCCACCCTGGAATGCATCTCGCTGTGTTCCAAATCCTTCTGCCCTG
>Ga0137309_101206_pt1 | contig 17964 bp, 16 predicted proteins | sample NAcewiD2O_June_FD_97179 | JGI IMG/M metagenome (GOLD analysis project Ga0137309, IMG submission 97179) | Mouse cecal microbial communities from Vienna, Austria - N-Acetylneuraminic amended D2O_June | ecosystem: Host-associated > Mammals > Digestive system > Large intestine > Cecum | place... | reverse complement strand
GATGAAGCTGTAGATCAGTGTGCATGCCAGACCAACAACGGCAATAACCAGTATGACACGGTACATGGAGCCGCTTGCCCCCAACAGTATGTCGTTTCCGCTATTTATTCCAAAATCATTGTTTTTCAATACATCCCATGGGTTCATTGACTGTCCTCCTGCCTGATTTAAAACTCAAGCGATACGCCAATTGTCCTTAAACCACCAATGATTGCCGGAATACCGAACAGGACAATCCCACCAATGGCAAGATAAATAAACTGTGTTTTATTTTCCTCACGCTTGTTGCTGTTTTTACTTACTGCCGTAAGGAATCCCAGCCATGTGCCAAAGCACATCACACCTACAATCCCAATAATCAGGAATAGCTGGTAGACGCCCGCCCCCTCTTTCTTTGCAGTGTCTGCAAGATTCATAAAGGATGAATCCGCTGCATTTGCACTGTTTGCAATCCAGTCGATATCCGCATCGGTAGCATTTACAATAAGGTTCCTTGCATTGCCGTAATAAATGGTCGGCAGGATTACGCCTGCCTTTTTTACCAGGTTCAGGATCTTTACTTTTTTCATCTTTTTCCTCCTCGAATGAAAATTTATTTCCACATGGCATTTCTGCCAACAGGAGCATCATGCAGAAAAACGGGGTATTTAGTCAAGGGAAAAATTATACTCTTTTTATATTCTGGGGAAAATTACGCCTGAAACATGAAACAAAAAACAGGGAAACAATCTGAAAATCAGTCATTTCCCTGTTTTATATCTGTATATAATATTTTATACTGTCTGAGCTTTTAATTCCTTCGGTCTCTGCTCATTGCTGTCATATTCCGAAAAACGGTTCTCATGTGAGAAAATATAAAACGGAATCAGCATCAGCAGGCGTTTTTAAAGATATCTTCAAATAAAAAATGCACCATAAAAGCAGGGAAACTGGTCTTGCTGTCCGTCGTTTCTCTGCTTTATAAACACAGAATTAATATCCTGCTATTTTATACTGTCTGGCTCCCTGCAAGCTTTTCCACTTCTGCAACTTCAAGGCCTGAATATTTTGCAATTTTTTCAATTGATAATTCACCATCATGCAGCATTATAAGCGCTGTTTTCCTTTTTGTTTCATTTATTCCCTGACTTATTCCCTGGCTTATTCCCCGATTTAAAATTGTTCTTGCCTCTGTCTCAATCATTGCACCTCTCATCATGTCACCTACACCTTTCTGCACATTTTCATACTTCTGCGCAATCTCCCTTATCACGTCGCCGGAAAGCTCTATGATCGTCCGCTTGTCAAATGCCCCGATGAATCCCTGCTGTTCCAGTCCGTCAAGCCTTTCCAGTATATCCTGATACTCTGCTTTTAATTCTTCCAGTCTCTGCTCATTGCTGTCATATTCCGAAAAACGGTTCTCATGTGAGAAAATATAAAACGGAATCAGCATCAGCAGGCGTTTCTCAAAAATGTCATCAAGCGTATAACTCTGTACTTTCATTATTGGTATGTCATACTGTACCGTCCCGCCCGGAGTGACAATGACATATTTCATTTTGTCCGGCGTTTTCTTGTAAGTCCGCAGGTACAGAACCGCCGTATTGGGGAATGTCACTGTCAGGGTTTCCTCCGTAACCTCGCCTTCATCAAGCGCTATTTGCATGTTATGCCGTACCGGCATAACTTTCGTACTCAAAAATTCTCACAGTAATCTTCCCATCCGGCAGGCTGCTTTCACATTCAAGATGATATTTTTTCTGTGTTTGACCAATAATTGTAAAGTTCGTGTCTGTAATACGCTCTTTGTCCGCCCGGTCCTGCTGGTCTATAAAGTGCTCATTGGGATAAAACTGTATCTCTTCTTCCCCTGTATACGCTTCATCGAAAATTTCGTTAATTACCGGGATAACCAGCTTCCGGCAGTCATTTAAGATTGTACGGAACGCCCCGTCGTATATGTTTGCCATATGTCCTGTATCCTTCCTGTTAATGATTTCATCATACCATTTTTTTATTTCAGATTCAAGGATTGGGTGACATTTCTACTGTCATTGCTTTATAATTATATAAGCTTTCTTCCCCTGAAGTCTGTTAAAACAGGAGGGCAGTCCGAAAGCTGCCCCCATAAGATAATCCGTTACAGATTATTCCTCAATATCAACTGCCTTCGCAGCCTTTCCCCCTTTTTTTGCCTTTTTTGCTTCCGCCTCCTCTGCTTTTCTGAGCGCTTCCTCTACGACTTCCCTTTGTACCGGCATCAGCGCTGCCCTGTCATCCTCATTATCACATAATGTCACAATGCCGGACATTTTAAGACTGCTGCGGAATATGATCCTGTCTGAACTGAATGTTGCCAGTACCTTTCTGAAATACATGGTGGAGAGGAGTACATGAAATTCGTCCCCCTCCTTATCTCCTGTGTCCTTCAGCGTGACTTCCTGCCGATCGTCAAAACTCCTGACGCTGATCCTGTCACCGGACACATCAATGGAGAGGATTTCTTTTTCCCTCATACCGTCCATTCCGATGCGGATACAGTCAACTGCTGTCAGCAGCTCCTTCCTTCCAAGCTCATACCTGCAGTCATACTCTACTGACTCGCCAAGCCCCGTTATTTTATCCGAGTAACTGCCGTTAACCAGCGTAGTGATGTATGCCGCACTGCTGTCCTTCGCCATGAGGTGCACTTTTGTCAGGTAGATAGCAACCTGTTCGTCACAGACACACTCCCTTAATGCCTTCAAGTTTGATATCCTCAGCACGCACCTTGTATTGACAAGTCCTTCCTCAAACTGTTCCATGACGCCCACTTTACATTTAGAATAGCCGAAAAACGCCGTAGCAAGAGTTGAGCATATACACATTACGACACCGTCCTCCTTTTTCTTGAAGGAAATATGGTATGTGCCATTGTGCGCCGCCTCCCGGATTCCGTCCGTCACGCTGCCGCCAAACATCCCGGCAACATTAAGCGCATGGCCGAAATCCTCCGTGAGCACGCCAAAGGCCAGCATCCCTTTCTGTTCCTCCTCATGCAGCTCAATTCCCGCCGCCTCTTTCAGAAGGTCAACCGTCAGGTCTGCCGTGCCGCACTTAAACCTGCACGATGAATCATTCACCTGCAGTGTCATTTTACTGTCAAACTGGGCAATGGATTTTACCACGTCAAGCAGTAGGATTCCCGCAATGAAATCCTGCGGCGTCTCCTTAGTGCTGATGCCTATGGGATTGGTCTGGCACTGCGATATGCCGTCGCTTGTAAGCATGCTTACCGCGGGCTTTCCGTCACTGTCACTCATGAACCGGAATGACACTGCATTACCACCCCCGAATCTCAGCTTCTCACAGGCTGTCTTCATTTCCTCACTTGCAATCTTAAATGTAAACTTCATAAATCATTTCCTCCTATTGAATAAATAATAATACTAAACAACATCAAACAGCGTCCTTGTCGGTATGCTGATTTTCCCACTCTTCTTTCTTTTTTTCACTCTTACCGACATATCAGGTATCAGCAGATCTGCGGGTACTGCAACCTGCGTATTCACCACTGATTCCACTGTCTTCTCTTTATCACTGGACTTTTCTGTTTCCATACCGGACTTTTCTGTCCCGGAAACTGCTGCATTTGCCGTAAATCCCCTGAATGCCGAGAACACATCCGTCGATGAGAAGCTTGAAAGCACATCGAATATATCCACTTTCATGCCCTTTGCCTCGTTTCCCATAAGCTCTTTGTAGGTAAGCATCTTCCGGTATACACCGTACGCACTTTCATCGTTTTCCTTCCTGCTGTTTACGACATCGAACATTCCCTGCAGGTCGTCAACGGATGTCTGATCCATCTCCGACATGATCTGTGCAAGCCTGACATCCACATCAATGCCCTCTGCCATCGCCGCAAGCCCGTCCACGCTGAAACGTCCTTCCATGACGCCGTTTGCAGACGTTTTCTCCGCGATGAGCTGTATGAGCGCCTGCTGTTTTGTGCCTTTTATGCCCATGTAGTAGACGCGGCACTCCTGCGTCTGGTTTAATCTCCATGCACGCCTGCTTGCCTGCGCGATCGTAAAAAGGGACGTTCCCATCTGGTAGAAAATAATCGTGGGATAATTATACTGGATTCCCTTTTTATTTACCCAGCAGAAGTCTAGCCCCGTCGCAACACACTCCGGGTTGCAGATGAACACCCTCATGCCTTCCTCCGCACGGCTGTGCATCCATGCCTCGCGCTTGTTTGCCGCGGGTGCCGACGATTTTAATATGACCACTTCATTTTCATCCAGACCGCATTCCTTTCTTATGATTTCCTGCAGCCTTGTGGTCACGTTTGTTTCCTCCTTTCCCGTAAATTCGGCAAACACCGCGCAAGCGCGGCCTTCTGCAAGCTCCTGTTTTACAATGCCGATTAAATCCCTTTCCTTTGACAGCAGTCCGCCGTTTTCCACCAGTCCTGAATAATCTCTGGGATGAACCAGGCAGTCTCCCGTCTTCGGGTGGATGATATCTCTTGCACCATACGGCTTGTCAAGGTATGACAGCTCAAACTGCAGCTTCATGCCTCTGATGCCTCCGCTGCCTTTTTCTTTTGAACATTTTTTTAGGTAATCTGCTGTCAAATGATAATACCGAAGCATCGCCTTTTCTTCTTCCGATCCCGTTTCATATATATCCGTCACCACTACCTTCTCATGAAAATCCGGCAGGTGGCTTGAAAAATCCGTGATGTCCAGGAATGTCGCCTTGTCAACCAGTTTCAGGAACAGCCGCGGCGATATGCCGGGCTTTACTGACGGGCTCCCGATCTGCCTGCCGCGCGATCCGACATTCCAGTGTTCGGCATCCCCGATCAGCTCGAAACGTTTCTCAACTACCCCGTAATCTTCCGAGAACCTTTCCACGTCGTTCCAGCCGTAGCCCATCCCCGACATCATGCGCGGGTAAAGCCGCCAGAACAGGTAGAAGATATCGGCTGCGGTTCCTCCTGTTATCGTCCCCGTGAGGTTCAGGTTTTTTTCACATGCATTCAGCAGGTGCTGGAATGATATGCCCTGCGCGGAAGCCCCGCCCTTGCAGGTGTGCACTTCATCCACAATCCCAAGGTCAAAAAAATTCTTCATTTTCTTTTCCATGAACAGGCTTAATGAATATTTCCTCACGCCATGCGTGCGGTCGCGCATCTCGTTCAGGGGTTCCCCGTATATCCTTACAAGTTCTTCCTCATGCCCTTTCAGCGTCCAGCATGTTATTTTCCCGTTCCCCGCCTTGTTTTTGTAATACGTCGAACGATACCATGCTTTCTCCTTTTTTGCTGCGTCAGCAAACAGCGGGGCCGTGTTTTCCACATAAGGCTCCCACAATTCCTCACCGCAGTAATAACACCTTGCGTTTGCGCTGTCCTTGTTTGCAAAATCAGACGCCTGCATCGGATACAGTTCCTTCTCTCCTGCGACTGCCTCGTCAACCCTGTCTCCGGGGTGGAATAAGAGTTCGTTACAGTAGGGACAGCACAATCCGTACATAATTCTGTCATATTTTTCCAGCCTGTATTCTTTTGAACCGCAGATACTGCAGGTCTCATACCGCATCACGTTTTCACAGCTTTTGCACTTCTTGACCGCCAGTCTCCTGCCGGATATCTTTTTCGGCGTGGGAATCTCCTGATAGGCAAGTTTTATTGTATCCTTTGATATAATATAATACTCCCTGCCGTTCCTCGCCTCACCTGAAGCATACAGTTCCGTCAGCTGAGAAAACTTTGTAACCACCGTCGCCTTTGCAAACGGTACTTCCATTATGATTTCATTTGCCCACTTTTCTACCAAGTGCCCCGGACACATGATAACCACCCTGTAATGGAGTGATCCAGCATCTCGGTACGCATCCCTTATGTTCTTAATCTCTCCTCTCCTGAATGCCCTGTCGATAAAATACTTCTCCGCGATGCCAAGCCCCATCAGCGTCTTCCCTGAACCCATCTTTGCGATGATCAGCCCGGAACGGTTCTTTTTCAGGTGTTCTGCCTGCGCATTCACGACCGCGATTTGCTGTGGGTACATCCTCTTTGTGTTAAAAACGATGTCCGTATTCCCGTCAAGCTCGCTCACGGGTCTGACGACATTCCTGAGGTTTTCAACAATGGACGCGCCATAATTTTTAAAATAGCTGTCCTGTGAGGCAATGGCCAGGGGCTCCATCACGTCCTCCGTGATATGCACCAGTCCCGTCTGTAAAATGCCGGAAACAGCCTCCTTTAACAGTGCCTCGTTTTCTCCTACTTCAAAACAGCACAGGTCAGCAAGGCAATATCTCTTCCCCCGGCTTTCGTAGTACCTCCCGGCCAGGTCCGCCCCGCTGCGCGCGGCGGCAGTCCTTCCATGGTGTCCGCAGAGGCTCACCATCCTGCCTTCCAGTGCCCTGTATATGATGTCTTTCCATTCATGCAGAATAGGCAGGCTGTAATTTCCCATCAGAAAGTCATAAAGGGTTTCCGCCCTGTCTTCCATGCTGCTTAAAAAATACCGTTTTCCGATGAGCTGACTGACCGCTATCCCGTGCCATACGCTGGACTTTCCCATTTTCATCTGGTGATAGTAGACACTAAACTTCACCTTTGCCGAAAACAGGACGCCCCTGAAGGATATACCTTCCCCAAGGGTAAGCGACGAGCCTATGCTCCTTACATTCTGCTCACTCCTCTCAAAAAATGAAAGCAGCACAAAACTGTCCTTTCCGGCATACATGCCGTAATCAAGGTACGCCTGCGCAAATTTATTTCTTACTGCTGCGTCCTGTACCCTTTCCACTGATTCAATACTCATTTCTTACGCTCCTTTTAACCAAACTGTGTTATCCTTCCACTATTCTCAATGACCGTCTGCCGCACCTGTGAACGTATCTTTTCACATACATATTCACTGCCTTTATCACCCTGGAGCGACACTTTCCTGCTGACCTTCACGCTGCCGCGCTGGAGATGGAGGTCCTTGTTTCCTTCACTGCCACAGAGCCCTTCCCCCTGTCCCTGCACAGCGCATATATAGGACATGTCCTTTGTCAGCGGAAGCAGCGGCCTCAGCTCCCTGTCCGCACTGTAATGCGGAATAAATATGTCGTTTGTCACCCTCACATTTGTAAACAGGACGGATTTCTGGATATGCTGCATGAAATCATCAGGATTAAAGATCTTCTGGGTAAAATACACAATGTCACTCTCGGACGATCTTTTTACCACAAACTTTTCTCTCTGTTCTTCATAGGACTCCGGCAGGAACGGGATATTGCCAAAATCCTTCAGCTTCTCCTCGAATGCCCCGAGCATTTCCTTCCTGTAACCGGATACCGGCTTCTTCCTGCCGACAATGACAAACTGCCGGAATTCCCTGTAGACCTTCTCATCAAAGCGCCACAGCCCGCAGACCTCAAAATTCGCAAACAGCTTGCGCCGAAACCCGCCGTCCTCAAGGGCAGCTTTTGGGACTACCGCTGCAAGGTAGGCGCCTGTCGCGAGATAGCTGCACTCCTTTTCGAGAAATTTCGTCTCCAGGCGTGACTTTCCGTCCTTGGAAGTGCCATACGGCCAGTTTGCAAATGCAAACGTGAACTTCGAGTTGGAAATCTTCACCCCATCCAGGAAGTCGGCGTTCAGCACGTAGTTAAACTCCTCCCTTCCCTCCAGTTTTTCCTTAAACGTTTCTTCACTTAATTCCACCAGGAACAGCTTCATGTGCTTACGCCCTTTTTCAAGCTTTCCTGTCACTGCAAGGAGCGCTTCCCCGTCCCCCGCAGATGCCTCCAGTACGGAAATCTCTTCCGCACAGTCAAAGTCAAACAGGTATCCGATACGCCTTGCATGATCCAGGTCAGTGTAATAGGCACCATTTTTCTGGATGTTTTTCGCGCTCTGGAAAAAAGCGCTCTCTTTGCTAATGTCGTTTACATCACTCATCAGCATTTACCTCCTTTTGTTTTTGGGCATAAAAAAAGCGCATACGGAATAATCCATAAGCGCATATACTGCCCATTTATATTACCTTTTCGGCTAGCCTTCCCAGAAACTGGGAAAAACATAAAATAAATTAATTACAGGGGGATTTTAGCATAAAGGACGAATATAATCAATATTTATTTCCATTGTATGCCAAAAAAGCAGCATGCCGCCGCTTTTCCCATGTCATCCTTTCAATTTTCAGTCAGTAATTTCAGGTGGATGATCTTCCCCGTCCCCATGCTCTTTTTTCACTGCCTCAAGTCCCAGGCGTATCAATTCCACGGTTGCCTCTGAACGCGTCTGGTAACGGCGCTCAAAGCGAAAGTTTTCAATTTCCCGGAACATGTCATTGTCCACGGATACCGTATATCTTGGCCTGTCAGTTGCCATTTGCATCACCTCTCCTGTGATTATACATCAATGAACCATTGATGTAAAGAACCAGAAAAAAGTATTGACATAGGTTCACTGAACCACTATAATGAATCATGTATAGGTTCACTGAACCACTATATCAATAAAAAGGAGGTACCTATGAAAGCAATAAAAATAGGAACAAAGGTTGAGATCTACAATGACACTGTGGCGACGTATGACAGGCTTCCGGCAAAGACTTATATCATACGGTTTGCAAAACTGTCAGGTTTTTACCTGGACGAGTATTCTGACATTGACGTGGCGGAGGACAGGATCTATGGGAATCATGTGCAGAAGGCGCAAAAGGTACTGAGGTCATTCGGGCAGTTTGGCAGAAACCTCGGCGTCATCCTGAGCGGAAACAAGGGGATTGGAAAGTCGCTGTTTGCAAGGCTGCTGTCAGGGGAAGCCCTAAAAAATGACATACCTGTCATTATAGTGGACAAATATATTTCAGGGATTGCATCTTACATTGAGACGATAGACCAGAATATCATGGTACTCTTTGATGAGTTTGACAAAACCTTTGGCGATGTAAAGGTTCCTGACGGGGAAGTCGAGGCACAGGCAGCGCTCCTGGGACTGTTCGATGGGATAACATCAGGAAAAAAACTGTTTGTCATTACCTGCAATGATATCAGGAAACTCAGTGATTTCATCGTGAACCGTCCAGGGCGTTTCCACTACCATTTCCGGTTTGAATACCCGTCTGCGGAGGAAATAAAAACATACCTGTATGACAAGCTAGATAAATCCCGTCATAGCGAAATTGAACATATCATCGCCTTCTCACGAAAGGTTGACCTGAATTATGACTGCCTCAGGGCCATCGCATTCGAAATCAATAACGGGGAAAGCTTCCAAGACGCGATAAGTGATCTGAACATTATCAACCTTTCACAGGAATGCTATGATATCACCATATATTTCAAAAACGGCTCCCCAATGAGTGTCAAAAACAAGCAGGTTGATGTTTTTATTGACGAGGAGATTTCCATGTTCTTTTCCGGGGACGATTTCAATGAAATCCTGACAGTCGGGTTCTGGATCAAGGACAGCGTATATGACGTAAAAAGTAACTGCGCCATAATCAGTGCCGACAAATTAAAAATAAGTTATGATGAGGACTATGAGGAAGTATTTGTAGAAAAAATAAAGGAACTGGTTCCTGATTATCTCGCGATAAAAAAGGTCAGGGAAAAAAGCCTGCATTATGCGGTGTAAATCTTTATAATATCCCCGCCAATTACAAAAGGAAGGCAACCGCCTTCCTTTTCGATAACATGATGCATCTATCTTCGAGATATTCCACATCAGTATCCCTGCTTATTCATTCCTCCCCTTTCTTACTTTTTATTTCCTATGGAGCCATATACAACCCTGTATATAGCATGAGCTACCTATACGATTTCTTTATGAATGCCATAGAAAACGCTTAACCGTACATACGAAGCAGTCCCTTAAATGCTGTGGATACTTCATAGGGAACAGCACGTCCCCTGGCGCATTTGTCAAGCATGGCATTCATTCCCGCAATCTGCCAGTCCTGCACCTGGTTCTGCCCGTCTTTCAGAAAATTCATGACATCATCCAGATCATTCAGACATCCCTTCAGCTCTTTCCAGCTGCTCTTACAAAAACCTGTAGATGCAGATAATCCCGGTTCCACAGAATCCTCTTTCTGTGTCCCTGTTTCATCCCTCCTGCTTTTTTTATTCTGCCCGACACACACATCCATTTCGCCTGTGAAATAATAAATCATTTTCTGTATCCTGCATAACATCTCTTCCCGTTTCCTTAAAACAGATTCCTCACCTTTTGTTTGCGTCTCACTCTCGACAATGTTTTCAATGTCTTCCAATATTCCTTTTTCATAAAAACTATATAGTTTGTCCCTTGTCACAATAATGTGGTCTACAAGAATACAGTCCATCACCCCGCATGCCTGTTTCAGCTTCATGGTGACTTTAAAATCCTGCCTGCTTGGCAGACAGTTCTGGCTGGGATGGTTGTGGGCAATGATAAAATGCTTTACACCACACAGAAAAATGCGGGTAAAAATACTCTGTACATCAGTCAGAGAACTGTCAGCGTTTCCCTTTGACAGTTCAAACACCCCCATAATCCTTTTACCAGACAGAGCAAATAGGATAACTTTCTCTTCTGCAAGCTCACCCATATTGAAAACCTCCCTGCATACCGCAGCTACATTCTCCGGCCCGGCAAACTCCGCACTGCAGTCATATGTCCTGGTAACCACAAGCTCCGGGCCCTGCATCAGTTCATAACATGTAATCATAATTTCCTCCTGACCTGCATTGTCCCTAATTCTGGAACGGGACATTGTCTCCTGCCGATACAAATCCCGAAGACTGCATCAGCTGTGCCATGTACTTCTGTCCCTCAACAGATCCCTTCATTTGCTGCTCAATCTCCTTGATCTGTGCTTTTGAATACCCCATATCCATATAACCCTTAATCTGGTCGGGGGTAAATCCGTTCCAGATATTCAGGCTGGGTTTTGGCAGCTGCGGGAGTGGTGCCCTTTCCGCAGCCCTGTTCATCTGCATTCCTGACGCCAGCATTCTCTTTCTTGCCTGGTCTAACTGGCTTTCCACGTTGTCGTCATCGTCATATTCATCCCCGTCAAACAGGCCGTCATCACCATATCCGTTATCCTCATCATCCATGTCCTCATCCCTGCGAAGCGAGTCATTGTACTTTTTGCTCTCGGCAAACTCCCATTCATGGACGCGGAAAACATTTTTGGATACTTTCTCGCCATCCTTCATATAGGATTCCGTCTTTAACACGGATCTTGTGATACATATTTTCGTGCCCTTTGGAACCTTGTCCACAAACACCTCGGCCTGACGCCCTATGATCTCAAATTCTGGGTAGACTGTGTTTCCATTCCCATGCACGTCATCGACTGCAAGGTAAAATTTTGCAATCGAGAACTTTTCATTGTCTTTCCTTCTCCTCTCAGTCTTAAAAATGGGTTTCTTCACGACACGTCCTGAAAACATACAGTTATTCATACTGGTATTCCTCCTCTATTCTCCTCTTTCCAAAAACACGGCATATGAATATGCCTCCTCCATTTCAAGCTGTTCCACTCCGGCACAGCCCCTTTTTACTGCCGCCCTTATCCTTGAAAGCGCCAGCCTGCTCACTTTTTCATCCCGGTTCAGCATCTGGTCAAGGTCCGGTATGTCAGGGCTGCCGCATACTTCATCTTTTTTACGGGATAACCTGTCCGCAGCATCGTAAAACTGCCCGATGACACCGACAGCCGCTTTCTCACCAGGATGCCCAAGACTGGCATGGTTCAGGTCAATGTACGCCGCCACATACCTGTGGAGCGCATCCTTATATTCCCTGTCCATCGTCCACTGCCTTTCCTGCAAGTTTCCGCATCGACAGCTCAAGCTCGTTATTGCGTCTTGAGAGAATGCCGATAACATCCAGTGTTACCCCTGGGACAACGTTCTTTAAGAAACTGGAACGTTCACTGTCACGGGGGAACATTTTAACAAGCTGGTCCTGCCAGAGCATCATGCTTAGTTTTGTTCCATCATACAATGCGGAAGGCACACGATATCCAACGCTTCCTGCCGGAATCATGCTCCCCGTGACAGTCACGCGGAAATAATCAGGACCCGGTTGCATCGCCTTCTCTGCAGTCGGAAGCTTTTCGCTCCCTGTCTGTTGTTTTGTTGTTTCCTTATTCATTTTTCCTCCTTTTCCGGGCATTAAAAAAGCACCAATGCAAAAAGCATCAGTGCAGTACACCCTTTGACAGCCTTACGGCCTGCTCTCCCAAATCTTGGGATTGACATATAAGTTTAATTAAGTACACGGGGATTTTAGCATAATAAACGCATATAATCAACCCTGAAATATCATTTTATACCACTGTCGTTACAATTCAGCCCAAGACTTTGCACTGAGCTGCGAAGTCCGTAAGAACACATAGTGGATGAGATGCATCAAGCCATCGCGAAGCGATTTTGCATGGCTTGATGCCTGTAACAGGAAGTCGAAGATTGAACTGTTACAATCTTTCAACTTTTTTCCAAAGTATTGATATAGATCCAGTTTTTCTGAGTACTTGGGAGATCCTAGACAAATATGTTAAACGATGGTCGGTGGAGCTGTTCTTCCGTCAGCCAAAATACAAACTGGTGTTTGATTAATATCAGATTCGCTCATCGTAAGTGTATATGTTTCTATTCATAACCATATCCAAGAATCACGGCTCCGTTTCATCTACAGTGCGGGATAAGGCATGTTCTTTTTGAGGATGTTTTGGCTTTAGGAATTGTGCAAAAATAAATTTACACTTTCATCCATTGACAATTACCTTCTGGGTTTGATTACATAGTTCCAGTTTCCCAAAATCTCACAGGGAAACAATTGTATTTTTGTAAATTCTTCATCTGTGACCTTACGTTTCAGTTCGTATTTGTTTGTATCGACCTGACATTTTACTTTCAGGCCTTTGGCAGTAGTAGTTCCTGATATCAGATTCACGACAGTTTCTATATCAACCAGCGGCTGACCCTGCCAGTTTTTCGTTATATAGCAGAAAAGCCGGTGCTCTATCTTATTCCACTTTGATGTGCCAGGCGGAAAATGTGATACATGGATCTCAAGGCCGGTATAATCTGCAAGCTGCTGCAGCTCATATTTCCAAAGATGCAGACGGCTGCCATTGCTTCCCCCATTGTCACAGTTGATGTAGATCCTGTCTGCTTCCGGAAAAGTCCGGCTCCCTATACATGTCCACCAGCGGAGTATGCTTTCCGCAGCAAATTCTGCAGTATCATGGTCAGTGCCAAGGTTGACAAATCCTGTGTTGTCATTCAATACGTATACGCCGTAGGGGGCAACCTTGCCGAGTTCCGGGATTGGGAAGTCATGGTCCAGAACCTTACGTGGATCCTTTGTTTTTCTGTATTCCTCTCCGTTGTTCTTGAAATTGCCGATATTCTCCTTTTTCTTTGCATCGACAGAAATCACTGGCAGCCCCTTTTCAAGAAAATCGGCAGCTTTGCTGTTTATGAATTCAAACTGCTCATTCCTGTCAGGATGGGGTTCGCCAACCTGGAGCATTTTCTGGTTTGCCTGTTTGCTGTACCCCAGTTTTTCCAGAATGCTGCTGACAGAGCGGAAGCTGATGTCTATATGAAATTTTTCGGCAAGGATATCCTGGATCTTCCGCAGGCTGAGGGTCGTATAAGACAGTACTTTTTGGGGGTCTCCATAGGTACTGCCGTCCACGATTTCCTGTATATGCATTTCGATATCTGGGATGTTGTCCTGGAGTTTTTTCCGGCCAGCCCCCTGGAGCCGCATTTTTTCCTTCCGCTCAATCGGCTCGCCGCTGTCAATCTCTTTAAGCCCCTGCCTTATGGTGTAAGGGGCAGCACCGCTTAGCCTGCTCACGGTGGAGATTCCGCCCCTTCCGTATGTTTTTGCTTCCGCAGCAAGAAATATGCGCCGCTGCCTCTCATCAAGTAATGGCAGCATAATACGAATTCGTTCTTCCATGGTCATACCTCCGTATGGCCATTATACCATATATTGCCAAAACAGTAAATTTATTTTTGCACAGTTCCTAATTGCGGCGGGGAAGATTTCGCCATAGCGTGTATGCGCTCCAATCTGAAATACGGCAAGAACCAAAAGCGGGAGGACGTGAAAAGCCACCATTATATCATCAGTTTTGACCCCCGTGACGCTGCCGACAATGGCTTGACCGTAGACCGGGCGCAACAGTTGGGCGAGCAGTTTTGTAGAGAGCATTTCCCCGGACACCAAGCGTTGGTATGCACCCACCCGGACGGGCATAACCACAGCGGCAACATTCATGTGCATATCGTCATAAACAGCTTGCGGATTGCGGAAGTGCCGCTACTGCCATACATGGAATATTCAAGTACAGTTCCTAAGTGTCGTAACAGTCTTGTAGGTTCACCTAACTATCGCACCCCATTCTTTCCCTCGGATGCTTTTACCCAGTATTATGATACTCCCGATTCGAGTATTTCTATTCTCGGAACGTCACAGTCTATCTCCATCCACGCCCCGGTAGGAAGTATAGTCATAGGCGTTCTGTGAATGTAATCCACATTTTCCAATATGAGCATGTCCGGTCTGTGAACTTCCTTACAGATAACCTTTATGATTGTTTCCTCATTGTCCTCATCCAGAGGGCCTGTGATCACAGCTTTCGCCTTATCAAAAACTCCGGCCGCGGCAAATGCACGAAGTTGATGTAATCCGGCTGATTTACTGCCGTAAATGCTATCGTGTTCCAACGCGATAATGGAATCTTCCCATATCTCGGGACCGGGGAAATACTTCGTTCCCATTATCTGCCAAAGAGGGCCTCCGCAAACCGCGATAACATGGCCTCTGATCCTTCCGGACCCCTGCAATACCTTGTAGCCGGTTCCGGGTGTCCAGGGAATTATATCTTTCGGATCATCAATCTCATCATTATCCAAAAAGCGTTCATATTGAACTTCTTTCGATCCCTCTTTGACGGTGTATGTTGTAGTCCAGTCAATCGGTGTGTTCTTTTCCGCAGGTTTAATTTCGCCGATTACCTCATTTGAAAACAATGTCCGTCTGATTGCCGCTTCCGTATACTCATCAAGTTTCCCTGGCTGTGCGAGTGGGGTCAGAACAGTGGGACCGTAATAAGCACGGACGCCTGCATATGCAAAAACAGCCATCCATGTAGCAATATCGGAAAAACCCATAAATACCTTGGGATGATCATGAATGACCTGCGAATCAATATACGGAAGAACACGATAGGAATCATCTCCACCCTGATTACAGATAATCCCTTTGATGGAATTATCCTTCAAAGCCCACATCAAATCCTCGGCTCTTTTCTCAGGATGCTCATAAAGATACTCGCTCCCTCTAAGCGCATTGGGAGTTTCAACAACTTTTACATTAAAGATTTTTTCGAATCTCCTTTTACCCAGCATATACCGGGGAATCATATCTGCATCCCCAGCACGGCCGCCTGAAATTGAAATAAATGCTACTGTATCACCCTCGTTCAATTTGGGCGGAATGATTAGATTTTTCATTTTGCTTCCTTCTTATAATACCAATTTATATATTTATACTCCCGCTTTCTATGAGTACACAATTACAAAGAGGGAGTTGATCATCAACAGCCGTCAGATGCAGTTGGACGGCCTGATAGTCCCCCTTCACCGCGGGCAGGGGGAAGCCGGCGTGCATCAGCGCGTCGCCGCCCCAGCAGCCCGCGCCGTCCACCTGATAGCGCGCGCCGGGGTCCAGTCCCTTCAGCTTCAGCACCCGGAAGGGGGACACGGCCCGGGCGCCGCCGAACACCACGGACACCAGGGCCTCCCGCCGGTCGGGAGACACCTGCTCCCAGGCGGTATAGGGCCCCTCCCGGAAGGGGTCCGTGAGACGGTAGTAGTCCCCCAGCTGGAGCAGCTCCCACCGCGCCTTGTAGGTCTCGATCTGGCGGCGGATGCACGCCTTCTCCTCCGGCGTGCACTTGCTCAGGTCCAGCTCGTACCCGAAGGCCCCGCTCATGGCCGCAATCCCCCGGGTCTCCAGGGGGGTGACCCGCCCGTTCTGCTCGTTGGGCACGGCGGAGACGTGGGCCCCCATGGTACACACCGGGTAGCAGAAGGAGGTCCCATACTGGATGCGCAGCCGGTCTATGGCGTCGGTGTTGTCGCTGCACCAGATCTGGGGAGTGTAGTACAGCATCCCGCCGTCGAACCGTCCCCCGCCGCCGCAGCAGCCCTCCACAAGGATCTCCGGAAAGTCCGTCCGCAGGCGCTCCAGCATCTCGTAGACCCCCAGGACGCAGCGGTGGTAGACCTCCCCCTGCCGTTGGGGCGGCAGGGCGGCGGACCACACGCCGGAGAGGCTCCGGTTCATGTCCCACTTCACATACGTCACCGGCGCGCTGGACAGGACCCTGTGCAGCTGGGCGTAAATATGATCTCGGATCTCCCGCCGGGAGAAGTCCAGCACCAACTGGTTCCGGCCCCTGGCGGGGGTCCGGCCCGGCACCTGGAGGGCCCAGTCGGGGTGGGCCCGGTAGAGATCGCTGTCCTCGCTGACCATCTCCGGCTCCACCCAGAGGCCGAAGGAGAGGCCCAGGTCGTTGATGGCGGGCGCCAAGGCCTCCAGCCCGCCGGGGAGCTTGTCCGTGTTCACCTGCCAGTCCCCCAGGCCGCTGTTGTCGTCGTCGCGCTTCCCGAACCATCCGTCGTCCAGGACGAACAGCTCCACGCCCAGCGCCGCCGCCTCCCGGGCGATGACCAGCAGCTTCTCCGGGTCGAAGTCGAAATAGGTGGCCTCCCAGTTGTTCACCAGCACGGGCTTGCGCCGCCCCCGCAGGCGGTCCCGGACCAGGCGGTCCCGGATGGCCCGGTGGACCCGGCGGCTCATCTCCCCCAGACCCGCCTCAGAGCAGACCATGGCCGCCTCCGGCGCGCTGAAAACCCCGCCGGGCTCCAGGGTCCAGGTGAAATGGTAGGGGTTGACGCCCATCACCAGCCGGGCGTTCTCAAACTGGCCGGTCTCCACCGCCGCCTGGAAATTGCCGCTGTAGAGCAGCATGGCCCCGTAGCACAGGCCATAGTCCTCATTGGCCTCCCGGTCGCAGAGGATCACGAAGGGGTTGTGCTGGTGGCTGGAAGCGCCCCGGACGCTTCCGGCGCTCTGGATGCCGGGACGCAGGGGGGCGCGGCTGGGACAGCGCTCCATCATGTGCGCGCCGTTGAAGGTGACCATATCCAGGTCGGAGCGCGGGAGATCCAGACACAGGGAGGCGCACCGGCACAGCCGGACGGGTCCCTGTCCCGCGTTCCGCACCAGGACGGACCGCGTGATGAGGTCGTATTCCTCCAGCACGCCGTAGAGCAGCTCCACCTCCGCCTGGGCGGCGTCGTCCCGCAGGACTACGCTGAGGGTCTCCCACTCCTCCTCGCCTCCATAAAAGGCGGGCAGGCCCTCCAGGGCGTACTTGCCCCGCCGTATCTGGCCCCGCGCGTACCGCAGGTCCGCCGTGCGGCTGCCGCAGGGCAGCTCGAACTCGATGGAGGGCAGGCGGAAGTCTCCCACGCCGCAGGTGGAGTACTCCTGAGGCGTGGTATCCAGAGAGAAGGTCCGGTCCGCCCCCGCCTCCTCCGGATTGGGGGAGAAGCCCCGGTCCGCGTACCGGAGCAGTCCGGTGAGATCGCAGTCCCGGAGCCGGGGGCCGTAGTAGACGTGCTGCACCACGCCGGTCGGATGGACCGCCAGCTGATAGGTGCTGTGTTTCGTATGCAGGGTGTATGTCCTGCTCGGTTCATGATAAACGATCATGAGAGATCACCTCGAAAAGGTAGTGTGACCGCCCCGGCGGGCTGATCCCGCCAGGGCGGTCGAAAAGAGGAAAGAGGGGAGGTAAGAAGAACGCAATGAAAAAGCGCGCGGCGATCGTTCACCCGGGGGACGCCATCCCCACGCCCGCGGGGTGTACGAACGATTGTCCCGGCGGCACAGGCGCCGCC
>Ga0137309_101202_pt1 | contig 18032 bp, 11 predicted proteins | sample NAcewiD2O_June_FD_97179 | JGI IMG/M metagenome (GOLD analysis project Ga0137309, IMG submission 97179) | Mouse cecal microbial communities from Vienna, Austria - N-Acetylneuraminic amended D2O_June | ecosystem: Host-associated > Mammals > Digestive system > Large intestine > Cecum | place... | reverse complement strand
TTGCGCTTTATATGCGATGAGATATTTGGGAGAAAAAGTTTTATCGCGCAAATGATCTGGAGATCTGATGGAAATTTTGATAACCAAGCTAAAATTAGAAATTGTCATGAATATATCTTGTGCTACATAAAGAGGCCAGAGTTACTCGGTCTCCCGAACGGTATTGACCCAAGCGTAACAGATAAAAGTAAAGTCTTTAAGGATGAGATTAGAAATACTCTGGTAAAAAACGGATTTAAAAATCCGATGTCTTCTATTGAATTACCAAGCGGCTTCCCTTGTGCGGTAGATGAGCTTGTTATAGAAGAGCGTTATGATGCCTTCCCATATTACCATCAACGAGCAATTATAAAAAACGGGGTACTTACTGCGCCAGTGGTTATTGAAAGCGGTTGGTCATCAAAAAACATATTACTAGATTTTATTGCGAACAACTTTAATCCTGTTCTCGACACAAAAGGACAAATTACCACTTTTGAAATAACTAGAACTGGTGCAATCGAGATGATAAAAAGGCGTGATTCTGTTAGCCATGTTTTATCTGTCCTTGCAAACTTAGGAAGCACACAAAATATGAGCAATATACTTGCGGCAATGAACATTAAATTTGATTTTCCAAAACCAACAGAGCTGGTTCAATATCTTTTAGGGTTTTATTGTACACCCAACTCCATCATTCTCGATTCTTTTGCCGGCTCCGGCACCACCGCCCACGCCGTCCTGAACATGAACAAGTCCGACGGTGGACACCGCAAATTCATTTTGGTGGAGATGATGGACTACGCCGAAACCATCACCGCCGAGCGGGTTCGGCGGGTTATCAAGGGCTACGGTCAGGACAAAAACGCGGTAGAGGGCACCGGCGGCAGCTTCAGCTTTTATGAGCTGGGCGAGCCGCTGCTGATTGGTGAGAATCTGAATGAATCGGTAGGCGCGGAAAAGATACGGGAGTATGTCTGGTTCACCGAGACCAAGCTGCCCTATACGCCTATTACCAGCGAGAACCCCTATTACCTGGGCACGAACAAAAATGCGGCCTACTATTTCTACTATGAGCCCCAGCGCATCACGGTTTTGGACCACCAGTTCTTGTCCGGCATCCGCGAGCGTGGGGAAACCACCGTGATTTATGCCGACCGCTGCGCCATCGGCTCGGAAAAGCTCTCAGAGCTTGGCATTCTATTCAAGAAAATCCCCCGGGACATATCCCGGCTGTAAGGAGGGTTCGCCATGGAGATGAAATCCTACCAGCGGCAGGCAATCAGCGACCTGTCCCGTTATATGGAGCTGCTGAATGAGGAGCAGGACTATATCGCCGCGTTTTCCCGGTTCTGGCACGAAAAAAGCGCACCTGCCCTGGGGCACTACCAGGACATTCTTCCAGGAGTACCCAATCTCTGTTTCAAGGTACCCACCGGCGGTGGAAAGACCTTTCTTGCCTGCAACGCAATCCGCCCGGTTTTCGACGCTCTACCCATGACTAAAATGAAAACGGTGGTCTGGCTAGTCCCCTCAGACGCTATTCTGACTCAAACCCTCAAAAGCCTGCAGGACGCCAGCCACCCTTACCGGCAAGCCATTGATGTGGCTTTTGGCGGGCGGGTGACGGTATACTCCAAGCAGGAGCTTTTAAGCGGTCAGAATTTCAACATTCCCGCCGTTACCGAGCAGCTTTCCATTATGGTGCTGTCCTATGATTCTTTCCGGGGCCGCAGCAACGAGGCTCTGAAAGCCTACCGGGAAAACAGCAGCCTGGCGCCTATGGCAAAGGCCCTGGGCAAGCCACAGCAGCCCATCGAAAAGGCGGACGATACCGCACTTTTCCAGGTCATCAATCAGCTTTCGCCCTTGGTGATCGTGGACGAAAGCCACCATGCCCGTTCGGAATTGAGCCAGGATATGCTGAAAGATTTCAACCCCTGCTTTGTGCTGGAACTGACTGCGACACCCAAAAAGAATAGCAACATCCTGTCCTATGTGGACGCGGCGCAGTTAAAAGCCGCCAACATGGTCAAGCTGCCAGTGATCGTCTACAACCGGGACAGCCAGCAGGAGGTCATCACCGATGCGATTGATCTGCGGCGGAATCTGGAACGAATCGCGGAGGTGGAGCGGGGCAAGTCCGGCAACTACATTCGCCCTATTGTGCTGTTTCAGGCCCAGCCGAAAGGGAAAGAGAACAGCACCACCTTTGAAAAGCTGCGGGACAAGCTGGTGGACGCGGGGATTCCTTCAGAGGAAATCGCCATCCGCACCGCGGACATCAACGAGCTTAAGAATGTGGATTTGCTGTCGGAGAGTTGTCCCATCCGCTATATTATCACCATCAACGCACTTAAAGAGGGCTGGGACTGTCCTTTTGCCTACATCCTGGCATCTATCGCAAACAAGACCAGCCCGGTGGATGTGGAGCAGATTTTGGGGCGCGTTCTGCGCCTACCTCACACTTGCCAGCACAGCCAGCCGTCCTTGAATATGTCCTATGTACTCACGTCTTCCAGCGACTTTGACCAGACGGTAAAGCAAATCGTCCAGGGACTGAACCACGCCGGTTTTACAGATAGGGATTACCGCATGGCGGAGCCGCCCAAACCAACCGCACCGCCGCCCGTCCAGGAGGAACTTCCTCAGCCCCCATTGCCGGAGAGCGACCCGTATACTGAGGATGAGTTTTTAGGCTTTGATGGAAATCAGATAGCGGCGGAGTTGGCAAGTCGGGAAAATATCAGCGTTCCGGAGTCCTCTGCCAACAAGAATCTCATGCTTGAGGAGGCAGAGAAAGCTGGCGAGGCGTATAACCGCACCATGGAGGAAAATGCCGGAGATTCGTTTACCCATCATTTCGCGTGGGAGGTGCAGGAACAAGTGAATTCCTTCCTTGTTAAGCCGGAATTTGCGGACGACATCAAAAAGCTGCGGATTCCCCAATTTTTCCAGGTGGTTCCCCAATCGCTGTTCCATGAGGGCACGTTGGAATTGCTGGAAAAGGAGCAGCTTGCCAGCGGTTTCACGCTGAAAGGGAAGGCGTATGATATTGATTTTGGTTCGGCAGACAACGAATTGGTGCAGGTAGATGTGCGCACAAAAGAGGGCAGCGTCCCAAAGGTTTTCAAGATGTCGGACGCCGACCAGCGCTACTTCAAGGAATACTTCAACTCCAAACCAGCAGAGAACCGGGTGAGGATGTGCAATGACATCATGTTCCGTCAACTGAACAAACTGGACATCGTGGATGCGGCGGAGCTGCGGGATTACTTAGAGCGAATCGTCAACGATATGGACAAGCCCCAGTTAGCGGCCATGGAAAAGTCCCCCTTGGGATATGCGGCGAAGATTCGGAATAAGATTGACACCCTCCTGACCCAGCATTATAAGGACACATTCCATCAGTGGATCGAAACGGAACAAGTCATTTGCAGCCCCTCATACCAGTTGCCCCTGGTTATTCACCCTGCCAGCAGTACAAGTTTTCTCGGCGGCTCTCTGTACCAAGCTGAGGAGGATATGAACGAGTTGGAGCAGGAATTGGTCATGGAATTGACCGCGCTGCCCAATGTCCGCTGGTGGCACAGGAACATCTCACGGCAGGGGTTCTGCATCAACGGCTTTATTCATCATTACCCGGATATTATGGTTATGACAGAGAGCGGCAAAGTGATTCTTGCGGAAACCAAGGGTGGGCATCTGAAAAATGACGACAGCCGGGATAAGATTGAATTGGGAAAGGCTTGGCAGCATGTTGCTGGGAGTATGTACCGGTATTATATGGTTTTCCGGGATGAGGATAGCCTTTTGCCTGAGGCAGTCAGTATGAAACAGTTTTTAGGACTGGTTAAGCAATTATGAGCTTTCATAGCTTTTTTAGCTGATTGAAAGGTAACAGTCAAAATTCAATTCTGGAGATGCTCTAAGTGGACAATCAAGCTATTACAGGTATTATTGAAACTGAAAATGAATCTGTTGCTTTTTTAGTCACCCCAAATTGTATTTATGACAAATTCCGTTTCTTTTGCGTTCACAACGCTTACCCCTAGAGACAATTTTTTGTAATATAAACTTTTGTGCACATGCGCTGGTTGCGGCGGCAAGATGTACCTTTGCCGGGCCAATCACTTCAAGCCAGAACAGGAGTATTGCATTTGCTCCACCTATCGAAAAGACCGTACCTTGCGCAAGACGCACTCCATCCGCCGTGTAGTGCTGGAAGAAATCGCACTGCGGAGCCTGCGGGAGCGTGACAAGGCGCTGGCGCAGAAAAAGGCTGTGCTGGCACAGTCTGAAAAACGCATCGCGGAGCTGGATGTTTGCGCTAGGAAGAGCCCCTGTGCTTACAGTGGGATGACATCCAAGAGGACAGGCTAACCGTGAACCGGGCGCTGGCTTTCCTCAGAAATAACCAGCCGGCCCCAGTGAAAGGACTTAAAAACAAAATCGTCCCACCGCACAGTGCCAATCCCCGCCGCTTTACGCCAGATTCTGCGGATGTGGGATAAGGTGAAATGAGCCGCCCCCTGTGAGGTACGGGCCCATCTAGCTACTGCTCAAATCTCTACCGGGTGGGCATTGGCCAGAAGACTGCACAGTACCTTGTGGGATACTCCACCATCCAAATGACCGCCAATCTTTACACCCACATGGAAAAGGAGGATGCCGCCGCCTCCCTGATCCAGCTGGAGCGGTACCTCTCCGGCGGTAGTCAGGAGGGTAGTCAGCGGCCCCGAGAAAGCATAATTGGACAAAAAAGCCCAGAAAACCTCTGGTTTCCTGGACTTTTGGGTGGTGGGGATAACAGGACTCGAACCTGTGACCTCCTACGTGTGAAGCAGGCGCTCTAACCAGCTGAGCTATACCCCCGTAACGTCATTTAGTATACCAGACTTTGACAAAGAAGTCAAGCTTTATTTTTGTTTTTTTCAAAATAGATTTTCCCTTGACAAATACCGCCAGATGTCCTATACTGTGTAGCAAATGTACTTAAAAACCGCTGAATACCGGTTTTTAAGCTGAGCGGCAAAGCTGTCCGGTTCAAAAGATATGAAAAATCTTTTTTTGCTGCGTTAACGGCAGCAGTGCAGCCGCGCCAGCGGTGAGACAGGAGGCTTTGGGGTTGTTAATTTTCGCCTTTGCTCGGTTAAGGAACATCTAAAAGAGGCATAACAGAAAAACGGGACCTATGGCCCTGGTTTTGTTGCGCCTCTTTTCTGTTCACAAAAACGAGAGAGGTGCTTTTTTATGCCTAAAAATAACAACCACGCCCCCAGTGCGCCCCTTTGGGCCGGGCAAAACTTTTTGACCAGCGGCCGGGCGGTCCGCCGCCTGCTGGACGCCGCCGCCATCGGGCAGCAGGACCTAGTGGTGGAAATCGGGTCGGGCCGGGGGCACATTACCCGGGAACTGCTGCCCCGCTGCGGCCGCCTGTTGGCCGCGGAGCTGGACCCGGCCCTCTGCCGCCGCCTGACCGAGCGTTTTGGCGGCCAGCCCAATTTCCGCCTGTATCAGGGGGATTTCCTTCAAATGCCCCTGCCCAAAGAACCGTACAAGGCTTTTGCCAATATCCCCTTTGGCCGAACCACGGAGATTCTGCGCCGCCTGACCAACGCGCCCAATCCGCCGGAAGCCGCCTGGCTGATTGTGGAGCAGGGCGCGGCCAAGCGCTTTGCGGGCCGCCCGGGAGAGAACCTGACCTCTTTGACGCTGCGCCCCTTTTTTCAAGTGCGGCTGGCGGCCTTTGTGCCCCGGACGGAGTTCCACCCCGCGCCCCGGGTGGATGCCGCGCTGCTGGAACTGGTCCGCCGGGACCAGCCCGACCTGCCCCTGACGGAGCGGCGGCTGTACCGCGCTTTTTTGGAGCGGGCCTGGAAGCGGGGCCTGGGGAGTATGCTGACGCGCAGGCAGGCCGCGGTGGCGCTGCGTTTGGCGGGCCTGCCTCCCGCCGAGGACGCCAACTTAAAATATGTGCAATGGCTCTGCCTGTTCCGATGCTGGTCCGCCCTCCCGGGCCGCAAGTAGAGCCTCCCGCGAACAAAGAATACCGCGCAGAGAGCCCCCGAGAGCCTTGCGCGGTATTGCCGTTCGCCTGAAAACCGCCGCGCCGGGGCTCACGCTTTGCCAAATCGGGCGGCTTTCCGGTACTCCAGGGGCGTGGCCTCATATTTTTTTCGAAAAGCGCGGGTAAAATAGGAATGGTTGTGGAAGCCGCAGTTTTCCGCCACGTCGATTACCTTATAATCCGTCTCGGCCAGCTGCTTGGCGGCCAGCTCAAGGCGGTAGTCTACCAGGTAGGCGTTAAAGCTTTTGCCGGTAAAGTCTTTAAACAGCTTCATAAAATAGCTTTCGGAAAAGCCGCAGCGGCCCGCCGCTTCTTGGAGGGTCAGCTCCCGGTCATAGCAGCTTTGGACGTAGTAGAGGGCGTTTTTCAGGCGGCTGTAGGCTAGGCGCGGGCTGCGGCCGTCTGGGGCGGGGGCGCTGTGCTGGGTCATTGTGTGGAGAAGCTGAAACAAGCTGGATTTGACCATCAGCTCATGGGTAGAGAGGCTTTCGCGCCGGTGGGAGATGAGGGACAGGACCGCGGGCGCGGCGGCTTGGCGGAAGGGGGAGCCCGCCGGATGAAAGCACTCCATGGCCCGCTGGCCGTTGACAAAGGGAAGGACATATTTCTCGTAGCAGGGGTCTCCCGGCGCGCCTTGAAAGAGGGCGGGGGCAAAGAGGATGTTGAAATACTCACCCTCCGCCGGACCGGCCTGGTCAATGGAGTGGACCGCGTGGGGCAGAACCACCAGCAGGTCCCCGGCGCAAAGGGTGTAGGACTGCCCCCACAAAGAGGCGGTCAGCCTGCCCCGGTGGCAGTAGATGAGCTCAAAGCTCTCGTGCCAGTGCAGGGGGAAGGAGGAGAGCCACTCGGGAATGCGCCCGTGGTAGACGCTGTAGGGGAAGGCGGGGCTTCCGTGTATTTTGGTTTCATGCAGGTTCGCGCAGTCCATAAAGGCCCCCCGAAAATAGGATTGTGTTAGAATTCCAAGAAAATACTGCAAGAATTCTAACACAAAAAGAGGTACAATGCAAGAGGAGGCTAGAGGGGGGAGTGTCCGTTTCGGAGAGTTTTTCGTGTTCTCCCGCCCGTAGGGCGGGAGAACACAGAGATCATCATCTGTGGTTTGGACACTACCCTAGAGGGCGGGAAACTCCCTGCGCGCAACGGAAAAAGCTTTGCCGCCCTGTCCCAAGGCCTGGGGCTTTTAGAGGCGGAGTCTTTAAGCCGCCGGAGGGCGCTCCGTCCCCTCCCCAACGTGCCCCTTGAACGCGCCCCGGAAAGGCGGAACGGTCAGGGCCCCGCGCGTTTGGCGGAAGAATGATGAAGAAACAGAGGAACAGACATATGGAATTTGCGGCAGTCCGGCACTTTGCAAATAAAAATTACTGCTATGCCCTGGAAAAGGGGCGCTTTCTCATCCGCCTGGAGACCAAGCGGGGGGACGTTAAGAGTGTGCGCCTGCACACCCAAGAGAAATATCTTCCGGCCGGAGTCACCATGCGGGCGCACCACATGCGGCTGGCCTGCTGGGACCAGTACCGGGACTATTACGAAGCTTCCATCGCCATCGACATGGTCTGCCTGCGGTACTTTTTTGAGCTGGAGGACGCTTCCGGCCAAGTGGCGTACTATGGGGACCGGGGGATTACCGGCCAGCGCATTCAAGACATTGGGCAGATGTTCGACTGCCCCCAGACCCTTCGGGAGGAGGAGCGCTTCCTGCTGCCCGGCTGGGCGAAAAACAAGGTGATTTACCAGATCTTCCCCTCCCGCTTTGCCACAGACAAGCCGGTTCCCGAGGAGCTGTGGTATCAGGCTCCCATTGACCACGGCACGGACCTTCAGGGCTCCCTGCGGGGCATAATCAACCGGCTGGACTATTTGCGGGAGCTGGGGGTGGACATTCTGTACATGACCCCGGTGTTCCGCTCAAAATCCAGCCACAAGTACGATATTGACGACTATTACGCCATCGACCCCTCCTTTGGCTCCAAAGAGGACCTGAGAGAGCTTGTGCACAAGGCCCACCGCCGGGGCATGCGCGTGCTGCTGGACGGGGTATTTAACCACACTTCTACCGGCTTTTTCGCCTTTCGGGACTTAAAGGAAAAAGGGGAGAAGTCCGAATACCGGGACTGGTACTACGTCAAAAGCTTTCCCCTGACCGCCAAACCGGGAGAAAAGCCCAGCTACAAAACCTTCGCCTTTGCTAGTGGAATGCCGAAGTTGAACCTGCAAAACCAAGAGGCCGCGGACTTTGCCATCGGCGTGGCCACTTACTGGATCAAGGAGTGCGGCATTGACGGTTGGCGGCTGGATGTGGCGGACGAGATCAGCCATGCCTTTTGGAAGCGGTTCCGGCGGGAGGTTAAGGCGGTGAACCCGGAGGCCCTTATTGTGGGCGAAATTTGGCACTTCGCCGGGGACTTTCTGGAGGGCGACGAGTGGGACAGCGTCATGAACTACCCCTTCTGCCATGGGGTGCAGGACCTGGTGGCCCAGGAGACCCGAGGCCCTTCGGCGTTTTTGGGGGATTTGGGCTTTCTGCGGGGAAACCTGCACCGGGAGCTGGAAGGCTACCTGTGGAACTTCATCGACACCCACGACACCCCCCGCTTCCGGCACACCGCTGGGAACGACCCGAGAAAACAGCGCCTGGCGGCGGCGTTACAGCTGCTGCTGCCGGGAATGCCCATGATCTACTATGGCGATGAGGTTGGGCTGAACGGGGGCGCCGACCCGGACTGCCGCCGGGGCATGCTGTGGGACGCGGCCCGGCAGGACCGGGACATGCTGTCCTGGTACCAGAAGCTTATCCGGCTGCGGCGGCAGGAGCCCCTTTTGACAGAAGGGGAGCTGGAGGACCAGTACGCCGAGGATGGAAAGGGCCTGCTGGTGATGGAGCGCCGGCTGGGCAAGCGGCGGGCCGTTCTGGCTTTCCACACCGCGGAGGGCAGCCTCTCTCTGCCGGAGCTGCGGGGAAAGCTGGACCGCATCAGCGAAACGGAATTTTCGGGAAGCCTGGGAGCTTATGAAGTAGCGGTGCTGGTGGAAGAGGACGGGGAGGCATAAAAAGAGGCGGGCGCTGTTTCGCCTTTTTGCCGGAGGCCCTGGAAACCGGGGCGCGCCAACCAATGGCTGGTTGTTCTGGGGCCGGGCTGCCAGCGCGGCAAGCTGGCCCAGTCCAAAAAGGAGGGAAGTCGAAATGAAAAAAGACCGCGTAAAAAGGCGGCGGATTCCCCTGGCGGTTAAACTGGCCTTGCTGGGGGGCCTGGCCCTGCTGCTGTGGGCCGCCACCCGCACCGTGGAGGACAGCCCTGGTTTTGAAGTTCTGCCCACCCCGCCCGCAGCCAAGCTGCAATGGGCCTTCATCACCCGGGATGGCGGCGAACTACCGGAATATGGCTGCCTGCTGCCGGACCCCCGCCGCCTGGAGGAGCTGGCCGGCACGCCGGTGGAAGCCACTGTGTGCACGGCGGACAAGTTTATGAACCTGATTGCCGCCGATGTGCCGGTGGACGTGGCCACCCAGTGCTATGCGGATCCCAAGCTCAAGCGCTTTGAGACCTCTGGAAAAACGGAAAACCTCCAGCAGCTGCTGGACTGGGAGCTGCCGGGGTTCCGGCTTTCGCAGGAATTTATGGACTGGTGCGGAAACACCAAGGGCGATGTGTACGCCTATCCCCACACCAGCGCCGTTGGCCGGGCCAGCGAAACCCCTGGGGCCGGGGTGGTGATGCTGGCCAACCGGAAGCTTTTAGAGGCCTATGCCATTCCCAGCGGCAGCTTTTGCGGCAAGGAGGAAACCGTGAGCGCCCTAAAGGCCATTCGAAAGGCGGAGCCGGAGGTGATTCCCAGCTACATTGACCTAATCTCCTTGCAGCAGATGTTTGGGGCCAGGGCCCTGGACCAGGAGGGGGTCTGGCAGGACGTGTTTTTTCAAGAGGAAACGTTGGAGGCCCTGGGGTACATGAACCGGCTTTACGGCGAGCGCCTTCTCAGCCAGGACGTGTTCACCATGACCCAAAGCTACCTGCTGGCACAGCTGCGGGAAGAAAAGGTCTTTCTGGCCGCCACGGGCTCTCTCTACTCCCTGCTTCAGGCCCTGCCAGAGGACGACCCCATTTGGGACCGCTATGAAATTGTGGGCCCCCTGGCGCCCGCTTCTGGCAAGGAATTCCAGTTCCGGCAGAACTACGGCGAGCAGTATTCCTCCACCATCTTTTTGGCGGGCAGCGCCTTCGCAAAGGTGCAGGCGCGGCTGCTGCTGTGGTTTTACGGCCAGAACATGGCGTTCACGGAGGAGCAGCGCCAAGCTGCGGAGGCCGGGGGCTTGGGGGAGGTTTTGGAAGCCGCCCCCCGCGCGCCCAGCGCTCCCGGCGGGGTCTATGAGCAGTACGCCCAGCCCTCGCTTCCCTATGAGATTTTGTTTGCCCACTATGCGGACACCCGTCTGGCCAACACCTTTGAGTCGGTGGAAGGCTACCGGCAGGCCCAGGTGGTGCGCATTGTGGTCTCCACGCCGCAAAATGAGGTGGAGCAAATCTACCGGGAAACCCTGCTGGAAATGAAAAGCCGGGGCCATGAATTGATGGCGCAGTGGAAGCGGAATAAATACCGCCAGGCCAAAAGGCTGGCAGACCCCATCGAATAAGCCATACAATCCTTCTGCATGGGTCCGTACCCTTGCTGAAGGATTTTTTATACACTTTGCCCCGCCTAAGAAGGCGGGGTTTGCTTTTTGTGCCATTTTTTCTTCTAAGCCATGCCCTGCTCCAAGCAACATGACAAAAAATGTTAACAAATGTTAAATTGGAACATTTTCTTGCCGCTTGTTTCAGGCTATAATAGCCTCGTTCCAACAAAAAGGGCCCAGGCTTTTCCATGCGGCGCTGGGGCCCAAAAGAAAGGGCGCGGTGCATATGGCAGCGAAAGCGGCCGGTGAAAAACTGAGCAAAAAAGAAATCCTGGTGTCTACCTGGCGGCGGATCGCCCGCAACTGGGGGCTCTACCTGCTGCTGCTTCCAGCGGTAGTGCTGTTGTTTATGTTCACGTACATCCCCATGTACGGCATCCAGATCGCTTTTAAGGATTTCACCCCCAAGGCGGGCATTGGAGGCAGCCCGTGGGTGGGGTTTGAGCATTTTCAGACCTTTTTTAACTCCTTCCAGGTAAAATCTCTGTTTACCAATACCATCTCCCTAAGCCTTTACAGCCTGATTGCCGGGTTCCCTTTCCCCATCTTTCTGGCTTTGGCCATGAACCAGATCCGCGTGAAGCGCTTTAAGCAGACCCTGCAGGTGGCCACCTACCTGCCCCATTTTATCTCCACGGTGGTTATGGTGGGTATGCTGCTGGTTTGGCTTTCTCCCAGCAGCGGCCTGTATGGCAACCTGGCCAAGCTTTTTGGCGTGCAGGAGCCCCCCAACATTTTGGGCATGGCCGGCGCGTTCCAAAGCATCTATGTGTGGAGCGACGTGTGGCAGCACGCGGGCTGGGACAGCATCATCTACATAGCGGCCCTGGCGGCGGTGGACCCCTCCCTTTATGAGGCGGCCACGGTGGATGGCGCGGGAAAATGGCAAAAGATCAAGTACATTGACATTCCCTTCCTGCTGCCCACAGCGGTGATTTTGCTGATTATGCGGGCGGGCAATATTATGAATGTAGGCTTTGAAAAGGTGTACCTGATGCAGAACCCCTTGAACACAATGGTCAGCGAGATTATCGCCACCTATGTGTATAAAATCGGCATCATCAGCAACCAGTACAGCCTTTCCGCCGCGGTGGGCCTGTTCAACAACGTCATCAACTTTGTTTTGCTGCTGCTGGTGAACCAGGCGTCCAAAAAAATGGGCGAAACCAGCCTGTTCTAAGAGTGCAGGTTTTCAGCAAATATTCGGACTAGGAGGGATTCTAATGGCAAGCCTGGGTTCCATCAAGCGCCAGGTAACTTGGAACGACTTGATATTCAACATCATTCTCTATGGGATGAGTATTATTATATTGCTTATTGTAATCTACCCGCTGTACTTTATTGTAATCGCGTCCTTCAGCAACCCCACCGAGGTGGCCAACGGCAAGGTGTGGTTTGTGCCCAGCCAATTTACGGTGGACGGTTATAAGGAGATTATGCGCCATTCGGAACTGTGGACCGGCTACCGGAACACCATCGTCTACACCGTGCTGGGCACGGTCATCGGCTTGGCGGTAAACATCCCCGCGGCCTACGCCCTGTCCCGCCGGGACTTGGTGGGGCGCAAGCTCATCACCTTCTTCTTTATTTTCACCATGTTCTTTAACGGCGGCCTGATCCCCACCTACTTTACCATTCGGGACTTCGGCCTGTACGACACCTTTTGGGTGATGGTGCTGCCCTTCTCGGTGGCGGTGTACCACATCATCATCGCACGCACCTTTTTCGACAGCAGCCTGCCCCAGGGAATTCTGGACGCGGCTCAAATTGACGGCTGCGGCAACCTGCGGTTCTTCTTCCAAATCGCCCTGCCCCTGTCCAAGGCTGTTTTGGCGGTAATCGCCCTTTACACGGCGGTTTCCCAGTGGAACGCCTACTTTAACGCCTTGGTGTACATCCGCAACGAGGACTTAAAGCCCTTGCAGCTGGTTATCCGGAACATCCTCATAACCAACCAGGCTATGGCCGGCACTGGCGACGGTTTGGCGGCTCAAGAGGCCCGCCGGCTCTCAGAGCTGATGAAATACGCGGTTATCATCATCAGCACGGTTCCCATTATGTGCGTGTACCCCTTTGTGCAGAAATATTTCAGCCAGGGCGTAATGATCGGCGCGATTAAAGGCTGATGGTTGTGGCATCGCGGCCAGGAAAAAGCTCCCGGCCGCTGTCAAATAAATTCATTTGCTATATGAAAGGAGCAGAAAATCATGAAGCGGAATTGGAAAAAGGTTCTGGGCCTGTTGCTGGCCCTCTGTCTGGTGACTTCCTTGTTCGCGGCCTGCGGCGGCGGAACCAACAGCAGCACTTCTTCCAGCGGCGAAAGCGGCGCCTCCAGCCAGCAGGAGAGCGGCGCGGAGGCGGGAGATTCCAACTTTAACGCCACCGGCTTACCCATCGTCAACGAGCCTGTCAGCCTGACCTTCCTGTACGTGAAGGGAGCCAGCCTGCGGGACCTGAACGAGAACAGCATGTTCCAGGAGATGGAGAAAGCCACCAATGTGCGCATCGACTGGCAGTATGCCGGCGACGCGGACTGGGCGGAGCAGAAGTCCCTGCTGCTGGCCGGCGGCGACCTGCCGGACGTGTTCTTTGGCAACAACAGCCTGGGCGACATGGACATCCTCACCAACCTGGACCTGTTTGTGCCTGTGGAGGACTATATCGACCAGTACTGCCCCAACATTAAGGCGGCCTACGACGCCGAGCCCATTATGCGCAAGCTGGTCACCCAGTCTGACGGACACATCTACACCCTGTCCAGCAAGCTGCCCATGCGTCCCAAGGCCTGCGACATCCCCTTCATCAACCAGAAGTGGCTGGACAACCTGAACCTGGAAATGCCCACCACGGTAGACGAGTGGTACAATGTGCTCAAGGCCTTTAAAGAGCAGGACGCCAACGGCAACGGCGACCCCAACGATGAGGTGCCCCTCAGCGGCAGCGGCAAGGGCGACATGTTCGACTGGATCCGCTACATCAACCCCTGGGGCATTACCGACAGCCTGGAGACCAACTACCTGGCCCTGGAGCAGGAAACCGGCGAGCCCATCTTCATCCCCGCTGACGAGCGCTACAAAGAGGCGGTGCAGTTCTTTGAGAAGCTCTATGCCGAGGGCATTATGGACCAGGAATACTTCACCCAGGACGGCAGCCAGTCTGACGCCAAGCTGAAGAACGAAGAGGTTTCTCTGGTTGGCACCGGCATTGCCTGGGAGGTCAGCTCCGCCACCACCCCCCACTCTGACGAGTATGTGCCCATGCTGCCTCTGGCCGGCCCCCGGGGCGACCGCTATGTGCGCGGCAACGACGGTATCATCATCTACCGCCGCAACGAGTTCACGGTGACCACAGCCTGTGAGCATCCTGAAATCGCCATGCGCTGGGCCGACTACTACTCTTCCGACGACATCTCCATCCAGTCCTACTGGGGCCCCTTTGGCGAGGCTTTGGAGAAGGCCGACGATGGCACCATCACCTTCCTGGACCCGCCCGAGGGCAAAACCGGCGACGTGTGGTACTGGGAAATTACCTGCCGCGACTACGGCCCCAAGTATGTCTCCCCGGAGACCGAGGCCAAAATCCAGTTGCCCGCTGACAGCGGCGACGGCGCCAAGCTGGCCTGCGACGAGGACTTCAAGGAGTTTGTGGCGCAGCCCTATCCCCAGGTGAACTACACCCCCGAGCAGATGGACGAGATCTCCAAGCTTACGGTGGACATCTACAAGTATGTGAAGGAGAGCTGGGCCAACTGGATTGTAAACGGCGGCATTGAGAACGACTGGGATGGTTACATTTCCCAGCTGAATCAAATGGGCCTGGAGCGGCTGATGGAAATCTATCAGGAGGCTCTGGACGCCTATAACGCCGGATAAACCAAAAGCCGCTGCGGCTGCAATAGAACAGGAAAGGAGCCCGGATTTGATTCCGGGCTCTCTCCATAGAAAAGAAAAAGATTAGTGAAAAGGTATTTTGGCCTCTGGTAAGCCAAAGCCTGCCAGAGGCTATCCTATTTTTCCATATATTTCAAAAATCACAATATTTTTAAGTTTAGGAGGAACCGCCATGGAAAAGAAAATTTGGCGCATTGGCAGCGTAGGCATTGGGGGAATTTCCCAAGGCGTGCACCTGCCCGGCATTGCCAACAGCCCAGACCTGCAGCTGGCCGCTGTGTGTGACCTCAAACCCGAACGCATGGAATACGCGCGGAAAACATACGGCCTTGACCCCGCCCATTGCTTTGCCAATTATCAGGACCTGATCAACTGCCCGGATGTGGACGCCATTGACATCTCCACCTCCAACAACGCCCATTTCGAGATTGCCAAAGCAGCCATTGAGGCGGGCAAGCCCTATTCCATTGAGAAGCCCGTTACCATAACCGCGGAGGAGGCGGACATTCTGGCCCGGATGACCGCCGGGCGGGGGCTGCCCAACATGGTGTGCTTCTCCTACCGCTTTAAGGCCGCGGCGCGCTATATGAAGGATATTATAGGGAAGGGCCACATTGGAAAAATCTATCATGTGTATATGCAGTATCTCCAAGCCGGAGGCGGACCGGAATGGGACCTGCCCCGGTCCTGGCGGTACATCAAAGAGCTTACCGGCACCGGCGCTTTGGGCGACCTGGGCTGCCACGCCTTGGACTTGGTAAGCTTTGTCACGGGAAAGGACTATGTAAAAGCCGTGGGCCATGCGGACACCTTTACGAAAATGCGCCGGCTGGAGGAGGGCGAGGGCCTGGGCCCTGTGGATGTGGACGACTTCTGCAACTTCCTGATGGAGATGGAGGATGGCGTAGCCGCCGATTTTGAGATTACCCGCTTTGCGTATGGCCGGGGCAACTACCAGCGCCTGGAGATTTACGGCAGTCAGGGCGCCGTGGTTTACACCCTGGACGCCAAAGCTCCCGGCGTGGACGAGATTGAGGTGTGCATTGGGCCGGTGACCGGCCGCGCCGGGGCCTTCACCACCTTGCCCATTCCAGACCGCTTCCGCACGGACCAGATGCAGTCCTTTGCGGACATCCTCAACGGGGTGGGTGATGGCATGGCCGCCTCCATCCAGGAGGGCTGCCGCATCCAGCACGCCCTGGAAAGCATTATCCGCTCTGCCGGAGAGCAGAGATGGCTGCCGGTTTAACGCCCGCCCCTGCCAGAGGCCGGGCCGCCGCTTAGGGCCGTGGGGGATACCTTGTAGTACTGCTTGAAGGCCCGGGAGAAGGAGTAGACGCTTTCATAGCCCACCAGATGGGCCACCTCCTTGATTTTAATGGAGGGGTCCTCCATAATCAGGCGCTTGGCCTCGCCCATTCGGATGCTGGTCAGGCACTCGGAGAAGCTCTGGTGGGTTTGCTCCTTGAAAAATTTGCTGAAATAGGTGTAGCTCATGTTCATGGCGGCGGCAACGTCCTTCATGGTGATGTCCTGGTTATAGTGCCGCTCCATGTAGCTAATGGCCTGGGTAATGACATAATGGGTCTTCTCGGTCTCCTTTTCGCTCTGCCATTGCAGCCGGTAGAGAAGCTCTTGAAAATAGCTCCGCAGGTCGTCCAGGCTGGTGAAAAGGGGGAAGCTCCGGATCCGCTCCAAATCCACCTGCAAGGCGGTGGAGAGCTGCCGGATCTGGTCGCTGAAGCCGTTGTAATAGTCCAGGATGTCCCCCAGAGCGGCCTGGTGGGCGGAAACATACTCTAAAGTGAACACTTCGTTTAGGGCGGCGTATATCTGGCCAAAATTGCGGCTTTGAAACGCCGCCTGAATTCTTCGGGAGGATTTGCGGAACAGGTCCTCCGGGCTGCGGGCCAGCTTTTCGGGGGCCTCTTCCGCCATCTTCACCGTGAAGCTTTGAATCATCTGGTGGGCCAGGGCATACCCGGCCTGGCGGTGGAGCTTGGGGAACTGGTCCAGGCTGCCGCCCGCCCGGCTGACCCCGCAGCGGCAGGCCAGGCCCTTTTCGGCGGCAAAGGCGCAAAAGCGTTCCAAATAGGCCCGCACCCGGCCTTCGTCTTCCGGGGCGTTCGCCAGCAGAATTTGAGACTGATTCACGTCTTGAAAACTGCGGAGCACCAGCGGGCTTTCCGGGGGCGTTTTTTGAGAAAACTGCCGGAGAAGCTCGGAAAACCGATCGTCTGGACAACCGGCGGAAAAAACCGCCGCAAAAAAGGCGGGCTGCGTCAGGCCCTCTGGCCGGGCGGGGGCCGGGGCGCGCAGCAGCAGGGCGTTGCAGTATTTTCCGGTCCGGTCGTTCAGCGCCGCCTGCTTTTGTATGGCCAGGGCCTCGCCGGAGTCCAGGTTGGCGTGGATGTTGTCAATGCACTTTTGGATGATCTCCTTGAGCTGGAGAATCTTAACGGGCTTTAGCAGGTAGTCTGTCACGCCGGAGCGCAGGGCGCTGCGCATGTAGTCATAGTCGCTGTAGCCGCTGAGCACGACCAGCTGCATCAAAGGGAACTGGCCGCGAACCGCATCGATCAGCTCCAGGCCGGACTGGTAGGGCATCTGCACATCGGTAATCAAAATGTCCACCGGCTTTTCCCGAATAATGGCCAGGGCCTCCCGGGCCGTGCCCGCGGTTATGGCCGGGGCCAAATCCAGGCCCCCCTCCTGGTTCACATATTCCAGCTTGTTGGCCATGGCGCGGCACAGCAGGGAGTCGTCGTCTACGATCAACACCTGAATCATCCCACATCGCCCCCTTGATTTTTGAAAACGAGGAACACGCTGGTATGCCCGCCGGGAATGCTCCGCAGGAAGATCCGCCCCTGACCGGCATAAAACAGCTGAAGCCGCTGGTTGATGTTTTCCAGGCCAATGCTGCCCTTGCATTTGTCCTTTTTCAGGACCGGAGAGGGCTGGGCAAAGGTCTCGTTCATTTGGCGGACCTGCTCCGGCGGGATGCCCTGGCCGTTGTCCCGAACCCGCAAAAGCAGAAGGCCCCGCGAGGCCCGGGCGGTAATCACCACCTCCCGGCGGGCGTTGGGGGGCAGCTGCACAAAGCCGTGGACAAAGGCGTTTTCCACCACAGGCTGCAGCAGCAGCCGCAGCACCTGGACCCCAAGGAGCGCCGGCGGAATATGGATGCGCAGGGCAATGGCGGAGCCGTAGCGGCAGCGCTGAAGATTCACATAGCTTTTGGTGTACTCCACCTCATCCCCAAGAGGAAGGAACATGCCGGGGGTGGTGGTGTTATAGCGCAGCATCCCAGCGAAGTCGCTCATATAGTCCGAAATCTCATATTCCCCATTAAGCGCCAGCTTGGCGGAAAACATATCCAAGGTGTTGTATATAAAATGGGGGTTGATCTGTG
>Ga0137309_101201_pt1 | contig 18036 bp, 15 predicted proteins | sample NAcewiD2O_June_FD_97179 | JGI IMG/M metagenome (GOLD analysis project Ga0137309, IMG submission 97179) | Mouse cecal microbial communities from Vienna, Austria - N-Acetylneuraminic amended D2O_June | ecosystem: Host-associated > Mammals > Digestive system > Large intestine > Cecum | place... | reverse complement strand
ACTATGAATCTGGACGAAAGGCTGGTGGAAGATGCCGTCACTCCCCGCACAAGAGTAATCCTGCCAGTCCACTATGCAGGCGTGTCCTGTGATATGGACCCTATTCTGGACATTGCCCATAGACATCACCTGCAGGTGGTGGAGGATGCCGCCCAGGGAATCTTTTCCTATTATAAAGACAAAGCATTGGGCGGCATGGGAGATTACGGATGCCTGAGTTTCCACGAGACAAAGAACTTAACTATGGGGGAAGGAGGAGCACTTTTATTCCAAAAGGACCAGTCTCTGGAAACGGCAGAAATAATCCGCGAAAAAGGAACGAACCGCAGTCAGTTTTTCCGGGGACAAATTGATAAATATACCTGGGTGGACTATGGGTCCTCCTACCTTCCCAGTGAGTTAAATGCCGCCTACCTGTGGGGACAGTTTACCATGTTCCGGGAAATCCAGAATGACCGGATGGAAACCTGGAAATTCTACCACCAGGCGTTCCAGGAACTGGAGCAGGCCGGATATCTCACCCGTCCCGTGATTCCTTCCTACGCCCGTCATAATGCCCACATGTATTACCTCAAGCTGAAGGATCTGGATACCCGCACCCGTTTCATCGCCTATTTGAAAGAACGGGGTGTTATGGCAGTATTCCACTATGTGCCCCTGCACTCTTCTCCTGCAGGACAAAAGTTTGGCAGATTCCACGGTGAGGACAAATATACCACCCGGGAAAGTGAACGTCTGGTCCGCCTTCCCCTTTTCTACGGCATGGGCCAGGATAACAGGGAAAAAGTAGTACAGACTGTGAAAGACTTTTTCAGGACATAGTATAGATCATGACCCCGCAGATAATCAGCAGATTTCCTGCCAGTTTTCTGCGGGTGATTTTTTCTTTTAAAATCAGGCAGGACAACAGCATCACAAATACATAACAGCAGGTATCTATGATGGAACCATATTTCATATCAATTTTCGTATAGCACCAGGTATTCAGAAATAAAATCCCAAAGTATATCCCATACGATGTAATCACACGCCAGTTCAGATAATCGCCAAACGGCCTGTTGTATGTCCGGTCTGCACTTTGTTTCAGCAGAATCTGGGAAACAGCAGCGAAAAAAGTTCCCACAAACATTAACATCAGATAAAATCTATTCATAAGACACCACCATCACCCCTGAAAACACAAAAATCAGTCCCAGGATATTCCCAAAGGTCAAATGCTCTCCAAAAATTACCACAGCCCACAGCTGCCCCCAGATCAAATACACCGATTTATTGGCATAGGCAATGCTCAGCTGAAATTTTTTAATCACCTGCTGCCATGCAAGGGCGTAAATCCCACAGTTCAGCAGCATAAGAAACGCAAATACATACAGCAGACGTGAATGCAGTCCATATTCACTTAACTGTACAGAAGCTGCCTTTGAAAACACAGTTGTAAAAGAAAACAGCAGTATATTTAGATGAAGTTTGATATAATCCAGCGCCCCTGCTCTTCCATAGTTTTTTGCTGACTCTGTACTCATTTGTTCTTTCCATCCTCCCCGTCTTTTGCCTGCCGGTTCAGCTGATACAATGTCTGGCCTCCTATTTGGACCGCTGACTGCACCTGGTCATAAACAGCCGTAAATTCGGCTTCTGAGGCAGCCTTTGCCACCACATGGCCCACCCGGTCCGTACCGTTTTTCATTGCCTGCACTTTATGGCCTGCGGGGTAGTCTATGACAATCTGTACCCCTTTTTGCCGAAGGGTGTCCAGCTTTTCTTCGTCGATACTGGTAATCACTCCATCAATAGGGCTCATCAACAGCCTTCCCTGGCAGGGAACATGAACAAGCCTGGGAAACTGTACAGATTCTCCCAAAGCATTCTGGATGATTCTCTGGTAAAAGGGAAATCCATAGTGCAAAGAGATCAATTCCGGAATGCAGGTGGCACCTGTGCGCCCCCCAATCTCAAGAATCCAGACTTTGTTCCCATCCACCAGCACATCCGCATTCACAGGACACTCATCCAGTCCCACAGCTTCTATGGCAAGCTGCATCTGTTTTTGAATCTCACGCATCTGTTTCTTTGTAGTGTCATATGGAAAGCTGTGTCCGGCAGGCACAGTCACCTGCTCACCCCTGAACAGATATTTCTCATGAGGAGCCATAAATACCAGACTTCCGTTTTTCACAAATCCGTCTACCCCGATTTCCTCTGCCTGGATATATTCTTCCACCAGCACATAGTCCTTTCGGGATGCCTGCAGTGCACGGGAAAAAGCCTCCTTTAGCCGGCTTTCTCTTTCCACTATGACAATTCCCCTGCTTCCGGAGCTGTCAACCGCTTTTACCAGCAGAGGGTACCCCAGACGCTTAGCCGCCTGCTGGGCTTTTTCCATTGAAGATGCCCTGATATGTCTGGGGGTGGACACTTTCTTCTGATAAAAGGCATCCTTCATCAGAGCCTTATCTGTCACCTGGCAGGCCGCTTCATAGGAGAGACCGTGGAGCCCCATTTTCTGGCACACATAGCCAATGGTACGCACAGCCACATCTGTACCGGAAGTACAGATACCATCAATCTTTTCTGACTGTGCAATCTCCAGCACGCCTTCCTGATCCCTGGTATCCGTTTCATACACTTTATCGGCCAGGGCAAACCCTGGATAATCCCCTGGGCTGCTCACCACAATGACAAACAGTCCCAGCTCTTTCGCCTGCCGTATGAGGGGGGCCTGGTAGATTCCGGCTCCCAGTATTATCAATTTTTTCATTTTTTCTCCATGTTTGTTATATTAACCGTCTCTCTCACAATGTATTGAGGGGTATGATTCAGTGTCAGAAGCATTTTGCCCAGATATTCCCCAATAATACCCAGTACCATCAGAACCAGTCCGAAGAAAAATACCATCACGCAGATGGTGGATGCCCACCCTGCAGGGATATCCGGAGATATCATCTTCTTCACCACAACCACAACAGCTGCCAGAAAGCCCCCAAGCGCGGAAAACATCCCCAGCACAGAGGATATCCGCAGGGGGATCACCGAATAATTCCAGTATGCCAGCCACAGCCCCATCAATTTGCGCAGGGTATAATTGGAGGTTCCTGACTCCCGTTTAAAGTGTTCTACAGGTACATTGCCAATATTATGGGTAATGCGGTAGAAAATCCCATCTATATAAGGATTGTAACTGGTGTATTTCACCACTTCCTCTCGGACAGCCCGGGTGATCACCCAGAAATTACTGGACAAAATCTCCTTGGGCCTCCCCAGCAGAATTCTGGACGAGACTTCATTGAGTTTACTGGAAAAATTTTTTAAAACAGAATTTTTCCGGCGTGGATATACCCCGTAAACAATGTCAAACCCTTCTGCAATTTTGTCAATCAATTTAAATATCTGCGAGGGATGTGTCTGCATATCATCATCCATCCCCAGTATATAATCTCCCTGGGCATAAGACAGGGCGGCCATCAACGCATTATGCTGGCCGAAATTGCGGAGCAGATCCACACCTTTCACGTTCTTCCTCTCCTGGGCCAATCTGCGGATCACCCCGAAGGTGCCGTCTCTTGAGTGGTCATTCACCAGCACAAACTCACAGGTATATCCAGGATTATTCTCAAATTCCCCGGAAACCATGTCCACAACTTTTCCAATGGTAGCCTGGGAATTATAGCAGGGTATGACTATTGATACTAACATGTCATTTTCTCCTCATTTATCAGATAATCGTAAAATAAAGGCGAGCCTCCTGTGTGAAGGAACAAAACATCTGTATTCTCAATATGGTGGTCTTTTAGATAACATTCCATTCCCCAGAATGCTTTTCCTGTATAAGTAGGGTCCAGAGGAAGGGCATTCTCCAGAAACTGCCTGCGGATGCACGTTTCTATCTGCTCATCAAATTTTCCGTATCCGCCCTGCAGATACTCGTCGGCCAGATATATCCTGTCTTCCAGACGATCAGGAACCAAAATCCCCCTGGTTTTAAAATACTGGCTTAAAGCTCTGGTCATGATCCTGGTTCCCCGCTCCTTATCCCGGGAAACAGAGATCCCCACAATTTTCTTTTTGTCCCGGGCCAGCAGACTGCCTGCGGTGAGACCGCTCTGTGCAGCCCCAGTGCCGGACGCTGTAAAAATATAATCAAAAGATACGCCCAGCTGGGATTCCTGTCCTAGTATTTCCTGATAGGCATCCACATAAGCCTGTACCGGGACACCTTCTCTGCCCTCTCCCCATTGATTTCCATAAATATAATAAGGCTTTCTGCCCTCCCCTTCCAATCTCTCAAGCAGGTCTTGCACACACTGGGCCACTGAGTCTTTTTGGCAGGGAATCACCTCCACCTGCATCCATTCCATCATACGGCTGTTGCAGGATAGACTGGGTGATTCCTCCACACTGGTACAGATCATGTAACACGGAATCTGTTTCTGGCTGCATATATTTCCCAATACTCTGCATAGGTTGGAACGTCTGTCGCCGTACATCACCATACAGTCTGCTTCTGTCCTGCACATATCTCGGTAAAATTCCCAGCCTATGCGGACTTTATTGCCGCCCAGAGAGAATGGGAGCAGGTCATCCCTTTTTATAAAAATTCTGTTTCCCTGTTCTGATTCACTGTGTATCTCGTATATAGGTGTGTCCATTTTCACTCCTTAGTAACTGTATGTAATCAGCATTTATAAAAACAGGCTGGAAATTTCCAGCCTGTTGCATATTACAGATATCCTCTTCCCTCTGGGTCAGTGGGATCCCATTTATATGATGAGTTGATCTTACGATATGTTTTCTGGTCAAAGGGTCCTGCGTTGGCGTAATCTCTTACTTCTACTGTAGCTCCGTTGCAGTTTTGATAAATCCACTTGGCATCGGCAACCGCCACGCGGATACATCCATGAGAAGCGGCTGATCTCCCCAGCTTATTCCACTCGCCATAGGGAAGACTGTTGATGTTCGGCGCACTTCCTGCCACAGAATGAATAAAGATTCCATTTGCCGCATCCACAAGAGTCGCATACTGGCCATAACTGGGACCCATAAGTTGCTGCCAGCGTCCGGCCCTGGTTCCGATAAACGTTCCCACTGGGGTAGGTGTCGCTGGAAGCCCCACTGAGCACGGGAAAGCCACTACCGGAGTATTATATTTCCCACTGGAATCTTTGGTATACACCGTAATCTGATTTCTTTTCCGGTCCACTCTCAAAATATACGGGCCGGAAACACGATTCCTTACGTCCTGAACCAAAACGCCTTTTTTATTGAAATAAAACTTATATTTGGACCCGCTTTGTTTTACAGTCGTCCATCCTTTGGCAAATGTTCCGTCTTTCTTAGCGTATTTCCAGTTTCCTTTTATTTTTACCCAATTCTGTGAAAAAACACCGTTTCCTTTCAGATAACCCCATTTGCCATTGCGCTGCACCCATTTATTTTTAACCATTGTGCTGTCTGCGCCGAAATAATAATAATTTCCTTTATCCTTCACCCAGCCGTTGGTTTTCATATAGGCTTTTGCTGTGGCATAGTACCACTTTCCGCCCTTTTTCACCCACTTTTTCGTAACTGCATATCCTTTGCGGGCTTTTGAGGTCTGTTTCTCAAAATAGTAATATTTTCCGTTGATCTTCTTCAGACCACCTTTGTACATCTTTCCGGTCTTGGTAAAAGAGTAATATTTGGATCCAATGGCAATCAGCTGACTGGTCTGCGCTTTAAACTCGCTTGTAAAGCGATACCAGTACGCGCCAATTTTTACCCAGCCCTTATATGCCGAGCCAGCAGGAGCACTGCCCTCTTTCTTCGGTCTAAAATAATAATATGAACCGTCAATTTTCTTCAGGCCGGTTACTCTGCATCCTGCACTGTCAACACGATACAGATATTTGTCCGCTTTGACAAACTCATCTTTCGCCATCTTACCGTCTGCGTCGAAGTAATAGTAATTGGCATTCCCGTTTTCTGTTATTTTCTGCCATTTAGTCTTAATGACCCGGGAATAGTCTTTATCAAAATAATACCAGCTGCCGCTGAGTTTCTGCCATCCGGTTTTTTTCAGCTGTTTTCCTTCTTCGCCAAAATAATACTGCTTATCGCCGACTTTCTGGAATACATTGGCTGCCATAGCGCCGTCGGCGCCAAAATAATACAGATCTCCGTCTATCTCCTTTGCCTCGTCAGTGATCATAACACCGTCTTCGCCGAAATAATATGTATTATCGCTGACTGTCCTCAGTACATCTTTCTCAGGAACTGCGTTTTCTGACAGATAATATACTTTGTTGTCTGACAGGGTCTGCATACCCACCATGGAAGTGTCCCAGGCACCATTGTCCTTCAGATAGAGCCACTGCTCACCCACATGGAGCCATCCCTGCTGTTTCAGCATCTGGCCGATTCGTGAGTTTATAGGACTGGGTTCAATAATCGGCTGGCCATCCGGCTCTTCTAATTCAGAATTACAGTCACTGATCGTCTCCTCTCTTGTGAGGAAATAGTAAGTCTCCAGCGTGTTTCCACTGGCTGTACAAAGACCTGTCCGCATTCTGCCTTCCTGGTCGAACAGGTAAGACGCCTGATTCCCACTTGCCAGAGCAATGGTAACGATACCATCTTCTGCTGTGTAGTACTGTCCGTCAGTACCCGGTTTTTTCAGTTTGTAATACCTGGGCGCATAGCTCGTATCCCATGCATAACCCACAATCCCATTTTCATTATCTGAAACTGTTTCGTCACCAGGTTCCGGCGCCGGTTCTTCCGGCAGGCTGTCATTTCCGGATATATTGCCCGATATATTTTCCGACAATCCCGGCTCAGGCACAGCAGGAACCTGCTCATTGTTATTATCACTTTCCCCATCTGAAGAAACTGCCGGCCCATCCGGTGTACCGTCCTGTACCGTGCCGTCATCTGCACCCGGTTCCGCCTGTAATTCAGCCTGTTGTTCCACCACAGACTCTGTATTTATTGCAGATGCCCCGACAGATACTGTCCCCGAACATGCCATGCTGAAAGCTATAGTAAAAGCCAGAAACTTCTTTCTTATCATTTTAACTATTATCCTCCCTGTGTATAAAAACATAAACTACGTTGACAAGTCCTATTGTAGACCCGAAACCCATCTTTTGTCAAGTTATTCCCTATTCCCCCAGACCGCTCTCCACAGCCCCGGCCAGGGCATCCATGGCAGCCGCCTCATCTTCTCCGTCACAGATTAACTCAATCTCATCCCCGCATTTCACACAGGCTCCCAGTATGCCCAGTACACTTTTGGCATTATATGTACCATCTTGAAATTCAAATACAACTGAACAATTATATTTCATAGCCTCTTTACAGAGAAATCCCGCCGGACGCAGATGCAGACCTGTCGGATTTTTAATACAAACCTTTTTTCTTGTCATTCTCACTTCACCCCCATCTGTGACTTAGTTCATCTTCCCCCTTTCACGGGTTTTACCAGCTTTACTGTGGTATTCTGCTGTTCCACCAGGTCATATCCCGGCGGCAGAGACACCTTTACCGGAACCAGATAAGTGCCTTCTGTCCTGCCCGACAAGTCCACACTGACCTTAATATCACTCTCTTTGAGCTGATCCAGCTGGGCTCCGTTTTCCCGGATGCGGATTTGGACTTTCTCAGTCTCATAGACCAGCTGCAGGCCCTCTGCCACATTCTGTCCCGTAATGTTTGTGGTCAATACGCTGTATTCTTTACTATCCTGAGGCAGGATACTGACGGACGCTATTACCGTGTCGCTGGTATCCTTTGTCAGTTTTATATTGTCTGGCAGCAGTTTCTCAATATTTACTTTTACCTCAAAGTCTGAGTTTTTCCCTGTCACATCAATGGTCTCATCCGGCACCCGTATGACTTTTCCTTCTGCTGTCAGTGCTTCCAGCGCCTCCTGGCTTCCGGCCACACTGATATTCTCCGGTGTAAAGGTAATCTTATCCACCTTATATCCGTCTGACGCTTTTCCCACATACCCGCCTTTGATTGAGACATCGTTCTGTATGGCCCACAGTCCTACTGACACATAGACTTTCGGCACACTGGTGTCATACTTCAGATAGTTCATCTGACTTTCTGAAATTTTTTCCTGATTCTTATCTATAATTTCCAGCCCCACCTGTTTCGTGGTATTCTCCTGGAGATTGGATGCATCCACAGAAGCTACCACTTTATCAATCTTGCGCACCAGGGACTGAGGGCCTGTGATACTGACTTTATCCGGATTGGCACTGAGTGTTCCGATTTCATATCCCTTTCCCGGCTGGCTCTCTCCAGAAGTGACGGTAACAATGTATTCCTGCGTCATAATATCGTCAATATCCACACTGAGATTTCTGGGATTTGGTGTCAAATCTGCAGACTTCAGCCTGCTGCAGGTAACTGCAATCGGCACCATAATGGGGTCCGTATTCATATTTACAATCTGCTTCAAATCCGCAGTGGCCACCAGGTCTTCCGGGGTGAGCTTATCCACAATGGAACGTTCCCCTTCACCTCCACTGAAATAATATTCTCCCCCTCTTTAATCAGGCTCATCTTTCCGCCGCTTTCAATATATGCCTCATTCTGCACCTGCACAGCAACTCCGGCAATATTGCTGGTAATAATCGGATCGTCCACATTGACCACCAGCAGCCATACCACCACTGCCACAGCTACGGAAACCCCTTTTAAAAGGATATTGTTGGTCAAAGTCTTTCCGATCACATCAATGAGGATATCATTTGCCTGAGTTTTTCTCATTTTGATTCCTACCCCTTTTCCATAGCTTGAACTTACTGTTATTTACATAGGTTTTATTCTGTACCCCCCGCATAGCCTCTGTCAGTTCCTCTAACGTCACATGCCTGCGCAGTGTTCCTCCCTGTGCCATGGATACACCCCCTGTCTCCTCTGACACAATAATGGTCAGGGAATCGCTGACCTCGCTGATTCCCACACCGGCCCGGTGCCGGGTTCCCAGCTGCTTGCTCAGCTCCCGGTTATCCGATAACGGAAGGTAACAGGTAGCCGCCACGATCCGGTTTCCCCGCACAATCACAGCTCCGTCATGAAGAGGTGTATTATGTTCAAAAATATTAATCAAAAGCTGGCTGCTCACCAGCGAATCCAGGGCAATGCCTGTCTTCTCATATTCTGTCAGAACCACATTCTGTTCAATAACGATTAAAGCCCCTGTGAGTTTTGCCCCCATATCAAAACAGGCTCTGGCGATCTCACTGACTGTCCGGTCGGTAAACCGTTCCTCCACATCCCGGCCGCTGTCGAAGTTAAAAATCGAAAACACAAGATTCTTTTCTCCCAGCTGCTCTAAAATCCTGCGCAGCTCCGGCTGGAATATAATGAATACAGCCGTGATCATCACAGTGGCCATCTTCTCCACAATCCACAATATGGTGTTCATCCGAAACACATAGGCAGCCAGGACAAACATCAGGACAAACACAATCCCTTTCAGCAGAGTATACGCCCTGGTATTTTTGATCCATACCATAAATTCATAGACAAAAAAAGAAATCAGCAGAATTTCAATGATGTCAATGACCCCTATTCTCGGTACAGCTATTTTAGATATGTAATTCTCAAAGATTTCTCCCCAATTCTTCAATTCTGCTCCTTTACCCTGTAAAAAATCACAAATCCTTTAAAGATTCCTCCAGCTTTTTCTCAAAATCCACATGCGGCCCGCCGGAAACCTGCTGGCTGGGCATTGCCTGCTCCCTTCTTGGCAGATCCGGTATCTCCGCTGTCTTCTGGGATACCCCGTTTATTTTTTTAATGTTGCGCATAGAGGTACTGATTGATACCTTCGGAACAGCTTTCACATAGTAATAATAGTCATCATCCTCATATTCCAGATGCTCTGTCCTTGTGTAATCTCCTCCAAAGGCAAAAAATTCCAGCACAAATCCCAAAAGAGCAGACACCACTGTGGATACTGCCAGGACAACCATTTCCACGTTCATCCCCAGGAACATCCCGCCAGTAAACATCAAAAACAGATAGACAGCAGCTCCCACAAGAATTGCCGCACGCCATGCATAGTCAAAAGAACGGGTGCGCACCAGGTATACCAGCAGCAAAACCCCCACAGATGACACCAGAACCATCCACATATCCATGTTTTTCACCAGCCCGTCCATCAACAGCTTCAGCACCCGCTGGATCTCCATATCCTCGCTTTTTAAAATCATCTCCTGCTCTTTGATAAAAGTGATCAGATAATAAAAAACGATACTGCAGCCCACTGGTACAGCCGCCGCCGGTGTGCCTAAAAGCCCGCATCCAATGGGTGTCAGTGCCGGAAGCCTGCATGCAATTCCCAAAGGCACCACAGGATATACCTGATTGGCCTTTCCGCTGAACCTCATGCCAAAGATAATCATCAACAGCATCATAGCCGCGGCCAGCCCGGCCACCTCGATACCCACCGCGTAACAATGCCCCAGAATAAACACAAACCCTACAGCTATAATTGCGTTAAACGGCAGAATCGAACAGAGAAGAGCCGTTATGACCACCACAAAAGGATTGGCAAGCCGTTCCATCATCCCCAGTGCCGTCCTAATCCACCAGAAATACCCAAAAGCCAGCAAAAATTTTAAAAACGACGCAAGATACCCCTCATACTGTTCATAAAAGTTTTTTAACTTTTGCTTCATTTCCAGCAATGCTGTCATACTTTATCCCTCCTGAGCACAGTCCGATTCTGGGAACGTTTTTCTTCCTTTGCATATATCTTCGTCAGTTTTCCCAGCTGCATATAGTAGTTTTTAATACTTTTTTTTGCTCTGCTGTATTTTACAGTCTGTATCACATAGACGAGAACAGAGTACCCGGCCAGCAGAATAATATATCCAATAATAATCTGGGCTCCCAGCTTAATTAAATTCATTTTATGGATTGTTTCCAGAAGTTCATCAAGATAATACAGTGCAATGAGGGCAGTCAGCATCACATAAGCAATGGATACCAGAAAAAAATTTTTGATCATAGCCAGGCCGATATAATCAGAGCGGTAATATTTGCTGATAGGAAGATATTTTTTCCCCTCTCCCTGCTCATAAATTGCCAGCTTTGTCATGACTCTGACTTTTTCTTCATTTAACATATGCGGCTCCTTTTTCGCAGTTACAGTCCATAGTTTCTTTTCATTGTACCATAGATTAATCAGGGTGTCAAAAGCCCTGCCGGAAACCTGCTAAAAACCTTTTCCTATACAGAGTACCAGCACCCGGACCTCTCCGGCTTTGGCCTTTTTCAAACATCTTGCTGCCTCATCCACAGTACCTCCTGTGGTATAAACGTCATCCACCAGCAGAATTTTTTTCAAAGGCTGAAATTGTGCACCTATGGAAAATGCTCCTCTCAAATTGCTTCTGCGCTGTTTTTCGTCCAGGCTTTTCTGTGTTCTGGTCTTTCTGACTTTTTCCAGCATCTGAGGATATACGGGAATCCCGAAATGTCCTCCTAATGCCTGAGCCAGACAGAGGCTCTGGTTAAATCCCCGCAGACGCATCTGAGTCTTATGAAGGGGGATGGGGACAATTGCCTGGGGCCGCCAGCGTGCCAGATACTTTCCCCCATGGCGTATCATCATCTCCCCGTAATAATCCAGATATTCTCTGCGCCCTCCATATTTACATTTCATCAGAGATTCTCTCATCAGTCTGTTATATGGGAAAATCCCTGCGCCTTCCTCAAAAAAATGGCGGTGCTTCCGGCAGTCGCTGCAGTATTCCTGCTCTTCTTTCTCAACAGGTTTCCCGCACTTTCTGCACCGGGGTTCCCGGATAGGCATTACTTTTCCCTCACAGCCCCGGCAGACAAGCGCACCTTTCGGACGTACAATATCATGACAGACCGGGCACCGTCTGGGGTAAACTGCCTGAAGACATAATTCCACAATATCTTTTTTTCTCAAATTTAAGAGCCTTTCTCCCCGAACTCTCCTCTCGTATTTCCCAATTCCTGAATCCAGATATCAAGAGCGCTGTACCGCTCCAATTCCCGCTTATTGGCAATCATGTTCTGAAACGTCCCCCCGCTTCCCACAATGGCCACACATTTCCTGGCCCTGGTCACAGCGGTATAGAGCAGATTCCGGTTCATCAGCATCTGGGGCCCGCCCAGCAGGGGAATCACCACTGCCGGATATTCACTTCCCTGAGATTTATGTATGGTCACCGCATATGCCAGTTCCAGCTCATCCAATTGTTTGAACGAATAGTCCACATATCTGGCCTGATCGTATTCCACGGTCAACAGCCCTGCAAATTCATTGATCTCACGGACCGTGCCGATATCTCCGTTAAAAACCCCCGCCCCTTTGTCCACAGTGATTCCAAACTTCCCCCTGACTTCCCATGGAAGCTGGTAGTTGTTTTTTATCTGCATCACTTTATCTCCCTGACGGTATAAGGTGTGTCCATATTCTTTCTCTTTTTTGGACGGCGACGGCGGGTTCATATATTTCTGAAGAAACGGATTCAGCTGTTCCACTCCCAGGACCCCTTTGCGCATAGGTGTGAGCACCTGAATATCCATGGGATCTGCCTGGATATACCGGGGCAGCTTCTCCTGGATGAGAGCGATCACCACCCGCAGGACCAGAACCGCTTCCCTGCGCTCCAGAAAAAAGAAATCCCGGCTCTTGTTATTGACCGGCACCTGCTCTCCCCGGTTAATCTTGTGGGCATTGACAATAATATCGCTCTGGCTGGCCTGTCGGAATATCCGCTTCAGCTCAATGACAGGAAACACCCGGGCGTCAATCATATCCCGCAGCACATTCCCCGGCCCCACACTGGGAAGCTGGTCCACATCCCCCACCAGAATCAGCCTTGTGCCTGGGCCGACAGCGGACAGCAGCGCGTGCATCAGATAGATATCAACCATTGACATCTCATCAATGATCACCACATCTGCTTCCAGCGGATTCTGGGCGTTTCTTTCAAACTGGACGCTGGACGTCTGTTCCTCCAGGGCACTGGATAATTCCAAAAGACGGTGAATGGTCTGTGCCTCATACCCGGAGGCCTCTGTCATACGGTTTGCCGCGCGTCCTGTGGGAGCAGCCAGACGAATCTCCAGATTTTCCCCTTCAAAATAGTGAAGAAGCGCGTTGATGGTTGTGGTCTTTCCCGTTCCCGGTCCGCCGGTGAGAATAAAAAGGCCATGGCCGGCCGCCTCCCTCACCGCCGCTCTCTGACATTCATCCAGCTGGATTTGTTCTTTCTTTTCCATTTGCCGGATTTGTTCTTCTGTCTGAATGGGGTCATGGGGAAACTGCACATTCAGCTCCCACAGCAGGCGGGCTGTATCCAATTCCAGATGATAGAGCCTGTTTCCATAGACAACAGGCCCTGACTCCAGGTCTTTAATCACCGCTTTGCGCTCAATGGCCAGATCCATTAAATATTTTTCCAGGATCTCTTCCTCTGCCTGCAGAAGCGTGGAAGCCTGCCGGATCAGTTCCTGTCTGGGCAGATACACATGGCCCTGTCCGGATGCCTGAAGCAGGATATAGAGAAGACCGCTTTTGATGCGGTAACCAGAATCCGGGCGGATGCCGATTCTCCCTGCAATTTCGTCTGCAATCCGAAATCCCACCCCTGGAATATCCTCCGCCATCTGGTATGGATTCTCCCGGAGCATCTGGTACAGTTCCTGGCCATACTGTTTGTAAATCTTTGCACCCAGATTCAAGGAAATTCCATATTTCTGCAGGAAGATCATAGCCTTTCTCATATCGGTCTTTTCTTCCATCTGAAGGGCGATCTCCCGGGCCATCCGTTCGCTGATTCCCTTCACCTCCGACAATCTCTCCGGCTCTTCCTCCAGCACACGGATGGTGTCTTCTCCAAAACATTTCACAATCCTGGAAGCAAGGGAAGCCCCCACTCCCTTGATAGCGCCGCTTCCCAGATACCGCTCCATGGCCTTCGTATCCTCCGGAGCTTTCATCTGAAAAGATTCGATCTGGAACTGCTTTCCGTAAACTGGGTGCCGGGTATAATGCCCCTGTGCTTCGATCATCTCTCCCCGCACCATATACCTGAAAGTACCCACACAGGTGATTTCTTCCCCGTCTGTAGCCAAAACCAGAACCGTATATCCATTCTCCTCATTCCGATAGATAATATGATCTACAAACCCGGAAATGGTATCTGCCATGAGTGCCGCCCCCTTTGTCATCCGTATCTGAACTTACATGTCTGCCTGCACAGATATCACTACAATTTTTCTGCAATTTCTGCGTATTTTCCTGTGCCCACGGCCACTGCCAGCATAGGCTCCTGTGCAGTCATGGTATTAATCCCAGTCTTCTGCTCAATGAGCTTTTCAATGCCTCCCAGCAAGGCACCGCCCCCGGTGAGAACAATTCCCCGGTCTACCACGTCTGCCGCCAGCTCCGGAGGCGTTTTTTCCAACACTCCGTGGACTGCGTCCACAATCTTGGAAGTACACTCGTACAATGCCTCGCGGATTTCTTCTGAGGTAAGGGTCACAGACTTGGGCAGCCCGGTGATTACATTGCGCCCTTTTATCTCCAGGGTCACCAGCTCCGGCCGCTCGCATGCCATGCCGATTTGAATCTTAATGTCCTCAGCCGTGCGCTCACCGATGAAAAGATTATGGTTTTTCCGCACATGGCGCATAATTGCCTCATCAAAATTATCCCCGGCCACTTTCACCGATGTGGAAACCACCGTTCCGCCCAGAGAAATCACGGCAATATCAGAAGTGCCGCCTCCGATATCCACCACCATATTTCCGCAGGGGCGCAGAATATCAATCCCGGAGCCAATAGCCGCCGCGATGGGCTCCTCGATCAAGTGGACCTCCCGGGCACCTGCCTGATAAGTAGCCTCCTCCACTGCCTTTTTTTCCACCTCTGTCACGCCGCTGGGAACGCAGATGCTGATGCGGGGCTTCCGAAAAGCCCGCCGTCCGATGGCTTTTGAAATAAAATATTTCAGCATCTTCTCTGTAATCTCGTAGTCCGAGATTACCCCCTGGCGCAGGGGCCGTATGGCCACCACGTTCCCCGGGGTGCGTCCGATCATCTGGCGCGCTTCTTCCCCGATGGCTTTGATTTTCTCTGTGTCTTTATCGTATGCTACCACAGAAGGTTCTTTCAGAACAATCCCCTTTCCTGAAGCATACACCAGTATACTGGACGTACCCAGATCGATTCCAATGTCAGTTGCCGGCATAGCAATCCCCTTTCCAACGGGCACCGAATGTGCCTCTTTCTTACATATTTACAATCATAGTATTTGTCTTTTACCCAAAGTTATTCTTAACGGGACCTTTTCAAAGCCTCGTCAATGTATTTTCCTGTGTAAGACTGTCCGCAGGCGGCAGCCTGCTCCGGGGTTCCCTGTGTTACAATGGTCCCCCCTCTGTCTCCGCCTTCCGGTCCGATATCGATGATATAATCCGCTGTTTTGATCACATCCAGGTTGTGCTCTATGACCACAACTGTATTTCCGCCCTCTGACAGACTTTGCAGAATCTGGATCAATTTGTGCACATCGGCAAAATGAAGCCCAGTGGTGGGTTCATCCAGAATATAAATGGTCTTTCCTGTGCTCCTCTTGCTCAGTTCCAGGGCCAGCTTCACCCGCTGGGCCTCCCCGCCGGACAGAGTGGTGGAAGGCTGTCCCAGACGGATATAGGACAGTCCCACATCGTACAACGTCTGGATTTTCCGGTTAATAGAGGGAATATGCCGGAAAAACTCCAAAGCCTCTTCCACAGTCATATCCAGTACATCAAAAATATTTTTCTCTTTGTATTTTACCTCCAAAGTTTCCCGGTTATACCTTTTCCCCCTGCATACTTCACAGGGCACGTACACATCCGGCAGGAAATGCATCTCAATCTTTAAAATGCCGTCCCCTTTGCATGCCTCGCAGCGGCCCCCTTTGACATTGAAGCTAAACCGCCCTTTCCCATATCCTCTGGCCTTCGCATCCGCAGTGGACGCAAACAAATCCCGGATCTGGTCAAATACTCCTGTATAAGTGGCCGGATTGGAACGGGGGGTGCGGCCGATGGGAGACTGGTCTATATTGATTACCTTATCCAGCTGGTCAATACCCTGAATATCTTTATGTTTTCCAGGTATGGTTCTGGCTCTGTTCAGCTCTTTTGCCAGTCTCTTATATAAAATTTCATTGACCAGAGAGCTTTTTCCAGACCCGGAAACTCCGGTCACGCAGGTAATCACCCCAAGAGGAATATCTACGTTTACATTTTTTAGATTATTCTGGGCCGCACCTCTCACTTTCAGAAAACCTGTGGGCTTCTTCCTAATTTCCGGCACCGGTATCTTCACCCGGCCGCTTAAATACTGTCCGGTAACAGATTCCTGGATCTTCATCAGTTCTTCCGCAGTGCCAATGCCCACCAGTCTGCCGCCGTGCTCCCCGGCCCCTGGTCCGATATCAACCACACAGTCTGCCGCCAGCATGGTATCCGCATCGTGTTCCACTACAATCAGAGTATTGCCCAAATCCCGCAGATGACACAGGGTGCGCAGTAATTTATCATTATCTCTCTGATGAAGACCGATGCTGGGTTCATCCAGAATGTAGGCCACCCCCACTAAACCTGAACCGATCTGGGTTGCCAGACGGATACGCTGGGCCTCCCCTCCGGACAAAGTGGACGTGCCCCTGGACAGTGTAAGATACTCCAGCCCCACATCCACCAGAAAGCCTACTCTGGCCCGGATCTCCTTGAGCACCTGATATCCGATTAATTGCTGCTGGCTGGTCAGCTCCATATTTTCCAAAAATTCCTGCAGTTTCAAAATTGACTGTGAAGTAACCTGATAAATGTTCTGTCCGCCCACTGTCACGGCCAGAGATTCCTGCTTCAGACGCTGGCCCTTGCATACATTGCAGGGGGTAATGCGCATAAAGCTTTCGTATTCTTGTTTGCTGGTCTCAGAGCCGGTTTCCCGATAACGGCGTTCCACATTTTTGGTCAGCCCCTCAAAAGCCACCGTATAGACACCTTCCCCCCTCTGCCCTTTATAATGAACTGCCACTTCCCTGCCATCAGTGCCGTTGATGATAATATTCTGAATTTCTTCCGGATAATCCTGAAAAGGTGTGTCCAAATCGAAATCATATTCTTCTGCCAGTGCATCCAATATGGCTCTGGTAAAGCTGCCTTTGTTGGCACAGGACTGCCAGCCCATCACGGCAATGGCCCCCTGGGAGATGCTCAATTTGGGGTTGGGAATCATCAGCTCCACCGCAAATTCCATCCGGTACCCCAGCCCGGTACAGGCAGGACATGCCCCGAAAGGATTATTGAAAGAAAAACTCCTGGGCTCGATTTCATCCACACTGATTTGGCAGTCCGGACAGGAAAAGCTCTGGCTGAAATTGATCACGTTCCCATCCATGGTGTCCACCATGAGAAGGCCCTCAGCCAGGGACAGGACATTTTCTATGGAATCTGTCAGACGTTTCTCAATTCCCGGTTTCACCACCAGACGGTCAACCACAATCTCAATATTGTGTTTGATATTCTTCTCCAGAACGATTTCTTCTGAAAGCTCATAGGGATTTCCGTCCACCTGCACCCGGACATAGCCGCTTTTTTTTGCCTGGGCAAAGAGCTTTGCATGGGTTCCCTTTCTCCCCCTGACCACTGGTGCCAGAAGCTGAATACGTGTTTTCTCCGGAAGCTCCATGATCTGATCCACCATCTGGTCCACCGTCTGGCGCATAATCTCCCGCCCGCACTTGGGACAGTGGGGAATGCCGATACGGGCATAGAGAAGACGGAAATAATCGTAAATTTCCGTGACTGTCCCCACAGTGGACCGGGGATTTCTGTTGGTTGACTTCTGGTCTATGGAAATGGCCGGGGACAGCCCCTCAATGCTCTCCACATCCGGCTTCTCCATCTGTCCCAGAAACTGCCTGGCATAAGAGGTGAGGGATTCCATGTACCGCCGCTGGCCTTCCGCATAGATAGTATCAAAAGCCAGGGAGCTTT
>Ga0137309_101198_pt1 | contig 18062 bp, 14 predicted proteins | sample NAcewiD2O_June_FD_97179 | JGI IMG/M metagenome (GOLD analysis project Ga0137309, IMG submission 97179) | Mouse cecal microbial communities from Vienna, Austria - N-Acetylneuraminic amended D2O_June | ecosystem: Host-associated > Mammals > Digestive system > Large intestine > Cecum | place... | reverse complement strand
GAGCTTTTCTGTCACAGCATAGTCCACCGCTGTGTAGTACCAGGCCCCCCGGTTTCACGTCCGTGAACTTCTCTGCTGCGGCAAAGGCCGTGCTGGCAAAAACAGAAATAAAAAGAGTTAAGGATAGTAGGGCTGCAATCAGTTTTTTCATCTTAGTTTTCCTCCCCATTTTTTTCCGGCATTGGTATTTTGTGGTTTTCTATATACTCGTCTAAGGCTTTCTGCATAATATGTGCCAGCGTGGTACTATTGGCCAGTGCATAGACAGTTAAAGCCTCTTGGACTGCTGGGGGAAAACGGAGCGTATACATCCCGGTGTAAGGCTTTGTAGGCTCTTTCCCGGCTTTGGTACAGGCTGTGAGATAATCTTCCACCGCCCCATGGAAACTCTCTTTGATTCCTGCTACAGTTTGAGCAGAAAAAGTAGGTATTTGTTTCATCCCCACTATCCGGCCAATTAGACAATCTTTCAGATTGGAGTATGAAACTTGACAAAGATAGTTTTTGTATTGGAGTGTGTTTGTGGGTTTCATTTGGTGTATCCCTCCTTCTTTACCCATAGTATAACACACTCTTTTGCAAAATGCAACACTTTTTTAGTTGCGCGGCGTTTTTTGTTTTAGTTCCACTTTCCTTCTCTGGGATTGGTGGAGAGCAGCCGGTACAGCTTGGTGTCTGTAGGCACCGTGCTGATAAAAGGAATCATGGCCCCGCCGATCTTCATAAGGCCATGCCCCGGCTGGGTGTTGGTGAAGTAGGTCCGCTGGTTTTCTGTAATCTTGTACAGTTCAGAAAGCTGCTGGGCATTGGAGGGGGACTGGTTGAGCATGACTACAAAATCCGTGTTGGAGAGCATGGCCCGCCCGGATTCGCTGGCAAGCACTTCCTCGCAGTTTTGGGTAGCCCCGGTGCAGTAGCCGTTGTACTTTCGGATTCTGCGCCAGAGGTTGGAGAAAAACTTGCCGGTGTCCTCGTCCTGGAACAACAGGGCGAACTCGTCCGCATACACAAAGGTGATTTTTCCGGCCTTGTAGTTGCGCATGACCCGGCCCAGCAGGTGGTCCAGGGTGATGATGGTGCCAATGGGTTTCATCTGGTCCCGCAGGCCGCTCAAGGAATAGCAAATCAGGCTGTTGCCGGTGTCAATATTGGTGGGCTTGGAGAAGGTGTTGAGAGCCCCGTCCACAAATCGCTCCAGGGAGAGGGCCAGTTCCCCGGCGCGGGGATTATCCATCTTCTGGAGAGCCGCCCGGAAGTCGCCCAATAGGGGCGGCAGATACCGGCCCTTGGACTTCAGGAAGTCCTTGTAAACGGTTCTTACTGCTCTATCTATAAGGGATTTTGTCTGTGCGTCCAGCCCGTCCCCCTCGCTGACTTTCTCACAGAAAGTGGTAATGAACTCGGTCTTATAGGCCAGGGGGTTCCGCTCGTCCATGTCCAGCTCCAAATCAAAGGGGTTGATGCTGTCCTGGCCCACATGGTACACCTCGCCGCCCAGCTCTGTGACTACCTTTCCATACTCCTGTTCAGGGTCCAAAAGCAGGAAGTCGGCCTTATCCGGGGGATATTTCAGCCGCAGGGACACCAGCTCATTCTTGCAGAAGAAGGACTTGCCGCCTCCGGTCATGCCCAGCACAAAGCCGTTGCCGCTGCTCTTAGCCAGCCTATCCACCACCACAAGGTTGCGGGTGACTGCGTTTTGTCCGTACAGTACCCCGCTGGAATCGCAAATCTCCTGGGCGGAGAACGGCACGAACGCCGCCAGGGTTTCGGTGGTCAGGCTCCTGTCCATGGAGATACGGTCCAGGCCGTAGGGCAGAACCGTGTTGAGCGCATCAAGCTGCTGCTCGGTGCAGATATTAAACTCGCAGTTTTTGCCTCTGGTGACATTGCGGATCAGCTCCGTGTCGGAATCAAGCTGCTCCAGGGAATCCGCCATATGGGCCAGGGTGACAGTTGCCACCACCAGCCCCAAGTCCTTCTGGATGATGTCATTCAGGCTGTCTGTAATAGCGTCCCTGTCCTTGCGGAAGTTATAGGGCTCCGTGCTGGCTATCTGCATCCGTTGGAGCTGTTTTTGCTGAAAGCGCATGGAATTGGCCTCCAAGGAATCCAGCTTTTGGGTGTAGTATTTCACAGCCTCCTCCGTGGGCACAGGCAGGAAGTTCACGGAAAGAATCATCTCTGTATCGAGATTGATAAGCTCCTTGACCGTATCATCGTAAATCCAACTAGCGTACTCGGTCATTGCCAGTACACGGACGTAACGTGAGCCGATTTTGAAGTAGTCGGGGGCGGGGAGAAAGCTCATGGGGGCGATACTGTCCTTAAAGCTGTGCCTTTTGCGCCGCTTGTCCTCAAAGTCGAAGTGCCAGTAGTTTTCATCGCCGGGGCGGTAGAAGTCGTGGAGGATGCGCAGCCGCCCGGACAGGTCAACCGGGGCCAGCTTGGAACCCATGTTGGCAAAGCCCAGGGCCAGTTCTGTGCCCACTCTGTCAAAGTGTATCCCGGCCTCTTTGGGCGTGGACTTGCTGACAGAGGCAGTAAAGTACCGCTCCTGGATGATGCCGGTGCCCCGCCCGGCCTGGCTTTCCAGAATCCCATTCATTTCCCCGCGCAGCTCGTCCAGGCCGTCCCCGGCAGGCGGGTATTGCAGCCGTTCCAGCAGTTCCCGGTTGATGTGCCGGTTGATAATGGTGATCTGGGACATCTCGCCGGGGGTGCAGCCCTTAGCCAGCGCCCGCATATCCCGGATAATGCCCTCCTTCTCCGATTGACCGGCTATCTGGTAGTTGATGTCAGAGAAGCGGTAGGTCCTGGAATAGATGCTGCCATTAGAGAGGAACATCCCATCCGGGTACACGGTGTCCACGGGGATAAGGTCCTGGGTGGAGCGGGGGCGCTTGAAGTAGTTTTTCTCCCGGTGCCGGGCCTTCATCTTCTTTTCGCTTTGGAGCATTTCATCACCTTGCCTTTCTTGTTGGATTTTGATGGTATAGCCTGCCGGAGTGGGTTGTCCGGCCTAAAAAACAGGGGCCTGTTCAGCACCAGCCGGGAACGGATGAACACCCCTATCATGCGCTCAAAGGGCATCCCATGCCAGCGCACAAACCCGAACGCCCCAAAGGGCACAGCCGCCGCTACGCACAGCCAGCTCACGGCCTCCATGCTCATCCTGCGGTTGCAGAGCAGGTATACCCCCAGCGCTGCCGCTGCCGCCAGCGCGGAGAAAATAAGCTGCCGGAGGGTCATGCCAAAGTAGACAACCTCCCGATACTCCCGCACGTCCTGATTGGATTTTATCTGCATACTTTTTGCCATGTCGTTTTCCTCCTTACATTCCGAAAATACGGTGGGTCACTTGATCGGCCCCCTTGATGATGCCCAGCAGCAGGAGCATATTGAAAATCAGGCTGTACATATAGGCCATTTCCTCTGCCGCGTCCCCAATCCAGCTAAAGATACCCAGCCCGGAAAAGTCTATGACCGGGGACTGACAGTAGGCCGAAAATACAATCAGGGAGAGCCCCACGGTCAGGCCCTCCAAACTCACCCCGGCAAAGGACTTTAGGAAGTTCTGCCCAATGGCGTGGGTGGATTCCGAGCCAAAGGTAGCCAGGGGGATGGGGGACAGTGCCGCGAATAAATATATCTTAAAAAAGCGGCCTATGACCGTCAGCAGCAGGGTCACAGAAAGCACCACTGCCACGATAAAGCCAATCAGCCCCAGCAGGAGCGAGGGGATCTGCGACAGGGGATTGATAACCGCTATAAGGTTTGTTATAATTTTGAGTATGCCGGTATCGTCAAAGTTGGGGGCCGTAACGCCTGCCCACATATTCCCGTCCGTCAGGCCGCTGGTGGTGAACACCTTGGTAATGAGCGCTCCGGCAATCATGAAAATCCCATTGACCAGCCGCCACGCCACCGCTATACTGTACTTTGTCAGAATAAACCTGACAAACAGCTTAAAGACATGCTCCGGGCGTTTCAGCTCCACATAGGAACCGGCGGTGCGTACCACGTTCCAGAGTGTGAGAATCACCAGCAGGGCATAGGAGAACGCCTGCAAGCCGTTGTTGATGTTCTCCATAGCCAGCGACACGTTGGGTGCAAAGGCAGTCAGGTCCTGGGTCAGGAAGTTGTAGGAGGTCTCTGTGGAAAAGCTGAACAGGTCCAGTATGGATTGTATAAACATAGGCTATTTCTGGATGGCGGTCAGGATTTCCGGCGAGAAGAAGATAATGATTGCTCCGGCAATGCACATCAGCCCTTGAATCCTCTGGCTGGGGTCGTGGCCGGAGAAGGACATTCCCACCTGTAAAATGCCATAGATGCAGAGGATACCGCCAATCACTTTCACCAGCCCGGTGATAAGCTCATTCAGGTTGGTAAGCATGGTGTCAACCTCCGTTACCCCGGTGGTAAGGGGACGTATGGTGAGTGCGCCCACGCCTGCGGCCTGGGCCGGGATAACAGCGCAGCTCATAAGCACCATAACGGCGGCAATCACTGCCAGCAGCTTTCTCATTTTCAGAAAGATTTTCCTTGTTTTCTGATTCATGGAATCATTCCTTTCGTTAAAAAATGGCAGGAGCGGCATATCTGTACCGCTCCTACTTGGATTCATTATCGTCAATAAAGGTAAACCACACAGGCTTGGCCTCGGGCAGCGCCATGGCCTGTTCCTGGGTCAAGTCCATCACCGGCTCAAAGCTGGCGGCAATATGGGTCAGCTCGTTGTGGACGTAGGGCGCGGCCCCGCCGTAGGTCGTTTCCTTGATGTGGGGGTGGCGCTTGAAGTCAAACTTCCCGTCCAGGATAGGCCGCTCCCCGCGCACGAACAATAAAGCCAGCTTATTATCCAGCATCCGTATCTCGTCCGGGGTCAACAGCTCCCGGCCTAACTGCTGCTCGTTCTTGGAAAAGCTCCCGGAACGGCCCTTGGACTGCCCAAAGGTGTTGGTACGGATGGTCTGCTTGCCCAGGAGCTTGGAGAGATACTCATGGGTGCCGCTCTCGTTGCCGCCCAGGTAGAGCAGCAGGTCGGCATTGTTCATCATGGCCTGCCACTGCTTTTCATAGAGGGCCTTGAGCTGGCTCATGTCCTGTAAGATGATGGATGCCGAGATACCGTACTTGCGGAACGTAGCAAGGCGCAGTTCAAAGTCCTTCGGGAGCGTTACGTTGGCGAACTCATCCATTAGGATGTGCATGGGAACTTTCAGCTTGCCATGCTTATTGCCGTAGTCATAGAGGATTTCAAAGAGCTGTCCATAGAGCAGGCTCACGAAAAAGTTGAAGGACGAATCCGCAACCGGCGTGACCGCGAAAATCACCGTCCTTTCCTCCGGTGCGGTCAAGAGGCCCAAATCATCCGAGTTGGTGGTGGAGAGCCGCTCAATGGATTCCAGGTTGAACTTCCCCAGCCGGGACAGCAGGGTGATTTGTATACTCTGCAAGGTCTTGGTCGCGCCAGAGTGGTAGGCCCGGTAATGCTTGAGCGCGATATGCTCCGGCTCCCGCTGTTCCAGTTCCGTGAACATCTGCTCCACAGGGCTTGAATCCTTTTCCCCCTCCACCAGGGCCATGTTACGGAGCAGAAACTGGATGGTGGGAAAGTTCTGTTCCTCCGGCGGGGCCTCGTAGTACAAAAAATAGGCGAGAGCTGAAAGCAGCTCCTTCGCCATATCGTCCCAAATCTGTTCTCCCTTTTGTGCGCCCTGCACTGCCGTGGCTTTCCAGAAATTTTCCACCATCCTGTCTACATCGTCATCGTTGCGCAGGAATACAAAGGGATTGTACCTGTCCGAGCGCTCCGGCTCCACCAGATTGAGAACATGGATGGTATAGCCATGCTCTTTGAGATAGTTCCCGGTAGCCCGGAGCATTTCGCCGCTGGGGTCCAGCACCACATAGGAGTGGCTTGCCTGCAATATGTTAATCAGCACATGGCTGGTGGACTTGCCCGACCCGCTGCCGCCGATTACCACGGTGTTAAGGTTTCGCCGGTGCCGGTACATACTCTCCTGGGAGCTGCCAATGGCAACGTGCTGGGTCATTATCAGGTTGGAATTGGGATTCTTACGGTCCCGGTACTTCCGGTCAATGGCGTGGGGGCTGCCCCACTTGGCGCTGCCGTATTCCTCTCCGCGCCGGAAGTTCATGCCAGAGGACACAAAGAGCAGCACCCCAAGCCCGTAGAGGAACAGGCAGGCCAGCACACAGCGCGGGGTGTCCGGCACAAGCTGAAACCGGAACGGGTTTGCCATAGCCCTGTTGAGAGCGGAAAACATCCCCGCCAGCCCGCTGTTTATTCCCGGCGCCAGGGCAATGCCCAGCCAGACAGCCACAAGCCCCCCGGCTATGCCCACCACCATGGCGGGCAGTCTGTTCTGTCCGGGTTTCATACCGCCAGGGTATTATCCCTTGCATCCTCCGGCCTGTACCGGGGGCTGGAAACATACAGGCCCAGGAGCCGCTCCATCTCCGCAACCCCCCTCTAAATCCCCTCCCCCGCCATACCGCTGGCCCGGATTACACTGGAAAGCAAATCCCGGACAGCGCCGCACCTCTCCTGCACATTGCCGCCGGGGATTTCCGGGAACACCTCCCGCTGGAATAGAATATTCTCTGTGCTGATATCGAACCGCCGCGCCAGCACATACCCGCCGCAGAGGGCCACAAAGTTGGTCACAGGATTGCGCTCATAGCCCTTGCCCATGAACTTGTGCTGCTCATAGTGGCAGAACTCTTTGAGCAGGGAAAAGCACATCTGCTGCGCGTCCTGCCCCTCCCGGACGCGCACTTCGTTAAGGGCGGGGATATAGGTCCCGTCCACACCGTCAGGAATCTGCGAATCGTACTCAATGCTGAAGTCAGCGGCCAGGGCAATGGCCCGGATAATGTCCATGGGCTCGGTCCAGAACACTTCCCTTGGCTGGGAGCGGGCCGTGGTCTGGCTGATGTCAAAGCGGTGCTCCACATTGTAGTAATACTTTGTCCGGTGGGTCTTGGAATCCTCCTTGCCGGGGGAGCGGACGTAAACGCGGATGCCCTTTTCACCCCTGCGGATGTATGCCTGCTCCTTTTTCCAGTCCTCAAAGGAGCCCAGCCGTGTCGCGCCCGGACACTGGGCGTAAATCAGCAGGGCATTGGCGCTGCCTCCGCCCAGGGTCCCGCTGGCAAGGTTAAACCGCTCCACCACATCCAGCAGGCGGGGGAACTGCTCCATATCGCCCCAAACCCCCTCCACGGTTTCGGCGGTCAGCTTGCCGGTTTCCTCCCGGAGCTTTTTTTGGTAGGCAAGATACTGGCTAAAATCAAAATTCCCGTTCATGATACCATCCTTTCCGTGTTAGATTTCTCTTGTTGCCGTGCTCAAATGGTGCATATTCTTTTCGTAGAAAAGCCGGGCCGTATCGTCCCGGCTGGGGATGTGGCCCGCCACTGGGGGCAGGCCCAGGGTTTCCTTACCAGCTCCCAGCCGGATCGCCGCTGTCCTCTCCCGGACCGACTGCCGCCCGCTGGCGGTAGACGCTGACAAGCCCTCTGACGGAGCAGCGCTCCCGCGCTCCGCCGGGGTAGTAGGGTTTGGGGTGGCGTGGGGCTGCACCTCGTCCATAAACTGTGTGATAAAGTCCGCGTTCTTGGCCCGGTTGCGCTGGCGCAGCTCCTCCTCACTCATGGCCTCCACCTCCTGGGGCGTGACTTCCCTGGCTGATTCCTGCTCATACTCCGCAGACTTCACGCCGTTGAGTTTATTGATTTCAATCATGCGGTTCACGATGTCCGCCTGGTCCGGGCTGCAGAAGATGGTAAACAGCCGCTCACCCTCTGGATGAATCTTGTCCAGGCTCACACAGGAGAACCGTACCCCAGCGCTCATGGCAGCGTCATAAAAGGTTTTGTAATCCTTTTCCATAAGGTCAAACTGGCAGAAACCCTTGCCCTGCTGAATCATCCGCTCCATCTCCATGGCGCTGCGGGTACTGTAGTCCTGTTGGTTCATCCCGGCCATAACCCCGGCAAGCCGGGCGTTGTTCCGCTCCCCGGCGCGCGCCGCCTCCTCGATAATTCGGAACACATAGGCAATGCCCCTGTACGTCACCCGGAACACGGTGTCTACTGCCTCTGTTGTGTTGTCCATAATTCATCACCTCGCTCCCTTGCCATGTCACCCATGGCTGATTCTTTCTCACGGTTTACCGCTGCCGTTATGGAGCCGCAGCGCTCCTCTATATCCTTGCATAAGCTCCGCTCCCGGTAGAGCGGTTTCAGCCGCTGGTTAATACCTGAGATTTTCTGCTCTATCACCTGCCTTTCCTCCCAAGTGGGGTTCTTCTGCAAATCCCGTTTCAGATACCACCTCTCTTTGTGCAGTTCATGGATTCTTTCACCTAGCGAAACCTGATAGGCGCTCAGCTCCTTTCCTGTCTGTATTTTGTTGCGCACCAGCAGCCGCGCCTCCTGGGAATACTTTTCCAGCTTGGCAAGGGCCTTGCGTTGCTCCATACTGGGATAGCGGGGGTAGGTCTGCCGCCGGATGCTCACCAGCATATACCGGTAGTGCAGGTAGGTGGCGTTAAGGCCACGGCGGTCATACCTTCTGGCATAGTAGCCGGTATACCGCTTTTGGTATGCGCGGTGTTCCTCCTGATTCTTCCACACTCCATAGACCTGCCGGGGGTTTTGCTGCCGGGGGCGGCGGTCCTGATTCTTTCCGGCAATACGCTTGCGAATATCTTCCTCCGTATATCCGTCTTTGAATTTGTACAGCCGGAAAAATCCGTGGCCCTCCGGGGAAATAGCCGGGTACTTGCCGTCCCGCTTGATTCGGTAGCCCATCTGCGTTAAGATACGGTAGAAGTCATTTAGGCCGGCAGCAGCGTCGATTGCCCGGTCTATATCCTGGTACATGATGGAGTGGACCGTAGGGGAGGGCTGCGGTTTCTTATGGTGCTGGGCAGGATAGCTCTCATGCTTGTGCGGCTTCGCCTCCTTTATGATAGAAAGACCGTATCGCGCACATAGCTGATCGGACAGCTTGCGGATGCGGTCGTAGTACATAGCATTGGGCTGGTGGAACTTGCTCCCATCTACAAAGGAAACAGAATTTAACAGTATGTGATTGTGGATATGCTCCCTGTCCACATGGGTGGCAACAACTACCTCATACTTCTCCCCAAACAGCTCCTTTGCCAGCTCCACGCCAATCTGGTGGGCAACCTCCGGCGTGACTTCTCCCGGCTTAAAGCTCTGCTCCAAGTGGTAAGCCAGCCTGCCGCCTTGTTTGCCAAAGCGTAGCTTGGTACTGATCATCTGATTGGCGGGGGTTTGCCAGTCATTGGGCGGGATAAACAGATTCACGCCAGTCACCAGCTTGCCCTCCTGGGTTTTTGCCGGGTTCATGATGTAGCGGATCGCCCTGGGCAGATGGCTTTTAACCGGCCATATCTTCGTCTGCGCCATCCGCTGTACCCACTACCGCCTGCTCGATTCGCCGCAGGCTGTCCCGCAGGTGAATCACGTTCTCATAGTAAGCAGCCTCGTCAATCAGGCCGGTGGCGTTTGCCATAAAGGCCAGTTGGTTCAGGTTGCTGCCAATCCCCTTTAGCTCGCGGCTCAAGGCAAAGTAATCAGCGGGCGGGGATTCCCTGGGCTTGTATCCGTTGATGATCTGCCGGACATAGCCCGACATGGAAAGGCCGCAGGACTTGGCCCGGCGTTTCAGCCGCTTATGTTCCTTTTCGGTCAGGCGGAAATTAAACCACAACTTAACAACTCCCTTCTACAAAGTAAAGCGCGGAGCGCTCTAAAAGCCGGGGTATTAGGGGTGTCCCCTAACCAGTGGCATTTGTGTAGACGGTTGTGTAGACAACCGTGTATACAAATGCGATGCTGGCTAGTACCGGAAACGCCCTGCGGTCGTTCCCTCTACGGGTGGGGCCGCAGGCCCCACTTTTGCTCCCCCTCAGCTATCCCAAGAGGGGGTGCCGGTGCTCCCCTCCGGCTCCGGGGCAGGAGCTTTTAGAGGCTCCGGCGGTGCTCCGCACTCCTTTTCCCACTTGGCATCCAGGTACTTCCGCACCCGGACCGGCACGGTTTTCCGATACCAGTCCTCCATGGATTCAGCTAGGCAGTCCTCGATTTTGCCGCCGGTTTCGCCCAGAAAATGCTCCAAGGCCTCCCGTTTATCGTCCGGGAAAGAGATGGTCAGCGTCACCCTGTTTTCCTTTTTTGCGATAGCGTTCACCTCGATTCCGTATTATAATTGAAAGAAAAAAGCCCCCAGGGGGGGCCTCTGGCGGCAGAATTGTTGTCATAGTTCAAAATCATCACTCCTTTCTTGGGGCTTGTGCTGTGCAGGAGCGGTGGCTTTTTCATCTCGTTTCTGCTCCAAAACCGCATGCCGAAACATGGAGATAAAGCCGTCCAGTACCGCAGGATGGCTTTCGCAGATACAGCGGTACGGGCTGCTCCTGATGTGGGAGGTATCAATACCATTTGCCCATAAACGGTTATCCTGAGAGAACCGTCCGTCCCATGCCCTTTGCTGGACGGTAGAGGCCAGCACATCGGCTATACGTTCCGGACTGTACGTTTCCAGCACCTTCATGACACAGGATTTCCTTAAATATAGTCCGTCAAAATCCCTGTCAATGGCGTTGTCAATCGCTTCCGTACAATTCCCATAGGCTTCATGGGAGGCCAAAAAAGCTTCCTTTTCGCTATGCTCTATGGCATATTTATAGTCTTGGCGGTAGATGGGCGGCTCCATGTATAGGTTAGCGGCGATTTCAACAGCGGCGAGGATATCGTCATTGGGGCTGTCCAAATCCCTGTATTCCTTGAGCACATCGGCCAGGGGGCAGGATGATTTCAGCAGCGCCCGCACCTGATTTTCCGGCAGTACCCCATTGCACACAGCGTCAAGAATATCCTCCCTGGCGGTGTATTCCCAAGTATGTTCCAAGATTTTATCGGGCGGCATAGCCAGCAGTTCAGCCCGGTAAGCCTCCTGCTCCGCATTCATCCTTTCGTACAATTCATTGCAGTTCTGTTCATCCATAGCATCGCTCCCTTACAAAAAAATGAGCGCAAAAAAGCGGGCTGTTTCCAGCTCCGCCTCTCTGCACTTCTTTACAGTACATATTATAGCAGGAAAAAGTGGACGAATCAAGGACGCTTTGTGAACGTCTGTCAGGCTTTACCGCATGATCTCCTCTGCGGAAAAAGCCGGCACGGAACGGCCTAGCGTTTCTTCTGGTCCATCATCCCTCATCTTCAAAGCAATGTCCAGCTCCGCAATCCTCGCCAGCTTGTTTTTCAGCTCCTGTTCCTGTGGGAAGGGCCTGCCCACCTCGGCCTTGGCGCTCTCCATCTGCTGCTTTATGTTCTCTAAACTGGCCTTTGTTTTTTCCAACTCCTCCGGCAGACGTTCCAGGGCATTGTCCATGCGGGTGATATTCCCTATATCAGAATCACTGGCTGTAAAGGTATATTCCACCGCGCCCTTGAGGACAATTTGCACGTCGCTAAGAAGATTATGCTTCTTTACAAATACCTCCAGCCCGCGATATTTGCCGACCGGCGTACTTGTAAAGACCTTGGCATGCCTGCACTCATTCAAAAGTACCACGCCAGCAGCCTTGCGCTCGGTGAAGTGTTGTCCCAGCAGCTCTATTCCTATATAATCGTCTTTGGGGAGAGGATATGCCGCAAGTTTATCCAAGTCTATTTGGATTCCTTCTGCCCGCCACTCTAAACGCCGCCGCTCCTGGGGGAAATAGAGCCTGATTTTGTCCTCCAAATCATACTGCTGGCTGCGGTGGCTGGCCTGCATAACCTGCAATTTTGCAACCTCCACGTCCAGCTCCATGCGCTCTTTAATGCGTGGGTCGCCTGCGCATAGGGCTTTGACCTCCGCATAGCTTAGCGCCGCCTCGTCCACATCCTCACAGGTCCTGGCCGGGGATTTGGAGGTCATGATCTGCCCAATAAATTGCTGCTTTTTCTCTACGGTCTGGTAGAGATAGGCGTCAAATGTGCCCTCTGTCACATAACGGAAAGCGTGTACAACATCATTCTGATTGCCCCTCCTCTTGATGCGGCCCTCCCGCTGAGTCAGGTCTCGGGGCCGCCAGGGCACGTCCAGGTGGTGCAGAGCTATTAGCCGGTCCTGGATATTCGTACCTGCCCCGAGTTTCTGCGTACTGCCAATCAGCACCCGGACTTTACCGCTGCGCACCTTGGCAAACAGCTCTTTCTTCTTTACCTCGGTTTCAGCATCGTGAATAAAAGCAATCTCGCTTTCCGGCAACCCGCGCTCCACCAGCTTGCGCTTTATATCTTCGTACACATTGAAACTACCGTCCTTTTTGGGAGTGGACAGGTCGCAGAACACTAGCTGGGTCAGTTTATCTTCCTTACCTTCCTCCCAAAACTGCAAGATATTGTCCACGCAGAGATTGAGCTTTGAATCAGGCGAGTCCTCCGCTAAGGGACTTATGAGCCGTTGGTCAAGCCCTAACTTCCGGCCATCGTTGGTTATCTTTAGGAGATTATCTTCGGTAGGGGCTACCGCTCCTATGCGGACAGCGGTAGCCCGCTCGGACAGCTCCTGCACATACGCTTTCTGAAACTCCGTAGGTTTTGCCACAATATTGTGGAACTCCACATCCGGCGTGGGCAGGTTCAGCATATCCTCCGTCTTAATATCCGCTACCTCATGGAATAAATTCATCAGCTCCGGCAGGTTAAAGAACTTGGCAAACCTTTCCCTGGGACGGTAGCCTGTTCCCTCCGGGGCCAGTTCCATGGTAGTGGTTGTTTCCCCGAACCGGCTGGCCCAGCTGTCAAAATGCTCCATGCCCATAGCTTGCAGGGCGTTATACTGGAGATAGCGCTGCATGGTGTACATCTCCGTGATGGAGTTGCTGATGGGCGTACCCGTGGCGAAAATCACGCCTTTATAATCTGTAATCTCATCCAGATAGCGGGTTTTATTGAACATATCCGTGGATTTTTGCGCCTCGCTTGTGGAAAGCCCCGCCACATTCCGCATTTTTGTGTACAAAAACAATGGTGATAGGTAACCCTTTGAAGTGATCTCCAGGTTTTCCCCCACCTCACGCCGGGCGTGCACCTTTCAGCGCACCCGGCGTACCATCAAACCGACTTACTTTCAACTGATTTCAATGCCGCTGTACCCTCACGGAATACAGCGCACTCACAAATTTCACAATTCTAACTTCTTACGATAATTGAGGATTTTGCGCATGGTTTTCGCGTCCACGTCAGATGGGATAGGACTGTTATGCACCATGCGATGGCACTTTTCGCAAAGCCAGGCGAGATTCATTACTTTGTTGACTCTATCTAAGGGCAGCTTGTTATAAACGTGATGACAGTGTTTTGGAACTGATTCAGAAAAGTATTTTCCACAGCATTTGCACTTACCCTTGTCCCGGTTATAAGCATACTCCCGGTTCATGAAATACTCAAAATTGTATTTGTCCTTTGCATACGTTGATAGCAGAATATCCTCTACAGTATTAACCGATGGTCTGTCACAGGGCAACGGCTTTTGCTTGGCCCGATACCGCTGGTACCTTGTCCTCCCATCTTCCGTATACGGTGTGATTTTCTGGTCAAAGGAGTGTATTTCATGACTGCTGTGGGTAATGAAAGCATATGTTATCCCAAACCATTGATTCTCGATTCTGACAGCAAAGGTCTTACTGTCGTAGCCCTCATGCCGTGCCGGAAGATTGCAGAGCTCTTTTAGGGGAATCTGCATTTCGTTGTACTCTTTCGGGAATAGTTTCTTCCAGACAGCCAGAGCCGCGTTATTTACCCTGCGGTCAATGGCATGAAAGGCATGGGAGCAGATAGATGGCCGGATATAATTGGCTACGCCCATAATCATGGAGTTGACGTATTGAATCTGTGCAGCTTGGGTGTTCAGCTTACTGTACAACCCAATCCTGCGGACTTCTCTGGCAATATTCCGTATTTTCCCGGTCAAACGCACCATATCCGGGAACGGCTTTCCCACCAGATAATCGCTCCATGTTTTAGGGTCAGGCGTTTTACGTTTTCGTTCCGCTTTCACCACAAACCCAAGAAAATGAATACCATCCTTACGCAAATCGGTAACGTAAGTTTTCTCCTGGGACAGTTCCAACTTCATCTTGTACTTGAAATATTTCGTCAATTCACGTTTCAGCCGGTGTGCCTCCTGCTCAGTGGAGGTCAGTATCACCCAATCGTCCGCGTAACGGAAGTTGTACTTTGGGGTGACACCGGCCCATTTCATGCGGCGTATATCGTTGCTCTTGTACTTACATTGGCGGTGCGGCTCTGAATAGGTACGTCCGATATACCAGTCAAAATCATTCAGGTACACGTTAGAAAGCAGAGGGGACAGAATTCCGCCCTGGGGCGTACCTGCCGTAGATGTGTAGCACATATCGCTTTCAATATACCCTGCTCTCAGCATCTGACCGATAATCTTCAGTACCCGCTTGTCATGCACACCAATACGCCACAATTTTTGCAACAGCAGCCGGTGGTCGATATTGTCAAAGCACCCTTTTATATCTCCCTCTACTGCCCATACCGGCTGGTCAGCAGAACGGCAGCTGGCATTGATTATGCTGACTATATCCGAGATAGCGTTTTTCTGCGCCCGGCAGGGACGGAAGCCGTAGCTGTGGGGATAAAATCTTGCCTCACAGATTGGCTCTAATATGATTCTCACACACTCCTGGATTATCCTGTCCAGCATAGTTGGTATGCCTAGAGGCCGCTTTTTGCCATTGCTTTTGGGGATATACACCCGCCTGGCCGGTTTTGGCTTGTAATTGGAAAACACTGACCGAATCAACAAAAATAGTTCTTCTCTTGGCATTTGCAAATATCTATCCACTTTATTGCCGTCTACTCCGGCAGTTTTACTGCCCTTATTGGACTTGATATTGTGAATAGCCGTTACGATGGTCACCTCACTAACCATTGCCTCTAACAATCCGGTAAAAGAAACTCCTTGCCCTGATTTCGCATACAACAGGTCTTGAAATTCTTTCAGTCCGGTTTCATTTGAAAACCTGACGTTTAATTGCACAAGGCTATCACCTCGCGGTTCGTCACCCATCTTTCAGGGGGTTATTTGGTCTTCCTGTGTGAAATTTGTAAATCGACTTGACTCGTACCCTTCGCCGTGGGGCATTTCAGCCTCGTGTGGCCGGTTTGTTCCGGCCTCAGACTACTATGGTACGGCTGACTTCCTGCCATGTTCGCCGTGCTGTAACACTCCCATGACAGGCTCTCAAACGTTCCCAAATCTCTATCCTTGTGGTCATTTCTGACCGTTGAAGCCCTTAGGCCGCTGCCTTACACCGGGAAAATCTAACCACGCTTTGAATCACAGTTCCTGCGCGATTCCAGACAGGTATTTCACCCTGCCGGGCCTATGCGGAAAAACAAGCCGCATACGCTTTTTCCAATTTTCCCCCTTTCGGGGGCCAAACTCTCACGATGCTGCACAGCTTACCCTAACGGATAGCCATAGGCTTACGGAGGCCCGCACCATTATTATCCATGCCCTTTTGGGGTTTAGGTTTTCAGGTTACGACTTCACCACGCTTTGCACCCCATATTCTTACAGAAATACGGCGCACAGTGGAGTATCAGCCCGCGTACTGCCAGCGGCGTTGACGTGCCGCTATTGGTATTGATTCTGTACGGCAGGGGACTTGCACCCCTGATTTTGAGATTTGAGTTCTCTGCAACATTTTCTTGATGTCTCAAGTTCTGCTGCATGGCGCTTTTCGCTGCCGCTGCCAACGGCGGCTTATGCGCAACGTTTCGCACTATTTTTGAAATTGTCCGCTTCGTCCACAAAGAGCCGGTCCACGCCTAATTCCTCAAAGTTTACAACATCATCCTTGCGGTCGTCAGCCTGCAATCTTTCCAGCCGCGCCTCCAGACTTTTCTTGGTGCGCTCTAACTGCTTAACGGTAAACCTTTGACCGTTTTCGTCTTTTGCCTGCTGGATTCCCTCCACAATATCGTCGATCTGCTGGGACAATAAATTAATCTGCCTCTCGCGGCTGATGGGTATTCTCTCAAACTGTGAGTAGCCAATAATGACAGCATCATAATCGCCGGTCGCAATCCGGGAGCAGAACTTTTTGCGCCGGTCCTTTTCAAAGTCCCGCTTGGTAGTCACCAGAATATTGGCGTTGGGGTAGAGCCGCAGAAACTCACTGGCCCACTGCTGGGTCAGGTGGTTCGGCACCACGATCATAGATTTGGAACACAGCCCCAGCCGTTTCATTTCCATGGCGGAGGCCGTAATCTCAAAGGTTTTCCCCGCTCCTACGCAGTGGGCAAACAGGGTATTGCCCCCATAAATGGCCCTGGCGATGGCGTTTTTCTGGTGTTCTTCAAGCTGAATCTCAGGGTTCATGCCAGCCAGCACAAGGTGGCTCCCATCGTACTGCCGGGGACGGATGCTGTTCATCTCGTCGTTATATTTTCGCACCAGATTTTGGCGGCGGTCAGGGTCCTTCCATATCCAGTTTTGAAATTCCAGCTTCATCATCTCCTGCTTTTGCTGGGCGAGAGTGGTTTCCTTGGCGTTCAAAACGCGCTTTTCCTTGCCGTTTTCCTCTTTTATGTCGTATATCCGCGCTGTTTTCAGATTCAAAGCGCTTTCCAGCAGCTCATAGGCGCTGGCCCGCTTTGTGCCATAGGTAGAGTAAGCCGCCACATCGTTTTTTCGGATGATACCCTTGTTGCTGATGTTCCAAACCTTGATCTGTGACGAATACTGAACGTGGACGGAATCCCAGGCATAGCCGGGAGTTTTCAGCAGCTCCCGCATAAACTGCTCCACATACTCCGGCCCTATCCAGTCCGTACCCAGCCGGACGGAGATTTCAGAAGCGTCCAGGTCGCGGGGAAGGGCCACTGTCAGCGCGTCCACGTTGGTTTCATAGGTAGGGTCACTCGCTGCAGCGGCCTGGGCAAGTGATAGTTTCTTCCGCACGTTGCCAGAGAGGTACTCATCCGCTGTCTGGTAGACGGGCTTTCCACCCTGGCCACTAAAAGGCACAGGGTATATCTGCCCCTGCAAATCGCTGATAATTTCATCCTCGGATTTGCCAGTAAGCCCGGCCATAAAGGGAATATCCACTCTGGCCCGCTCCCCGATGGAAACAGCCAGGGCCTCGGCAGCGGTGTCCACATGGGTGATTTGCTGGTGTGGGTAAATGGTGCGTTTTGTGAACATATCTGATTTTCGGACGAATTTGCCCTCATCGTCCAGGATTTCCAAGGCGCAGAGCAGATAGTAGGAGGAATCCTGGGAGAACGCCCGCTCGTTTGTTTTATCGTTGATAAGGCCAAACTTGGTGGTGAAATTGTCATAGAGCCGGTTGAGTTCCTCTTGAGTATGCCGGATGCTATCGTCAGGAGCGTAGCTGTCCAGCTGCTCGGAGATAAGCCGCTGGGTGCAGTCCCGTAGGTCGATCAGGGCCATGGTGCGGGCCTTGGCCGTTGCACCCAGTTCCACCTTGACCATAACAGAATCCTGGCGATAGTAGACATCTCCCTTTACAATCGTATAGGAGAAGTTCTTTACCTCCGGGTCAGCGGGGATACTCTCCTGCTCCTTTTCATCCTCCACTTGAACGGTTTCCGCCTCCGCGTACTGGCCCTCAATGTGGGAAATGGCCTCCTTTAACTGTTCATCAAGGCCCATGCCGAGATGGGGCTTGACGGTATAATCCTGCCCATACTGCGTACTATCTGAAGTTTCAATCCCCAGCACCATTTCCGGGTGCTGAATGAAATAGCGGTTGATTACAAATCCGTCTTTGTTTTTGTCCGTCTGTACCCAATCGGGCAGCTCTGCGATGGGCTGCTCACGCTTTTGCAGGAACAGGATATCTGTCACCACCTCTGTTCCTGCATTGGACAGAAAGGCATTTTCTGGGAGCCGGATTGCACCCAACAATTCAGCCTGCTGGGCAATGTATTCCCTTGCTTGGCTG
>Ga0137309_101183_pt1 | contig 18166 bp, 14 predicted proteins | sample NAcewiD2O_June_FD_97179 | JGI IMG/M metagenome (GOLD analysis project Ga0137309, IMG submission 97179) | Mouse cecal microbial communities from Vienna, Austria - N-Acetylneuraminic amended D2O_June | ecosystem: Host-associated > Mammals > Digestive system > Large intestine > Cecum | place... | reverse complement strand
TATCAGTGAGGAGTTGTTTTATTTTATGACAAAAAATATCCCGTATTTATGCGGGATTCTGGCGTTTCGCAATCGCCTAATGGAAGGAATGGAGAAAGGAGTTTTGCTTTTTATGGAAAATGACTTTCAGATAGAGAAGGGTATCCTGAAATCATATACGGGCAGGCAGGAGCAGGTCATTGTTCCGGAGGAAGTCCACACCATTGGCGAAGATGCTTTCAAAGGCTGTGTCTCTTTGCGTAAGGTGGTTCTGCCCGCGGGCCTTGTGCATATTCTGTCCGGCGCTTTCAAGGGGTGCCGCAGGCTAAAGGAGATTGCCGTTCCGCCGGGTGTCACCCATGTGGGCGAGTATGCCTTTCACCGCTGCCACAGCCTGGAGTCAGTTTCTCTTCCTCCGTCCGTAACGGAGCTGGGAGACTGCGCGTTTCTCTACTGTGACAGCCTTACCGAGGTGAGGATTCCCGGTGTTCGGTATTTGGGAAAACAAGTATTTGTAAACGATGTAATGCTGAAAAAACTGGAGATTTCCCCGAAGCTGCAGGAAGACTGTCTCTGTGATGTGTTCACTGGCTGCAGCAGGATTTCGGAAATCGCCTTTTCGGACGGACGGCAGTATGTGTTTCCAAACGCAGTGGAGGTGGTGGCCGGGGAGATGGCGGTTCCCGGCCTGGTTCGCGCCATTGCGGTAGATATCCTGCGGATGATGGAGCTGGAGGGGCGGTGTCTGGCAAAATTTCTGACGAATCTGAAGCATGTGGAGATTCCGGAGGGGATTGAAAAGATTGGGAAGAGTGCCTTTTTTGACAAGCGGGGAATCATTTCCGTCCAATTTCCCTCTACGCTGAAAGAGATTGAGAGCCGGGCGTTCCGCAACTGCATCAGCCTGGAGACCGTTGCTTTCCGGCGGGAGGAAAACGTGATTCATGAGGATGCGTTTCAGAATTGCAGCGCCCTGAGGGAAGTCAGGACTCCGGAGGGCGCGTCTTTCGGGATAGAGGGAATCTCTGGTCTTTCCGGGGAGGATATTCCGGTGTTGGTGAGGACTGTCCGAAAACAGGTTCTGGGGAATTTCCGGCTCAGCGGTTCCATTCTTCTGAAATATCTGGGGAATGAATCCAGAGTCGTGGTTCCGGAAGGCGTTGTCCGTATCGCAGAGGAGGCTTTTGCCGGAAATGAAGGAGTTGACAGGGTGATTCTTCCGGATTCCGTGGAGACAATCGGGGCGGGGGCTTTCAGGGATTGTCTGGTTTTGCAGTCAGTTAATTTCCCGGCCCGCCTGGGGCATATCGGCACAGGGGCTTTTGAAAACTGCGTGAAGCTGCTTCGCGCCCCGTTGCCTGAGGGGCTTACGGAGGTGGGGGCGAAGGCATTTAAACGTTGCCGCAGGCTGAAAGAACTTGGCCTGGGGAAAGGCGTCCGGGCTATCGGGGAACAGGCTTTTTACGGCTGTTCGGCTTTGGGGGAAGTGCGCTTTCCGGACAGCCTGGTCTCACTGGGGGATATGGCGTTCTATCGGTGTAAAGCTTTGAAAGAAGTGCAGCTGCCGCCGGGGACGGAAGCGGTGGGCAATCTGGCCTTTGCCCAGAGCGGGGTGAAAAGGGTCCGGATGGAAGGATGCGGCAAGGGGTATGGGAGGGATATTTTTTTCCAGTGCCCTGGTCTGCGCAATGTGGTATTGGAGAGAGGCGTCCGCCATATTCCGGACAGGCTGGCTTACGGCTGCGGCGCCTTGAACCGGGTGGTGCTGCCGGATACGCTGGAATCTGTGGGGAGGAATGTTTGGGAGGGGACGCCTTTTCTGAAGGATTGGGTGGAGAAGCAGCTGGAAAACCAGATAGAAGATAGGCTGGAGAATCAGCAAAAAAATCGTCAGGAGAGCCGGATAGAAGATGAGACACGGAATCAGCCGGAGAGCCGGAAAGAAGATAGGACACGGAATGGTCCGGAGAGCCGGATAGAAGAAAAACAATGGAATGGGTCAGAGAATCAAATAGGACCGGGAAAGCGAACAGAAAATAAGGCAGAAAGGCAGAATGAAATCTTCTGGGACGGGCGTCATTTGAAGGGGATTGTTTCGCTGCCGGAGGAAACCCGGATTGTGGCGGGAGGGGCCTTTTATGGCAATCAGTTTCTGACGGAAATACATTTTTCAAATCATGTTACATGGATTGGAGAAGCTGCTTTGAAGGGCTGTACCAAGCTGTGCCGCGTAACCTGGCCAAAGGCTGTGACGACAGCGGAACCGGAAGTGTTTTCCGGCTGCACCCGGTTGGAAACCATTGCTCTGTGCCCTGACAGCCCGGAAAGCGCAGAGCTGCAAGACGCTTCTTTTGCCGCTGCCGTTCCCTGGAAAGCTGTGAAAGACCGGGCCTTTTACAACTGTAGAAAACTTTCCCATATTCTATGGAAAGATATTCGGACCGTTGGAAAGGAAGCTTTCTTTGGCTGTGTTTCCCTGAAACCGGAAGACACGGATTCCCTGGAATGGGTGGGAGAACTGGCGTTTGAGGGGATGCAGGGCATGGAAACCGCAGAGAGTATGGAAGGTCAGAATGCCAGGGAAGCCGCAGATGGCGCAGCGTGCAAGGACAGAGAAAGCCGGGACGGAACCTCCGGCCTGTGCATTGTGGGAAGCATTCTGGTGTCGGGCGGACGCTGCCCGGGAGAGGTGCATGTGCCGGAAGGAATCACTGTCATTGCGCCCTACGCCTTTTCCGCGAACCGCCAAATCACCGGGCTTGTTCTGCCGGAAACCCTCCGCAGCATCGGCGAAGGCGCGTTCTGGGGCTGCAGCGGGCTGGCGCATGTTCGGTTTCCGTCATCTTCCTGTGCCGTGGGCCCTCGTGCCTTTGAAAAATGCACCGGAATCCAGGAAATCCGTCTCCGCGCCCACAGTCTGGGCGCAAGTGCCTTTGCCCGCTGCCTGTCCCTGGAGAGGGCAGAAATCACCGGGCTTTCCGCCTTGGAAGAAAGGCTTTTTGAGGGCTGTGAGAACCTGAGGGAATGTGTCTGTGGACAGGTTTCCGCAGTGGGAGATTCCTGTTTCAGCGGCTGCAGGCAACTGGAAAACTTTGATTTTCAAATGACTATAGAAATCGGAAGTTACGCATTTCAGGACTGCGACATGCTGAAGGAAATCGGCCTGAATGACCAAACCAAAGTGCATCCCCATGGATTTGAGGATTGCGGCCGTCTGGAACGCATTGTCCTTACGGGAAAGGAAGGCAGCCTGGAACTTTGCGAATATGCATTTTCCGGCTGTACTGCTTTGAATCAGGTGGTGCGCCGCGGCCGGCTGTGGGAACTGCGGGAATACAGGGATATCCTGTCCGAGAAGCTGCCGGAGCCTGTCCGCCTGATTTTCCACAGCGCGCTCAGCTGCTTCGAGGTGGAAAAAGAGGAAATCCTCTGCGGATACAGAGGTCTGGGACGCATTCTGAAAATCCCTGCGGGAATCCGGCGAATCCAGGCGGAGGTTTTCCAGGATTGTCTGATGTTGGAACAAATCAGCATCCCGGAAACGGTGGAATACATCGGGGCAAGGGCTTTCCACAAGACGGCCTGGGTGGAAAAGCAGCGGGCGAAATCACCGATGGTAGTGGTCGGCCATATGCTTTTGGACGGCTCCTGCTGTGCGGGAGAAGTGGTCATCCCGGAAGATATCCGCCTGGTCTGCGGGTGGGCGTTTGCAGGAGGAATGGGAATAGAGAAAATCCGTTTTCTGTCAGACAGGGTGAGGGTGGAAGCCTATGCTTTCCGGAATTGCATTTTCCTGAAAGAACTGGTGCTGGCAGACGGTACTTCGGTGGTGTTTGAGGGGATTTCCGACAGGAAAAAGGAACTGCCCACGTTGGCAGAACAGGCCGTGTGGGACAGGCTGAGTTGTTTCAAAACAGATGAAAATGATGTGCTGATTGAGTGTACCGGCAATATTTCCCGGCTTCTGGTGGCGGAGGGAATCACGGCTATCGGGGACAGCGTTTTTCAGGACGGAAATCTTCTGACCGAAATCATTCTGCCGCGGACTGTAACTTCCATTGGCAGAAATTCCTTTGCCGGATGCAGGTGGCTGCTAAGGGTATGCGGTGCCGAAGGCGTGAGAACCATCGGAAGCAGAGCGTTCTCCGGATGCGGCAGCCTGGAGGAAGTGGCGCTGGCGGAGAGCCTTACGGAGATTGGCCGGGGAGCCTTTGAGAATTGTACTTCCCTGCGGGAGATTGTGCTGCCGGAAGGCGTGGAAGAGCTGCCTGAGAGGGTATTTTTCCGGTGCCACAGTCTGCGGAGGGTTCATTTGCCGTCCACGCTGAAGCGGATTGGGAAAGAAGCGTTTGCTTTTTGCAGGAGCCTTGAAATGCTGACCATCCCGGAGGGCGTTCTGGTAGAGGAGCGTGCGTTTGCAGGAACCGTAAACGTGAGTCAGGAGAGAATGCTGCCATAAGATGTTGTATCTTCAGAGCAGTTGCTCAGGATCGTGCTGTAGAGACTTTGCTTTTCAGAGTCACAGCGCGGCGACTAAGTATAGTCCGGCTAAGAAATGTTAAGGGCAAATTTAAAACAGCATCTGCCCCGCCCGGTACCCCGGAGGATTTACGGACGCATTTTCTCTGCGGCCGGAAATTCTCTGCCATGCCCGGGTACCGGGCGGGGTAGATGCGGAACTGGAATAGGAGGAAGCTATGCGATATCGTAAACTGGGAAGCACTGGGCTGATGGTTTCCGAAGTCAGCTTTGGCACGATTCCTGTCTTAAAAGGCAGCGTGCCGGTTCTTCCTGCCTACTATAATCTCAGTGAAGAGCAGGCGCTGGCAGTGATGGAGCATGCCTTTCGCCTGGGCTGCAACCTGTATGATACAGCCATTGTCCCGGAATACGGAGATGCGGAGCGGAAAACAGGAATGTATGCGTCCGGCGGCAAACGGGACAGAATCATCATTTCGGACAAGGCACGTTTTTTCGACGGAAACGAAATGTATATGGCAGTCCTGGAATCCTGTGAAAACCTGGGAACCTGGCCGGACATCTACTTTGTCCATCAGGCGGACTGGGAGCATGAGGAGGAAATCTTCCGGAAAGGAGGGGCCCTGGATGCCCTCAGCCAGCTGAAAGAGGAGGGGCGGATTCGCTTTACAGGATTGGCATCCCACTATTACGACATTCTCCTCAGGGGCGCAAGGGATTCCAGGGTGGATGTGCTTCAGGGCAGCGGTAATCTGCTGGAGCGCGGGATGCTGGACAGAATCAGGGAGGAGCCGGCTTTCCGGCAGAAAGGCCTGCTGGTCAACAAGGTATATGCAGCCGGAATCCTTCCGGATTTCTTTCCCCCGGAAGTCCTGATAGACAGCGTGCTGTCCTATCCGGTCTCCAGCGCCCTGATTGGAATCGGTACCATGGAACAGGCGGATGCGGCTTTCGGCCGGGACAGCGGATACAGGCAGAAGATGCCGGATTTCGGACAGGTGCTGTCTGTCCTGGAAGAATACTTCTCCCCCATTCCCTGTGACCGCTGCCAGAGGTGCCGCTGTCCGTATGGGACGGAGATTCATACGGTTTTCCGGCAATACAATTACTTTTTCCTGGGAAAGAATCACTGGGCCCTGCGGAAACTGGATTTGGGAATTCGGGAGAGCGCCATGCAGTGCCGGAGATGCACGGACATGCCCTGTCTGTCCATGTGCCCGGCCGGAATCCGGATTCCCGATGAGATTCAGAGGGTGTTTGAGCTTGTGGAAAGGTTCCGGGAACAGCCCTTTTCAAATTAATCCAACCAGACACAATCTTGAATTCCTGGAAGCGGAGGAAATGGAGGATGAGAGCACAATCCTATTTTGAATGGCAGAACAATAACAGGAACGGCGATTTTTACGAACTGTTCGAGAAAGAACGGCTGGCGTTTAAAGAAATTCCGGTGATTTATTATAAAGAATAGGAGGGCGGCGTCATGATATTAGAAGAACTGAAAAAAATCAAAGCTTTCCAGGTGGATCGTGGAATGGCTTGGCTACCAGCAGACCCTGGCCCAGCCCAGTGTTGCAGCCGTGAACAGGGATAAAGCGGCAAACTATTGGAAAAGAATGAGGGGATTTTTCCCCGATACTTTTTATCATATTCCAATAGAACAGCTTTCCACCCACAGAACAAATTTTGAAGTAAACTTTGTGGAAGAACCATCCAGGCTTTTATGTGGAAGCGTTCTTTATTCAAGGACGGCTTATTTTGGGGGTAAGACCGATAAAGAACTGGAACAGCTCATGAAGCAGATGGGCTTCAAATATGTCTGGATAAAAAGCCAGGACGGGCATCCCATCTTCAATTCGGCCCCGCCCCAGCCGCCCCGGGAACGGGAACTGAAATCAATAACCCCGGTATTACAGTTCCTTTGTGAATTTGCCGGGATTGAGGGGAAGGGCGCGAAAGAGGAAAGCATCGCTCGGGCAGAAGAACGTCTGGGAGCTTCGCTCCCGTTGCCAATGGCAGAGTTTTACCGTTATCTGCCAGGTAGATTTTACCGCAGTTATAATGTGATCCGTCCTCTTTCCGGTCTGAAACAGACAAAGGACGGCAAGCTTTATCAGGCTATGGATGGGCAGGCTGTTGGGCTGTATGACAGTGAAGAATGTACTTTCTGGTTCGTGACAAAGGATGAGGCGGCACAGGAGGGGGGGTGGAAGCCTTATTTGACATTGAAAGCGGGAAGTGACGGTTTATGAAGTGAATATGGTATCTGGGAAAAATAAGCGCAAAATAGTATATGAAGGAACAAGTTATTATTGGTATGTGAGAGTCGATGAGCATGGTCATAGAGTGCATATTATATCTGATGATAAAAAGGTGCATTTAGAATATCGTTTCTCAGATACTGAAGTGCCTGTTACACCACAGGATATTAGAGACCATTTGAAAGAATACTATGCCAATATCTTATAGGGAACACTTTTCTGAAAAGGGAGCATGCGTCTTTCACAGAGAGACGGAATGGGTTCTTGCCGTTACTCATGAGGATGTGCTGCTGTTTCTGGAGGAGACTGTAAAATGACAGATAAATTTTTAGCTTATATGGAAAATCAGGGCTGGATGGCAGAGGCGGATGAAAAGCAGGAACTCTGCCTGCCTGAGCCAATGAAAAGCAGATATACCGGCTATCCGGAAAGCTGGGTGAGATTTATCACTATCGTAAAAAGCATGGTGCGCAAAGACGAGCGCGCCTGGTTCTTATGTGCGGAAGATTATGATATACAGGGAGACAAAGCCTGGCAGTGGAATGAGTGGGAACAGCTCAGCCTGGAAGCGGCAGGGGACGATGCCGGATGGAAAGAGAAAATCAGGCAGTTCTGGGACTGGCATCTGCCCTTTTTCCTGTCCCTGGACGGCGGGTATGCTTATTATGCGTTCTCCATGGAAGACGGTTCCGTTGTCTATGGCGCAGAGCCGGAATTTGAGGAATGTGAGAAGGTTGCCGATTCCTTTGAGGATTTCATGGAAAAAGTGATGAGCGGCGGGATTCAATTGTAAAGCGGGCCATATGCAGAATTTAGGGGTATTTGACTGCCAGAGGATATCATTGAAATCAGTGGGGGAGAGGCACAGTGGGAGGTAAGCCGGGGAGAAGGCCGCACTGAGGCATATCGGCTGGTTTCCCGCATATTTGAGGTGACGGAAAGCGGAGGTTGTAAAACAGATCTCTTCCCAGGAAGAGCTGGATGCCATTCCCGGGGATGAGTCCCATAGGGACTATAAGATATATTCCAACGGGACATACGGCATGAGCGCGGGCTATCAGTACGCTGTAGCGGAAAAAATCGGGGAGGAATGAGAAAGAAGATGGGCTTTCAGGATGAGATGAAACAGATGTTCCTGCGTGTTGCGGCGGGAGAAGTAGAAACGAAGGAATGGGAAAAATGGTGGAACAGCAATAAGGCCAGGCTGGAAGAGAACCTGACCCGTGGAGACCGGGGAAGGATGATGCCGGCTTTATGGAATGCAGACTATTACTGGATGGCAAAGACCCAGAGCGGCGTTGCCTACTATTTCCATGCCCAGGGACGTCCGGTAAAGACTTCCGGTTATTATGAGGAAAAAGCCAGGGAAGAGGAGGACCGTGACAGACAAAAGAGCATGGAAGCATACCACAGGAATACGGCTTTTGCCAGGCGTCCGTGGGAGGGATATCTGGAGGGACATCCGGCAGAAGCCGTGGTTTTTGACTGGAAAAGCCTGCTGGGGACGCCGCCCGGACAGAAACCGGCGAAGGTTTATGACTATAAACACGCAAGAACAACGGAACAGTGGAAAGAGTGCGGGGAGGAACTGAAACTGCGCTTAAAGGAGAACCTGCAGGCAAAGATTGCCCCTGCCGCAAAGGCATACGGCATGAAAAAAGCAGGTCCCAAAACCTTTGTACGGGAAAAGAACGGACTGGTATCCCGGATCCAGTTTATCGGTTATTTCAGAGGCGGCGGATATGAGGCCATGAGCTGTTACCTCTGTCCTATTTATGCAATCGAGTATGGCATCCTGGGCCTGCCGGGCCATATCAGCCAGGGGGATTATTTCCAAAAGATGGATAACGGGTGGGGCGTGATTCAGTACGGCATGGAAGCCGTGGACGCGGCCATGGTGGAAAGCATCAACAGAAAATTTGACGACATATTGACTTACCTGGCAGACGGCGTGCTGCCGGAATGGCAGAAGATTGACAGCCTGGAGACCTATTTTGCAAAGGAGCGCCGGGATTATCTGAAAGCCACGGAGAAAGGGCCGTGGGACCCCAAAACCGCCAGGCCCATGTGGAATCTGGATACAGAGGGAAGGCCGGATCCCTGGAGGGCGGACGACTATCTGTTTGGCGTATGGGATCTGCTTTCGGGAAAGGAAGAGGAAGGATATGCACGCCTTGCATCCTGTGTGCGGTTTAACTCCGGATATGTGGAGGAACGTCTGAAGGAGCGCCCGGAAGCGTATAATGACACCAGGGATCCTATGGCGGTGATGTACCGCAATGCGCAGCTCTTTATCAGGACAAGGGAGACCACGGACGCAGAGAAACGCAGGAAGGCAATCAGGGAAACTTATGAGGATGTCTGCCGGTTCATGCGGTATTACCACGGCCTGGACAAAAAGACAAGAAGGGATTGACGGACCCCGGCTTTACATGATTACTGCGGCCGGGAAGCGAGGGCTGTACCAGGGGAGCGACAGGGACAGGTACCTATCCTGCCATATGGCGGACCTGCTGCATGGGTATGGGGCGCCGCTGATTTTTGGAGGCATCTGGCGGGGACCGGAATACAGGCCGGAAATCAACACGATGGAAAGATGGAAGAGTAAATGAGAAAGATAGAATTTGGGCATGAAGCCTGGAGACAGGCAGAGGAGATCGGTGCGGAGCCTGGCATCCGGGAACTGGTGGAGCAGTTTCGGGAGTGTCCGGATACCGGTATGGATTCCGATGTCTTTGCAGAGCTTTGCGGACGCATCTGTGAGTCGAATACCATATACCCGGCATTCTACCTGGTTTTTCCCTATATGGTGGAAATCGCAATGGGGCAGCCGCCGGCGCAGGCGGTGGAGCTGTGGGAGTGGATGGGGGCATGGATTTCGGAAAGCTATCAGCCCTATGCAGCGGGGATGTCCCGGGAAGTGATGGATGTGTATCGGGAAAGCCTGGCTGTGGCGGAGGAGGCTGTACTGGATTTTCTCTGCCGGTATGATTTTTCTTCCCATAGGGACAGCATCCATTATGTGACAGGGGCGCCTTTCGCATTCGTGAAACCGGAATTCGGATATCTTTCCACCATGTTCGATACGGAGCTCTGGGAGGAAGCTTTCTGTCCCGAAGGCCATATGGAAACATACATAATCCGCAGGAAAGGAATCACGGACAGCGGCAACAGGAGCGTTTCCGTGCAGGAGACGGCATGGGAAGAAGTGCGGAGTCTGACTGACAAAATGCCTGTCCGCCAACCGAATCCCTGGACGGGGCTGCTGCCTGTAATCGACAATTTTGAGGACTGCGCGGAGAAGCACATGGCAAAAGCTGTCTGCAGAAAGGGAATCAGCCAGGAGACGCCGTTTCCGGTGGCAGTATTTTTGTACCTGTACCTGCTGCGGAACCTGGACAGGGCAGAAGAGGATGCAGAGTTTTCACAGCTCTGCCGCCGGATGTTCGACAGGATTTCCTGCCCGGCATGCGGGGCGCAATTTGTTTTTATAGACGGGTGGCAGCACCCCTTTGGGACAGAGGCATGACGGAGAATTTATACTGCATAACGATTTCACTTGCCCTGAAACCAGACTGCATAACGCTGGCTGGTTCAAGCGCATGATTACATTAGGCAGTATTCAGCGTTATGCAGTATATGTCCTGTGTTGAAAGAGTTGGCGTTGTGTGCCGGTTCAGGATTAAGGGTTCCGTGAGGCGGCCTGATTCGTACATTAGAGGAAAGAAAAAGAGAACCGATGGAACGGTGTCTTTGCAAGGCCGGGATATGGGAGGGAGTGGCAAGCCGGACCGTGTTATTACGAGGAGGCAAAAGAAATGGGAAAGACAGGACAGCCCCCATGGGCGAAGCGCATCCTGAAACTGCTGGAGCAGGCAAAGGCGAAAGACCCGGATTTTGAAAGGTTCGGGGCGTACAGCCACCAGTATCGGCTGGCGGCGCCTGCCAGTGAGGAGCAGATACTGAAATTTGAGGAGCAGCAGGGAATCCGACATGGAAGTGCGGATGAGGCTGATCAAGATGATGGCCCGCTTCCATGTGCCGGGGATGGCGAAGGAGCTTGAAACGCTGTGGGAATATGGGGCTTATGCGGAGGCGGTCTCCATCATTACCTATGAGGGCACCTGGGAGGTGAAGGAAGCATGGTATGAAAAAGTATTTGAGATACTGCCGAAGCTCCATGGGGAGGGCTTCCGGGACGCCTGCCATACCATCAGCGCCATGAAAGAATACCCTAATGTCCATGCGGGAAGGCTGAAGGAGGCCCTTGGGCGCGATGACCTGGACAGGAACGACAGGATTGCGTTTTTCCACTGCATCAAGGATTTGAAAGGGGAAGAAGAGGTGCTGGATTATTTTCTGGAGTATCTGTCTACGGAAGAGGAGCCCGGCATATTGATCTATGCTGTCTGGTGCACGGAGGGCGTGGAGGACCGGGAGCTTCAGGAACTTTTTGTGAAACTGATGGACAAGTACAGGACCCATGAAAATGCCAGGTTTGACTATAAAGGCAGCCAGATGGTCTTGAAGGGCGGTGCCTGTATGGGAGCCAGCAGGCCGGAAGGACAGCTCACCAGCAACCTCATGCGGCAGTTCGATTATTTCGGCCTGGACTACCGGGGAGCCTGGAAGCTGCTGATGGATGACGGCAGATGGAGGGAATGGAAAGGGCAGAACGGATTTCTATAAGGCATCTGCAGAAGCAGATGCCTGGACGCGCGTGGATGAAGCATTGTTTTCCGCTGTCTGCTTTTCTGCTATCTGCAAAGGAACATGTCCTGGGCATATTCTTTGATGTCGCCGGGATTGACCATGTTGTACTTTGCCGTTACTGCGCTGAAATACTCTCCGATAAGAGATTTCCCGATAATCCGGTCAGACGGCGCTGTGACAGGAAGGTCGCCGCGGGCGGCAAGCCAGGGGGCCTCGTTGTGCGTGAAGCGCTCCAGGATTTTCCCGCTGTAACAGCAGATATTGTTGATTACGCTATCGTAGATGGCCTTTTCGCCGGAAGAGAATATTGACGCATCAAAGCCATCGGTTTTTTCGATGGAATCGAAACGGTAGTCTCTGTTTGAGAAAAACATATAAGGGCGGTTATATTTAAGTTTTTGGAAAGGAGATTTGTCATGTCAGAATCATTAAACAGCATCCGTTCCCGCATTGAATCGCTGGGAATGGACTTCCGATTTGTAAAGACAGTAAAAACAGGCGCAAATGGAGCAGAGCGGGAGACCTGGCTTTTGGAATATGAGGGTTCCCGGTTTATCTTTGTGCCCGGCCGGAAAAATGTCACTTTGGGATGGGATACGGATAAATGTCCCTTGGGCGACGGCGTATTAGAAGGTCTTCAGGAAGAATTTTCTTCCGGCCATGGATATTACTATGAGGAGGAGCTGGAGGATTTAAAGGGGGACTATCAGGAGCGGATTCACGAGGCAGAAGAAAACGGCGATTCCGGGAAAGCGGAGGAGCTGCGTTCGGAACTGGCGGAAGAATTAGCGTTGTGGAACGAGGACATAGAAGAAAAAGGCTACGCAAGCTGGGAGGGCTTTCTGGAAAAGTGGAACGAGCATCTGTCACAATGTCTATCGCCGCTGCGCGCCGCCGATATCGGGGATATGATAGTAGAGATGGACAGCCGTTATCTGGACGAGGACGCGCCATCCCTGGAACAGGCCGTCCTGTCCCTGAAACAAGGGCCTTTTACATTGCCGACGGAGGATGAATGGGAGTACCTTTGCAATGGCGGCACACGAACCTTGTTCCGCTGGGGCGATACATTGAGCGGCGTGATGACGGAAATCTTCAATGTGGGCATTGTCGGGAAATCCGAAGGAAATACGATATTGGAGCAGCCCAATATGCTGGGCCTGTTTATTGCGTATGATTCCTATAAAAATGAAATAATTGACAATATATCGTATACAAAAGGCGGCGATGGCGGATGCTCCCTCTGCGGCGGTGACGGGGCAATCTATGTCCTGCCCTGTTATACCGCCTTTTATCGGGAGCCCGCGGACGAGCGCCATTTGGGCCTGTCGAAAAACTATTTTTGCTATCGGCGTATCCTCCGGCTGCCGCAATAGATTTGACTTAGCTGATGAAAGCTGCCGGCCAGATGAAATGGCCAGGACTGGTAAATGACTGTAAAGTACCTGGCAATCTGCCTGCGGCATGTGTAGCAAAAAAAGGACGAAATACAGCAGAAAATGTCTGTTTCACAACATTTCTCTGCTGTATTTTTCAAATGATCCGATAAAAGCTGCAGAGCCATGTTGCTGAAAAGGTAGAGGAAGCGGAAAATGCGGATAGGGATATGTGATGACGAAAAAGAAATCCGCCATACATTTGCGGAAAAGATAAGAAAGATATTCCCGAAAGCGGAGCTGGAGCAGTATCCGTCTGGAGAGGAGCTGCTTTCGGCGGACAGGATGCCGGACATCCTGCTGCTGGACATCCGGATGCCGGGCAGGGACGGGATGGAGACGGCGAAGAAGCTGCGGGAGAAAGGCGGGGAGACCGTGATCATCTTCGTCACCGCCCTGGAGGATTTCGTATTCCAGGCCTTTGACGTAGGGGCTTTCCACTACCTGGTGAAGCCCTTTGACGACAATAAGTTCCGGGAAGTGCTGTCCCGGGCTGTGGGGCAGGTGGAGGGCAGGGAACGGGCGGAATCAACGGAAAGCCGCCAGGAGAAGCCCAGGCTGATAGTGACCGCCGGGGGCAAGCACGTTTCCGTCAATCTGGAGGACATCGTTTACGCGGAGGTGTTCGACCGGAAAGTCATCGTCCACACCATGGACGCGGACATCGAATATTACGGGAAGATGAAAGAGCTGGAAAAACAGGCGGGGGAGGAATTTTACCGTCCTCACAGAGCCTACCTGATCAATTTCAACTATATCGTGAAATATGACGCCTCCAACATCTATCTGAAAAGAGGACAGGCGCTTATGGCCAGGCAGAACTACCGGGAGTTCGTGCAGCGGTATCTGCGGTATAACCAGAGGAAGGGGCAGGAGTAGATGGAACAGGGAGGAACCTGGTGGAAAGCGGTATTCTATGGGCTGCCGGTTTCGGAAGTCGTTCTCATGGGCTGTTGCCTGTACCGGTTGACAGCGCCGTTCATGGAGCGGAAAAAAGGGGCGCTGCGGGCCGGAATGGCATATGTCCTGGTGATGGGGGGGATTTATGTCCTGTCCCTGCGCCTGGAGGGTCTTTCGCTTCGCAGGATGATGGGCGCTCTGGCGGTGTTCCTGGTGATGTGCCGGACAGACCGGAGGAATTACGGGCAGAAAGCCTTTCTCGTGCAGACATTTTTCTCGCTGCATCGGTTCGCCGGGGCGGTGGCGGAAATGGTGTACGATAATCTGTATTATTTTATCGGAAATACAGACTACGCGACAGCGCATCCGGATCTGTCCTTTGCCCTGTATGTGGGAGTGTGCGGAATCTATCTGGCTGCGGAGCTTTTGTTCATGGGGGTCAGTGTCTGGTTTATTTTAAGGACTTATGTGTACCGGGATACCGGGATGTCCAAAAAGGAGCTGTTCGTGCTGATGACGCCCTCTTTCCTGGGAGTGACGGGCTATTGGGCCATATGGCATTACCGAAACTTCTATATCGCGGAAATCCAGCGGAATTCGGATTTCTATGACATGCTGTCCCTGTTCTATTACATCGTGGCCATGGTCACCATTGTGGCGGTCATCGCGCTGTACCAGAGCATCAAGGCGGGACAGGAGGAGAGGATGCAGAACAAACTGCTGGCCGTCCAGGTGGAGGATATCCGGCGGCATATCGCGCAGGTGGAAAATCTGTATCAGGACATCCGGGGGCTCAGGCATGACATGGCGAACCATATCGCCACGCTGGAAGGGCTGTACGAAGTGGACAGGGCAGAAGAAGCGAAAGCATACGGCACACAGCTGAAAAACGCCCTGTCTCAGACCACAGGGCAGCTGAAAAGCGGGAACCCGGTAACGGATGTGATTCTGCTGGGGGTGAAAAAAGAGGCCGAAAAGAGAGGGATAGCATTTCAGTCTGCGTTCTATTATCCTACAGGCTCCCATGTGGATGCTTTCGACATCAGCGTGGTGCTGAACAATGCCCTGCAGAATGCCCTGGAGAATGCGGCGGAGAGTGAAAAAGAGGACGGGAAAACATATATCCGTATCCGCTCTTATCGCAGAAACAATGCCTATATGATAGAAGTCCGCAACAGCTTCCCGGGAACCGTCCAATGGGATGCCCCAAACGGGCTGCCGGTCACATCGAAAGGGAAAAAGGACAGCCAGTCTCATGGATATGGCCTTGCCAATATCCGCAGGGTGGCAGGGAAATATTCCGGAGACATCGCTGTAGACATACGGGAGGGAGAATTTTGTCTCAATATCATGCTGATGATGGAGTAAAGCGTTGGCGCGAGGTTCTGCATGTGAGAGGGTTCACAGCAGAAAAAAGCCGTTCCACGGCATATCTGTTGATTCCCCAGAGCGACAGGCCGAAACAGGATATAGAGCCGTACAGATTTTGAATAAGAACAGGCTTTACTGAGAATGGAAAGGAGAAAAGACGGTATGACAATCGGCGGCATAACAAATGCGAGCAGCGGCGTGCAGAGAGGGGCAGGCCTGAATCCCCAGGCGGATTCCGTCAGCAGAAGCCTGCAGAACCAGATTGCCCAGGCCCAGAAAGAGCTGCGGGAGCTTTCTTCCGACGATAGTATGACAGCGGAAGAGAAAATGAAGAAAAAGCAGGAAATCCAGCAGGAGATTGCCAATCTGAACCAGCAGCTGCGGCAGCACCAGATGGAGCAGAAAAGGGAACAGCAGTCTGCCCGGAAAGCAGCGGAAGAAGGAACCAAGAATGGGGCAGGCGCGAAACCAGGGGACGCGAAGCAGGGCAAGGCAAAGCCAGCGGGTAAAGCGGAGGGCCTGTCCCAGGCAGGCATGCAGTCCATGCTGTCCGCAGACGCCTCCGTGAAACAGGCACAGGTACAGGGCAGAACAGTCACCGGAATGGAGGGCCGCGCCGGTGTGCTGAAAGCGGAGATTCGGCAGGACGCAGGCGGCAATACCCAGGCGAAAGAGGCGGAGCTGGCGGAAACCGAGCAGAGAGCCCTGAAGGCGGAAACGTCCCAGATGAATACCCTTGCGAGGGCGAACAGGGAGATGAAAAAAGTCTCGGAGACGGAGCAGGGCAGCCGGGCAGAAGAGGGCGGCAAGGAGCCCGGCAGCAAAGGGAATAAAGTTAAAACCGAAACCGGCAGCCGGCCGGATCCAACAGACAGGGCGGGAACTGCAGAAGGGCCTGGACAGGGGACAGAGGAGAATGACGACAGAGATGACATCCAGGAGGCATTGAAAAAGTATGCCTATGTTCCTATAGATATCCGGCTGTAGGCAGGCTGGGGAAATAGAGGTTCTCTCAAAGGACAGCCGTAACAAATATCGCACCATAAGAAACAGCCGGAAAGTGTTTTGAGGGGGATACGGATACGCCAATCGGGAAGTTAATGCATGACTTCTCCCGCACAGGCGCAGCGGATATGTACTATGGGACACTGGCGGACAGGGTGAGATTTTTAGGCAAAGTTATAGAGCCGGGAATCTAAGAACAGGTTCCTGGCTCTATTTTTTGCCCTGAAATGTTCGCTGCCGAGCTTATTGCCGAAAAGGGATTTGACCGGTTTTCGCTTCGGGAACTGTCGGATAGATTAGGGGTGAAAACGGCATCTCTATATAATCATATCAGCAGTCTGTCAGAGCTGACTTCTAATATCGGGCAGCTTGCATTTGAAAGGATGGCAGGACAGCTATATAGCGGAACAGAATGGGAATCGTCCTTTGATATGCTTTACCATATAGCAATGGGATATCGGAGATTTGCAAAGGAAAATCCAGAATTATATAAAACAATAGTCAAAATTCCATAACCTCTCGGATTTGCGGAAGTGATTGACATATGAAAGAGCGGCCGGATATTTTTGCTGATCTGCGCCGCCCTGCTGGCTTTGAAGCAGCTTACAGAGACAACGGATAACATTTACCGCTATGGACTGCTCCAAAGGCTGGGGGGGCAGGAAAGAAACATGATTTTTACAGTTGTGATATTGCCACTCCCTCTCAATTTTTGCGGTATTCTTTCGGCAGGACTTCAAAATATGTTTTAAATGCCGCAGTAAATTTGCTCTGGCTGTCATAGCCGACAGCCTGTGCGATTTCAGCTATGCTTTTATTCGTTTCTTTTAACAGTTTTGCAGCCTGCCGCATTCGGTGTTCCTTGATATGTGCCGCAATGGAAGTTCCATAGACTGACTTAAAGGCATTTTTCAAAGTTGTCGGATTGATGAGATATTGTCTTGAAAGTTCCTCTATGGTAACTCTCTGCTCCATGTGCTGCAAAAGCTGGTCATGAATTCTCCGGATCGTTTCAGTCAGCTCGAATTGATATTCAGCCAGTTTGTTTTGGGGCGTAAACTCCATTTTGGCAAGGTAAAGCAGCAATTCCAAAATCTTGATTTTTTGGAATGGAAGCATAAGCCTTTCAGGCTGGTTATAAAATGCAGAAAAAATACTTTCTGTCTGTTCATTTCCGGAAAGGAAGACAGAAATGTCGCCCTTGCAGAATTTTTCGGGTAATATGGTTTCAAAAATACCAAAGTTTTTTAACAATTCGGGAGGAGTGTCAGAGGCTTCCTGCAGATCAATATAGATGCCAAGTCCCTGATACGTACCGTTTGGAAAGGTAAGTACGGAATCCGTACAGGCTTTCATGGTATGCAGGGAGAAATCTCCCGGATTCAAATAAATGCGGTTTCCGTTTTTCATCTCCCACATCATCTGTCCGGCTTTGCAGTAGTTAATCTGAATGATGTGGGATAGAGCCTTATGCTGCACAGAGAAAGAATCGGTTGAAAAAGTAAGATAACATAACTCTATACCGGGATAAAGCGGAATGACAGCATTTGCCACCTTTTGATGAAATCTTTCCATTTCTTTTTGTATTTTTACCAATTCACCATTCATAAGACAGACCTCACAATTTGGGGCAGGTAATCTCCATAACCTGCTCAATCATCTGATGCAGCAGGCGGCCCTGTTCCGTATCTGCGGCTCGATAGTATACTTCTTTTCCTTCACGCCGGCAAATAATCAGACCACTGTTTTTCAAGGGTCTGAGATGATGTGAAACTGCCGGGCTTGACATATGGAGCATCTCTGAAATATTGAGGACACATTCCTCCTGGTGGCATAGGAGCCAAAAAATCCGGATTCTGGTGGTATCGCCGAGCTGTTTGAAAACTTCAGCTACGGTCTGGAAATAGTCTACATGGTCTAACTGTTTCTGGATTAGTGCGGTCTGCGGTCCTTCTCCATGTTGGTGTGGTAATTTCATATTGTCCATATTATTTTCCTTTCTTCTCGTTTGCATTTCGCCCAAAC
>Ga0137309_101181_pt1 | contig 18182 bp, 19 predicted proteins | sample NAcewiD2O_June_FD_97179 | JGI IMG/M metagenome (GOLD analysis project Ga0137309, IMG submission 97179) | Mouse cecal microbial communities from Vienna, Austria - N-Acetylneuraminic amended D2O_June | ecosystem: Host-associated > Mammals > Digestive system > Large intestine > Cecum | place... | reverse complement strand
TGTATTGCGGTGCTACCCGGCCTTGAGCCGTGAACGCTGTGTGCAGATGTAGCCTGCCTTGCGTGGACATGGCGAATAGGAGAACGACCCAGCTTTTCCCCGGCCAGGGAGGAGCTGCTATTGCTCCTTGAAACCCTGCCTGCAAAAGAGGCTAAGAAGCGGTTAGACTGTGGTGGAAAACACCTAGGCTGTCGTCACTGGGCAGTCAAGGGATTGCAGTGCGGACTAAGTGGCAGTCGGGCAGCGCGGTGGGCAACGCCGCGCCGGGGCGCCGAACGGGAAACCGCCCGATCGGCAACGAGGGGTGCGTCCCGGGGAAATCCAGCCCGTACCTAAGCCGTAAGATTTACCTTGACTGCTGCCGCCGTTTAGTTTTTACGTGACAGCGGAATGTGCGCCGTCCCGCCCGCTGGGCGGGGCGGCGGTTTTTATGCTGATTCGCACTATCATATTTGTAAAGAAAGGAATGGACCGATGAAGATCAGAGAGAGAAGTATGGCGCTTTTGCTGGCGCTGATGATGGCGCTGGGCCTGACGGCCTGCGGGAAGAAGGCGGTGGAAGCGGAACCCTACAACGGCATCGTCTACGTGGGGGAGGACCTGCCGCTGGACGCGGAGCTGCAGCGGATCAAAGGAAGCTGCGTTTTGGGGGAGTTCGTCTACTTGAGGGGCTATATGGGCGGAGAGCGTTTGGAGCTTATGCGCCTGCCCCTGGCGGGAGGCGGGATGGAGGTCCTGCCGGAGGATCAGCCCTATGAAAACGGGAACTATTATTCCATAGACGGCGGCCTGCAGGCCGGGCCGGATGGGACGCTGTGGCTGTGGGAACGGGCCGCCGCTGGCGGCGACTTTGATGGCCGGATCGTCCTGCGGCAGCTGGACGCGGAAGGGAAGCTGCTCTTCCAGTCGGCGTTTGAAAAGAACTGGACGGAGCTGGAGCAGGAGCTGGGCTTGGGTATTCTTCGCGGCTTCCTGATAGACGGCGAGGGGGATCTGGCGGCTTGGTGCAACGAGGGCGTTGCCGTGCTGGATCAGACGGGAGAGATCCGGTTCACCCTGGAGGCGGATGCGGGGTTAGGCGGCCTGGCCCTGTTCAGCGATGGACGGATAGGGCTCTCTGATCCGGACCGGTCCGGAGATGAGGACCGTTACCGCCTGCGGGTCATCGATAAGGAAGCAAAGGGCTGGGGGGAGACGTATCCCCTGCCGTCCGGGGCCAGTGTCTACGCCGGGGATGAAAACGCGCTGTTTTACTACACGGCGGGCGATGAGCTGTGGGCCTGGCGGATGGGCGAGGACGGAAAACCCGGCGAGGGGGAGCGGCTGCTGAGCTTCCTGGACGCCGGGATCGACAGGGAGTCCGTCACGTTTTGTGCCTTCCTGCCGGACGGCAGGCTGGCGGTGACATGCGGTCAAATGTGGGAGGACGGCTCCAAGAGAAAGGTGAGCGTCCTCTCGCCTGTGGAGGCCGCCTCCCTGCCGGAGAAGAAGGTGCTGACCTATGCCGCCTTTGGTTTGGACTCCAATGAGCGCGCGGCGATCCTGGAGTTTAACCGGACCAACCCGGAGTACATGATCACCGTGACGGATTACGGACAGTCCGGCAACGGGGACGCATCCGGCGGTATGACCCGGCTGCTCACGGAGATCGGGGCGGGGCGCATCCCGGATATCTTCTCCTCATGGGGGCCGATGCCCATGGTCCAATGGGGCGCAAAGGGCCTGCTGGAGGACCTGTGGCCCTGGATCGACAAGGACCCGGAGATCAGCCGGGAGGACCTGATGGTCCGGGTGCTGGAAGCGGCGGAGATCGACGGGAAGCTCTACGCGGTGACCGACAGCTTCCAGATCTGGACCATAGTGGGGGCCCGGAGCGTAGTGGGCGACCGGTACACCTGGACGCCGGAGGACATGTGGGAGGCCCTGGAAAAGCTGCCGGAGGGGTGCATTCCCATGACTGCCAGGAGTCAGAGCGCGGTGCTGCTGGATCTGCTGCGGCTGGATTGGAGCCGGTTCGTGGACTGGAAGAAGGGCTCCTGCCGGTTCGACAGCAAGGAGTTCCGGGAGCTGCTGGCCTTCTGCGGCAGCATCCCGACGGGCGAGGAGTTCGATTTCCAAGATGAGAGCCGGCGGCTGCTGGACAAGGAGCAGATGCTGATGGACCCAGCGACCGCGGGGCTGAGGGAGCTGCAGGAATACCGGTTCATGCTGGGGGACGAGGTGTCCTTTGTGGGATACCCCAACCCCTGGGGAGAGGTAGGCAGCAGCTTCGTGCCAAGGCTGAACGTGGCCATGTCCAGCACCTGCAGGGATAAGGAGGCCGCCTGGTCCTTTATCCGGCGGATACTGCTGCCCCAGGATGATGTCGCGCCGTCGAATTTCATAGTTTTCCCCATCAACAAGGCGGATTTCCAGAGGAGAGCGGAGTTTGAGATGGCGCAGGAGCTGACTCCCGCCAGCACTTCGTACCGGGTGGGCGAGTCGGAGGTGACCGTAGACCTTCATGCCGCCACCCAGGAGGACCTGGATCAGGTTATGGCGCTCTATGAGCAGATCGATACAGTCTACCGCTGGGATGAGTCCCTGGAGGAGATCATCACCGACGTAGCCGGCGCCTACTTCGCCGGGGACAAGACCCTGGACGAGACCGCGGCGCTGATCCAGAACCGTGCGCAGCTGTATGTAAACGAGCGGAAATAATATCATCGAAAGCGAGGAGAAATTTTCTTGGACGCGGACAGTAAGAAGCAGAAGCAGCAAAAGAAAAAAGGAAAGCAGGAGAGATCCACGGGCCGCTGGGCGGTGCAGGTATTTTTCATCGCCGTGGTCCTGTCGGCGGCATTGAGCCTGGCCTCCGACCAGGCGCTGGACGGAGCGGGATTGGCGGTGGCCTTCGTGGTGCTGCTGTCGTTCATCCTGCTGGGCATCGTCTTCGACATCATCGGCGTGTCGGTGACGGCGGCGGACGAAAAGCCCTTCCACTCCATGGCGGCCCGCAAGACCCCCGGGGCCCGGGAAGCACTGAATCTCATCCGGAAGGCCGACAAGGTGTCCAGCTTCTGCAACGACGTGGTGGGCGACATTTGCGGCATCATCTCCGGTTCCACTGGCGCGGTGATCGTGGTGCAGATCCAGTCCGCCCTCGGGGCGCCGGGCATCGTGATCTCCCTGGCCGTGACGGCCCTGACCTCCGGTCTGACCATCGGGGGCAAGGCCCTGGGCAAGAGCTTCGCCATCGCCAAGAGCACGGCGGTGCTCCAGCTGGTGGGGCGGTTCCTACATCTGTTCAGCCGTAAGAAGAGGTGAAACGTTTTTGATCCTGGAGCATATTTCCACCCCGGCGGACGTAAAGGCGCTGAGCGGGGAGGAGCTGAAAGTACTGTGCGGGGAGCTGCGCCGGTCCCTGGTGGAGAGCGTGGCCCGCACGGGGGGGCATCTGGCCTCCAACCTGGGGGCCGTGGAGCTGACGGTGGCCCTCCACCGGGTCTACGACACGGCCCGGGACCGTCTGGTGTTCGACGTGGGCCACCAGTGCTACGTCCATAAGATGCTCACCGGGCGGCGGGAGCAATTCGACACCCTCCGGCAGCTGGGGGGCCTGTCCGGCTTCCCCAAGCCGGAGGAGAGCGGCCACGACGCCTTCGTGGCCGGACACGCCTCCAACTCCGTGTCCGTGGCCCTGGGCATGGCCCGGGCCAGGACGCTGCGGGGGGAGGACTACGGCGTGGCGGCCCTCATCGGGGACGGGGCCCTCACCGGCGGGCTGGCCTACGAGGGGCTCAACGACGCCGGGGCCTCCGGGGAGCCCATGGTGGTGATCCTCAACGACAACGGCATGTCCATCGACCCCAACGTGGGGGGCGTGGCCACCCACCTCAGCCGCCTGCGGCTGCGTCCGGGGTACTACCGGTTCAAGAAGAGCTACCGGGCGGTGCTGGAGCACCTCCCCGGCGGAGGGCGGCTCTACCGGCTGAACCACCGCATCAAGAGCGGCGTGAAGCGGGCCATCTACCCCTGCTCCATGTTCGAGGACATGGGGTTCACCTACCTGGGGCCGGTGGACGGGCACAATGTGGAGCAGCTGTGTACCACCCTGTCCTGGGCCAGGGAGATGGCCTGCCCGGTGCTGCTTCATGTGCGCACGGTGAAGGGGAAGGGCTACAAGCCCGCCGAGGTCCAGCCGGAGCGGAGCCACGGCGTAGCCCCCTTTGACCCCGCTGTCGGGCCGGACCTGGGGCGGAGCATCGATTTTTCCTATGTTCTGGGCCACGAGTTGGTGGAGATGGCGGGGAAGGACCGGCGGCTGTGCGCCGTCACCGCCGCCATGGCGGAGGGCACGGGCCTGCAGGAGTTCGCCTCCGCGTGGCCCAAACGGTTTTTCGACGTGGGCATCGCCGAGGGCCACGCTGTGGCCATGTCTGCGGGACTGGCGAAGCAGGGGATGGTCCCGGTGTTCGCCGTCTATTCCAGCTTCCTGCAGCGTGGATTCGACATGCTGCTCCACGACGTGGCCCTCCAGGGGCTCCACGTGGTGCTGGCGGTGGACCGGGCGGGGCTGGTGGGCTCCGACGGGCCCACCCATCACGGCTGTCAGGACGTGGGGTATCTCACCCAGATCCCCGGCATGACGGTGCTGTGCCCGGCCTGCTTCTCCGAGCTGAAGGAGATGCTGCGCTGGGCCGTCGGGGCGGACGGCCCCGTGGCGGTCCGGTATCCCCGGGGCGGCGAAGGGCGGCGGTACCCTGAATGGACGGGGGAGAGCGCCCGTCTCCTCCGGCAGGGGGCGGACGTGACCTTGGTATCCTATGGAACGATGACGGACGAACTTCTGACGGCGGCGGATCTGCTGGCGGAACAGGGCGTCGGCGCTGAGGTGGTAAAGCTCCACCGCATCGCGCCCCTGGACGTGGAGCCGGTAGCGGAGTCGGTCCGGCGCACGGGACGCCTGCTGGTGCTGGAGGACTGCAACGAGAACGGTTCCATCGGCCAGCAGCTGGCCTCGGCGCTGGTACAGTCTGGGGCCGCGCCCCGGAAGATGGTCCTGAAGAATTTGAAAAACGCCTTCGCCCCCCAGGGCACGGTGGCGCAGCTGCGGAAGCTGCTGGGCCTGGACGCCGGGAGCGTGGCGGAGGCGGTACAGGAGATGCTATGATCTACTATTCGGACGACGGTTTGACAGTCCGCGCCATGACGGAGGCGGACGCGGAGGCCCTGGCCGCCGGCGAGATTGCCCAGGGCTGGGGCGATACGCTGGAGAAGCACCGGATGCGCCTGCGGGACCAGGCGGCGGGGCGGTGCGTCGCCCTGGCGGCAGAATATCACGGGCAGACGGCGGGGTATCTCAGCGTTTATTTCCAGCCGGAGCACGGTCCCTTTACCGGAAAGGGCTGGCCGGAGCTGGTAGATTTTGGAGTGCTGGAGAAGTTCCGTATGCACGGGATCGGCGGAAGGCTGATGGACGCTGCGGAGAAGATCGCGTCGGAGACGTCGCCGGTGGCCACGCTGGGGGTCGGCCTGCACAGCGGATACGGCAGCGCCCAGCGGATGTATATCAAGCGGGGCTATGTGCCCGACGGCAGCGGCGTGTGGTACCGGGACCAGGTGTGCCCGCCCCATGGAGACTGCCGCAACGGCGACGATCTGGTGCTCTATTTGTCCAAAAAACTGCGGTAACGGGAGGGAAGCCAATGACCAGCCGGGAAGTAAAGGAGATCGCGTATAAGCTGGGCGAGGGAGCTGTGCGGGATCGCCGGCCTTGGCCGTTTTTCAGACGCGCCGGAGGGCTATCACCCCCGGGACGTGTGGCCGGAATGCCGGTCGGTGATCTCCTTCGCCTGCCGGTTTCCCGCGGCGGGCGCCGCCTGCGGGAATGACGTTGTGTATACCCGGGTCCGCAACTCCATCACGGCGAAAATGGACGCCATCGCGCTGGACCTGTGCATCGAGCTGGAGAAACGGGGCTTGCAGTGCGTCCCCGTCCCTGCCAACGAGAGCCAGTGGGACGAGCGGACCGGCCGCTGGCGGTCCATCGTCTCCCAGAAGCACGCCGCCCAGGCGGCGGGACTGGGGACCATCGGGCGGCACTCCCTGCTCATCACTCCGGAGCTGGGGAGCATGGTCTGGCTTGGATGCGTGCTGTGCGGCGCGGTACTGGAGCCGGATCCCATGAGGGAGCCGGTCTGCGATGATTGCGGAAAGTGCGTGGAGGTCTGCCCGGCCCGCGCTTTAGACGGCGAGGAGCTGGTCCAGCAGGCCTGCTGGGACCACGCCTTCGGGGACGACCCTGAAAAGCAGGTGTGGCGCATTTCCTGCCACGCCTGCCGGGACGTGTGCCCCTACTGTCTGGGAAGCCAAAACGGAGGTTGACGGAATGGTGAAAAAAGATATGCGCCGCAGCGACTGGCGCCGTATCCTCCGGCGGGAGTATATCAGCCGGGACCACCAAATGTACGGGCACAGGGGGAAGGAGAGTCTGCTGGTTATCCGGGAGGTAACCGGGCCTTTGATGGTCCACGACGGGGGCGAGGATGTGCTGATTGCGGAGAAGGACTATGCCTGGGTGCAGATCGCGCTGGAAGGACTGCCCTTCTGGCTGACCGCCATGTACGACGACCGGGGGCGGCTGATCCAGATCTATTTCGATATTACCGCAGGCAACCGGTTCGACGATCCGGAGAACCCGACGTTCGTGGATATGTATCTGGACATCGTGGTCAACAGCCGCGGCGAGCTGTTTGTGATGGACCAGGATGAACTGGACGAAGCCCTGGCGGAGGGGACCATCACCCAGGAAGAATGGAACAAGGCCTGCGCGGCCTGTGAGCGTCTCTACGCCTATCTGGAGGAAAACCGGGAAGCCGTGACGGAACTGTGCAACCGGATCTACCGGGAGCTGTGGGAGCAGTTGGCTCCCCAGTGAGAAATAACAAGGAGAAGACATGATCGAAGTCAGAATGATCAATGAGGCCCACAAGGCGGATATTAACCTTCCCAACGAGCCGTTTGGCCTGTTTGGCAGGATGGAGCCGTCCTACGCGGACGGCAGATGGGGATATAAAGAGATCCTTTTTGATAAGGAAAATATATCTGAAATGTGCTTTCCCGATGAGGACTACGACTATGAAGCAATGAAGGAAAACAGCGTGTTCCTGGGGGCTTATGACGGGGAGAAGTGTGTGGGCCTGGCGATCCTCCAGGAGGCGTTTTTTAAGTATATGTACCTCTATGATCTGAAGGTATCCGAAGCCTGCCGGGGGCAGGGCGTGGGACGCGCGCTGATGGAAAAGGCCGGGGAGGTATGTAAGGAGCGCGGGTATCGCGGCCTCTGCACCCAGGGCCAGGACAACAACCTGGGGGCCTGCCGGTTCTATTTGAAGGCCGGGTTCCGCATCGGCGGACTGGATACGGAGGTCTACAAGGGAACCAAGCAGGAGGGCAAGGCGGATATCCTGTTTTATCGGGATGTGTAAGGAGAGAGAAATGTTATTGCAGGAGTTTGACCCCAACCCGTCGGCGGTCATCAACCCTTGGGGCAATATTAAGCCGGTACAGGACTGTCCCAGGGTGGCGGTGTCCTGCTTTGAGCTGAGGACCTTCGACCGGATGGTGGAGCGATTGGGCGGAGTGGAGATCATGCGGCTGAAGAAAGCCAATTGGGATGCTCCGGTCTACCGGACGGAGTATAAGGGCGTGGAGATCGCCCTGTTCGAGGCCTACGTGGGCGCGGCGGGATGTATGGGGGTCCTGGAGGAGCTGTTTGCCGCCGGGGTGGAGAAGCTGGTGCTGTTCGGCACCTGCGGGGTGCTGGACCGGTCCATCGGCGACTGCGGCATCATCATCCCCACCGTTGCCCTGCGGGACGAGGGGGCCAGCTTCCACTACGCGCCGCCCTCGGACGAGATCGAGGTAAACCCGAAATATCGGGAAGAATTTATAGAGATTTTGGATCACCATCAATGCACATACACCCTGGGCAAGGTCTGGACCACGGACGCCTTTTACCGGGAGACGGCGGAAAAGATGGAGCGCCGGAAGGCGGCGGGGTGCGTGTGCGTGGATATGGAGTGTTCGGCGGTGGCCGCGCTGGCCCGGTTCCGGGGGAAGGAAGCGTTTCACTTTTTCCATGCCTCGGACAACCTGGACGGCGGGGAATGGGAGGCGTGGAGCCTCAGCCAGGATGCCAACATCACGGGCAAGGACAAGGCCGCGCTGCTGGCCCTGGAGCTGGCGGCGAGGATCGCGGAAAGGGAGGACTGACATGGCGGACTACATCCTGGACCTGCGGAAAGCGGCAGGCCGCCGTCCTCTGCTCCAGACCGGCGCCGGAGTGATCGTGGTGGACGCGGCGGGGTGCGTATTGCTGCAGCGGCGCAGCGACAACGGCTGCTGGGACTACGCCGGAGGCTCCATGGAGCTGGGCGAGGAAGCGGAGGAGACCGCCCAGCCACCCCTGGCGCGATGGCTGGCAGAGAGAAACGCATAAAGGAGGTATCTCAAATGGCATTTCGATGGCTTGACATGGACAATTTCCCGCGAAGGGCGCACTTTGAATATTTCAGCGGTCTGGCGTACCCCTATGTGGGGACCACCGCCAACGTGGACATCACGGACGCGCTGAAACGGATCAAGGAGGAGAAGCTGCCCTTTTTCCTCGCGGTCTGTTACTGCGCCGCACGGGCCGCCAACGGCGTCCCGGAGCTGCGCCAGCGGATCAAGGAGGGCCGGATCGTTGAATTTGACCAGTGCCGGGTCTCCCATACCGTGGAGCTGGAGGACGAGACCTTTTGCTACTGCACGCTGGAGAACGAGCCCGATCTTGCCGCCTACGCGGCGGCGGGCAGGAAAGCCCAGGAGGCGGCGAAGGAGAAGGCCAGCATCGAGGAGGACCCGGACGAGTCCCTGGATAAATTTTTCGTATCCTCCCTGCCCTGGCTGAGCTATACTTCGCTGGTCCAGCCGGTCCCCAGCCCGGCGGACAGCAACCCGAGGATCACCTTTGGAAAGTACTTCTCCCAGGGGGAACGGGTCCTCATGCCCGTGACACTGCTGTGCAACCACGCCCTGGTGGACGGGCGGCACATCGCGGCCTTTTACCACGGGATGGAGCGGGAACTGGCGGCTGCGGCCGCCGGACCGGAGGGAGAAGCATGAGCAAGAAGGTCCGCCTGGACGTCCTCCTGACGGAGAAGGGCCTCCAGGAGAGCCGCCAGAAGGCCCAGGCCACCATCATGAGCGGGCTGGTCTATGTGAACGGCCAGCGGGTGGACAAGCCCGGCGCCGCCGTGGACCCGGAGGCGGGCGTCGAGGTCCGTGGGAATACCCTGCGGTACGTCAGCCGGGGCGGCTTGAAGCTGGAGAAGGCCATGGCGGTCTGGCCTATCGAATTAACGGGTAAAATTTGTATGGACGTGGGTGCGTCCACCGGCGGCTTTACGGACTGCATGCTCCAGAACGGCGCGGCGAGGGTCTACGCGGTGGACGTGGGCTACGGCCAGCTGGCGTGGAGCCTGCGCAGCGACGGCCGGGTGGTCTGCCTGGAGCGGACCAACGCCCGGTATCTGAGCCATGAGATCATCCCCGAGGAGCCGGATTTCTCCAGTGTGGACGTGAGCTTCATTTCCCTGAAGCTGATCCTCCCCGCCATCGCCGGCGTGCTGCGGGACGGCGGCGAGGCAGTCTGCCTGATAAAGCCCCAGTTCGAGGCGGGGCGTGAGAAGGTGGGCAAAAAGGGCGTGGTCCGGGACCCCGCCGTCCACCGGGAGGTGCTGGAGCGTTTCCTGGACCACGCCAAGGAGAGCGGCTTCACCGTGCTGGACCTGAGCTATTCCCCCGTCCGGGGGCCGGAGGGAAACATCGAGTATCTGGGCTGGCTGCGGAGGGGTCCGGGGGAGGAAACGGCCTTCGACCTGGCCGCGCTGGTGGAGGCGTCCCACGGGGAGCTGGAGCGAAAGGAATAGGCCTATGGCGGAGTTGACGTCCATGATGAATATTGGCCGGGAGATGGCGAAAAAGCTGCGGTCCGTCGGGATATCCTCGGCGGAGGAGCTGATAGCCGCAGGCCCTGAGCAGGCTTTTGCGCGGCTCAGGGAGCGGTATCCCCGGGTCTGTCTGGTGCATTTATACGCGCTGGAGGGCGCGGTTTCCCAGACGGAGTTCAACGGCCTGTCCGAGGAAAGAAAGAGGGCGCTGAAGAGCTTCAGCGACGGGCTGGCGGAAGCGCCCTGGGGAGAGTTATGATGGTTGCATTAAGAACGGTTGATCATGGAAATTGGATCAAATGTATTGCGCTGGAGGTTACCGGTGAACAGCGCCGGTTTGTCAATCCGAACCTGTTCAGTCTGGCAGAGGCCTATGTGCATTCGGACGCAAACAGGAGCGAGGCCGAAGAATATTACCGGTGCATCCCCTTTGCCGTCTATTGCGGAGACGAAATGGTAGGCTTCGCCATGATAACCTATGAGAAGGACAGCGACTTTGACCACCGCCCTGCATATGAAATATACAGACTGATGATTGATAAGAACCATCAGGGAAAGGGCTACGGAAGGGAAGCGGTCATGTTGCTGCTGGACTATATCCGGACATTTCCTTATGGCAGAGCGGAGAACGTGTATGCGGCATGGCACCCTGAGAACGAGATATCAGGAAAGACGTTTCTCGGGTGCGGATTTACGGCTGCCGGTACAGACGATGACGGCGCGGTTGTGGCACGCTGCCGCCTGAACGGATGACCGGGTCCGGACCAACACGGAGGTACGTGTAATGAAACGTGTGATATTATGTCCCAACCCCTACCGGGACAAGGGCCTGTCGGCGGCGAAGGCGGCGGAGTCCATCCTGAAGAGCGTGGGCCTGTCCACGGTCTACTGCCTGCCCTTCAGGCCGGAGGGCGGGGACGGACAGTTCGGCGTGCCCCTGCGGCCCCTCCAGCAGGAGCTGCGCGGCAGCGACCTGGTGGTGGCCTTCGGCGGGGACGGGACCATCCTGCACCTGGCCCGGGCGGCCTCCATGCGGGGCGTCCCGGTGCTGGGGGTGAACCTGGGGAGCCTGGGGTTCATGTCGGACCTGGAGGCGGGAGAGCTGGGACTGCTGAAAAATCTGGCCTCGGGCCGCTTCCGCCGGGAGAAGCGGATGATGCTGGACGTGACCGTCCAGCGGGAGGGCCGGACGGTCTATACCGGCAGCGCCCTCAACGACGCGGTGATCACCAAGGGGGCCATGGCCCGGGTGGTCCGGCTTCAGGTATCGGCGGGGGAGGACCGGCTGGGCCTCTTCTGCGGGGACGGCGTGGTGGTGGCCACGCCCACCGGGTCCACGGGGTACTCCCTCTCGGCGGGGGGGCCCATCGTGGAGCCCACGGCGCGGAATTTCGTCATCAGCCCTATCTGCGCCCACTCAGTCTTCACCAAATCCTTTGTACTTTCCGCAGCGGGAACGGTGACCGTGTCCCCGGCGGAGCTGAACCGGAAGCAGGTCTACCTCTCGGTGGACGGCGGCAAGGCCTTCGCCCTGCGGCAGGGCGACCAGGTGCGCGTCAGCCGTTCCCGGTACGAGACGGAGCTGCTCCGGCTGACCGATAAAAGCATTTACGACATTCTGAGGACAAAAATGACAGGAGGCATTGGATATGAAAAATGACCGTCAGCGCCGTATTCTGGAGATCGTGGAGCGGGAAGCCATCGACACCCAGGAGCAATTGCAGCAGAAGCTTCAGGAGCAGGGCGTGACCTGCACCCAGGCCACCATTTCCCGGGACATCAAGCAGCTCCACCTCATCAAGGAGCCGATCGGCCAGGGGCGGTACCGTTATACCGTCTCCAGCCAGCGCAACAAGCTCAACGTGGCGGACAAGCTGCGCACCATTTTCCGGGAGAGCATCATCAGCGTGGACTCCGCCCAGAACATCGTGGTCATCAAGACCATGGCGGGCCTGGCCAACGCGGCGGCGGCGGCCATGGACGGCATGAGCATCTCCGGCATGGTGGGCACGCTGGCGGGAGACGACACGGCCCTGCTGGTCATGAAGGACGCCGAGATGGCAAAGGGATTCTGCGAGGACATCCACGAGATGCTGAAGTAAGCGGGCCTGTGGAGCGTGAGAAAAAGGAGAACGCACGATGTTACAGCTGCTGCATATTGAAAATATCGCGGTGATCGAGGAGGCGGACATCACCTTTGACGAGGGCTTCAACGCCCTGACCGGCGAGACCGGCGCCGGAAAGAGCATCGTGATCGATGCCATGGGGGCCGTGCTGGGCCAGCGGACCAGCCGGGACCTGATCCGCACCGGCGCGGCGAAGGCCTTCGTCAGCGCCATGTTCTCCGGCGTGCCGCCCCTGGCGGCTCTGGAGGAGTGCGGCCTGGAGGCGGAGGACGGGGAGCTCCTGCTCCAGCGGGAGATCTACGCCGACGGGAAGAACGCCTGCCGCGTGAGCGGCAGGCCGGTGACCGTGGCCCAGCTGCGCCGGATCGGCGGCGCGCTGTTGAACATCCACGGCCAGCACGACGGGCAGCAGCTGCTGGACGAGGAACAGCACGGTGCCTACCTGGACAGCTTCGGCCGGGTGGAGGCGGCGCTGGAGGCCTATGCCGCCTGCTACCAGGCCATGGAGGCCACCCGGAAGAAGCTGAAGTCCCTGCAGATGGACGAGGCGGAGAAGGAGCGGCGCATGGACAGCCTCGCCTTCCAGATCCAGGAGCTGGAGAAGGCCCAGCTGAAGCCGGGGGAGGAGGAGGTCCTCCTCCAGCGGCGGAACCTGCTGCGCAACGGCGAGAAATTCATGTCCGCCGTCCAGGGGGCCGTGTGGAGCCTCACCGGCGGGGACGACGGCGGCGGCGCGGTGTCGGAGCTGCGGGAGGCCGCCGGGGCGGTCTCCGGCGTAAAGGGACTGGACGACCGGTTCGGACAGCTCCACGAGCGGCTGGAGGGCCTCTATTCGGAGGCCTACGACGTGGCGGAGACCCTCCGTGACCTCCAGGATTCCTTCGATTTCAGCCCCCGTGAGCTGGACGAGCTGGAGGGCCGGGCGGACCTGCTCTACCGCCTGAAAAAGAAGTACGGCCCCACGGTGGAGGACATGCTGGCCTACCTGGAGAAGTGCCGGGAGGAGCTGGACCAGATCGCCTTTGCCGCCGACACCACCGCCCGGCTGGAGAAGCAGCTGGAGAAGGAACGGAGCAGGGCAATGAAAGCCGCCCGGGCACTGTCCGAGGCCCGGAAGGCGGCGGCCAAGCGTCTGGAGGAGCGCATCCAGGAGGAGCTGCGGCAGCTGGATATGCCCAAGGTGCGCTTCGCCATCTGTTTCGAGGAGAAGGAGCCCGACGCCCTGGGCATCGACGTGGTGCGCTTCCTGATGTCCGCCAACGTGGGGGAGGAGCTGCGCCCCATCAACAAGGTGGCCTCCGGCGGCGAGCTGGCCCGGATCATGCTGGCGCTGAAAAATGTGCTGGCGGAGAACGAGCTGATCGGGACCCTGGTGTTCGACGAGGTGGATACCGGCGTCAGCGGCCGGGCGGCCCAGAAGGTGGCGGAGAAGCTGGCCCAGGTCAGCAGGCGCAAGCAGGTGCTGTGCGTCACCCATCTGCCCCAGCTGGCGGCCATGGCGGACACCCACTTCTCCGTGGAAAAGGGGGAGCGGGAGGGCCGTACCTATACCCAGGTGGTCCGGCTGGACCGGGAGCGCCGCAAGGAGGAGCTGGCCCGGCTCACCGGCGGACAGCGCGTGACCTCCGCCCTGCTGGCGGGCGCGGAGGAGCTGCTGGACGCGGCGGCGGAGTATCGGGCGGGATTGTGAGGAGAAGGGAATGGAAGGCATCGACAGCTTAAAAAAATATCTGCTGACGGTCCATCCGGTGCGGAAGACCGGGGCCCAGAAGCGGGAGTTCCGCCAGTGGCTGCTCCGGGAGCTGAAGCGGGCGGGGTGGAAGGCCGGGGAGGAGACCTACGGCAAATGGAACGGCAGCGTCAACGTGGTAGCGGGCGACCCGGACCGGGCCGACATCTTCCTCTGCGCCCACTACGACACCGGCTCCCGGATGCTGATACCTGATTTCGTATCGCCCGCCAACGTGTTAGCGCACATCTGCTACCACCTGGCGGCGGCGCTGGCATTGGCGGCAGCGGCGTTCCTGCTGGCGCTGGCGGTCAGCTTCCCGCTGGACCAGCCGGGGCTGATGCTGCCCCTGTTCCTGGTGCTGGCGGTGGCAGCCCTGTGGCTCGCGGCCTACGGCCCGGCCAACCAGAACAACGCCAACGGCAACTCCTCCGGCGTGCTGGCGCTGATGGCCGTTGCCAGGGAGGCGCGGCCCGGAAAGCGGGTGTGCCTGGTGTTTCTGGACAACAACGAGCGGAGCCTCCTGGGGGCCTCGGCATTCAAGAAGCGGCATATCGACAAGGCGTCTCAGTGCCTGTTCATCGATCTGGACTGCGTGGGCGACGGGGAGGAGCTGCTGCTGATTCCCTCCAAATACAGCCGCTGGGACGGTCCGCTGCTGGAGGCGCTGGAGGCGTCCTTTCCGGAAGGGGAGGAGATGCGCCCCCATGTGCTGTCCAAGGGCCTGCAGTACTATCCCTCGGACAATCGGAAGTTCAAATTCCATGTAACGGTGTGCGCCTGCCGGTATCTGGCGGGGCTGGGGTACTACATCCCCCACCTGCGCACGAAGAAGGACACGGTCCTCCGGGAGGAGAACGCGGCGTACATCGCCCGGAGCATAGCTCGCTTTTTACCGGCATACCTGGACGGCGGGACGGAAGAGTAACGCGGCGCAGGCCGAAAGGGGGATACTGCCTTATGAAGATATACACCATCGTCGGCGGAGTGAACGGCGTGGGCAAGAGCAGCTTTACCGGCGTTCTGAAGAGCCGGACCACGGACCTGGGGGTCATCATCGACATCGACAAGCTGACTGCCCAGTCCGGCGGCGACCCCCTTGCGGGAGGCCGGAAGGCGGTCCGGACCATGGAGGACTGCATCCGCGGCGGGGTCAGCTTCACCCAGGAGACCACGCTGTCCGGCCATCAGGTGCGGAAGACGGTCCGGCGGGTCGGAGAACTGGGGTACCACGTCCGGCTGTACTACATCGGGCTGGATACCGTGGAGGAGAGCGAGAGGCGCATCGCCAACCGCGTGGCCCTGGGCGGCCACGATATTCCGGGAGCGGTGGTCCGAAAGCGTTTTCAAAAGCGGTGGGACGGTCTCCGGGCCGTGCTGCCCTACTGCGATGAGGCGGTTTTCTATGACAACCGGAACGGTTTCGCGGAAGTGGCCGTCTATCGCAACGGAGAACTGATCCTGGAGGGCGAGTACCGGCCCGAATGGATCAAAGAGCTTTCGCGGCACCTGTGACCTTATCTTCATGACGGAACAAGCATAAAGGGGCGGCCCAATGAAAACATCGGGCCGCCCCTTTCGATCATATGGAAGACAGTATATCATATCCTGCGGCCTGGGTCCATCGACCGGCTGTTGCAATTTTTCTGCTCCCTGCGATTTCTTTCCCCCGCCCATTCCCCCCGCATATTTCCCGACAGATTTCTTCCTCCTTCTCTGTTACAATGATACAAATCACAGCAGAGAAGGGGACAAGCTATGAAAATCGCCAACATTACCCTGGAACGGGCCACCGCGGGAGAGGCGCTCCGGCTGGCGGGCTACGGGGCGGCAGGTTTTTTCGCCGCCGGGTGCTGTCTGGAGGGCCGCGCGCCGCTGGCGGCTGGCTTCCTGGCAGCCTGCCGGCCCGGGAAGTACGGCCTCGCCGCTTTGGCGGGGGGGATCGGAGGAAGCCTGGTGTTCCTGCCCTTCGCCCCGGCGCTCCGGGGCTGCGGGATCCTGGTGCTGATCTACGCGGTGCTCTCCGCCTTTCGGGATACCAAGTGGTTCCGGCAGGGGTGGTTCCGTCCGGCGGCCGCCGCCGGGGCCACGCTGGCGGTGGAATTGGCCTACGCCCTGCAGATGGGCATCGGGAGCGAGAGCCTGCTGCGGATGGCCGCCTGCACGGTCCTGTCCGGGGTGCTGTGCCACTACTGCTCCCTGCTGCTGCGGGAGGCGGTGATCCCCCGGCGGAAGGCCCCCCGGGACTCGGAGAGCCTGCGCCAGCGGCTGCGCCTGAGCGCCGAGGCCCTGCGGGCCCGGGGGGAGAGCCTGGTCCCACCCCAGCAGCCAAAGAAGGAGGAGACCCCCGCCGTAGTCTTCGACCGTGCGGCGGAGGTGGTGTGCCGGGGGTGCGCCCTCCGGGACCTGTGCTGGAACAAGGAGTACGTATCCACCTTCAACGCCTTCAATGACGCCACGCCCCTGATGCTGGAGCGGGGAAGGGCGGAGGCATCGGACTTCGCCGTCCATTTCGCCTCCCGGTGCATCCATTTTCCCCAGCTCCTTTCCGCCATCAATACGGAGGTGACGGCCCTGTTGCTCCGGCGGCAGTACCGCCGCCAGCTGGCCCGGGAGCGGGAGCGCAGCCGGGGGCAGTACACCCAGCTGGGGGAGCTGGTGGCCCAGGCCATGTCCGCCGCCGAGGCTCCCGCCGCCACCGGGAAGGAGCTGTGCCACGAGGTGGCCCTGGGAGCGGAGCCCAAGGAGGGCCAGCGCCTGTGCGGAGACAGCCTCACCTGGTTCCGGACCGGGAGCACCCTGTACGCCATCCTCAGCGACGGCATGGGCAGCGGCCGGGAGGCCCAGCGGGAGAGCCAGATGGCCCTGCGGCTGCTGGAGCAGTTCCTTCAGGCGGGCATCGCGCCGGAGACGGCCCTGCGGACCATGAACGCCGCCCTGAACCTCCGCAGCGACGAGCAGGGGAGCTTCACCACCATCGACCTGCTGGCGGCGGACCTCTCCGCCGGTCAGGCGGCGCTTTACAAGTACGGCGCGGCGCCCACGTATATCAAGCGTCAGGGCTCCGTCCGGCGTCTGGCGGGAGCGTCCCTCCCGGCGGGTCTCCAGGACTCCGGCGCGGAACCCCAGGCCATCCGGTTCCCCCTGGAGGAGAACGCATTTTTGCTGATGGTCAGCGACGGCGTGGCCGACAGCGGGGACGACCAGTGGCTCCAGGACCTTCTGGCCGGATGGCAGGGGAGCGACCCCAACGTGCTGACCAGCCTCGTGCTCCGGGAGGCCTACCAGCGGCGTCACGGGGACGACGACCGGAGCGCCCTGTGCGTGTACCTCCCAGCCGGAAAGCGTGGAAGGAGAGAGGTATGATCCTTTCTCTCGGGAAAAGGGATCAAGATACCCTGCCGGGGCAGGGATGCGTTTCCGGCGAGGGAAAAGGACACAAACAGCCCGGGGGCTTCTTGCCCCCGGGCCGTTATCCTATAGGATCAACCTCGCTCCACACAGCAAATAAGCCTTTAGAACGCCCCCTGCTCCATCATCGCCTCCGCGACCTTCTTGAACCCCGCCAGATTGGCCCCGGCCACCAGATTATAGCCCAGCCCATACTCCTCGGCGGCTTCCACGGAGACCTTGTGGATGTTCTTCATGATGCCCTTCAGCTTCTCGTCCACCTCCTCGGCGGACCAGACCAGCCGCTCGCTGTTCTGGCTCATTTCCAGAGCGGAGACGGCCACGCCGCCGGCGTTGACGGCCTTGGAGGGGGCCACGATCATCCCCGGCTGCCCCATGAGATAGAACAGCGCGTCATTGGTGGTGGGCATGTTGGCCACCTCGATGTAGTACTTCACGCCGTTTTCCACGATCTGCTTGGCGTGCTCCATATGCACGTCGTTCTGCATGGCGGAGGGCATGACGACGTCGGCCTTCACGCCCCAGGGCTTCTCGCCGGGATGGAACGCCACGCCGAACTTGTCCGCGTAATCCTGGACCAGGTTCCGCCCGGAGTTGCGCATGGTCACCAGATAGTCGATCTTCTCCTGAGAGGAGGAAACGCCCTCGGGATCGTACACATACCCGTCCGGCCCGGACAGTGTGACGACCTTGGCCCCCAGATCCCTGGCCTTCTTGCAGATGCCCCAGGTCACGTTGCCGAACCCGGCGCAGGCGATGGTCTTCCCCCTGACGTCCTCGCCCTCGTGGGCCAGCACCTCCTGGAGGTAGTACATGGCGCCGTACCCGGTGGCCTCCGGCCTGGTGAGGCTGCCGCCGTAGCTGAACCCCTTTCCGGTGAGCACCCCGTTCTCGAAGGTGCCCTTCAGCCGCCGGTACTGGCCGTACAGATAGCCGATC
>Ga0137309_101180_pt1 | contig 18200 bp, 13 predicted proteins | sample NAcewiD2O_June_FD_97179 | JGI IMG/M metagenome (GOLD analysis project Ga0137309, IMG submission 97179) | Mouse cecal microbial communities from Vienna, Austria - N-Acetylneuraminic amended D2O_June | ecosystem: Host-associated > Mammals > Digestive system > Large intestine > Cecum | place... | reverse complement strand
CGTCAGCTCCCGCCACGTCGGCGAAGGTGGTCTTGCGCTTCTCGTCGCTCATCTGCTTGATTTTGGCCTTGCCGAAGTTCATCTGCTTGTCGCCGCCGCCCCCGGCCCCGCCCAGATGGCGCATCATGAAAATCCAGAAGAAGATAAGCCCGCCGAACAGAATCAGCGTGGGCAGCAGGCTGATAAGCCAGCTGGTCTCCGCGGGCCTGGTCACGTCCTGGACCATTTTCTTGTCCGGATGGGCCTCGTTATAGGCGTCAATATCATCGGCCACACTGCGGTAAAACAAATCCACACTGGGTACCACAAAGCCAATGGGGCCCTTTTCAGCCTCGTCCAGCTTCAGGGTCATCTCGCCGGTGCCCAGGTTCAGGGTGTACTCCGTCACCTTGCCCTTTTCAAAATAATCCAGGATGTCTGAATACTTGTAGGTCTCGCCGCCGGGCACCCGGCTGCTGAACAGGAAGATGATGATGAACAGCACCACCACCGGTATCCCGATATACAGCAGCAGATTGCGCAGCCTTTTTCCGTTGTTGAAATCCAAAGATTCACCCTCCATCGTCTGTCTATATTTCACCGCTGTCCAGTGCTTCTTAATAAAGAAGCCTATGCCTCAGCCCTCCGCCTCATAGACCTCGGGCTTGAGCACGCCCACAAAGGGCAGGTTGCGGTATTTTTCCGCGTAATCCAGTCCATAGCCCACGATAAACGCGTCCGGAATCCGGGCCCCCACATAGTCGGGGTTCACCTGTGCCTGGCGGCGCTCGGGCTTATCGAACAGGGTGCATATCTTGATGCTCTTGGGTCCCCGGGCCCGCAGCACCTCCATCAGGTAGTGCAGGGTCTTGCCGCTGTCCAGAATATCCTCCACAATCAGCAAATCATAGTCCTCTAAGGGGATGTTCAAATCCAGCACGATTTTCACCACCCCAGAGGTCTTGGCCGCATTGCCATAGCTGGACACCACCATAAAGTCCACCCCCGCGGGCACGGTCACGGTGCGCATCAAATCCGCCATGAACACCACCGAGCCCTTCAGGACGCTGACCATCAGCAGGTTCTTGTTCTTATAGTCCCAGCTGATTTCCCGCCCCATGCGGGATACAATGGCCGCCAGCTCTTCTTTTGTAAACAGCTCTCTCTCAATGTCGTCCAGCATGGTTTTCTCTTCTGCCATTTCCTCTCACTCCTCTTTCTCCCCAGCCCCAGGAGCCCTGAGCTCCAATGTCCACAGGAGCCGGGTATCTTCCCTCACTTGAAATCCCTCGGCAGGCCCTATCCCCGGGCACCAGGCGGCGCGCCCGTCCCACAGCACCAGGGGCACACTGGCCCGCAGGGCCGCGGGCACCCGCAGCTCTTGAAAAATCTGTTTCAGCGGCTTGGACACACCCCGGCCCGCTGGGGTGAACCTGTCCCCAGGCCTGCGGTTGCGCACCCTCAGTCTTCCGTTCATAATGCTTTCCGAAGAAGGGGCTTCCCACATATCCTCTCCGGAAAGTATATCACAGTCTACCGCGTTTTTGAATAACAAATTTTGAATTTTTTCTCGATTTTCTGTTTCTGCCCGTTTTTTTTGCCCCAAAACCAGGCAGAGACCCCCTGGCAAAGGGTTTTCCCCCAGCCGCAGGGGGAGTTCATAATCCTCCGCTGGCTGGTTTTTTCCAAGCCAAAGCAGCCCCTGGGCGCAGCTCAGCTCCCGGCCCCCGGGCATTTGGGCCGAGCCCCCCTCCAGCAGCACCTGCCGGGCCCTGTCCAGATGCTTTTTTTCCAGACGGCCGCAGCCGCCCTGCTCCAAAAACAGCTTCATGGCCCGGGAGCATACACTCTCATGGGCAGCCCGCAGGGGGGCAGCCCGCAAAGGGGCCGCCTCCAGCCCCGGCAGGACTTGCCCCTCAGAAGGCCGGGCCTCTGCCAGAAGGGCCCGGGCCTGGGCCCAAAGGAAGTCCCGGTCCTGCTCCAAGAGCTCCGACGCCCGGCCGGCTGCCTGCAAAAACCTGGGGTTCAGCTCCTTGAGCACTGGCAGCAGGCTATGGCGCACCCGGTTGCGGGTGTACTCGTCTGAGAGGTTGCTGCTGTCTGTGACAAAGGAGAGGCCCTGCTCCTGGCAGTAGGCCTCAATCTCATCCCGGGCCACGTCCAGCAGGGGCCGGAGGATTTTCCCCCTCTGCCTGGGGATGCCCCGCAGGCCGTCGGTTCCAGCCCCCCGGCACAGGTTGAGCAGAATGGTCTCCCCGTTGTCGTCCCCGTTGTGGGCGGTCAGGATTCGGTCATTCTCCCCAGGGGCATGGCTGAGCAGAATGCGGTACCGCTCCTGGCGGCCGCACTCCTCCAGGCCCTGGCCCCGGGCTGCGGCCAGGGCCGCCACATCCGCCTGCTCCACCTGAATGGCCAGGCCCCGGCTTTGGGCAAAGTCCTGGGCGTGGCGCTGGTCCCGCCAGGCCTCCTCCCCCCGCAGCTGATGGTTCACGTGCACAAGCAGAATCCGCTCCCGCTCCACCTGGCCCATCAGCCAGTGGGCCAGGGCAGTAGAGTCCGCCCCCCCGGAAAAGCCCACCACCACCCTGCCCATATCCGGCAGGCCGTCCAGCCGGGCAGCCGCCAGCAAACCAGGCTTACTCATGGCGCACAAACTCCCGGGCAGTAAAGCGCATAAACTCTGGCTGCCAGTGTACAGGGATGTCTGTGGTGGCCCCGTGGCGGTTCTTGGCCACAATCAGCTCCGCCGCGCTTACATCCATATCCTCTGTGAGCTGCCCGCCCTCGCTGACCGCGTTGTAGGCCTCCCGGTGAAGGAAAATCACAATATCCGCGTCCTGCTCAATAGAGCCCGAGTCCCGCAGCTCAGAAAGGCCGGGGCGGTGGTCCTTGCCCCGCTCTGTGGGCCTGCGCAGCTGGGACATGGCAATCACCGGCACATCCAAATCCTTGGCCATAATTTTCAGGTTCCGGGTGATGTCGCTGATTTCATTGACCCGGTTATCGTTCTTCTTGCCCCCGGACATGAGCTGGAGGTAGTCTATAATAACCAAATCCACATCCTTCAGCCGCCGGACCTTGGCCTTCATCTGGTTCACGGTGATGCCCGGGCTGTCGTCAAAATAAAGCTCTGCCTTGCGGAGAATGTCCCCAGCCTCAATCAGCCGGGACCACTCCTCCTCCTCCAGCATCCCGGTGCGCAGCTTGGTGCCCTCCACCGAGGCCTCGGTGGACAGCAGGCGGGAGCAGAGCTGCTCCCGCCCCATTTCCAGGGAGAAGAAGGCCACCCGCCGCCGGCTGACAATCGAGGCGTGGCGGGCGATGTTCAGCCCAAAGCTGGTTTTGCCCACGCCGGGCCGGGCGGCCAGGATAATCAAGTCTGAGCGGTTCAGGCCCGTGATGGTGTCGTCCAGCATCCGGATGCCAGTGGGAATGCCCCGGTACTTGTCCCTGTCCGGGGAGTTGAGCAAATCCAGCCGGTCGAAGGTGTCCATAAGGATTTCCTTCACTGGCCGCAGCCCCCGCATCTCCTTGCCCCGGCGAATCTCAAAGATTCTCTGCTCCGCAGCGTCCAGCAGCTTCTCTGAGTTCCAGGAGCCCTCGCCCGCGTCCGCCAGGATATTCCTGGCCGCCTCCATCAGCACCCGGATTTCGTAGGCGTCCCGGACCATGCCCGCGTACACGCCCACCCGGCTGAAAGCGGGCACCAGCTTCACCAGCTGGGCCATATAAACCCGGCCGCTCTCCTGGTCAAACTCCTTTACCTCCCGCAGCTTGTCCAGCACAGTGACAAAGTCCACCGGCTGGCCCAGGGTGTACATCTCCAGCATGGCGCCATAGATGTGCCGGTTGTTCTGGGCGTAGAAATACTCCGCCGCGGGCAGGATATCAGCCACCTCAGAGAGGCATTCCGCGTCCAAAAGGACAGCGCCCAGCACAGACTGCTCCGCGTCCATATTAAACGGCATACTGATGCCGGGCATGGCCTGGGTATTCAGGTACCGGTCTTGCTCAAAGTCCACAGTCTCGCCTCCCTGCTTAGCCTGTTCCTTCTCAGCCCGCCTCGCACACTGCCACACTCAGGGCGGCAGTGATTCCGTTGTAGAACTTCACCTCAAAGCTGTAGGTGCCATAGGCCTTAATCTCGTTTTCCAGCACAATCTTCCGCTTATCCACCTGCACCCCGAACTGCCTGCCGATTTCCTCAGCCAGCTCCCGGGCAGTGACAGAGCCGAACAGCTTGCCTCCCTGGCCTGCCTTTGCGTAGATTTTCACGGTTTTGCCGCTGATGGCCTGGGCGTTCTTCTGGGCCTGCTCGGTCTCGGTTTTCACCTTATACTCTTTGGCGGCCTCAGCGTTTTTCAGCTCGTTCATGGCCTGGGCATTGGCCTCTTTGGCCAGCTTGCGGGGCAGGAGGAAGTTTCTGGCGTAGCCGTCAGAGACCTCCTTGAGCTCACCTTTTTTGCCGATGGACTTTACGTCCTGGAGAAGAACAACTTTCATGGGAATCATCCTTTCACTTTAATATATGTAGGAGCCCTGGAGCAGGCAGAATTGCCCAAAACGCGGGCAATAAGCGTCATAGAGACAGCGCTCCAGGTGCGCGGACGAAAAGTTTCGTCCACCTTTTCAAAGGTGGCAGGGGTTTGGGGGCAGCGCCCCCAAGGTCTTGCCCTTGACTGTAGGGCGGCGCCACCAAGTCCCAAAGAGAAGCAGAGCTCTACTCCTACCATCTAAGTCCGATAGAGGAAGAAAGCCGCGCCGCCAGAGAAGCCGAGCAGTAGATTCCGTCAAACTGGGAAACGGGACGTTTCTCAGTTTGGCGGAGAGGGCGGACTGTACCATTGGGCGTTGGGCCCTAAGCGTTCCCGAAAGATGGTACTTACGGTTGGGAAACCGTTGACTGTCAGGCCCTTAGCCTCACAGTAAGCAGCATCTTCCGGGAACGTTTAGGGCCGCCACGCTTCTACAGCCAATCTGCAGCTCTCTGTGAGTTGGGAAATCTGTGATTTCCCAACTCAACAGAATCGCGCGACCGGCATCTTTGGCGGCGCTCGAAACTGCCACTGACGAACGCTTTATGGCCGCCGGACGGACTGCCTCGCAGATTTCTTGGTGAGCGCCGCCCATACTGAATTTCGCTCTTGGGGAACACGCTATTATAGCACCGCTTAGGACAAGGTCACAGGGGCTCTGCCCCCGCACCCCCGCCAGGGGCCTAACGCCCCTGGACCCCGGCCGCCGCTCGGTCGCGGTGCTTTGCGCTGGGCACTGCCCCGAGCCGTTAGGCTCCTGCCATCCGCTTGCCTATCTCTACTGCTGCCCGGAAACAGATTCCTTCCAGCCCCGCTCCCTTCTCGTGGAGGATACCCCCATCCCAGCCCTCTCCATCCAGGGTATCCGTGGCATAGAAGAACTGGGCAAAGGGCACGCCCCGGAACTGGGCCACTGCCGCCAGGCTGGCGCACTCCATCTCCACCGAGACGCAGCCCTGCTCCCTGCGGCGCTCCAGCTTCCCCCGGGTCTCCCGCCAGAAGGCGTCTGTGGTCCAGGTCTTGCCCTGGGCATAGGGGAACCCCAAAGCCTCCAAAGCCTCCCGGCAGGCAGCCACGCTCTCTGGGTTCAGCTCCACTTCGTCCGCTGGGGGCAGGTAGTGGTAAGAGAGGCCCTCGTCCCGCACAGCGGCAGTGGGCACGAGCAGCTTCCCGTGTACAATCTCCTTGTTCAGCACCCCTGCCGCGCCGAAGTACACAAAGTACTTACCCCCCTTGGGGATGCTCTCCTCTATGGTGGAGGCTGCTCCCGGCCCGCCCACCAGGGGCATGAACACCGCTGCCTCTGTGTCAAAGGCCTTTACCTTATAGATGGGGATATCCCCAATGCAGCAGCCAAAGCGGCTGATTTTCTCCCCGCCGTAGGTTTCCAAAATCCATTCCACCATACGCCGGGAGAAAATACCGATACAGATTTCCGGAAAGCCCTCCACAGGCCGGATGTGTTCCTCCGGGTTGATGATGGCCCGGCAATCCGAATCAAATTCATTGTGTATCATGCTCAGCGCCTCTTTCTTTTCAGAGCCTGTATTCATAGTGGGGGATAGCGCAGGGGCGACGGATTTTTTCGTCAGGGGGCGGGAAAATCACCGCCCATTCGCTGTCCATCCACTGTGAATACAGTCTCTTAGTTTATGGTGGTCTCTTCCAGCTTTGTGTCCAGGGCGTGGATAAGCTGCCGCCGGGCCTCGCCCATGCTCACGTTTTTCAGCTGGGCCCCGGCCATGGTGAAGTGGCCGCCGCCCCCAAACTCCTCTAAAATCAGCTGCACGTTCACGTCGCCCAGGCTCCGGGCGGAGATGCTTACATCGCCCCCCACCTTGTACAGGGCAAAGGAGGCCTTTACCCCCTGGATGGACAGCAGCTCATCCGCGGCCTGGGCGGCGGCCACCCGCATATCGTCAAACTCCCAGCTGGTGGTGGCAATGGCGCAGCCCTTGTGTATCTCCGCCCCTGAGACCAGCTGGGCCTTGCGCTTATAGCTGTCCAGGGAATTGGAGAACAGCTTTTTCACCATCACTGTGTCCGCGCCCCGCCGCCGCAGATAGGCCGAAGCCTCAAAGGTCCGCACGCCGGTGCGCAGCACAAAGTTCTTGGTGTCCAGGCTGATGCCCGCAAGCAGGGCCTGGGCGTCCACCCGGTCAATGGCGGAGGAGCGGATATACTGCACCAGCTCTGTCACCATCTCAGAGGCAGAGCTGGCATAGGGCTCGTGGTAGAAAATGAGGGCGTTCTTGATGTGGGTGACCATCATCCTGTGGTGGTCAATGACCACCACCCGCCGGGCTTTGTCCAGCACCTCACGGCTCTCCACATAGCCCACTGAGTGGGTGTCCACCACAATCAGCATAGAGCGCTCTGTCACCAGGGGCAGGGCATCCCCAGGGCCGATAAAGACCTCCTCCCCCTGATAGCTCTCCTCCACCATGTCCACCAGAGAGCCTGCCAGGGTAGAGCCCCGGTTGATGACAATATGGGCCTGCTTATCCAGGCCCTTGCGGATGGCGGCCCACATGCCCACTGCCGCGCCCACCGCGTCCAAATCCGAGTTGGCGTGGCCCATAATGAACACCCTGTCGCTGGCAGCCACATGGTCTGTCAGGGTGGCGGCAATGACCCGGGTGCGCACCTTGTCCCGCTTTTCCACACCCTTGGAGAGGCCACCGAAGAATTCGTATGTATCCCCTCCCCGCATCACAGCCACCTGGTCGCCGCCCCGGCCCAGGGCCATATCCAGGGCCTGGCGGGCCCAGCGCTCGCTCTCGGCAATGGTTGCCGCGCCCCGGCCCACGCCCACTGAGACTGTGGCGCTCATGGTCTTGCTGTGGTTCTTGATTTCCCGGACCTTGTCCAGCACCCGGAAGCGCTTCTGCTTTGCCTCCTCAATATGGGCGTCGTCTGTGATGAACAGGAACCTGCCGTTGGACAGCCGCCGCATGAACCCGCCCAGCTCCTCTGTGACCCACTCCCGCAGGACAGACTCCACCTCCGCGGTCATCCGGGACTCCTCTCCCCCGCCGCTGTCCCGGGACATCTCGTCCCGGTTGTCAAACACAGCCAGGCACACCACTGGGCGCCGCTCCTTATACTCCTTGGCGATGCCCTTAAAGTAGGTGTCGTCCACAAAATACAGCACATACCCATGCTCGGTCCTGGCCCCGTACACCGTATACTCCCGGCCCCCATAGGAGACCGCGGTGCCCCTTTCCTCCATCACCTGGCGGAAGGTCTTGGGATAGATATACCGCAGCACGCTCTCCCCCAAGGCCGGGCGCAGGGCCCCCAGGGTCTCCTGAAAAGCCCGGTTGACCCAGACCAAGTCCCCGGCCGGGGCCACAATGGACACGGGAAGGGGGAATTCCCGCAGGGCGGCCTCCTGCTCAGCAGAGAGCACCTTGCTGGCAGAGCGCACAGCGGCAGCGGCGTTCTGGCGGTAGATGACCCCCGACACGGTCACAGCCAGGGCGCAAAGCCCGGCGGCGGTCATCTCCACCATAAACATCACCCGGCTGTAAGGATAGCTCGCCACGGCCATGACCAGCATGGCCACAGCCATCAGGTACATAAGGGGGGAGGTGACCCATACTTTTTTTCTCCTCACGCTCATCCAACTCCTTTTCAGCCTTTTGCCAAGAGTCCCCTTGAACTCCTTCTTCTCTGTCAAAAGCCCCCGTCCTGTGATTCCCAGCCGGAGGCCGGGGGCATCACCCTACACTTCCATAATCACCGGCAGAATCATGGGGTTGCGCTGGGTTTTGCGGTACAGGTACCGGGAAAGCTCGTCCTTCACGCTCTGCTTCATGCCGCCCCAATCCCGCACCCGCCGGCTGGCGCACTCCTCCAGGGCCTTATACACCACCTTGCGGGCCTCCACCATCAGCTCCTCTGACTCCCGCACATACACAAACCCTCTGGACACAATGTCCGGCCCAGCCACCACATGGCCTGTGGCCGCCTCTATGGAGCAGACCACCACAATCAGGCCGTCCTCCGCCAGGTGCTTCCTGTCCCGCAGCACAATGCTGCCCACATCGCCCACGCCCAGGCCGTCCACCATCACGCTGCCCGCCGGGGCGTCCGCCAGGCGCTTCATATGGTCCTCGTGGATTTCCAGCACATGGCCAATGTCCCCAATATAGATGTTCTCCGCGGCCATGCCCATGGCCATGGCCAGGCCCGCGTTCTTCTGCAGGTGCTTCTGCTCCCCGTGCACAGGGATAAAGTACTTGGGCTTGGTCAGGGCGTGAATCATCTTCAGCTCTTCCTGGCAGGCGTGGCCGGACACATGCACCTCGTACATGGATTCATAGATTACCGTACACCCCTGCTTGAGCAGCTCGTCCACCACAGCCCCCACAGTCTTCTCATTGCCCGGGATGGGCCGGGCGGACAGGATGATAAAGTCCTGGGGCCCAATGGCCACCTGCCGGTGGTCCGAGAAGGCCATCCGGGTCAGGGCGGACATGGGCTCTCCCTGGCTGCCGGTGGTGATAAGCACCAGCTGGCCGGGCTCATACCGGTTAATCAGGTTCAAATCCACCAGCACCCCCTGGGGGATGTCCAGATACCCCAGCTCGCTGGCAATGCCCATCACGTTCACCATGCTGCGGCCGGAGAGGGCCACCTTCCTGCCGTACTTCACCGCGCAGTTGATAATCATCTGCACCCGGCTGATAGAGGAGGCAAAGGTAGCCACAATCACCCGCTTGCCCTGGGCCCGCATGAACAGGGCGTCCAGGGAGTCGTTCACCCGCTGCTCGGTCTGGGTATAGCCCGGCCGCTCCGCGTTGGTAGAGTCCATCAGCAGGGCCAGGACCCCCTCCCTGCCCAGCTCGGCAAACCGGGCCAGGTCAATCATCTTGCCCTCCGCGGGGGTAAAGTCAATCTTAAAGTCCCCGGTGTGCACCACCACCCCCGCGGGGCTGTGGATGGCCAGGGCCACTGAGTCGGCGATGGAGTGGTTTACATGGATAAACTCCACCTCCATGCAGCCCAGCCGCACCCGGGCCCCCGGCGGGGTCACGTGGAGCCGGGCAGAGCCGGTCAGCCCGTGCTCTTTCAGCTTGCTCTCAATCAGGCCAATGGTCAGGGCCGTGCCATAGACCGGCACGTTCAGCTTTTTCAGCAGATAGGGTACCGCGCCGATGTGGTCCTCGTGACCGTGGGTAATGACCACGCCCCGGATTTTCGCGCGGTTCTTCTCCACAAAGGCAAAGTCCGGGATGACCAAATCAATGCCCGGCATGTCCTCGTCCGGGAAAGCCAGGCCGCAGTCCACAATGAACATATCGTCCTGGCACTCGTACAAGGTAAAGTTCTTGCCGATTTCATTGAGCCCGCCCAGGAAATACACCTTGATGGGCGGCTTGTTGGAGCGCCTCTGCCTGCCCCGGCCCCGCTTTTGCTGAGAGCCGGCGTTTTGGGCCAGCTTCTGGGCCGCGGCCACCTGGGCGGCGGCAATGGGGGCCGTGCCCATGCTCTGCCTGCGGGCGCCCTGGGGCCTGGCCTTGGCCCCTGATTTTTTCTGGGCCTTCTGCCCCTTTTGGGGCTGGCGCTTCTGGGGAGCCTTCTCTGTGTTCTGGATTCTGGGCCCGGAAATTTTGCCTATCTTCGGCCCGTCGTTCCTGGTCTGGGCCTGCTCCTGGGGTCTGGCCCCGTTCCCCTGCCGGCGGGGCCGGCTGTTCTTTTTCTCTCCTGCCAAAAAATTTTCCTCCTTCCACCAGCTTCCCGCTGGTGGTTATTTGATTTATTCCGGCTGTATGGACTCCATACAAAGCCGTTATACGCGGCCGCCCTCTCACAGCGGAACCGCGTTTTCGCCATAGTTATCCCTTCAACGACACAAAACCCGGTATCACGCGGGCTTATCTGTGGTCAAAAATCTTTTACTGTCTATTTTACTATATTCCGGCCCCCTCTGTCAACCCCAGCGGCAGGGGCGGGAGTGTCCAAATCACAGAGATAATCATCTGTGTTCCCCCGCCCTGCGGGCGGGGGAACACGAAAAACTCCTCGGGACGGACACTCCCGGCAGGCAATGTTTACATTTTCCCCCTTCTTCCAAAAAAAATGCGGTTTCTGCCTTCTGAGGGCTTGACAATGTATACTAAAATGGTATATATTTATCTGGCAGGGGTACTCTAACAGAAAACAGGCCCGCAAAACCGGCGGGCCCCGGCCAAAGGGCCGTACCCCAGAACGGAGCCTGGGCCCAGCCTCTCAGCCGGGCAGGCTCTCAGAAAGGAAGTCTCTAAACCATGGACAATTCTGTCAGAAAAGTATACGCCGACAACGCCGCCACCACGGCTGTGTCGGAGGAAGTATTAAACGCCATGCTCCCCTTCTTCCGGGAGAACTACGGCAATCCCTCCAGCCTCTACAGCCTGGGCCAGCAGGCCAAGGCTCCCCTGGAGCAGGCCAGGGCCACGGTCGCCCAGTGCCTGGGGGCCAAGCCCAATGAAATCTACTTCACCAGCTGCGGCAGCGAAAGCGACAACTGGGCCATCAAGGGCGCGGCCCGGGCCCAGCGGAGCAAGCAGGGCAAGACCCACATCATCACCTCTGCCTTTGAGCATCACGCGGTGCTGCACACCTGCCAGGCCCTGGAGCGGGAGGGCTTTACTGTCACTTATCTGCCTGTGCATGAGGACGGCCTTGTCCGCCCCCAGGAGCTGGAGGCCGCCATTACGGACAGCACCGCCCTGGTCACCATTATGTACGCCAACAACGAGATTGGCACCATCCAGCCCGTTCCAGAGCTGGCCGCCATCTGCAAAGAGCGGGGCGTGCTCTTCCACACTGACGCGGTGCAGGCCATTGGCAATGTGCCCATTGACGTGAAAGCCCAGAATATTGATATGCTCTCTCTCAGCGGCCACAAGATACACGCCCCCAAAGGGGTGGGCGCCCTGTACATCCGGAGCGGGGTGAGCATTGAGACCTTCCTGGACGGCGGCGCCCAGGAGCGGGGCCGCCGGGCCGGCACGGAAAACGTGGCGGAAATCGTGGGCCTGGCCACAGCCATGAAAATCGCCGCCGGTACCGTAGAGGAGCGCATTGCCCGGCTGACCCCCATGCGGGACAAGCTGATTGAGGGCATTCTGAAAATAGAGCGCAGCCGCCTTAACGGCAGCAAAGAGCACCGCCTGCCCGGCAATGTGAGCTTCTGCTTCCAGGGGGTGGAGGGAGAGAGCCTGCTGCTGCTGCTGGACATGTATGGCATCAGCGCCTCTTCCGGCTCGGCCTGCACCAGCGGCTCTCTGGACCCCAGCCATGTGCTGCTGTCCATCGGCCTGCCCCACGAGGTGGCCCACGGCTCCCTGCGGCTGTCCTTTGGGGATTACAACACCATGGAGGATGTGGACTATATCCTGGAGGTGCTGCCAAAAATCATCGGGCGCCTGCGGAATATGTCCCCCCTATGGGACGCTATCCGGACAGGCAAGGTGAACTATGATGAATACATGTAAGCCTGCCCGGCCCCCTCTGCCCCAGCGCCTGGGGCGGGTGCTGGGGCGCGCCCTGCTGCTGAGCCTGCCCGGCTTTCTGATTAGCCTGGCGGTGCAGGGCGGCAGAGAGTTCAGCAAGGAGATAGCGGACCATCGCAAATACAGGAAAATCATAAAAAATATGAAAAGAGAGGACAGAGAATCATGGCATACAGTGAAAAGGTAATGGAACATTTCGCCAATCCCCGCAATGTGGGTGAAATGCAGGATTACAGCGGCGTGGGCGAGGTAGGCAACCCCAAGTGCGGGGACATTATGCGCATGTACATCAAGGTGGAGGGGGACATCATCACAGACGTTTCCTTTATGACCTTTGGCTGCGGCGCGGCCATTGCCACCAGCAGCATGGCCACAGAGCTGATTAAGGGCAAGACCATTGGCGAGGCCCTGAAGCTGACCAACAAGGCCGTGATGGAGGCCCTGGACGGCCTGCCGCCGGTGAAGGTGCACTGCTCGGTGCTGGCGGAGCAGGCCATCAAGGCAGCTGTGTCAGACTACTACACCCGCCAGGGCATTGACCCCACCCCCATTGTGGGCAGCATCCCCGAGTGTGAGGAGTGCGGGTGCGGGCTTTGAACTCTATTTAGATAAGCGCAATAATTTATCGCCTTTTCCAAGGACGGGAAAAGGCGATACTTTTTTGTTTTGTTGATGGCCCGCGGCAAGACCTCGGGGCTCCTTGACCCCTTTTCCGCCTTTGGGCGGCTGCTGGGAGAAAGCGGCTGCCTCGGGCCGTCAGGGGGCTCTCTGCCGCTGCTACAGGTCCCGGAACTTCCGCACCCGCCGCAGCAGCCTCTGCTTCCGCTTATAAAACACCACCAAAATCAGATACACCACAATCAGCCCGCCAATCACAGCCATGACCGCAATGAACCAGGGCGCTGTCAGCAGAGAGCGGCCCTGCTCCCAGCCTGCAATCAAGTCGCTTCTGGCCACAGACTCTGCCGCAACCAGGGGCACGGTTGCCACCACCTCGTCCGCGTAGCTCAGGGTCGCGGTGCCGATTTCCTCCCCCTTGCGCACGGGGGCCTGGACGCTCTCGGGCTTATCCACTGTGACGATAATGGAGCTGGCATCCACAGAATTGGGCAGCATAACGCTCACATTCCTGTCCGCCGCCAGCAGCAGCTCATCCTTCTGATAGGCATACTCCAATTTTACAGAGCTGAGCACGTCCCCCTGGGTGGTGATGGTCTTCTTGCCCAGGTTGGTGAACGCCCAGCGGAACAGAGTGGCCGCGTCCCGCATCTCGTTGTGAACGTTCTGGGCATAGCCCTCCATGTCCCCCATGGCCACCACAATATAGGTATACCCCGAATAGTTGGCCGAGGCGGTAAGGCAGAAGCCCGCCTGGTCATGAGAGCCGGTCTTCACCCCGTTGGCGTAGGTGTAGAAGTAGTTGTTGCCGTATTCGTCCCCATGGTTGGCCAGCATCTTGTTGGTGTTGAAGACTGTCTGCCCGTCAGGGTCCATGTTGGTGGGGGGTTTTTCATAGCGCTGCTGGCGGGTGATTTCGCTGAAATTGGGCAGCGTCATGGCATACTTGGTGATGGTGGCCATGTCCCGGGCAGTGGTGTAGTGGTTCTCCTTGTGCAGGCCGTGGGGGTTGGAGAAGTGGGTATTCTTGCAGCCCAGCTCCTTGGCCTTCTCATTCATCATGCGCACAAAATAGCTGCTCTCGCTGTAGTCAATGGTCTCGCCGTATTCGGTCTGGGCCGTGGGGGGCGGGGTGGCGGCAGTGTCCGCCGGAGCAGCCGGGTCCTCTGGGTCCGGGGCGTTTTGAGGGGTAATCCGTCCGGCGGCGTACAGCTCATCCACATAGTACATCAGCACCAGGGCCGCGTCATTGCCTGAGGGCACCATCATCAGGTTGAGCAAATCATAGCCAGTGAGCTGCTCGCCCACAGACACCCCTGCCAAAGAGCTCTCTGTGCCAAGCAAATCATCCTCCACCTTTTGGGATACAGTAATCTGCGCGTTCTCAATGTCAGGGATGTTCTCATAGGCCACAATATAGCTCATAATCTTGGTCATAGAGGCAGGGGGCAGCTGCTCGTCCGGGTTCAGGGTATAGACCACAGTGTCCGTGTCCAGGTTCAGCATGAACAGGGACTTGCAGTGGGGCTCGGTGCTGTCCCGCTCGTCGCCGGAATCCCAGTTAAAGGTAAAACCCTCGGCAGCATAGGCGGGGGCAGCCGCCAGGGCCAGCAATAGAACTGCCAGAAGCAGGGCCGTGATTTTTTTCGTCAGCCTGATACACATCGTCTGTTTCCTCCCTTGTCCATCCGCCAGGCTCTTTTATCCGTGTATAGTATACTAGATTTTCCCGAAAAAATAAACCCCCTAAATGTGAACAATCTCCTGATGCGGAGGACAAGAAGTGGGGTATAATGGGAAGATAGAGGGGGAAGACTAGGTGTATTCGCGGTTTGAGAGCACAGAAGCGCCTGACGGCCCGGAACAGGGGCTGTGGCCAAACACAATGCGGACGAGCGGAAAGCGCGGCCCAGGGGGTGAGTGTGTGCCGGGCACTTGGCTTCGCCAAGCACAGCACGCAAGCCGCGAACCCCTGCCATCATTTGAAAAAAGTGGACGAAAACTTCCTCTTGGCTCGCCGTCAGGCGCTGCTGTGCTCTCAACCCCATACTTTCTTTCAGGAAAGCATACCCCATTCCCAGGAGGCTCTTATGAAACGTATCGGCAAACAGACCCTCGAATTCTCCACACCCCCCACCATCATCGGACACGGCGCTGTGGCTGGCCGCAAGGAGGCTGCCGGCCCTCTGGCCGCTGACTTCCACCAGACCTTTGACGACACCACCCTCAACACCCAGAGCTGGGAAAAGGCCGAAGCCCAGCTGCAAAAGGAGGCTGTCTCCGTGGCCCTTGGGAACGCGGCCTGCTCTCCCCAGGACATCCACATGATTTTCGCCGGAGATTTGCTGAACCAGTGCATCTCATCTACCTTCGGCCTGCTGGATTATCAGATTCCCTTTCTGGGCCAATACGGGGCCTGCTCCACTATGGCCCAGACCCTGCTCATGGCCGCCATTATGGTGGAGTCCGGCGCCGCGGACCGGGCGGCTGCTGTGACCAGCTCCCACTTCTGCTCTGCGGAGCGGCAGTTCCGCACCCCTTTGGAGTACGGGGCCCAGCGCACCCCCACTGCCCAATGGACTGCCACAGCCTCTGGGTGTGTGATTCTGGGGGCTGGCGGCAAGGTGAAGGTCCGCCACGGCCTGGCAGGCAAGGCCACGGATTTGGGGGTAAAGGACCCGGCCAACATGGGCGCGGCCATGGCCCCGGCAGCGGCTGACAGCATCTTCCAGTATCTGACAGACACAGGCACCAGCCCAAAAGACTATGACGGCATCTTCACCGGGGACCTGGGAGCTGTGGGCTCCTCCCTGCTGCTGGACACCCTGAAAGACAATGGCTTTGATTTAAGCGGGGTGCACAATGACTGCGGCCTTATGCTCTACGACCGGGAAAAGCAGGATGTGCACGCCGGAGGCTCAGGCTGCGGCTGCTCCGCCGGGGTTCTGTGCGGCCACCTGCTGGGCAGAATGGAGCGGGGCGAGCTGCGGAACATCCTGTTCTGCGCCACCGGGGCCCTGATGTCCACCACCTCCCAGCAGCAGGGGGAGGCCATCCCCGGGGTGTGCCATGTGGTACACCTGACCACTTAGGGAAGCCATGGCTCAAATCCCGCCCCCACCGCTTTTCCCAGCCCGCGGCGGGGAGAGGCGCTGAATCAAGCATTCCCAAAACAGAAAGGCCGGGTGAGTTCCCTCGCCCGGCCTTTCTATATTCTGATTTACCGCCTGCCGTCCAAATCCCCCAGGCTCACGGCCACGGTGTGGCGGATGGGCTTCCACTCCACTGTCCCTGCCATGGCCACTGGCAGGGCCGCCATAAAGCTGGCCATGAAAAACGGGAAGGTAAAGCTGAACAGCAGCTTTCTCCCTGCCCGGCAGGGAATCCGCTTCCACTCTGTCAAAAGGGTGATGAGACCAGTGAAGTACAGCCCCACATAGCAGCCCCCAAAGGACAGCAGCGCCGCGCCGATGACCTCCCCGGCCAGCCTGTCTCCGCTGATAATCCCCACAATAAACATAATCACGTTCATCACAAAGCCCAGGCCCATGAGCACCGCGGCCAGGGAGTTGATAAGCAAATCATAGCAGGCAAAGCTCCCGCCGCCGAACATGGCCCGCAGCAGTTCCCTGCCGTTCTTTCCCATAATCTGCATCAGGCCCCGCATCCATCTGGCCCGCTGGAACACAGACTGCTTGAAACCAGTGGGCTGCTCGTCATACAGCACCGCCGAGCCGCAGTAGGCCACCTTTTCCCCCCGGCAGACCAAATCCAGGGTGAACTCCAAATCCTCTGTCAGGGCGAAATAGTGCCAGCCCCCCAGCTTTTCCAGCAAATCCGCTGAGAACAGGAAGCCCGTCCCGGACACGCCGCAGCTGGTGCCCAGAAAGTCCCTGGGCCGGTTCAGGTACTCAGACTCCCGCAAAAAGTACATTCCGTACCCCGCGCTTATCCAGTTGTCCCCAAAGTTTTTGGCGTTGCGGTACCCGGTCACCACCGGGCAGCCATTGGAGAACACCTTGTTCATCTCCGCGATATAATTGGGGTCCAGCAGATTGTCCGCGTCAAACACGAAAAAGCCGTCGTACTTCTCCCCAGCCTTCTCCCCGGCGATTTTCTCCAGCAGGAAGCTCAAAGCATAGCCCTTGCCCACCTGCAGCTGGCTGCGCCTCTGCCAGACTGTGGCCCCGCGCTCCGCGGCAATGGCGGCAGTGCTGTCCGTGCAGTTGTCCGCCACCACATAGATGTCCACCAGCTCCGCTGGGTACCGCTGGGCCTTGATGCTGTCAATCAGCTGGCCAATCACAGCAGCCTCGTTCCTGGCCGCGATAAGCACCGCGTAGCGGCACAGCCGGGCCGCCTGGAACTGCCGCCCCGCGCCTTTCAGCCGCAGCAGCAGGTATATCACCTGATAACAGCAGCAAAGTCCAATCACCACCGCCAGGATGAGGTTAATATATGAGAGGGTTTTCATGTTCGTTCTCTCCTTTTTGCGGGGCCCAAGGGGGATGGGACTGCCGCTTCAATCATAAGGGTTTTGCCCCCGGCAAAACCCTTTTTTGGAGAGCCGCGGCTCTCCTGCCTTATGGTCTGAAAAGAGTATAAAGCCAACACATTAAATCCAAGATGATGAATTTCTTACAAATTCCTTACGCCTCTGCTGACAGCGCTTTCTCCAGCGCGGCGACGACAATTTTCAGCGCTTTAATCCGCGCGTACCTCTTGTCCACAGACTCCAGAATATGCCAGGGCGCGTAAGTGGTGCTGGTCTTTTGCAGCATCTCGTCCACTGCCGCCTCGTATACGTCCCACTTCTCCCGGTTGCGCCAGTCCTCGTCTGTGAGCTTCCACTGCTTGGAGGGGGTGTTCTGCCTGTCCGTGAACCGCTCCAGCTGGGTGTCCTTGTCTATCTGCACCCAGAACTTGAGCACCACCGCGCCCCAGTTATGCAGCTCCTGCTCAAACTCGTTCATCTCATAATAGGCCCGCTGCCAGTCGTTCTCGCTGCAGAAGCCCTCCAGCCGCTCCACCATCACCCGGCCGTACCAGCTCCGGTCAAAGATGGCAATATGCCCGTCCTTGGGCAGATTGGTCCAGAAGCGCCACAGATAGTGCCGGGCCTTCTCCTGGGGGCTGGGGCTGGCAATGGGAAGCACCTCAAAGCCCCGGGGGTCCAGGGCCCCGGTGAGCCGCTTGATATTGCCGCCCTTGCCCGCGGCGTCCCATCCCTCATAGACAATCACCACAGGCACCCGCTTGCGGTACAGCCGGTTATGGAGCCGCCCCAGCTGGGCCTGGAGCTTTTTCAGCTCCTCCTTATACACCTGCTCGCTGAGGGTCTTGTCCTTCAGGGGCACCTGGCTGAGCTTGGGCATTTTGACAAGGGGGAACACGTTCTGCAGCAGGGGCACGGCCAGGCTGTCATTCTGCAGGGCAGTGTCAATGCCTGTACACAGGGTCTCCATCACCTGCAGCTCCGCGAATTTCTTCCCCTTTGCGTCAATGATGTACCAGGGCGCGCTGGGGGTGTTTGTGTCCTCCATATAGCGGTCGAACACGTCCA
>Ga0137309_101179_pt1 | contig 18201 bp, 15 predicted proteins | sample NAcewiD2O_June_FD_97179 | JGI IMG/M metagenome (GOLD analysis project Ga0137309, IMG submission 97179) | Mouse cecal microbial communities from Vienna, Austria - N-Acetylneuraminic amended D2O_June | ecosystem: Host-associated > Mammals > Digestive system > Large intestine > Cecum | place... | reverse complement strand
GTACCGGATACCGTCCCGGAAGCCCTTGCTGATCTGGTCCAGAACGCGGTGCAGCGCACCGTCCCGGCTATAGAGCCGGTAGGGGTTGTAGCCAGTATCCCGCATCTCCTTGACCTCCTCCGTCTTCAGACCGAAGAGGAACATATTCTCGTCGCCCAGCACCTCGTGCATCTCCACATTGGCGCCGTCCAGCGTACCGATGGTCAGCGCGCCGTTCATCATGAACTTCATGTTGCCGGTGCCGCTGGCCTCCTTGCCCGCAGTGGAAATCTGCTGGCTCACCTCGCTGGCGGGCATCAGGACCTCCGCCATGGACACCCGGTAGTTCTCCAGGAAGAACACCTGCAGGCGGTCCTTGCAGATGGGATCGTTGTTGATCTGATCCGCCAGGGAGTTAATCAGGCGGATAATCCGCTTGGCCACCGCGTAGCCGGGCGCGGCCTTTGCGCCGAAGAGGAACGTGTGGGGACGCATCTCCATGTTGGGATTGTCCCGCAGCTGGAGGTACAGATAGGTGATGTTCATCACGTTCAGCAGCTGCCGCTTGTACTCGTGTAGCCGCTTGGCCTGGACGTCAAAGATAGCGTCCGTATTGAGAACAAAGCCCTGCTCCTTCTTCACAAACTTGGCAAGAGCCAGCTTGTTGTTGTGCTTGATCTCGTCCAGCCGTGCCAGCACCTTTTTATCGTTGGCAAATTTGTCCAGCTTCGGCAGCGCAGTACCGGGATGGCGCAGGTAATCCTTTCCGCCGGTCAGATCGCAGATCAGTTCGTCCAGACCGGGGTTGATCTCCGCCAGCCAGCGGCGGTGGTCGATGCCGTTGGTCACGTTCTTGAACTTATCCGGCTCCATGCCGTAAGCATCCTTAAACACATCGCTGCGGAGAATACCGCTGTGCAGCGCGGACACGCCGTTGACCGCCATGCCGCCGGCGATGCACAGGTTGGCCATACGGACCTCGTTGTCCCAGATGATGGCCATATTCTTGACCTTGGACTCGTCGCCGTGATAGAACGCCGTGACCTTCTCCTGCCAGCGGCGGGCGATCTCGCAGATGATCTGCCACACGCGGGGCAGCAGGGTCTGCATCAGATCCTGGGGCCAGCGCTCCAGGGCTTCCGCCAGGACGGTGTGGTTGGTGTAGGCCACGGAATTGGCGGTAATGTGCCAGGCTTCGTCCCAGCTCAGTCCGGCGTCATCCATCAGAATCCGCATCAGCTCAGGAATCACCAGCGCGGGGTGGGTGTCGTTGATCTGAATGACGTTTTTCTCATGGAAGTTGGTCACAGTCTTGTAGTTCTGGATGTGCTTGCGCACAATGGACTGCACGGTGGCGGACACAAAGAAGTATTGCTGGCGCAGGCGAAGGCTCTTGCCCTCATAATGGTTGTCCTCAGGGTAGAGGACCTTGGCGATTACCTCCGCCATAGCCTGCTCCTCGCCGGCCCGCAGATATTCGCCCTTGCTGAACAGGCTCATGTCGATAGGCTTGGGACTCTTGGCGTCCCACAGGCGCAGAGAGTTGGTGTGCTTGGTCTCGTAACCGGCAATGGTCATGTCGCAGGGAATAGCCAGCACGCGGGTATAATTCTCATTGACAATATGCAGGTGGTCGCCGTCCCAGAACTCCCGCAGCGTACCGCCGAAGTGGACCTCCTCCACCTCGTCCGGCTTGGGGATTAGCCACGCATCGCTCTGGTCCCGCCAGTTGTCGGGCAGCTCAATCTGCTGGCCGTCCACGATCTTCTGGCGGAACAGGCCCAGCTCATAGCAGATGGAATAACCGCGGGCGGGAATCTCCAGGGTGGTCAGGCTGTCCAGATAGCAGGCGGCCAAACGGCCCAGGCCGCCGTTGCCCAGACCTGCGTCCGGCTCCATATCAAAAATACGGGAGGGCTTGAAGCCCATGTCCGCAATGGCTTCCTTCATCGGCTCCAGGACGCCCAGGTTATAGGCGTTCTTCATCAGGCTCCGGCCCATCAGGAATTCCATCGACATATAGTGGACCCGGCGTAGCTGCTTTTTGCGTATGGCGGAGCGGGACTCCACATACTGGGTACTCATGCGGTCGCGGAGCACCATGGCGCAGGCTTTCATAATATTCGCTTCGGTAGCGTCCTCCTCAGTGACGCCGAAATTCAGGCGCAGCTTTTCGCCGATGGCCTGCTTCATGGACTCCTTTGTGAACTTTTCCATAGAGATCTCCTCTTTTCTATTGGGATACGGGATAAATACAGAACAGAGGCGGGCGTATCCACGGGATACACCCGCCTTAATCTTCTGGCTGGTCAGGAACAAATCCGCTGATAAATCTTATTATACTCCTCCGCACTGCGCTTCCAGCTGAAGTCCTCGGACATACCGGCGGTACGCAGCTGCTTAAACGCGGGAGCGTTGTTGTAGTACAGGTCCACCGCCTGCCGGATCACGTACAGCATATCGCTGCTGTTGTAGTCAGCGAAGGTGAAGCCGTTGCCCGCGCCGCACCACGCCTCGTAGGGATGCACAGTGTCCTTCAGACCGCCGGTCTCCCGGACGATGGGCAGGGTGCCGTAGCGCATGGCGATCATCTGGGCCAGACCGCAGGGCTCGCTCTTGGAGGGCATCAGCAGCAGGTCCGCACCGGCGTAAATCTTCATCGCCAAGGCCTCGTTGTAGCCGCGGTACAGGGCCATCCGGCCATGGTACTGGCCCAGCTTGGCCTCGAAGAACTGCTCATAATTCCAGTCGCCGCTGCCCAGGACCACGAACTGGCAGTTGAGGGACATAATCTCGTCAAAGACCTTGCACACCAGGTCCAGCCCCTTGTGGCTGACCAGGCGGCTGATGATGCCGATGACCGGCACGTCCGCCGCTGCATCCAGGCCCATCTCCTTTTGCAGCGTCTCTTTATTCTTGGCCTTACCGGCAGAAACGGTGTCCTTTGCAGAGGGCTTTCCGGTCTTTGTCAGCTCCAGGCCGTAGTTGACCGCCAAGCCCTTATCTGTAGCGGGATTGAAACGCTCCATGTCGATGCCGTTGAGCACGCCGTAGACCTTGCCGCTGTTGAGACGGATCACGCTCTCCATGCCGTGGGCAAAGTAGGCGTAGCGCAGCTCCTGGGCATAGGTGGGGCTGACGGCGGTAATGGCGTCGCAGGTCATCAGCGCGCCTTTGAGCAGGTTCACATCGCCGTCCATGGCAATGGTGCCGTCGGCAAACCAGCCGGGGGCCAGACCGAACAGGTCTTCCAGGGTCTCCTTGCCGTAGCGGCCCTGATACTCGATATTGTGGACGGTAAACACGGTCTTGATACCCCGGATATCGCTCCAGCGCACGCACTCGTCCTTCAGATAGATGGGGACCAGCGCGGTCTGCCAGTCGTTGCAGTGGATGACCTGGGGGGTAAACTGCAGCGCGGGCAGCAGGGAGATGATCGCGCGGGAGAAGAAGCCGAACCGCTCGCCGTCGTCATAGTGGCCATACAGGGAATCGCGTTTGAAATAGTATTCGTTGTCGATAAAATACCAGACTACGCCGTCCAGATCCAGACGGAACAGGCCGCAGTAAACACGACGCCAGCCCAGAGGGACCTCAATACTGCAGACAAAGGACATCTTATCCTTCCATTTGTCCGCAACGCGCTGGTAGAGCGGGAGGATGACCTCCACCTCGTTGCCCGCCTTTGCCAAAGCCTGGGGCAGACTGCCGGCCACGTCGGCCAGGCCGCCGGTTTTGCAGAAGGGGACCGCTTCGGATGTGGCAAATAGGATTTTCATAGGGAAAACCTCCTTGTTATAGCAGCAGTATACCGCAAAGCAGCGGAAAAGTAAAGGTTTCCACCAGGACACAGCTGCTATACGACCAAAAACTGTAAAACTTGATAAAACAAGGCTGGAAAAGGGCGTCCGATTCTTACACCTTGCTGTCTTTTGCGATGACCATGGGGTAGTTGTCGTGGCCCATCAGGGTCCGGGACTCCATGACCTCCACGTTTTTATCCGCGATGACGTGGTGCAGCACCGCATCCCGGCTGATGACCACGTCCTGCATAAGAATGCAGTCCTTCACCTCCGCGCCCTTGGCCACGGACACGCCACGGAAGATGATGGAGTTCTCCACTGTTCCCTCGATGGTGCAGCCATCGGCCACCAGGCAGTTGCAGCAGGTGCCGGCGGGGTCCACATAGGTGGAAGCGTCGTTGCGCTCCTTGGTGTGGACAGGCCGCTGGGCGTTGAAGACCTCCGCGCGGATAGCGGGGTCCAGCAGCTCCATGCTGCGGGCATAGTAGCCCTTCAGGGTGCGGATCTGGGCGGCGTAGCCGTCCCACACGTAGCTGTGGATATGCAGGGTGTCCGTCTTGCCCTGGAGCACTGCGCTGCAGAAGCTCACCTGGTCGTGGCTCATGCACTCGTCCACCAGGTCCAGCAGCAACTGGGTGGACAGGATGTAGATTTCAAGGGAGCGGTAGCACCCGGCGGGGCTGCGGAGGGGATAGAGAGCCTCGGTGATGCGTCCCTGCTCGCTGAGCTTGTAATAGGTGGCGTCCGGGGGACCCTCCAGGTTGCTGGTACACACGGCGGTGATGTCCGCGCAGGAGTCCAGGTGGGCCTGGTACACGTCCTGCAGGGGGATGTTGATGACCAGGTCGCTGTCGGCCAGGACCACGTGGGACTGACGGATTTCTTTCAGGTAGGAGCGCACGCTGGCCAAAGCGTCCATCTTGCCCGCGAACTCCCGCACGCCTCTGGGACTCTGCTCATGGGAGAAGGGGGGCAGCAGGCGCAGGCCGCCGTGCATACGGCTCAGGTCCCAGTCCTTGCCGGAGCCCAGGTGGTCCAGCAAGCTCTGGTAGTTGCCGTCCAGGACCACGCCCACGTTGGTGATGCCGGCGTTGACCATGCTGCTGAGGATGAAGTCGATAACGCGGTAGCGTCCCGCAAAGGGGACGGAGGCGGGGACCCGGTGGAGGGTCAGCTCCCGCAGGTCGTTGTGTTTTTCATAAGAGAAGATGATTCCATGCAGGCCTTTCATCTGGATACCTCCTTGTGATCACGATTCAGCATTGTATTGGGCGCGACAACCTCGCCCGCAGCCGCGGCGCTGCCGGGACCCATAACGGTGACGCCCCACTTGTCGGGGTCGCAGTTCTCAGGGCTGTCGCCCACGGTGGCCCCGGCCTCCACCTGGCAGTTCTCGCCCAGGATGGCATAGCGCACCACAGCGCCCCGTTTGACAGTGACGCCGGGCATCAGCACGGAGTAGGAGACCTCCGCTCCGTCTTCAATCCGCGCGCCGTGGGAGAGCACGGAGTTCATCACCTTGCCGTTGATCTCGCAGCCCTGGGTGACAACGCTGTGCTCCACCAGAGCGGATTTGCCGATAAACGCAGGCGGCTCGGCGGGCAGGCGGGCGTAGATGGGCCAGCTGTCTTCCAGCAGGTCCAGGTCGCCTCTGGACAGCATATCCATGTTGGCGTCCCAGAGGCTCTCCAGGGTACCCACGTCCTTCCAGTAGCCCTCGAAGCGGTAGGCGACCATCTTCTCCCCTGCGCCCAGCATCTTGGGGATGATATTCTTGCCGAAATCGTTGCTGGAGCTGGGGTCCTGCTCGTCAGCGATGAGGTATTCCCGGAGCTTCTTCCAGGAGAAGACGTAGATGCCCATAGACGCCAGGTTGCTCTTCGGCTCCTTGGGCTTCTCCTGGAACTCCACGATATTGTCCGCCTCGTCCACGGCCATGATGCCGAACCGGGGCGCTTCCGCCCAGGGCACCTCCAGGACGGAGATGGTGCAGGCGGCGCCGGCCTTCTTGTGGGCCTCCACCATCTTGCCGTAATTCATCTTATAGATGTGGTCGCCGGAGAGGATGACCACGTAGTCGGGGTCATACATATCCACGAAGCCGATATTCTGATAGATGGCGTTGGCGGTTCCCTTGAACCAGCTGCCCTTCTCCCCCTCCTGCATGTAGGGTGGCAGGATATGGACGCCGCCGTCCAGGCGGTCCAGGTCCCAGGGCTGGCCGGAACCGATATAGCTGTTCAGCTCCAGGGGCTTGTACTGGGTCAGCACGCCCACGGTGTCAATGCCGGAGTTGGTGCAGTTGGACAGAGGGAAATCGATGATGCGGTATTTGCCGCCGAAGGGGACGGCGGGCTTGGCCACGTCGCTGGTCAGCACATACAGACGGCTGCCCTGCCCACCGGCCAGGAGCATTGCAATGCACTCTTTTTTCATTGGTCTCTCATCCTCTTTCATATATTATTCAGCGTCGTCAGAAGTTTTTTTCCGGCCCCGGCTGGCGGGTTTCTTCTCCTCCGCCTCCTTGGGCTTCCGGCCCCGCTTCTTGGGAGGTTCCGGCTCCTCCTTGGGTTTCCGGCCGCGCTTTTTCGGCGTTTCCTCCACAGCGGCGGGTGCGGCGGCAGCGGCCTTGCGGGTCCGCTTGGGCTTTTCGTCGGTCTCAGCCGCCTCCTTCTTCTTGGGCTTGGCGCGGATTTTGCCCTCGCCCTTCAGGAACACAGCGCCGAAGGGGGGAATCCGGATGGCCACGGAAGTCTCCTGGCCGTGGGAAGGCTCCCAGCTGACCTTGCAGGGGGCGGCGTTGCCCACGCCGGCGCCGCCGTACTTGGGATCGTCGCTGTTGAACACTTCCACATATTCCTTCACCGGGGGACAGCCGAAGCGGTAGTCCTCATAGGTGTTGGGGCTGAAGTTGATGGCGCAGAGCAGTTCGTTTCCAGCCTTGTCCCGGCGCAGGAAGACGACCACGTTGTTGCTGTTGTCGTCCGGCACCAGCCACTGGAAGCCCTGCCAGTCGAAGTCGACCTCCCACAGGGCGCTCTCCTTCTGATAGAACTGGTTAATATCCTTAAAATACTGGTGAATCTGGCGGTTGGGCTCATTCTCCAGCAGCTCCCAGTTGAGCTGCCGGTCATAGGCCCACTCCTTCTCCGTTCCCAGCTCCACGCCCATAAAGCTCAGCTTCTTGCCCGGATGGGCGATTGTGTAGGCGTAGAAGCCCCGGACGCCGGCGAATTTCTGCCACGCATCTCCGGGCATTTTGCCCAGCACGGAACCCTTCATATGCACCACCTCGTCATGGGACAGGGGCAGGATATAGTTCTCGGAGAATGCGTAGAACATGGAGAAGGTGATATCCTTGTGGTTGCCCTGGCGGAACCAGGGGTCCATTTTCAGGTAGTGGCACATGTCGTTCATCCAGCCCATGTTCCACTTCAGGTTAAAGCCCAGTCCGCCGATGCCGTTGGGACCGATTACGTCGGCGGGCTTTGTGACCAGGGGCCACGCGGTGGACTCCTCCGCGATCATCAGCACGTCGGGGTTCACGGTAAAGGCGGTCTTGTTCAGGTCCTGGAGGAACTCAATGGCCTCCAAATGCTCCTTGCCGCCGTGGATGTTGGAAACCCACTCGCCGTCCCGGCGGTTGTAGTCCAGGTACAGCATGGAGGCCACCGCGTCCACGCGGATGCCGTCCAGATGGTACTCCTTCAGCCAGAAAGCGGCGGAGGAGAGCAGGAAGCTCTTGACCTCCGGGCGTCCGTAGTCGAAGACACGGGTTCCCCAGGCGGCGTGCTCGCCTTTGCGCAGGTCGGCGTACTCATAGCAGGGGCTGCCGTCGAACTCGTACAGGCCGTGCTCGTCCTTGCAGAAGTGGGCGGGCACCCAGTCCAGGATAATGCCCACGCCCTGCTGGTGCATGTAATCGACGAAGAACATAAAGTCCTCCGGGGTACCGTAGCGGCTGGTGGGGGCGAAGTAGCCGGTGCACTGATAGCCCCAGCTGGGGTCGTAGGGATACTCGGTAATGGGCAGCAGCTCAATAAAGTTAAAGCCCATTTCCTTGACGTAGGGAGCCAGCTCTTTAGCCAGATCCCGGTAATTTTTCACACTCCCGTCCTCGTTGGTGCGCCAGGAACCCAGGTGCACCTCATAGATATTCAGGGGAGCGTTGTAGATGGGCTGTTTGCTGCGGGCGGAACGCCAGGCGGCGTCATTCCACGGATAATTGTCCATCTGATAGAGCTTACTGGCTGTGCCGGGGCGGGTTTCGCAGTGGAAAGCGTAGGGGTCGGCCTTCAGGTGGGTCTCCCCGCCGGCACCTTTGACTGCAAACTTATAGGCGTCGTAGACCTTCCCGCCGGGAATGAAGCATTCCCAGATACCCTGGGTAATCTTTTCCATGGGATTGGCAGCCGCATCCCAGGAATTGAAATCACCCACTACGGAAACAGCCTGTGCCCGCGGCGCCCAGACGCGGAACATATAGCCGGCCATTCCGTCGTGGGTGGCAGCGTGAGCGCCCATATATTCGTAAGCGCTTCTGGCTGTCCCCTCGTGGAAGAGGTGGGTATTAAATTCATCTGCTTCTCTATAGAGCATAGTATCCTCCGTTGTGTCAGCCGCGGACCATTTCCAAAAATTTAGCGGCTGTATTGTATACTATTATACCCACTTATCTACCCACCGTCAAGGCAATCAAGAATTTGTTTTTGTGGCAAAAACCCACAAAAAATTTTGGCGATTAATGGCAATTTTGCCAAAAACTGCCGGTCCAATTTCAGGCGTTCTGGTATAATGTTCCTAAAATGACCGATTTCTTCAGGTTTAGCGGCATCTTTCCCGCATTTTCTCCATTTTTGGTACTGCTGCTCCCTATGGAGGCTGCGGCGGGACAAAGTTTCAATTTTTGGCAAAGATATGGGGCGGCTGTGATTGACAATCTGTTGACAATGTAGTAGAATAAACAGAAAATCGGAAGTTGGGAGGCAGATCGATATGAAAAAGCAAAATGTATCCGACGCTGTCATTCGCCGCCTTCCCCGCTATTACCGCTACCTGGACGACCTGCACCTGCGGGGTACCATCCGGATTTCCTCCAGCACCCTGGGGGAAAAGATGGGGATCACAGCCTCCCAGATTCGCCAGGACCTGAGCTGTTTCGGCGAATTCGGACAGCAGGGCTACGGTTATAATGTGGATGAGCTGCGCAGCGAGATCGGCCATATCCTGGGCGTGGACAGCCGCCACAGCATCATTATTGTAGGCGTGGGCAATCTGGGCCACGCGCTGATGCAGAATTTCCGGTTCCACGATGCGGGGTTTAACCTGGAGGCCGCTTTTGATATCTCTCCCAGCCTCATCGGCACCCAGGTGGCGGGTACGCCCATTCTGGATATGACGGAGCTGGAGCGGTTTATCCCCGCCCACAAGCCGGACGTGGCGGTGCTGACAGTCCCCCATGCCGTTGCCCAGAGCACGGCCAACCGGCTGATCGGCCTTGGGGTCCGCGGCTTTTGGAATTTCACAAACGTGGAGCTGACCAGCGACGTGCCGGACGTACAGTTTGAGGACGTCCACTTTGCCGACAGCCTCCTGACCCTGAGCTATAAAATTACCTCCCGGTCCTGACGCCGGCAAAAAATTTCGCCGGTCCCGCACCACCTGCGGCCTCCTGCATAAGATGAACTGAGGCGCGTGAGCAGCCCCACATCTCACAGGAGGTAAATATTTATGTGGAACAATAGCGGTTTTGGCGGCAGCGGCTGCTGCTGGATCATCATTCTCATCATTATCCTGTGCTGCTGCTGCGGCAACGGGAGCAGCTGCGGCGGGAACATCTGCGGCTGCAGCTGCGGGAACAACAACGGCGGCTGCAATTGCGGCGGCTGCAACTGCGGCTGTAACTGTGGCGGCAACTGCGGCGGAAGCTGCTGCAACTGCTGCAACTGTGGCTGCAACTGCAATTGCAATTGCGCCAGCAACTGCGGCCCTGTCTGCGGCTGCAATGACAGCTGCTGCTAAATAAGAGGCACATAGGAGGCCCCCGCGCCGCAGGGCGCGGGGGTTCCCGGTTTTCGGGAAGCCATTGAAAATTTTTGCTGAGGAGCGAGACTATGGAAAAAAAGCTGCACGCTGAGATCATCAGCTACAACATGGGGGGCGAGGCGGTGTGCGCCAGCGCCGCGCGGATCTCCACCACGCCGGGAAATGCGCTGGAAATTTTCACCGCCGCCAAGGACAACCCCCAGAACCGGACGCTGATCGGGAAGGTGCTGAAATCCGGCCATAAATCCGTGGTTGAGCACGCGGTGTTCACCCTGGCGATGCGGGATGTGTCGGTTTTTGTGGAACAATTTTTCATTGAATGCCGCCTGGCGTCCTTCACTGTCAAATCAAGACGCTATGTGGATTTCAGCGGGCTGGGCTGTCATGTCCCCCCGGAGCTGGAGGGGGAGCGTCTGACCCGCTACCAGGCTTATATGGACATGCTCTTCAGCGCGTATCAGGACCTGCTTCTGGGCGGCGTACCCAAGGAGGACGCCCGGTTTCTGCTGCCCTACTCCTTCCACAGCAATTTTTACTGCACTGTCAATGCCAGGGAGCTGGGACAGATCATCCGTGAAATCCGCTGTGGCCGTGGGCGGGGCATTCCGGAGCTGCAATGTCTGGCGGACGAGATTACCGGACAGCTGGAGACGCTGTTTCCCGCCCTGCTGCCGGAACTGGAGCGTCCGGAAACTGCGCCTGCTGCGGCGTTCTGCTGCCAGGTGGAGTCCCAGCCGGTTTTTCTGTCTCAGGAGGAGGCGGGCGCGGTCGCGCTGCTGGGCGGTCCGGCGGACCCCATGGCTCTGCTGGAAGCGGCCTGTCATGCCGCCGGTTTTCCGCCGGACAAGCCCCTGGACTGGGATTCCCTTATACACTCCAGCCGTCCGCGTGAGCTGGAGCAGCTGGCTTACACCTTCCGTATTTCCAACCTGACCCTGTCCGGCATTACGCACCTGGTCCGCCACCGGATGCAGTCCGTCATTGTTCCCTCCCTTGCGAGCGTCAACCACAGCAGAGTGATTGTTCCGGATACGGTTGCCGCCCAGCCTGCGCTGCTGGAGCGGTACCAGAAGGCCGTGAGGGAGGCGAACCGCGTTGTCTGTGAGATTGCGGCGGACCCGATTCTGTGCCGGTACCACTACTATTTCGCGCTCAGCGGCAATCTGATGGACGTGATGACCACCATGAACGCCCGTGAGATCAAGCTCTTTACCCGGCTGCGCACATGCAGCCGCGCCCAGTGGGAAATCCGGGCCGCAGCCATTGCGCTGCTCCGGCAGCTGCGGCAGAGCTTCCCGGAGCTCTTTGGCCGCTTCGGTCCCAGCTGTTTCCTGACGGGCCGCTGTCCGGAGGGGCAGCTCTCCTGCGGTAGAGCGGAGGAGATGACCGCGCTGTTTCAAAATCTGTCATGAGGCGCACTATGCGAAAGAAGAAAGGGGTATGCGACGGAGATGGTCCGTCTGGCGCTGCTTGAATGTAAGAAGCTGGGTATAGACAAGGCGCTGATGACATGCGATCAGGATAATATCGGTTCTGTCCGGTCCATTGTAAAAAACGGCGGCGTCCTTGAAAACGAGTTCGTGAATGCAGAGGGGCATGTAGAACAACGATATTGGATTTCAATTAAGTGAAATCCCCCTTGAAAAACCAATCGGAGACGGTGTTTAATCCGTCTCCGATTGGTGGTTCATTGCGTTTTCCGCAATCAGCAGAAAGCCTCCATTGTTCTCTTGACCTGGCAGCTCCGTGTAGTCCTCCCCGGATGCCTGCAGAACCTCCAGCAGCTGGGCGTACTCCTCCGCGGACAGCTCGTAGCGTTCCCCTGCCGTCCAAGGCAGGCCCAGCGTTTCCTCCACCCAGGCCGCTGCTGCCGGGCCGGCAGCAATGACGGTCGTATAGGAAACCGGCGCAGTTCCAACCGTCCGTTTTTCGAGCGGCGCCGTGAGATCCTCTTCGGGACTGGCCTGGGGCATTTCCGCAGCCGGGACCGGCATGGCCGGACCGTCCTCAACTGCCATATGCGCATCGGGGACCGCCGGTTCTTCGGACGGTTCAGCCGCAGCCACAGCTCCCGCACCGGCGTCCAGCTGGATTTCCTGGTTCTCCGTGCCGCTCTCCGGAGTAGCCGGAGGCGGTGCGCTGTTGAGCATAGGCGGGACTTCTGGAGCCGTTTCCAGCGTATTGCCGCCGGTATCCGCCGCTTGTTCCACGGGGGGGAGCTCCTTGGCCTTCTCCGCCTGTACGACACTGGGCGCGTCCGCGCAGGCGTCCTCCTCCGGGGCGGCGGTGTCCTCTGCCGCCGCAATGACCGCAGGCCGGTCCACCTGTCCCGGCGCTCCCCGCCACAGTCCCACCGCTGCAATCGCACAGCACGCCGCCAACGCCGCCCACTGTGGCCAGCGGACCGCTGGTTTCCTCCGCTTCTCCTGAGGGCTGAAGCGCACATGGGCCATCACGTCCGCCGTGAAGTTCTCCGGGGGCTGAATCTCCGCCGCATCGCCCATCAGGGCGTCGTGCAGGGCGATCTGCTCATTAAAATAGGTCTGGCAGTCCGGACAGACTGCCAGATGCTCCATCAGCGCCGCCCGGTCCTTCTCCTCCAAAGCGCCGTCAATGAAGGCGCTGATCATGTCCTCATATAGTTCGCACAGTTTCATGACCGCCCCTCCTTTTCTGTCTGTTTAGACGGGAGATAGCCGGATAAGTTCCCACTTTCCAGCAAAATTTTTCGCAGCGCCCGCCGCGCCCTGGAAATGCGGGATTTTACCGTCCCCAAATCCATATCCAGCGTCTGGGCAATCTCGTCGTAGCTCAGCTGCTGGTACTCCCGCAGCAGAAGAATCCGCCGGTGGTCCTCGCTCAGCGACGCCAGACCGTCCGCCACGGCTCTCTGCAGCTCCGACCCCTCCGCCGCCTCCTGGGGTCCCGGCGACTGGTCCGGCGCGTCCATCTCCCCCGCATCCAGACTGTCCTCCTCCCGCTGCCGCCTGTTCCGGCGCAGCTGGTCAATGGCCGCGTTGGATGCGAGCCGGTAGAGCCAGGTGGAAAAGCCAGCCTCTCCGCGAAAGGAGGGCAGGCCCCGCCAGGCGGATAAAAATGCCTCCTGTGCGGCATCCCTGGCATCCTCAGGGTTGCCGCACATCCGCAGCGTCAGGGCGTATACTTTTTTTTCGTGCAGCCGCACCAGCTCCTCAAAGGCCTCCGTTCTGCCTTTGGCTGCGGCCCGAACCAGTTCCTCAACTGTCATGCAGATCCCTCTTGATTCCTTCTGTCACCCGGTAAACATCCTCCAATGTCTCCATACGGACAATCTGTTCTTTATAATAGGCAGCATGGGACACTCCCTTCAGATACCAGGCGTAGTGCCGCCGGGCCGTCAGTACCGCCACCCGCTCGCAGTTGTACGCCGCCGCCAGCTCAATCTGCCGCACCGCCGTATCGCACCGCTCTGCCAGCGGGGGACGGTCCGGGATGGGTTCCCCCTCCAACACCGCCGCCGCCTGCTGGAACAGCCACGGATTTCCAAAGCAGCCCCGGCCAATCATGGCCATGTCCGCCCCGGTCTGCTTCAGAATGCGCACTGCGTCCCGGGGCGAAAAGATGTCCCCGTTGGCAATGACCGGGATGGACACTGCCTCTTTAACCTCCCGGATGGTGGACCAGTCGGCGGTCCCGCCGTACATCTGCACCCGTGTCCTGCCGTGGACCGCCACTGCGGCGACCCCCGCCTGTTCCAGCATTCTGCTCAGTTCCACCGCGTTGATACTGCCCTTGTCCCAGCCCCGGCGCATCTTCACCGTCACAGGTACCTTTGCCGCTTTGACCACCGCCTCCGCTAAGCGGGCCGCCTTTTCCGGGTCCTTCATCAACGCCGCGCCGTCGCCGCTGGAGACGACCTTGCCCACCGGACAGCCCATATTGATATCCAGCAGGTCCGCGCCGCTGGCCTCTATAGCAATCTGCGCCGCTTCGGCCATACAGGCAATGTCGCTGCCGAAAATCTGCGCCGCAAAAGGGTGTTCCCCTGGGAAGGGCTGGAGGAGCTGACGGCTCTTTTTGTCCTGATAGCACAGGGCCTTGGCGCTGACCAGCTCTGTACAGGTCAGTCCCGCGCCCAGCCCGGAGCAGATCTGACGGTATGCGGCGTCCGTCACGCCCGCCATTGGCGCAAGAGCCAGCTTGGATGGAATTTCCACGTGTCCGATCTGCATGGGCGATGTCTCCTTTGCTTCCGATTATACGGCTTATACGGCTATGTCTGGGGTATTATATCATATCTTTTGCCGGAGGACAAGACGGAGAAAATCCGGGAAAAGCAAATTGAAAAAATTTAGGCGGAATTATGGAAGAAAAACCTTGCAATCAGCATTCGGGTGTGATATTATAGTTCAGCATTCCGCACAGCCTTGGATGTTTTGCCGGTGCCGCCCCGCGGTTGGCCTGACAGATGAAGAGGCTGGAGGGTAAAACTAAATTTTTGGAGGAATTATTAAACATGGCAAGCGTCGTATCTATGAAACAGCTGCTGGAAGCAGGCGTCCACTTCGGCCACCAGACCCGCCGCTGGAATCCTAAAATGGCTCCCTATATCTATACGGAGCGCAACGGCATCTATATCATTGACCTGCAGAAAACCGTCAAGAAGCTGGAGGAAGCTTACAACTTCGTCCGCCAGCTCAGCGAGAACGGCGAGGCTCTGCTCTTCGTCGGCACCAAAAAGCAGGCCCAGGAGGCTATTAGGGAAGAGGCCGCCCGCTGCAATATGTACTTCGTCAACGCCCGCTGGCTGGGCGGCATGATGACCAACTTTAAGACCATGCGCACCCGTGTGGACCGTCTCAACCAGCTCAAGCGTATGCAGGAGGACGGCGTGTTCGATATGCTGCCCAAGAAGGAAGTTATCAAGCACCTGGGCGAGATCGAAAAGCTGGAAAAATATCTGGGCGGCGTGAAGGAAATGAAGCGTCTGCCCGGCGCTCTGTTCATCGTGGACACCCGCAAGGAGCGCAACGCGATTGCTGAAGCCCACAAACTGGGTATCCCCGTGGTGGCAATTGCCGATACCAACTGTGATCCCGATGAGATCGACTACCCCATCCCCGGCAACGACGACGCGATCCGCGCCATCAAGCTGATCTCCTCCATCATGGCCAATGCAATGATCGAGGGCAAGCAGGGCGAGCAGACCGAGGAACCCGCTGAAGAGGCTCCTGCGGCTGAGTAAGATTGAAACATGCGGGGCGGGGACGGTCCCGCCCCGTTTTCCCATTTTGTCAAATTAAGATTTATGATTATGGAGGATGATGAATTATGGCTTTTACAGCTGCTGATGTGAAAAACCTGCGCGAGATGACCGGCGTGGGCATGATGGACTGCAAAAAGGCTTTGGCCGCTTCTGAAGGCGATATGGACAAGGCCGTGGAGTACCTGCGCGAGAAGGGTCTGGCCGCTTCCGCCAAGAAGGCCGGACGGATTGCCGCCGAGGGTATGGCATACGCTTGCGTTATTGACGGCGTGGGCGTTGTCGTAGAGGTCAATGCCGAGACCGACTTCGTGGGCAAGAACGAGAAGTTTGTGGACTTCGTCAAGGGCGTAGCCAACACTGTAGCCAAGGAAGCGCCTGTGGATCTGGATGCGCTGATGGGCTGCAAATTCGACGGCGGCAGTCAGACGGTTACTGAGCAGCAGCAGGAGATGGTTCTGGTAATCGGTGAGAATATCAAGGTCCGCCGCTTTGCCCGCTATGCTGACGGCGTTTCCGTTCCCTATATCCACGCCGGCGGTAAGATCGGCGTGCTGGTGAATCTGGCCGTGGAGGGAGATGCCTCCAGTCAGGTGCTGGAAATGGGTAAGGACTTGGCAATGCAGATCGCAGCCCTGAACCCCCGTTTTTGGGATAAGGCTGAGGTGACTGAGGACGTGCTGGCTGAAGAGAAGAAAATCATGCTGGCCCAGATGGACAATGATCCGAAGATGGCTAATAAGCCCGCCCAGGTGAAGGAGAAGATCGTTGCCGGTAAGATTGATAAGTTCTATGCGGAAAATTGCCTGCTGCAGCAGGATTTCGTGAAGGACAACAGCATGACCGTGGAGCAGTATATGGCGTCTGTGGCGAAGGCCGCCGGTGTGAAGGTTACTCTGCGTAGCGCAACCCGTTTTGAGAAGGGCGAGGGGATCGAGAAGAAGCAGGAGGATTTCGCTGCCGAAATCGCTTCTATGATTAAGTAATTTGTATTGTGATAGCGTCTGAAATAAGACGAGCATGATGTCTCTCGAATAATGACACCCGAAAGGGCTGTAGCAATTCGTTGCTGCGGCCCTATTTTGTTGCCTTTTTCCACCCCATCATCCCCCGGCCCCTCCCCGTTTTCTTCCCTTTCAGGGAGATTTTCTACGCAAACGACATCGCAATCATTCCCCATTTGTCTCCCCTAAAATTATCCCCAGCGAGGCGGTATTCTTCGCAAAAGGGGGCATTAGAATTCATGATAGCCCCCTAAAAAAGGTTCCCCAACTCCCTCCCGAGCATCGCTCCAAAATGGATAAAATCATTCAAATAAAGCACAAAATTTAAAAGTATACCCATACTTTTGTCCCTAAAATATCTCCTACATAGCCTTTTCTTCCCTGACATCCGCCCCGGCATATCCCTGGTTTTCTCCTCTTCCAGAGCGGATTGCTACGCAAAAGCATTCCAAATCATCTGCTATTCCCTAAAATCCCCCCTAAAAAGTTCCTGGACAAGCTCCCCCCGAATTCCCCCAGGCCAGTCCCGAGTGTTGTTCCCAAATGCCTGGAATTAGTTCAAGGATTGTCCGAATTCCGGAAGTATTCTACTAATTTTTCCCCGAAATCTTCCCGAAGTATCCCCCTGAAAGGGACGCTGATGGGGAGAATGCGAGAGAAGATGAGCGGGAATGTCGGCTGCGAAGCGATTTCCTGAAAGGGTAGACGTTGGGGAGTTCGTGAGGGAGGATGAGCGGGAATGTCGCAGTCGAAGTAGTCCCCTGAAAGGGCGAAAAAGTTGGGGGTTCGTGAGGGAGAGCGTGAGGGTGGAAGTGTGGGGAAAAGTTGCAAAAAGTGAGTTTTTTGGCTTTTAGAAAACTGCCATCTTTCGGCAGACAATGGACAAAAATCGCAGACAGATGGTGCGTTTAAAAAAAGACGTTCACATAGTAATTGGGCTTAATTCGAATTATTCTTAATTTTTCCTGCGATTTTTTGATTTAATTTCAATTCTGGCAGGTCAAAATTGAGTTTAATTCCTTGGATCTGTAAAAATTGAGATTAAAACTTTAACCAACGAAAGCGAGGGAGTCTATGAAGAGACACAAGCACCAATTCTCTGAGCAAGTCACCGAGGATGTCCGCATTACCAAAAAAGACAACCAAAACGAGGAGGAGCAGTGAATGGATATTCGACAATTAGCAGAAGAGAACCATGCGGAAGAAATTGAGCGGCAGTTGATGGACTTGGATTCTGAGTTCCGATTCAAATGCCGGAAATGCGGCAAATGCTGCACACATCAGCACACGATCCTTTTTAGCCCCAGAGATATCTTCAACATCGCCCGAAAATTTCAAACAACGACAGGAGAGGTTATTAACAGATACGCAGAAGCCTACATCGGCAGCACATCCAAAATTCCTCTCGTCCATATGGTTCCTCGTGGTCAAAACGAGGTTTGTCCCTTCCTTGAGAATGGCCTCTGCTCCATCCATGACTGCAAGCCGACTGCCTGCGCTCTGTTCCCGCTGGGCCGGGTAGCCGTCAATAAAACCGTACTGGAGGGAGGAACGGAGGATAGCGGTCAAGAAATTGAGCTTGAAATCAAGTATATGCTCAACGATACCGATTGCGGCTCCAGAAAGCGTGTCAATACGGTACGAGATTGGATCAAACGGTTTGGAATCCCGGAGCAGGATGAATTTTTCTTGCTATGGAGTAAGCTGACCATCAGGCTCCATGCAGTGGTTTTAGAACTGGAAAAGCAACGAGTGTCCGAAGAGACCATGAACTTGTTTTGGATCGCAGCCTTTGGTACGCTATATCTGTCCTACGACACATCTAAAGAGTTCCTTCCGCAGTTTCAACGGGCAGCTGAGGAATTGTTTACATTGTGCCAGGAAATTATATAGGCTGCAAAGCTGCTTCCAGATATCGATGCTACATGATGAGGTGAAAGATGGAAAAGCTTGGTCAGAAGATGAGGAGCATCAATTTTTACAGCGAAAAAAACGGGAAAATGGTATGCCTGCACTCCCGCCATGCCAGAGACTATGCCAAGTACCTTGAAGCGCAGCCTTGGGTGGAGCGATATGAAGCGGGTACGCCGTTATCGCAGGAGCTATACGCACACATAAGTCCGGTCAG
>Ga0137309_101174_pt1 | contig 18243 bp, 17 predicted proteins | sample NAcewiD2O_June_FD_97179 | JGI IMG/M metagenome (GOLD analysis project Ga0137309, IMG submission 97179) | Mouse cecal microbial communities from Vienna, Austria - N-Acetylneuraminic amended D2O_June | ecosystem: Host-associated > Mammals > Digestive system > Large intestine > Cecum | place... | reverse complement strand
TTCCAGATCCTTCCAGTCGCTTTCCAGCTGAGCTTCGGTCTCCGAGGTATCGTATTCGTCGGATTCCATCTCCAGGCGGTTTTTCTGCTGTTCCTTCAGCCGGAGTCTGGCCATGAGCATCCGGGCCCGTTTCTTGGCATGCTTGAGCATCCGCGCGTACTGGAGGAACACCACGAGGCAGATCACAAAGAGCACAGCACAGACGGCGATGCCCCAGAGATAGCCCTGGAATTCATACTGAAGGAAGGCGGTGATGAGGCAGCAGACCATGCAGATGAAGACCAGGAACATGGTGCTGCGGCAGGAGTTCGCGTATTTGCGGAAGAAGCGGTATTTCTCTTCTTCGTTGTCGATCACCTTCGGATATTCACCGGCTTCTTCCGGGTGCCGGAAGATGAACCAGCCGGCCTCCTTCTTCTTACGGGCAGGTGCCTTGGAGACCAGCTGCCAGCCGTCTGCTTCCAGTCTGCGCCACTGGTCGTTGTCCGGTTCCTGCCGGAAGTAGTCGATGGAGTAGTAGTACTTCTGAGGTTCTCCCTTGGTGAAGTAATACTTGTGGCCATTGTGGCGGACATAATGATAGCCGTCTGCCGACTGCTCTGAGAGGTAGTCCTCAATGATGGGATACTGACTCAGCAGGAAGTGTTTCTTGTCTTCGAACAGATCCGGCTCGTCATCATAATACTCGCCATCTTCGTCCTCTTCCTCTTCTTCGTCTTGATCCTCGTACTCATCTTCATCATCGTCTTCGTACTCGTCCTCTTCTTCGTCTTCGGAGTCCTCCTCATCCGCCTGGCCGGTGCCCGGCTGTGCCTGGGCGGTTTCTTCGGTGATTTCGTCCATGAGGACATCTTCCGTGACAGTGGTCCTGGCCGATGGTTCCGGTTCTGCGGTATCCGCCTCCTCCGGTTCTTCCTCGTTGTGATCCATGAGGCTTTCTTCTGTCACGGCATCCATTTCAATGGTCGGTGCTTCCCCGGAATCCGGGTCTGCACCGGTTTCTGTTTCCATGACAGTTTCCTCACCCACCGGTTCCTCCTGCGGCATCTGTGTCTGGAGCAGTTCGTCCACGGCCGGCGCCACATCTTCGCTGGAAGAGAACACCGTGGGTTCCGCTCCCTGTCCAGGTTCTTCCGTACACACGGCTTCTTCCTGGATTTCCTGTCCATCATCAAAAATCTCCCGGCGGATCCGGACCGTGGCCTTGCGCCTGGAGCGCTTGCCAAAGAGGGAGCGGCGGGGTTTTTCTTCTTCCTTCAGCTCGAAAATGTCCGAGGCATTGAAGGAGTGAAGCTCCGGTTCATTGAATTGTATCTGGGAAATCCGGTCCTGCTGGGTGAGTTCTTCGAGCTCTTCCAGGCCGGCGTTTTTCTGGTTTTCAGGTTCCTGTGCCATACTGTACCCCCTAACTGTATCATTATAAATCATCGGGGAAGGCAATGCCACAGGATGCGTTTCGGGCTGTCCATGCCTGCTGCACACTATCGGTGTTCGTGCACAAAAGGATCCGGTTCTTCCGGATCCGCTGGTTTTGATTTCAGATACGCATGCCTGGCTGGAGCCCGTTGACCAAAATCAGCGGGCAAGCCGGAGAACGACGTTCAGCCCCAGGACCAGGGCGGCAACAAAAAACAGCACCTGCCCGACAAACAGAAAGACAGAAAGGCACAGCAGGGCGAGGATCACTTTCAGGACCAGGCTGCCGCCTTTTTTTAGAACCGCCAGTGACAGCAGGATCACCGCAGCTGCTTTCAACATAATGCAAACTCCTTTCGCACCTGCGGATATGGCAGGTGGATGCCAAGCCGGATGAAACGGCTTTCCTTTTCTGTCTACATCATACAGGAAGAACGTCGTGTGAATCTTACGGTTTTGAAAAGGCTGTGTCCATACAGTCCGGCGCTGTGATATGCAGTTCACAGTCTCCATAAAAAAAAGAGGAATCAGGACCGTTTCCGGGTCGATTCCTCTTTCATTTTGCGTTCTTTTTCTTCCCGGAGCTCACAGCGGATCTTTTCCCAGTCCACCTGCCCGCAATGGGCACAGTCACCGCTGCAGCCGGTTTTTTTCTTCCTGGATGCGCTGCGGAAAATCAGCGCCAGCACGAGTGTCAGAACAAGAAGGATCAGTATATCACCGGCGCTCATTTTCTCACCTCCTCCAGTTTCGGATATTTCCTGCCGGAACACACATCCTGTTCCGGCGACAGCATTTTATTTTCCGGATTCCAGCGCCATGGCTGTTTGGATCGTGTCATCCCTGCCACAGTACCCCTTCCGGAACAGCAGGACCAGCAGCAGGCCCAGCAGGGCGAAAGCCACCACACTGAAGACGTTGAAAGTCACTTCCCCTGTGAGCAGTCCGCCGATCTGGTATACGATGAGCGACACCACATAGGCGAATCCGCACATATAGCCAATGGAGGCCAGGGTCCATTTCCAGTTGTTCATCTCCCGCTTGATGGCACCCATGGCCGCGAAGCACGGAGCGCACAGAAGGTTGAAGATCAGGAAACTCCATGCCGTGACGGCACTGAAATCCGCCGCCACCGCCGCCCAGATTTCGGTTCCTTCTTCGGAGACTTCGCCCAGCCCGGCATACAGCACTCCGAAGGTGTTGACCACTTCCTCCTTGGCAATGAGACCCGTGAATGTCGCCACAGTGGCTTTCCAGGCCATGTCTCCCGCCCATCCCAGGGGCACAAAGATCCATGCCAGCATGCGGCCCAGATCTGCCAGAAGCGAGACATTGTTGTCTTCCACCAGCGACAGCGATCCGTTGACGATTCCAAAACTCTGCAGGAACCACAGAACGATGCTGCTGGCCAGAATCAGCGTTCCGGCGCGTTTGATGAACGACCAGCCTCTTTCCCATGTGGAAGCGAGCAGGTTGGTCAGTGTCGGCCAGTGATAGGCCGGCAGTTCCATGACAAACGGAGCCGGTTCTCCGGCAAAGACCTTGAATTTCTTGAGGATGATGCCGGAAACCACGACCGCCGCAATGCCGATCACAAAGGCGCTTGTGGCGACCCAGGCGCTCTGGCCGAACACCGCTCCGGCAAAGAGACCAATGATGGGCATTTTGGCACCGCAGGGGATAAAGCCCGTGGTCATGATCGTCAGCTTCCGGTCCCGGTCCTGTTCAATGGTGCGGCTTGCCATGATCCCCGGCACGCCGCAGCCTGTGGCAACAAGCAGCGGAATGAAGCTTTTGCCCGAAAGGCCAAAGCGCCGGAACAGCCGGTCCATGATGAAGGCCACGCGGCTCATGTAGCCGCAGTCTTCCAGTATGGAGAGCAGGAAAAACAGCACCAGGATCTGGGGTACAAAGCCCAGGACTGCGCCGACACCCGCCACGATGCCGTCCTGGATCAGGCTCGAAAGCACCTCTCCCACACCCAGGGTTGTCAGCAGCGTTTCCACTCCATTGGGGATCCATTCCCCGAAGAGCACATCGTTGACCCAGTCCGTGCCCATGGTGCCAATGGACACGACGGTTCCCCCCATGGCAATGGTATAGATCCCCCACATGATGAGCACGAAGACCGGCAGAGCCAGCCAGCGGTTGGTCACCACCCGGTCGATTTTGTCCGACAATGTCAGGCTGGAGGCCGTCGCCTTTTTCGTGAAGCACCCCGCCAGGATACGCTCGATGTAATCGTAGCGCTGTGTGGTCAGGATCGACTCTGCGTCATCGTCATACTCTTTTTCCACCTTTGTGACAATGGCTTCCAGTCTGCTGGTCTGTCCCGGATCCAGGTGCAGTTCTTCCAGCACCCGTTCGTCGCGTTCAAAGGCTTTCACCGCATACCAGTACAGCGACTGGGGCGGGACCTTGTCTGCGAGAAGCTTCTGGATTTCTTCAAGAGCCTGCACAACCTGCGGTTCGAAAATGTCCGGACGATGTCCCGCAGGCTGCGGCTTTGCCAGCTCGGCAGTCAGTTCATCCAGTCCCTCTTTTTTCAGGGCAGAAATCGAGATGGCCGGGCAGCCAAGCACGGCTGAGAGCTTTTTCAGATCCAGCGTATTGCCGCTGGCCCTGACCATGTCTGCCATGTTGACTGCCAGCACCACCGGCAGATTCAGTTCGAGCAGCTGTGTCGTGAGATAGAGATTGCGTTCGATGTTGGTGCCATCCACGATGTCCAGCACCATATCCGGCTGTTCCTTCACCAGATAAGCCCGGCTCACGACTTCTTCCAGCGTGTAAGGTGACAGGGAGTAGATTCCCGGGAGGTCCTGAATCAGTATGTCCTCGTGATTTTTCAGGCGCCCTTCCTTTTTCTCCACCGTGACACCCGGCCAGTTTCCGGTATGCTGCCTGGAACCGGTCAGGGCATTGAACAGCGTGGTCTTGCCGCTGTTGGGGTTTCCCGCCAGTGCAATCGTCTTCATGCTGCCGCCTCCTGTGTAGGGCCGGCTTTCCGGACTTCAATCATGACTGCATCCGCTTTCCGCAGGCTCAGTTCATAGCCGCGGACCGTGAGCTCCAGCGGATCTCCCAGCGGTGCCACTTTCCGGATATACAGCCTGGTCCCCCTGGTCAGTCCCATGTCCATGATCCGGCGCTTGACGGCTCCCGATCCAGTCAGTTTCGTGATCTCCAGCATGGCGCCGGGTGCGAATTCATTCAGCGTCATGCCTGAGCCTCCTGCACCATGATCCTTCTGGCCATGGAAGCGTCCAGCGCCAGGCGGCTGCCCTTGACCTCCACAATGAGGTTTCCGGCAATTTCCTGTTTGACGGTCACCAGAGACTGAGGGGAAAAGCCCAGATCCGCCAGGTGGCTTCGCACCTTGAGCGGCCCGGATATCCGGCAGACTGTCATGGGTCTGTCTTTTTCTGCATACATCAGCGGCATCATATGTCTCCTTCCGAATTAGCTTTAACTAATTATCGTTAGTATACACTTATTTCGGTTAGATGCAACAAACATCTTGGGGATGTCATCCCATTTTTCCCCTTTTTGGCCTTCCAGAAGCTGATGATGCTCCAATTCCGTAGCGCATTCATGTCTGATATGCAGACAGGACACCATTCTGGCCGCGGGGATTCAAGCCGGGATTCCACCAGGACTGTGTGGTCATGACACTCCAGGGGCTTTTGAGCATCCGGCCGGCCCGGTTACAGTATGTGGATGCAGGACTCAGGAGGATGCCTATGGTTCTGGATGCCAAAATCACCGGAACACACATTGAACTGCTTCATGAAGACAAAGCCCGGAAGAAAGCCGCAAAAAAGTGCCGGTGCAGGCCTGGCGCCGGAGTGACGGTGCGTTTCTGGCCAGGCTTGCCCTGATGGACGAACAGCGAGAATCTTCGGATATGTCACTGCTCATGAACCTGTACCGGTCCATTCTGCAGGCTCTTTCCGAAGATCAGTTTGCGTACACGAGAAACCGGCACGGTGCCGCACTTTCCCTGCCTGGAGCATCGGAAATCGGCGAAAGTCTGGATGACGGGATCCATTCCCGGTTTCTATATCCGGAAACTCTCAAAAAACTGTATCGGGCATTCTCCGAAGATCTGCAGCGATAGGCCAGCCGGTCAACATTCCAAAGCCTGATCCGGCTGCTCCGAGACAATAACCTCATGCGGATCTGCGACCAGATCGTTTTCAGGTCGTCCTTCTGTCCGTTCGTGCTCATCCGACAGTAGCCGATGACCTTTCTGTGGGGCTGGATCCACCGTGTACCCGTCTCCTATGGTCTTGTCCACCATCAGCTGCACTCATGGAATGACATATTCAAAAAAACAGGTTCATGTATGCATCGTTGAACAGCATGGCATCTTTCAGCACCTTTTCCAGAAGTGAAGGCCATTGCTCATCGCGCAGGTGTTTTCGCGCATTTCGCGAACCAGATTCAGGTGGTGCCAATTGTTTCTCTTCAGACTTCATATTCCGTTTCCTTTCCTGTCCTGCATTTCAGGCATAACCATTATATGTTTCAAGTACCACCAATATATCACCTCATGTTACCTATAAGAAACGAAATTCACAATATAATTCTCTATATATTTACCTCAATGATTCTTATTATGATTACTGTTACCGAAAGAGAACACAAAACTTCGCACCATGCTCGCCCCTGTGAAGCAAAAAAAAAACACCCGTTGCCGGGTGCGGTGTTCTGCTTACGCCTTTTCCAGAGCAGCCTTTGCCTCGTCGCAGACCTTCGTAAAGCCTTCTGCGTCGTGGATGGCCATCTCGGAGAGCATCTTGCGGTTGATCTGGATATCAGCCAGCTTCAGACCGTGCATCAGCTTGTTGTAGCTCATGTCGTTCATGCGGGCTGCAGCGTTGATACGCGCGATCCAGATTTTGCGCATGTTGCCCTTGAGCTTGCGACGGTCATTGTATGCATACTTGAAAGAATGCATGACCTGCTCATTGGCAGTTTTGTACAGTGTGTGCTTGGATCCGAAGTAGCCTTTGGCCAGCTTCAGGACTCTTTTTCTTCTTCTGCGGGATACAGTTCCGCCTTTTACTCGTGCCATTTATAGTTCCTCCCTTGCTTATTTCACCAGCAGCGACTTGATGCGCTTGTAATCCGTCGGGTTTACCAGACCGCTCTTGGCCAGGTGACGGCGCTGTTTCTTGGTCTTGCCGTGGAAACGGTGGGATGTGTATGCGTGGTGACGCTTCAGTTTGCCGGACCCGGTCGTCTTGACCCGCTTGTTCAGTCCGCGGTGGCTCTTCATCTTAGGCATTGTCAGTTCCTCCTTGCTTATCCGTTGTTTTTTTCTTCTTGGGCGCCAGGATCAGGGACATGGTGTTCCCCTCCATGGACGGACGCTTCTCGATCAGATACCCGATCTCTTCATCCTTCGCCAGTTCATCCAGGAACTGGTTCATGATCTGCCGTCCAACCTCCTGACGTGTCATCATCCGGCCACGGAACCGCATATCAACCTTGACCTTCATGCCCGATCCCAACCATTTTTTCGCCTGCTTCACCTTGGTTTCAAAGTCATGGGTGTCCACAACCGGAGACAGACGGAGAGCTTTCAGTTCGACAGTGTGCTGCTTGCGTTTTGACTCTTTGGCTTTTTTCTGCTGTTCGAAGTGATAGCGTCCGTAATCGAGGACCTTGCAGACCGCCGGACGCGCCTTCGGGGCAACGCACAGCAGATCCAGGTTCTGGCGGTAGGCGATTTCCAGCGCCTCCCTGCGGGGCATGACCCCCAGCTGATTTCCATCTGCGTCGATTACGAGTACTTCTCTGAAGGGAATCTTTTCATTGAACATGTCTGTGTTGACATTGTTCGGGGCAACTCTTCTGTTATTGATATCCGATACCTGCCTTTCGTTAAAAAAAACGGGCACACGAAGGCACCCTGTTAACTGCAAAATCACATTGATCTGGCATTGACCCATGCGCCTAACGCATCAGGTGAGAAGGGGTGCTTCTGTCTTTCCATTTCTTTACCTGTCAAGAATACCAGAAATCCACCACATCTGTAAACCTGAAAACACCGGTTTGTGCAAAAACTCTGGCTGATGAATTGCCAACGCAGCGGCTGCCCCAGGCCATCCTTCATGAAACCATACACCCGAGACTGTCCTGGCCGCGTCTGGCACGGCCATGGTCATCCCATGTCTGTGTCAGTGGCAGTCCCCATGATCCGGGCCACCAGCTGTGTACGCCGAAAGGGCATCATGATGTACCAGCCGTCACAATACGCATCCACTGCCCGCATCACATCCAGACTCAGCCTGAGCGCCAGGTCCTCGGCTTCTTCACGATTCAGGCCCGCATACAGCCCGGGGATCCGCTCATCCAGCTCGATGCCCGACACTTCGTTTTGCAGGTACAGGGCGTTGCGTTCGCTCACCACCGGGAATATCCCTGCCAGGATCCGGCAGTCCAGTTCCTCATGTGCCCGTTTCAGGTTTTCCAGTCCCCGTTCAGACAGCACCGGCTGTGTCAGCAGCACCTGCACCCCATTGGCGATTTTCTCCTTCGCCAGCCGCAGCTGGATGTCGAAATTCCGGGCATTCACATTCAGCGCCCCCATCACGCACATCGGCGTCTGCAGGACGGTTTCGTTCAGGACCTGAATGTATGCAGCCAGGCGCCGGGAGTTGAAATTGTACACCTGGCGCACCTCGCTTCGGTCTTCCTCGCACACCGGATCCCCTGTCACCACCAGACACTGATGGACCCCGAAGGCCGACAGACCTGTCACCAGGCTGCGGATCGCGTTGCGGTTCTTGTCGCGGCACGCAATGTGCGGCAGCATGAGCATGTCTTCCTGACTTGCGGCCAGGGCCGACAGCATGCACGAATCCGCCCTGGGTCTTCCGACGGGGTTGTCCGATACCGTGATCACATCCGCTCCGGCGTTTTTCAGCCGCTTGACAGCCGCCAGCCAGGGCAGGACATCATCCGTGGCAGGGGGATCAGCCTCCACAAATATCGGTTTGCTCTCTCCTTCAAACAGCGCCATGACGGCGTTGTCCGGACACCGCTTCACAAAGCCGGCATCCTTCTCCGGTTCCGGCAGATCATCCTGCTGCCAGTCTGCCTGGTCCAGATACCGCGACAGGGCCTGAATGTGCGCCGGTGTGGTGCCGCAGCAGCCGCCCACAGAAATGCCCCTGGCACAAAGCGGGGCAAGGACCTGAGCGAAGTAGTCCGGCTGGGCCGTGAAGGTCATCCGGTGGCCGGTCACCGACGGGCTTCCGGCATTGGGCCGCACCACCAGGGGCCTGTCCCAGTGCAGCGACTCCACGAGTTTCACCATCCCGGCCGGTCCCTGCAGACAGTTGAGGCCCAGTCCGTCCACCAGCGGCGTGGCTTCCTCAAACAGGGGCTGCACTTCCAGACCCGCCCGGGTGAGCCCGTCTGCTTCCACCGCGAAGCTGACAATGATCTGCGCCCCTGGAACCGTCTTGCGGATCCGGTCAATCGCCGGACGCAGCGGAGCCAACTCGGCCTGTGTCTCAAACAGGAACCGGTTTATGCCGCACTCCGAAAAGGCATCCACCAGTGACAGCATTCGTTCCGGATGCCCCGGATCCGCCGGACCCAGACTCGCATAGAGCGGCACCGTGCATCCTGCTTCTGCCATCGCCTCCCGCGCATTGTTTACCGCCGCCGGTACCAGGGGCAGGGCCATTTCAGACTCCACCAGCGGCAGGGCAAAGGTATTTGTCAACAGGCACTGGGCGCCCGCCTCCAGGTATCTGCCATGAATCGAGCGGATCGCCTCCGGGTTCGTGGCATTCGCCGCCTCCACCAGATCACTCGACATCCCTGTTGACTGTGCATACAGCGTACCCATTGCCCCGTCAAACAGCTGCGGCAGTTCTTGTGCCATTTGTTCCTTATATATATCCATGATCGATTCCTTTCCCGTTTCCCTCCTGCCCATGATGGCATCCCCTCCGCCTGACCAGCCCTGCCCAAGGCAGGTATGGTCAGCTGCAGGGTGCGGATGGTCAAACGCCTTCCGGTTCTTCTCTGTCGTCGAATGATGTCAGGATGTGGCTGGTTTCACCCTTTGTCCTGATCACCGGCGAACACTTCCCTCGCCGCTGCGCAGTCCGCCATGGCGTCTTCGCAATAATACTCCGCACCAATGCTCCGGGCGTATTCGGGCGTCACCACCGCCCCGCCCACCATGATCTTCGGGGGATTGTCCAGAGCTTTGAGGCGCTTCACGGTTTCTTCCATGGCCGGCAGTGTGGTGGTCATCAAAGCGGAGAGTCCGACCAGGCGGATGTCCTGTTCCAGGACCGTGTCCACAATGACCTGCGGATCCACGTCCCTTCCCAGGTCCAGCACCTGATAGCCATAGGTTTCGAGAATCGTCGAGGCGATGTTTTTCCCGATGTCGTGGATGTCCCCCTTCACCGTGGCCATGACGATCTTGTGACCGGAACCGGCTTGCTGTCCCAGTCCGGCATTTTTTGTCTTGATTTCTGCAAATACCGCCTGGGCAGCCCCGGCCGCCTGGAGCAGCTGGGGCAGGAAGATGCGCTGCGCCTCATACTCCTTCCCCACTTTGTCCAGCGCCGGAATGAGTTCCCGTTCCGTCAGCTCCAGCGAATCGTGTGTCTGCAGATAGTCTTTTGCCAGTTCGGCCGCTGTTTCCTTCAGCCCTTTCCGGATTGCCTGCGAGAGCGGGCTGCCATCCGTCGGATCCACTGCTTCCGGTGTTTTTCCCTTGGATACGGCCTGCCCCGTTTCATGGGGACTTGCCGCGATGAAGTGTTCGGCGTTTTCGTCCTGCGCGCTCAGTACCAGAAAGGCATCCAGGGCGTTGCGGATCGGCGCCGAGTTCACATTCACGATGGGCAGCCGCAGTCCCGCCGTCATGACCATGGTCAGGAAGGTGCTGGTCAGCAGCGGCCTGTCGGGGAGTCCGAAGGAAATGTTGGACACGCCCAGGGTGGTCTGGATTCCCCGTTCACTCAGGACCCGGATGGCGTTGAGTGTCTCCATGGCCTGTTCCTGCTGTGCGGACACGGTCAGGGACAGACAGTCGATCCATACGTCTTTTTCGCTGATGCCCATGTCACGACAGGCATCGAGGATCTTCTGCGCATTCTCCAGCCGCTTTTGTGCCGACTGGGGGATCCCCTCTTTGTCCAGCGCCAGTCCAACCACTGCAGCGCCATAGCGTTTGACCAGCGGCAGCACAGCCGCCAGTTTTTCCGCTTCCGCCGAAACAGAGTTGACCGATGGCTTTCCGTTGTAGACACGCAGGGCCGCCTCCAGCGCCCGGGGGTTGCTGGAGTCCAGCTGCAGGGGGACATCCACCACACTCTGGATACGTTTGACGGCCTCCGGCAGGAGTGTCACTTCGTCGATCCCGGGTGCCCCGACATTGAGGTCGAGAATGGCAGCCCCGGCCTCCACCTGTTCCAGTGCCTGGGACACGAGATAGGCGAAGTCCCGGTCTTTGAGTGCCTGCTGGAAGCGTTTTTTGCCCGTGGGATTGAGCCGCTCTCCAATGGGACGCACACCGTCCACCGTCACGCCCTGCAGGGCCGAGCAGACAAAGCTCTTTTCCTCATACGGAATGCGGGACACATCGATCCCCTGGCCGATGGCGGCAGACAGTGCCCGAATCGTATCGGGGGTCGTGCCGCAGCAGCCGCCGACGACTGTCACGCCGGCTTCCAGTGCCGGAAGGATGCCTTTCACAAAATCTGAATCCGAGAGCGAATAAGAGCCGTCCCGCGGGTCAGGGAGTCCCGCATTGGGTTTGGCGGCCACGGGCAGATGGGTATTGGCCAGGACTTCTTTCAGCAACGGGACCAGGGTTTCCGGACCTGCGGAGCAGTTGATGCCCAGGCAGTCTGCCCCCAGTCCTGTCATGGTTCGCGTAAAGATCTCCGGAGTGGTGCCTGTAAAGGTGCGCTCGTCTTCCTGGAAGGTCATGGAGACCAGAACGGGCAGATCGGAGTGTTCCTTCGCCGCAAGCAGGGCGGCTTTCGTTTCATAGAGATCGGCCATGGTTTCGATCACGATCAGATCCGCGTTCTTCCCCGCTTCGACCACCGCCGCAAATCTCTCATATGCCTCTTCAAAGGACAGAGTTCCCAGGGGTTCGAGAAGCTGTCCCAAAGGGCCAATGTCCAGGGCACAGAGGCAGTCCGGGGCGGCTTCGCGCACATTGCGGATCGCCGCCTGAATGATGTCTTCCAGGGAATAGCCGGTATCGGCGAGTTTGTCGGGATTGGCTCCGAAGGTGTTGGCATAGACAATGTCGCTCCCTGCCCTGGCGTAGTCGCGATGCACCGACTGGACCAGGTCCGGATCGGTGATGTTGAGCAGTTCGGGAATGGTCCCGGGTTTCATGCCCCGTTTCTGCAGCATGGTGCCCATGGAGCCGTCGAGAATCAGGAAGGGTTTGTCCTTCGGGTGGAAGAGAGCGGGTTTATTTGACACAGGTTTGTCCTTTCTTTGCGAGCGCGCAGGGATAGAGGTCGCAGACGGCGCAGCCGCGGATGGTCTGGGGCTGCGGAGAGTCAAAGACCCCGGCGAGGACCGTAATGGATTTTTCGGGCACCATGAGCAGTGTGTCCATGAGGTGCAGGCCGAGTCTGGCGGTCAGGTTCAGTTCCCGGAAGAGCACAGTCTGGTATGCCAGGGGCAGGTCGCCGTACCCTGGCGAAAAGCGGTCAGAGAGGTAACATCCCAGTTCCCGGCCGATGGTGGCCTGGACTTGGTCCAGTCTGGCATCCACAAAGGCTGCCCCAGCCGCATTGAGAAACAGAGAGCGGGTCATGTCTGTCACAGCCAGACGGCGGACATCCCGGTCAAAGGCCGGTCCCAGGGTGATGGCCATGAGGACCACCGAAGAAGCTCCCTTTAAATAAGAAGCAGCCATATCGCCGGGAAGTGGTTCCCCAAAAAGAAGAGGACTGTTTCCGTCCCAATCCAGAGGAACCTGTTTCCATACAAAGCGCGGCGGGTACTTCTTTGCCACCTCGGAAAGAATGGAAGCCATGAGAGTCCGGGACTCCGTATCCTTTGAATCGATGCCTGCATAGGAGCAGGCAGTTTCAAACACTTTCATAATATTTTCATTATACTTGCAACAGAGAAATGGGCCAGTAAAATTCTGGGCTTTGCGAGTGGAAATCTCATCCAATGAACTCTATACTAAAGTCATGAAGAACAACAAAAACAGGCGAAACTCAATTTATGACCCGATGAATGCCCGGGATGTGGAACAGCTTTCCAAAATTATCATCTTTCGTGAACTCGACCTCTTCGACGTCCATGACCTTGTCTCCATAGACAAATATGAGAATGGTGCCCTGCTGGAGCGGTTTCCCACCCTCGAAAACTGTTTCTGTCTTGTGCGGGATGGCCGCCTGATCTGTGTCCTGGGCTGTTACCTCATAGAGGATACGGTGGGTGAATACCCGGAAATGGTGGTGAATGTGTTTTCCGCCAAAGGGCTCCAGGATGCGAAAATCGCAGACTCTGCCCTGATCTGGGACAAGGGGATGGAGTTTAGGGCTGTAAATAGTAACATCCAGGCATGAATGTAAGCGTTTGAGTAGAACACTTTCATTTCGTGTGGTAAGCTTTAGCCATCTCCTTCTAGACCATACATGAGCAGGGCCGGCATTGCCGGTCCTGTTTGTGGGTGATGATGACGACGAAAGCCCCGTTCAGCTGAGCGGGGCTTGGTGCGTTACCGGCTTTCCTTGCGCCGGTTGAAAAGGAGAAGAACGATGAACACAAGTGACAGAAGGAGCAGTCCTGTATACTGCATCCAGCCTGTTTCTGTGGAAGTGGGCGTCTTTCCCGGTTTCTGCGGTGTCTCATCCTTCGGGGGTGTCACCGTCAGTTTTTTCGGGTCCGACTTTGGTGTCGCCACCACATCATATTCGTAGACTCGGACACCACTGACGCCAGTAGGGATGGCTCTTGGCAGCGAAATCAGAAAGGGAGGCATGGCTTCATACCCCGGAGCTGCCTCCGGCTGGGTCACCAGCCACAGGCCCAGGGAAATGTCATGGGCAGCGGTGGAGAAGTCCGCGATCCCGGTATCGGGAACCCGTTCAGATTCACCAGCATACTTCTGTTTCTGTGCATACTCCATCAGTTCCCGGGACAGTTCGTGATTGACATCCAGGCCATGATTGGCAAGCTGTTCATTCAGCCGCTCATTCGTGACAATCCCTGCGAACTCGGGTACCGCTTCAAACTCGTAGCCGGACGCCGTCTGTACGATATTTGCGACCTTATATATAGTGATCGTACCGCCAGGGACAGGATCTCCCTGTGGTGTGTGGACCTCAAACCTCAGAGAAGCGGGATGATCCAGATCTATATAGTCCAGTTGTTCAGCCTGGACAGGCAGTCCCATACACAACAGCAATGCTGCCAGGCAGGCTGCCAGTTTACGAATCACTTTCATCAGGTTCTCCTTTCGTCTTCGGTTTTCTGGTCTTGATCATGAGCCAGATGAACAGGATGATCAGTATCGGGATGGCGATGCACAGAGCCACGATCTTTGTATCGATCTGACCGGCATCCGAAGTGGCTTTCCACTCCTTCAGGTTTTCCACCCGGTGTCCCGTGATCAGGATCCGGTGAGTGTTGATTCCATAGGGGGTACAGGTCACCAGCGTCAGCAGGTCCTTGTCGGGATCGATGGCAAGACTTTCGATTTCCTTCGGTTCCACGATGCGGATCGTGTCCACCTGATAGGTCAGAGTTTCATTCAGGATCTTCAGGATCACATAGTCATCTTCCACGACCTTGTCCAGGTCAGTGAATAACAGGGCCGATGGCAGACCCCGGTGTCCGGTAATGACGGTATGTGTCCCAAGACCACCTACCGGAAGAGAAGACCCTTCCAGATGACCCGCGCCTACAGCCAGTACTTCTTCAGAAGTCCCGTGATAGATGGGAAGCGCGATATCCACAGAAGGAACAGTGATGGACCCCATGACACCAGTTCCCGAAATGTCCAGAGTCTATTGATATTTCTCGTGATCCTCTTCAGTTGGATAGAATCGATTTCTGCTTTTCAGTGACTGGTTGAACTTTTGAGCTTCTATAATTCGCGTTTCAATGTCAGATGAAGCCATATTTTGAACTTGTTGTTCGTACTTTTCAGTCACATGAATCATTTTCCTGTGATTCCACCAGTTTGCCACTGTCGGATAAGCCAGCAGTCCAAGGCCTACCACAAATACGATGACAATGACAATCGTAGATAAGTGCTTTCTTATAAACTTCAAGTCATCATCCCTTTCAGCAAAGCCTGGAAAACCAGGAAGGCATTCCTGGTTTTCCAGGCCGAAGGAGAGAACTCCTTCAGCCTGAAAACGAGATTTAGAAGAAGAGATTAGTCTTTGCGAGTACGCTTGTTCGTTACATAGAAGACTGCAGCACCGGCTACCATGACAGCACCTACACCGTAGATCATGGTCGTACCCATACCACCGGTTTCGGGGAGCTGAGGTCCTTTAGTGTTTACAATATCGTTATTGTCTTTATCTTTCAAAGTAGTCGAGATGGCACTGACAGCATCAGAAGGAGTTCCTTCATATAATTGGTTATTTTCAGTCGTTGCAGAAAGAATCACTTCAAACTCACCAGCAGGAGTGTTGTATCCATCTGGTACTACTGTCTCTTTCAGATAATAAGTTCCAGCATCCAATCCACTGATTTTGTAGTTCGCAGAAGCATTTCCTTCAAGCTCAGTAGCTTGTGATTCATCTGTTGTCCATTCATTAACTGTATAAACACCTGCAGATCCAGTGACTTTCAGATACTGCTTGTTATCGCCAGTTCCTCGCGAAAGGATAAATTTTGCACCCGTCAATGGTGTTTGTCCGTTATCAGTTGTCTTGTCTACATCCAGTGTATAGGTAAATACAACGACCTCATCTGTTGTAGTCGTGCCTTCACCACCAGTAACAGGATTGTTTGTATACTTCAGAGTAAATTTGTTTTCGTTACCGAGTTCATTATCGGGAGTAGCTATTTGAGCATTCGAGTTCAGAGTAGCTTTAAATTCTACGATAATTTTTGTACCAGATTTAACGTTCTGCTTCCTACCATTTTCAGTTGTCTTGATCACTTCAACAACAACATCAAAGGAGTTCTTCGCAGTATCTACTTCGCCTATTGTTACATAGTCTGCGTTCTTTACAGACTCTCCATCTTTACCTTCAATAACTGTTGTTTCATTCTCAGTCACTACAGAGACTTTTACAGAGCCAGGTACAAGGGTAAGCCCCTGATCCATCGTATCCTGGAAAGTAAATTTATAATTATCATAGTTTTCAAGGTTCGCAGGTACAACTGCAGCCAGAGTAAATGGAACTTCATCACCGATGTTGTAGTCAGCCACATCGTTGATTCTATCTCCACTTACTGAAGGAACAACGCCTGGTTCTTCCTTAACATCTTTTACATTTTCTGTAACCTTCTTTTCGTAGTCTGGAACTGTTGTAGTTTTAGCGTTTACGGTCGTTGTATTCACTACTTTCAAGATTGATTCAGAAGGCTTACTGTTAGCTCCTGTATAGACAACGAGATAGTAACCACTAACAAGGTTATCAAATTGAAGTGTTATTGAAGCAGCTGTTTTTTCTGTACCGTTCGTCAAATCTGAAGCTGTCAGACCGGAAGCTAACTCTCGAACCTGAGCTGCTGTCAAACCTTCGAGATAGGAAGCTGCTGTTTCTGCGCTAGGAACCTCTCCATCTGCCTGGACACCACCAATTTTCTTCTTGCCTGCATCTGTCAGCCCATTACCCCATTTAACATCAGTCAGTGTTTTACCATTATTTGCTGTATTATTTTTACCTGTGAAAATCTGATAAATAGTATATTCATCACCAACAGCGACGTTATTAATTGTCAAAGTATGAGTAGTGGTAGTTGCTTCAGCGGCAATTGGCATTGCATTGAACAGAGAAGCTACAGGAGTCATTGCCATGCTGAGGGCGAGAGCGCCAGCGGCGAGGAGTTTGTTTGTTTTCATAAATTTCCTTTCTAACAATCTGTTGTTTGTTATGAGTGATTCAATTGTTGGAGGGGTTTGGGGAGGGTTAGTGAGCTTCACCTCCCTTTCTTCTCCGTCTCCGTTTATATCTGTACAGACTGGTACCGGTTAGGAGGAGGATCGTCCCGGTTGCTGTATAGACCTTGGTTCCAGCACTTCCTGTTTCAGGAAGTTCGTACGCCATATGGTTTTCAATAGTTGCATTGATAACCATATCTTCGCTGCCATCTTTGCGATCAGTATCTGCATCTATAGTAATCGTGAACGGACTATCAGAAATCACATATCCATCTGGAGCTTTAGTTTCCTTCAGATAGTATGTTCCTGGCTGCAAACCGGAAACTTTGATATTGCCATTCACATTTGTGGAGAGAGTTGTTAGTTGGCTGTTGGTATTTACGCTGTAAGTCTCATTGGAATAGCTGAATCGAACTATCGCATTTTCAGAGTCGTAAAGCTCAAAAGTAACTTCCCGAATCGGCTTTTTGGTTTCCCCATCTATTTTATTGATAGATAGACTGTAATCACTTCTTCGTGTATTTGTGAATGTCCAGACAGAGTGAGTAGGATCTTCTTTTGTATATGACTTTTGTTCATAGAGATAAACGTCGTTATAATTACTGGTCGTTTTTGCTGTTGAACTGAATCGTTCGTTACTCAGATCGTAAACGTACTTCTGATCATCATAAGTGCTGTTGTTCTCTTGTTTCAGCTTTTGGTGTATGACACCCGAACTCAAAGTGATAGATCTGTCAGAGTCGATTAGTCCTTCCCAGTCAGTAAGCATCAGACCTGATTTTTCACCGGTGTTCCATCTTTCCGCTCTGGTATAGGAGTTACCTAGAGAATTCTTTAGTGCAAATCCAGTTTGACCCGGATAATCAACTTCAACTGCGGCATAGCGTGGATCATTTTTTGATGGAACATTGTATTCAAAGGCGTCTGAATACTCTTGTCCATCAATCGTTACAGCTTGTCCTTTTTCATGGTCTAAGATCACTTTGTCCTGTGACCGGAATCGTCCTACATCTTCAGAATCAGTCGAAGAATCTCGTGATAGAAGGACTATATTTCCTGATGAGTTTTTTGAAGCAATCAAATATGATTTTCCGTTTTCAATCTGTGTTGCCTTTACCCAGATATCCGCAGCCGTTGTATTGGATATAGAATGAGTTTCCGTGAACAGAGGATTGGAATCCTTCTCACGGACTTCATATTCATATCTTGCATCCAGGTCCGAGAATGTATATTCCCACTTTCCATTTATAGGTAATTCAATTGTTTTATATGGCTGTTCTGGATACGATGTAGAACCATTCGCTTTCTGATACAGCTCGAATTCAACTTTTGTACCAGCTGATGGAGTAAACTCGGTTCCGTTTTGATCTCTCCATATTTTTCTAACCGTTATGTCTTTATTAGGAATTTCCTTATTGATGAAGTCCGGATGATCTGGATGGATATGCAGAATCTTATTATTGAAAAGATACTGATGATCAGGATTTGTGTCGTCAACATTTGGAATGGATGACTTTAGAGTGGCAGAAACTTTATTCCCATTCACATCTGTAACAATTAGACTGTTATCTACTATAACTGAATCTGCTCTGAAAACGTTGACCATCGTATCAAGGTCTCCATTCGGCTTGTATCTAGGATACGAAAGTACATGTGTTAAGGTAGTTTTATACTGTAGCTCAATGTTGTATTGGGCGTTACTCATTTCGAAGGAACCGCCTGAATCTTGTCTC
>Ga0137309_101173_pt1 | contig 18266 bp, 19 predicted proteins | sample NAcewiD2O_June_FD_97179 | JGI IMG/M metagenome (GOLD analysis project Ga0137309, IMG submission 97179) | Mouse cecal microbial communities from Vienna, Austria - N-Acetylneuraminic amended D2O_June | ecosystem: Host-associated > Mammals > Digestive system > Large intestine > Cecum | place... | reverse complement strand
AGCCGCAGGAATGCCGTAAATTGGGGATTCTTTGGGGATTGCGGGAATTGGAGGGTGTGTTTTAAAGCACACGTTGACTACTTTAAGCGGACAATTGTTCTGCCACAGATAACAAATGCCGTGTCCAGTATCAGGACAGCGGCGGTGGCGGAAGGTGACAGTTCCGCTGTCGGTAACACTATAGAATTACTTTTCCTGAACCAGAGGATCGGATTCCCTGCCTGACAGTATTGTGACGGCATCCTGCTATCACTGGCAGGATGCGGAAAGTGCCGTAAACAGGGAGTTTGTGGGAATTGGCAGGGATTTCAGGGTGTGTTTTTGGCGCACCTTGTTTTAGCTGTAGTAAAAGCAGCGTGTGTTATAACACAGTATTTCAGGAGACAGGAGGGCTGAAAGAGTGAAGAGGAAGTTCTGGAACTGGATCAAAAATGACGCGGGAGGGGAGGAGGAGCGCACCCTCGTACTGAACGGTGAGATTTCGGATGAAACGTGGTACGGGGATGAGGTGACACCTGCGCTGTTCGCAAAGGAGCTGAATGCCGGGAGCGGCAACATCACCGTGTGGATCAATTCACCGGGCGGCGATGTGTACGCCGCGGCACAGATTTATAACATGCTCATGGAGTACAAGGGCGATGTGACCGTGAAGGTGGACGCGCTGGCGGCTTCGGCGGCCTCCGTCATCGCTATGGCGGGCACCACGGTGCTGATGTCGCCCCTTGCCATGATGATGATCCACAATGTGCGCCCAGATAGGGCGCTTCTGATAGCAGGTTAATGGTACCTGTTCCCCACAGTTACGGGGAAGTCAACCCACCTAACCGAAAGGCGAAAGCTGACACGGGAACATAGCACGGTGGGAAAGCGGTAAGTTGCCAAAGATTCCAAGGCACTACTGAACTGCAATGACAAGAGGATATGAGGATGAACTTGTATTAGTGAATGCGAGATACAGTGTCCATTATCATTGGAATGGGAAATGGAATCTGACATCCCATGGACAGTGCCAACCGATAGGGTTGTGGTCGGTATGGGTAACTGCAATGCTGTCCCACAAGCTGGAGAACCAGCTAAAAGGTCTAAAGCACATCCGACAATCCTTAAAAACCAAGCAGAAGCGTTAACTGGGGATTGCCTAAGTCAGAATGCTGAAAAGCTATGTACACAGGTACTGAATATCTGATATGGCAACGGAGTCCTCGTAGTAGTCTGAGGTAGGTAATGCCTACTACATGGCGAAGGGGGACAGTTCTAACGATTCAAAATAAATGATGAAAGGGAGGAGAAGCCTCAATGAATCCAACATCGGATATTTTGGAACGAATAACAGAAAGTTCAAAGCAGCATCCAGACGGCGTGTTTACACGGCTGTACAGGTATCTTCTGCGTGAGGATATCTACTATACGGCTTATAAGAATCTGTACGCCAACGCAGGGGCTGCAACAAAGGGTATTGATGATGACACGGCGGACGGGTTCGGTGTCAAATATGTTTCGGACATTACCGAATCATTGAAAAGTCTGGAATATAGTCCAAAACCAGTGCGGAGAACCTACATTCCGAAACACAACGGAAAACTGCGTCCTCTGGGAATACCATCATTTCAAGACAAGCTGATTCAAGAAGCCATAAGGCAGATACTTGAAGCGGTTTATGAACCTATATTCAGTGACAATTCACACGGATTCAGACCTGGAAGAAGCTGCCATACGGCATTTGACAGGATTAAGTATGGGTTTAACGGAACGAAATGGTTCATAGAGGGAGATATCAAAGGGTGTTTCGATAATATCGACCATAAGGTGTTGCTCGGCATTCTTGCGGAGAAAATCAAAGACTCGAAGCTGATAAACCTGATTGGTGCTTTCCTGAAAGCAGGCTATATGGAGGAATGGAAATATTTTCAGACCTACAGCGGCACGCCACAGGGCGGCATACTTTCCCCGATTCTTGCAAATATTTATCTGCACGGATTGGATAAGAAAGTTGCTGAAATCAAGAAGCGTTTTGATACCACAGAGCCTAAGAAATATACCGCAGAATATATGCAGGTAAAAAGAGAAATCGGCTCCATGCACATGCGGTTAAGAAAACATCCAGAGTCACCTGACAGCGAAAAGTGGAAAGCCCGAAAGAATGAATTAAAGAAGCAGTTAGTCAAGATACCAGTATATCAGGACAATAACAAGCGTATCTGCTATGTGAGATATGCGGATGATTTCCTGATTGGGGTGGTAGGCTCGAAAGAGGACTGTGCGGCAATCAAGGCGGAACTGAAGGGATATCTGGCGGATGTTTTGAAGCTTGAACTCTCAGATGAGAAAACCAAGATAACGCACAGCTCAGAAAACGCAAGATTTCTGGGATATGACGTGAGTGTCCGAAGGTCACAGGAATTGAAACGTAGGAGCGACGGTGTGAAGCAGAGAGCGCTGAATGGCACTGTTATGCTGAATGTGCCGTTAAAAGACAAGATTGAAGAATTTCTGATAAGCAATGGATATGGGGTCAGGACTGCCAATGGCAGGATTGTTCCGATAGCCGCTAAAGGATTGCGGAACAGGAGTGATTTTGAGATTGTTTCGACCTACAATTCGCAAATAAGGGGAATCTGCAACTACTATCGGATGGCGAGTAATTTCCCGAAGCTTGACTACTTTGTTTATATCATGGAATACAGTTGTCTGAAAACCCTTGCAAGCAAGCACCAGACCACTATGGCAAAGGCAAGAGGAAGCAGGCGGACAGGAAAACGGTGGGGTGTTCCGTACGAGACGAAAACAGGCACAAAAACGCTTGTCTTTCTGAATATGACGGATATCCGCAAGTCCCGAAAAGCTAAGCTTGAAGATGTCGATGCCGTTCCTAAAAGTGTATCGAAGCGTAACGAGATTAGGAACAGGGTACAGAGTGGCATCTGTGAATTATGCGGATGTGATAATGTGCCTGTAGTAGTCCATCACGTTAAAAGTCTGAAATCGCTCAAAGGGAAATCTGCATGGGAGCAGAAAATGCGCTCAATCCGCAGGAAAACTTTAATCGTGTGTGAAACTTGCCATAACAAGATACACAATAGAACTTTTTGTTAATCGTCACTAATTAGAATGGAAAGCCGGATACTCGGAGACGGGTACGTCCGGTTTGGAAGGGGGACTGTGCAAACCTGCTACAGAAATGTAGTAAGGCGGCACTTTCCTACCTTACCCCATCACCGTGGCAATCGGGGATTCCAAAGAGATGCAGAAGGCGGGGGAGATGCTGGATGAAGTGAAGGAAGGCATTATGAACGCCTACGAGATCAAGACCGGGATAGACCGTAAGAAGATATCCCACCTCATGGATGCGGAGAGCTGGTTCAATGCGAAGAAAGCTGTGGAGCTGGGCTTTGCGGACGGCATCCTGCATGAAGGGGAAAGTACAGATGGATCAGAGGATGCGGCTATGGAGGGCATGATGTTCTCCCGGACGGCAGTGACCAATTCCCTGCTGACCAAGCTGATTCCGAAAAAGCCGGAGGCAAAAGTACCCATTGAGCAGTTAGAGAAGCGTTTACAGTTATTATCACATTAAATTTATGGAGGGAAATGTTATGAGCAAGATTTTGGAACTGAGGGAAAAACGGGCAAAGGCATGGGAGGCGGCGAAGAAGTTCCTCGACAGCAAGAGGGGCGGGGACGGGCTGCTTTCCGCAGAGGACACCGCCGCCTATGAGAAGATGGAAAAGGAAGTGGTGGATTTAGGGAAGGAGATCGAACGCCTGGAGCGGCAGGCCGCCATTGACGCGGAACTGAATAAACCCACCTCCGAGCCGATCACCAACAAGCCCAATAACCATCCCGATGGGGAGGAAAAGACGGGCAGGGCGACTGACAATTACAGGAGGACGTTCTGGAACGCCATGCGCCGGAAGAACTTCTTCGATGTGGAGAACGCCCTGCAGGTGGGCACGGATTCCGAGGGCGGCTACCTTGTGCCGGATGAGTTCGAGCATACGCTGGTGGAGGCTCTGGAGGAAGAGAACTGTTTCCGCGGTCTTGCCACAGTCATCCAGACCTCCAGCGGCGACAGGAAGATTCCCGTGGTGGCGTCCAAAGGCGAGGCGTCATGGATTGACGAGGAAGGGGCATACCCGGAATCGGATGATTCCTTCGGGCAGGTCTCCATTGGCGCGTTCAAGGTGGCGACCATGATCAAGGTATCGGATGAACTGTTAAATGACAATGTATTCAACTTAGAGGCTTACATCTCCAAGGAGTTCGGGCGCAGGATTGGAACCAAGGAGGAGGAAGCCTTTTTCATTGGGGACGGCAAGGGCAAGCCGACTGGTATTTTAAATGCCACGGGCGGCGCTTCCGATGGCGTGACCACGGCAACCGCCAACATCACTTTCGATGATGTAATGGATTTATTCTATTCCCTGAAAGCGACTTACCGCAAAAAGGCGGTGTGGGTGCTGAATGACACCACCGTGAAAGCCCTGCGGAAACTGAAAGATAACAACGGGAATTATATCTGGCAGCCTTCTGTGCAGGCGGGCGTGCCGGACATGATCCTGAACCGCCCTTACCACACTTCCTCCTATGTGCCGGAAGCAGCGGCGGGCAGCAAGGTGATGGCATTTGGAGACTTTTCCTATTACTGGATCGCTGACAGACAGGGCAGGAGTTTCAAACGTCTGAATGAACTGTTCGCGGCCACCGGGCAGGTGGGATTCCTTGCTTCACAGCGTGTGGACGGCAAGCTGATTCTTTCGGAAGCAGTAAAAACCATGAAGGTGAAGGCTTCCGCATCATCAGGATCATAAGAAGGGAGGCGGCAGGGATGGCAGTCCTGACATTGGAGGAAACGAAACAGTATCTCCGTGTTGACAGCAGTGATGAAGATTCGTTCATTTTGGGATTGATTGAGACCGGGGAAAACCTGTGTGCGGATGTGGCACGGATGGAGAAATCGGAACTGGAAGCGCATCTTCCTATGGCGCGGATTGCCGTCCTCTATGCCGCCGCCTACCTGTATGAACACAGGGAGCAGGCAGACCACGGGGAACTGGTGGAAACGCTGCGCTCCCTTTTATTCGGCATACGGAAAGAGGTGTTCTGATGTCTTTGGGAGAATGGAAGGATAAAATCATTATTCAGAAAAGCATAGCTGAAAATGATAAGGCGGGAAACCACATTTTATCATGGATGGATTATTACGCCTGCCACGCCTATGTGAACAACCTTTCCGGGAAGGAGTATTGGGAGGCGGCACAGCTTAATGCGGAGAAGGAAGTGTTCTTCCTCATCCGTTATTGCAGCGAAGCCGCCGCCATTGACACGGAACATTTCCGCATTATCTTCCGGGAGCAGATTTATAATATCACGTTCATTGACAACGTGAAGTACCAGAATAAAACCATAAAGCTGCGGGCAGCTTTGGAAAAGAGGTAATGATGTCTGAAAAGAAAGTATCCATCGAGCAGATGGCGGAGGCGGTCATGGACGGCCTGATTGAATACGCTGGGCTTGCCACGGACGTGATGAAGGACTGCGTCACCAAAGCCGGGAACACGGTGAAATCGGAAGTGAAAGCCAACGCCCCAGTTCGGACGGGGCAGTATAAAAAAGGATGGGCGGTAAAGAAGCAGAAGGAGACCGCCAATTCGCTGGAGCTGGTGGTGCATAACAAAAAGCGGTATCAGCTCACCCATTTACTGGAGAAAGGCCATGCCAAGCGTGGCGGCGGGAGGGTGCGGGCATTCCCCCATATCGCCCCTGCGGAACAGGCGGGCATCCGGGAACTGGAGGAAGGGATAAAAAGGGGGCTGGAAGGATGAGCCATGAAGATGTGATAAAAATGATGGTCGAGATGGGATTGCCTTTCGCTTATGACCATTTCGTGGAGGGCGAATCGCCGGAGCCGCCATTCCTTGTATTTTTATATCCCAAAGCCGACAATTTCGCAGCGGACGGGATCGCATATTTCAAAATCAACCAGCTTGACATTGAACTGTACACCGACCTGAAAAACCCCGACTTAGAGGAAACCATAGAGGCGGTTCTGCTGAAACATGGAATCTTTTATGGGAAATCGGAAACATGGATTGAGTCGGAAAAACTGTATGAAGTCTTGTATGAAATGGAGGTCTGAAATGAAGAACAACAATAAAGTGAAATTCAATATCTGCAACTGCCATTATGCTTTGCAGAAAACACAGGAGAACGGGGAGATCGGGTTTGAAAATCCCGTGGCAATGCCCGGTGCGGTCTCCATTGCCCTGGACCCCAACGGGGAGCCGGAATCATTCTATGCGGACGGCATCGAGTATTACATCATAGCCAACAACATGGGCTATGACGGCGATCTGGAACTTGCCCTCATTCCTGAAAGTTTCCGCACAGATGTGCTGAAAGAGGAAGCGGATAATAATGAGGTGCTGGTGGAGAACGCCCATTCCGAGACGGCGGCTTTTGCACTGCTGTTCGAGTTTGACGGCGACATCCGTAAGATACGCCATGTACTGTATAACTGTTCCGCAAGCCGCCCCAAGATCGAGGGCAAGACCAATGAGGAGAGCCGGGAGGTGCAGACGGAAACGCTGACCATCAAGGCGCGCCCGCTGGCAAGCGGCTATGTGAAAGCCAAGACCGGGAATAAGACATCTGCGGAAACGTATGCGAACTGGTATAAATCCGTATATCTGCCGGAGCCAAAGGCAATGGACGCGGACACAGAAGGACAGGGATGAAGGAGGCTGAAAGGATATGAGCATAGTAAGGAAGATTGAGATTGACGGGCAGGATGTGCTGTTTAAGGCATCGGCGGCGATTCCGAGGATTTACCGTTTGAAATTCCAGCGTGACATTTATAAGGATTTGCGGATTCTGGAAAAGAGTATTGGTGAGGGGGATGAGGAAAACTCCAACCTCGATCTGTTCTCATTGGAGATGTTCGAGAATATCGCCTATACGATGGCGAAACACGCAGACCCAAGTATCCCCAATGAGGTGGACGAGTGGCTTGACGGATTCAACACCTTTTCCATTTACCAAGTCCTGCCACAATTAATAGAACTGTGGGGCCTGAACGTAAAGACGGATGTGGAGGCTAAAAAAAACTTCGCCCAACTGAGCGGGAAATGACCACGCCGCTGTTCCTTCTGCGGTGTGTGCAGCTAGGGCTTTCGATGGCGGACTTGGAACTGCTCTCCATCGGGCTTATCAATGATATGTACTGCGAGAGCAGGAACGATTCATTTTCATACGCCATACTTGGCGACCAAGCAGCGATGGACGCATTTTAAGTTCCACATTTTTAAATAGCATACCAGCACTTTATTGAATAATCAGCCGCTTTATTATATACTGGAAAGCGGTTGATTGTTCAATATTTTTAAGAGAGAAGGTATGGCGCTGTGGATTATTCGGACAGGGTATTATTTGAATTGGAACGCTTGGAAAACTTTTGTGACAGGTATAAAACGGAACTGCGGGTTTTAAGTAAAAGAATTAGGCGGGATATATGGAAAGACGGGAATGATTATGTATTGGCGGGAATATTAAAATCCTTAAATGATTCACTGGAAGCACAATATCCAGACAGAACGGCCTGCACAGTAGATACTGTACTGGATTATACACATACGCTGGGAAAGTATAATATTTTCATAAACCCAAAGTTGGATGCCGGATATTATGAAAAACTGATAGATGATATTCTGCTTGAAAATGCAAAGGTAATCATAGATGAGAAATGGAAAAATGTAAATACATCCAGTGATGGTTCCAGAACATTTTTAGAAACATTTGGTGAGGTGTTTACACAGTCCATTGAATTGCGGAAAGAAGAATTTTTTCGTCCATTAAAGAAATCGGATATATTATGCAGAGTTGTTGACGGATGGGGGCATGATACCGACAGATTTATTCCGTGGCCGAACAAGGCACAGAACCGATGGAACCCACCGGGGAGAACATATCTGTATTTATCATTTGCGGAGAGCCTGCAGGCGTATAATGCGGATTTTTCCATTAGTGAATATGTGTGCTTAGAAGAATTCCGTGCGAAGAAAGGTGAAAAGTATTCTTTTTGCCTTTTTGAAACGGCAAAAGAAGGAAATATATTAGACCTGTCCTATAATGATATTGATTTAGGGGTGTACAGGAGAAAACTGGATAATTATAAGCATGGCTTGGAAAAAGTAATATTTTCTGAAATTATATCTGATCCAAAAAAGGTTGAGAGGTATAGGAGGAGTGGAAAGGAGTTAGAGAAGGCAATAAAACAGAAATCGGAAGGCATGGTGGATCATCAGGTCATAGCGGATGCTGTCACAAAGCAATATCTTAAAATGGTCTGTAACTGTATATATAAAAAAGTAGACGAAAAAGATGATGATAAGAAGGAGGAGGCATATAGATCATTTCACATTTTATCAGAATATCTGGAAAGCAGGGGAGTGACGGGAATCATTTACCCATGTACCCGTACAAATAAGGTCATTGGAAAAAACGTGGTACTATTCAATATTCACGATGCAACTCCGATTGATGGGAGCATTCGGGAAATAATTTATTAAGGAACAAAAAACATAAGGTCAATACATAGCATCGGTTAGAAATAATCGGTGCTTTCTTTATGCTCGGAGAAATCCGGGCTTTTTTTATGCCTGATTGGGGAAGGAAGGTGAGGGGAGTGGCATCAAGGATACAGGGCATCACGGTGGAGATCGGCGGCGATACCACGAAACTTACCACCGCCTTAAAATCAGTCAATACTGACATCCGCACCACGCAGTCACAGCTACGGGATGTGAACAACCTCCTGAAACTGGACCCCGGCAACACGGAACTGCTGGCACAGAAGCACCGGCTCCTTGCACAGGCGGTTGCGGAGACGAAGGAAAAACTGGAAACCCTGAAAGCGGCTGCGGAACAGGCAAATGAGGCGCTGGCAAAGGGTGAGATCACACAGGAGCAGTACGATGGTTTGCAGCGGGAGATCATCGAGACTGAGGAAAAATTGAAGAACCTCGAAGAACAGGCGAACCAGTCGGCGGTGGCGGTGCAGAAGATTGCCGCCGTGGGCGAGGACTTAAAGAACTTAGGGGATAAGATTTCCGGCGTGGGGACTACCCTCACCAAAAGCGTGACCACTCCCATTGTGGGGCTTGGCACGGTGGCGGTAAAGACCGCAGCGGATTTTGATTCCGCAATGAGCCAGGTTGGGGCGGTGTCCGGGGCAACGGGAAAAGACCTTGATGCCCTCCGGGATAAGGCAAGGGAGATGGGTAGCAAGACCAAGTTCTCCGCATCCGAGGCAGCGGAGGCCATGAACTACATGGCGATGGCGGGATGGAAAACTTCGGATATGCTTTCCGGCATAGAGGGCATTATGAACCTTGCCGCCGCCTCTGGGGAGGACTTGGCAACTACCTCCGATATTGTGACGGATGCCCTGACCGCCTTTGGCCTTACCGCAGCGGATTCCGGGCATTTTGCGGATATCCTTGCGGCGGCAAGCAGTAATGCAAATACGAATGTCTCCATGATGGGCGAAACCTTCAAATACTGTGCGCCCATTGCCGGGGCTTTGGGATTCTCCGCGGAAGATACCGCGGAGGCAATCGGATTGATGGGCAATGCGGGCATCAAGTCCACACAGGCCGGTACCGCCCTTAGAACCATCATGAGCAACCTTTCCGGGGAAGTGAAGATTTGCGGTTCGAGCATTGGAGAGGTCACAATCGCAACAACCAATGCGGACGGGAGCATGAGGGACTTAAGCGCCATCCTTGCAGACTGCCGGACGGCTTTCGGCGGCCTGTCGGAATCCGAAAAGGCAGCGGCGGCAGAGGCGCTTGTGGGAAAGAATGCCATGTCCGGCTTCCTTGCGCTGATGAACGCCGCCCCTGCGGACATTGAAAAGGTGAGCAACGCCATAGCAAACTGTGACGGGAAGTCTGCGGAGATGGCGGCGACCATGCAGGATAACCTTGCCGGGCAGCTTACCATCCTAAAGAGCCAGTTGGAGGAGCTTGCCATTTCCTTCGGTGAAATCCTCATGCCCGCCATCCGCCAGATCGTCACATGGGTGCAGGGATTCGTGGATAAGCTGAACGGCATGGATGAAGGCACCAAGAACACCATCGTCACCATCGGCCTGCTTGCGGCGGCAATCGGCCCCGTGCTTATCGTCATAGGAAAAGTTGTGTCGGCAGTGGGCAGCATTATGACCTTCATCCCGACACTAATCGGGGGCATTTCCAGTATCGGCGGAGGGCTTAGTGCCTTATGGGGCATCCTTGCTGCGAACCCGGTCACCTTAGTAATCGCGGCCATTGCTGCACTGATAGCCATCTTCGTGGCGCTGTGGAATAATTGCGAGGGCTTCCGGGAATTCTGGATCAACTTATGGAACGTGATCAAAGAAGCGGCTGTTGTGGTATGGAATGGATTAAAAGACTTTTTCTCCAATATCTGGAACGCCATCACCGGGGCGGCACAGTCCATCTGGAACGGCCTGAAAGATTTCTTTAGCGGGCTGTGGGAGGGCATCAAGAACATTTTCCAGACTGTCCTTGATGTGATAAAGACGCTCATCGTGGCCCGGTTCGAGTTCTATAAGATGATTATCACAACCGTGCTGAATGTGATACAGACAGTTGTATCCACGGTATGGAATGCGATTAAAACAGTGATTGAAACCGTGACAAATGCCATCGGCTCTTTCCTGTCCTCCGCGTGGGAGGCAATCAGGAATACCGTCACCACGGTAATGGAGGCGATTCGCAGTGTAATCACATCTGTATGGGAAGCGATAAAGTCAGCGGTGACGGCGGTGCTTTCCGCCATCAGGGATGTGGTGGTCTCTGCGTGGGAGGCGATAAAGAACGCCATTTCCACAGCGATGGAAGCTATCAAATCCGCGGTGACTGCCGCATGGGAAGCCATCAAGAGTGCGGTGTCCTCTGCGATTGAGGCAATCAAAAATGTGGCTGTGGCGGCATGGGAGGCCATCAAGTCAGCAGTCATTTCCATTATGGAGGCGATCAAGTCCGCCATTACCGCCGCATGGGAAGCTATCAAATCCGCAGTCGGCTCCGTGGTGGGTGCGATAAAAGAAGTCATCACCAGTGTGTGGAATGCCATCAAGTCCACCGTTACCAGTATCGTGGGTGGCCTGAAAGATGCGGTGGTAAATGTGTTCAACAGCCTGCTTTCCGGCATCAAAAACGCCATGAGCGGCATTGCCGGGGCGGTGAAGAGTGGATTCGATGCGGCGATTAATTTTATCAAGGGCCTGCCCTCACAGGCATTGCAGTGGGGCAAGGATATCATTGGCGGGCTGATAGACGGTATTAAATCCAAGATCAGCGGTCTTGTGGACAGCGTGAAGGACATCGCAGGAACCATTGCGTCCTTCCTGCATTTCTCCGAGCCGGACGAGGGGCCGCTTTCCAACTTCCACACCTTTATGCCGGATATGATCGAATTACTCGGAAAAGGGATAAAAGGCAACCTCGGCAAGCTGACCGGCCCCATGAAGGAACTGGCAAGTACACTCATCCCTGCCACGGATTCCATGACGGCAGGGGCGCAGGCGGCGGGCGGTTCCGGCGGAAGTTCCTCACTGGCGGCAAGGCTGGATGCCATGTATGAAGTGGTGACAAAATATCTGCCCAGGCTGGCAGACGCACAGGTGGTATTGGATTCCGGCGCGCTGGTCGGGGAACTGTCAGACGGGCTGAACCGGGAGCTGGGAAAGGCGTATTCATGATCAGGAAATTCAGGCTTATAAACGGGGAAGGGGTGTCATGGGATTTGAACGCCCGGACATCCTTTTTCCATTCCATTGGCGGCTTCGGCTATAAGGACGGGACGCAGTATGAACAGATTGGCACGGACTTCATCCCTCTGGAGGAACTTTTCTCACAGGGTGTGATGACCGGGCGCATTTTCTTTGGCGGGATAAACGCATACAAAAACTACAGAGCTTTTTCCCGGTTCGTCCGGGCGGTGCCGCTGACCCTCGTGTATGAGATGGAGGAGGCGTTGCGGATGCTGTGAGGCCATGCTTAAACTGTTCAAGTTATTTTCGGGGTGATAAGATTGACTGTCCTATGAAGCTGTGAACAGCATGGTCAGTGACGTTGACTTTGTAAGGCGTCTCCGGCACGGAAAGACAGAATCAAAATAGTCATTCTAAAAAGTATCTTTGTTGAAATTAGAAAAGATAGTACGCAAAACTTTGCTTGCCATCTGCCTGCGTCCCGGCGGCTGGCAGTCAGTGATCTGACGAAACTGCGCTATGATATTGGCGTCGCTGTCTGTCACGGAATCGGACAGCGTGTAATCGACGGTCACGCCACGCCTGTTGATAAGCCTCACAAGCGGTATCTAATGTGAGGCTTTGTTCCCCCAGCGTTCGATAGCGACCATATAATATAAGAAGCTGATATATCAATATCTTCTGCCCACTGTGCCTGTGTAAGATCTAATCGCTGCCGCTTTTCGCGGATTCTTTTTATTTCATGGGGAATAGTTATGTGGATGCAAGATAAAGAAAGTGTTTCAAATAACCAGTTAAAGAACAATTTTTACATTTCTGATACAATTTCATTGTATCCTTGATATATTTGTTTGCTAGAATATCTCCATGGAAATAAAAGACAAAGGAGAAGGTGCTATGTGTGGAATATGTGGGCTCCCTGGGGATACTGTGGAGAGGAAGCAGGTGCTGGGACGTATGATGCGTGCAATTTGGTATCGCGGGCCTGATGGGAGTGATGCCGGTTTTGAATCGGCGGGCTAAAAGAACTGTTTTATCGACACATTATTACGGAGGAAAGAAGGTTGAAAAATCACACCGATGTGCTGATTTTTCAATCCCGAGTTTGTGCCGGAGCCACAAACTCGGGATTGTAGAGCCAAATTTGAAATTTGGCTCGCAGCCTTCGCAAAAAACTGCTTCGGCATGGAGGAAACTATGAGAAAAATATTTATAAAAGGCGCGAAGAAAAATGGAATTTTCATATTGATATGCACAGCTGTTTTCACGATCAGTATTGGAACGATGACAGGCTGCTCGATGACAAAAGAAAATGCAGAGGCTGTATCTGATCAGTCTGACCAGTCAGATCAATCAGAAAGTGAGAATATTCTGCCTGTTGAGGATTCCACGGCTGATGATGCCATATTGGAAAATACGCCAGTACCTGAAACTTCTGAGGAGAAGGTGGAGAAAACAGAAAAAGAGTATACAGAGGATAAAATGGTCCTTAAGATCATGAGAGAAGGTGAGATGGAGGAAATGCCCGCCACACTTTTTGCAGGAGAAGGGTATGTTATTTATTTAACAGATGGAGACTGGCAGCAGCACGCAACCGATGCATGGACAGCTGCGTTTGAGGGAAAGATTGTGCTGAATGGTCAGGTTCAACTTTGGATAACTCATTATGATGATAAAACCGGAGATCAGGTTAAGGAGGAATTGAAAAGTGCCGGCTATACATTGGAAAATTCTGATATGACCAGGCAGGAAGGTGAAGTGATATACAAAGTCAGGCTTAATGAATTTGAAAATGATGTATGGGGCGTCAACTATTGCTATCCTATTGAAGCGGAAGAAGGGTGGGGAGCTTTATTGCCGTTAATAGCAGATACCTTTGCAGTATCAATGGATGATCAGTAAAGAGATTTCCCATTAAGACAGGAGAGCGTTTGTTGGAAAGACAATGAACGCTCTTTCGCATTTATCAGCAATGAAACAATACAAAAGCTGTCCACGGTAACATTTCACAGGGAGTATCTTTTAAAGCTGTTGGAGAAATACAGGACAAGGAAAGCGAATCACAGCAGAAAAACAGGGACGATTTATAGTTTTCCGCCGTGGTATCCGATATACTTTGAGAAGGGTGTTTGCCAATAGTAAACGGAAGAACTTTGAGCAAGGTGTTTCCAAATATCAAACGAAAGACCCGTCAGGGCGGGCAGGAAGGTGTAAGGATGGAACGAGTGGGAGAGATGGATGCTGGTGCGACGCGGATACTCATCATAGAAGATGAAAAACCCATTGCGGATCTTTTAAAATATGACCTGTGCCGGGAAGGATTTACCGTAAAATGTGCTTATACAGGGGCACAGGGAATGCTGGCGATGGAAGAGTTTAAACCGCAGCTGGTGCTTTTGGACTGGATGCTTCCCGACTTGGGCGGAGTGGATCTGTTAAAGCTGATGATGGACAAATACGATATCCCTGTGATTATGCTGACGGCACGGGGAGCCATTGAAGATAAGGTGTACGGGATGTCCTGCGGAGCCGATGACTATATCACCAAGCCTTTTGACTTAAGGGAGGTCAATATCCGCATCCGGGCGGTTCTGCGGCGCTTTCAGAAGACCCTTGGGCCGGAAAAGAGAGAGCAGATCAGCATTCCGGGTGGTCAGATTTATGAAAATGAGCGGGCTGTTGTCCAGGACGGGGAGCCGGTGGAACTGACGCCGAAGGAATTTGATCTGTTAGTGTGGATGGCCCGCCATCCAAGGCAGGTTTTTACCAGGGAAAGGCTGCTGGATGCTGTCTGGGGCTATGAATATGCGGGGGATACCAGAACGGTAGATATGCATATACAGCGTCTGCGGAAGAAGCTCCGTGCGGGAGAAGCCATTGTTACAGTATTTGGAGTGGGGTATAAGTATGCACCGGAAGAAACGTAGCTTTTTTCACAGTATTTTATTCCGCAGCAGCCTTTGGATTGTGCTGCCCGGGATTGCCGGGATGTTTTTGGTTGCTTACTTTGTAGGAATACAGATGCGGTATCAGATTGAAAAGCAGATCACGGAGGAGATGCAGCGGGTGCGTGATAACAGTCTGCTCTATGTGCAGCAGACGCTGCTGTTAAATGACAGCAGGATGGACGCCGTCAGTTTTCAACTGTATAAGAACGAGATAGAAGAGCAGTTAAGGAATGCCGGATATGATGGGATTTTTCTCTGCAGTCCTGAGGGAGCGCTGCTGGCAGGAGATGCCGGGGCTTTTGCATTACGGAAGGAGCAGGAGGATTTTGCAAGAGCCGGAGAACAGGAAAGCGCTTTTGTGATCTGCTATGGAAAGGGCGGTCAATGTGAGGTGTATTTTTCCATGCCGGTGAATCTCAATGGGCAGTTTATCGGGATTATCAGCAGCTTTTTTGATTATGGGGAATTCTATAGGGGACAGTCGGATATGATCCAACGGATGGTCTGGATCATGGTGGCGGTCTTCACCCTGATCTGTCTGATCATCTGGTTTACAGTCTATCGGATACTGCTGCCCATCCGCAGGCTGAGTCAGGCGGCCAGTGAGATTTCCACCCATCTGGCCGACGGCAGACTGGGAAGCATGATTCTGAGCAGGCTGCGGCTGCAGGGGCGCAGGGATGAGATCGGGGAATTGTGTTCCAATTATATGGAAATGCTCCAGGTAACAGAGGAACAGTTTCAAAAGATCCGGGAGGACAAGGACCGCATTCTCAAGCTGTGGAGCAGCCGTCAGGAATTTTACAATAATGTAACCCATGAATTGAAGACGCCCCTTACCACGATTTCCGGGTATGCGCAGCTGATGGAGAAAAACGGACCCGGGGATGAAGCGCTGTTTTATACCGGAACAGGACACATATTGAAGGAGAGTACCCGGCTTCACCGAATGGTGGTACAGCTGTTGGAGCTGCAGGATAAGGCGGATACAGAGGATGTGAGGCGGCTTGACTTGGCAGAGATTGTAGAGAATGTAACGGAAACCATGAAGATCAAAGCCAACCGTTATGATAATACACTGATACTGAAAGGGACAAAAGAATGCCTCCCTGTGGTCGGAAAGGAAGATAAGATCCGACAGGTACTGATCAATGTGATCGACAATGCCATCAAATACGGAGAACCGGGAAAGCCGATCCATATTCAGCTCACAGGACAAGGCGGGCAGGTTCAGGTCACGGTATCTAATCAGGGGCAGGGAATCCGGAAAGAAGATCTGGAAACGATTTTTGAACCGTTTTACCGGGCGGATAAGGGGTTATCAAGAGAACTGGGAAGTGCCGGCCTTGGACTTTCCATTTCCGCCAGGATCATGGAGGAGCATCAGGGATACATTAAGGCGGCCAGTATTCCCGGCAAAGAAACGATATTTACCATCTGTTTTCCGGCGGTGGATCAGCATGAGAAAGTCTAAAAGCGGGGCGAAAGGAATGGAGATATGAAGCGAAGAAAACGTAAACGCTGTATTGTTTTTTGGGGAGGGATTCTGACAGCGGCAGTTTTAAGCGGCTGCGGTGTGGGAGAGCAGGATAAGACCATTGTTCTTCCTCCTTTGGAAAATCAGGTAATGGATTCGGAAAAATTTCGTTTCGATCGTATCCAGCAGTACATTGGCAGCGGTTATGCAGAGAATGTGATCAGTCTGGCATGGGGAGATGTGGGGACAGATATGCTCTGCCTGCTGAAAAAAGAAGATGGCAGATATGTCTATCAGGTTATTGACACAAGGGAAGATACTGTCTTAAGCAGTGTGTTTGTGGACGACCGTTCTCTGGCAAATGTATCAATCGCCCCGGGTGGAGAATATCTTTCTTATGAAGTGCAGGATGGGGAGGAGATGACGCTGATCGTTCTTTGTCCGAGTCAGGGGACCAGGCAGATTCTGCACAGATGGCGGGAGCAGGAGGAGAGCTTTTCCTATATCTGGAGTGATGACGGCACTATGCTTTTTTCCTGGCAGAACGGTGACAGCGGAGACACCTATAAGGAATGGCAGGTGACCCGCTATGAGATGGAAACTGAGTCGGAGGATGGCTTTGGCTATACAGCCGTTTCGTTTCAGATGAAGGGAAATGGACCTGCATGGAGGAATGTCTGTCCCAATGCTGACGGCACGGAGATCTATGTGCGGGAGCAGTTTGGTACTTTTGACAATACGATGTCTTATAATTGGCTGCTCCTGCCGGCTACTGCCACCGTGGAAGCGCTGCCGGAATATTCAAATACACCGGCCTGTCCTGTCAGGTATACGCAGGCGGGCCTGTTCATCCAGGAGGAGAGCGGGGATGTTTATCTGATCAAGGATATCCGTTCTAAGCCGGTAAAAACAAAACTGATATCGGGTAACGCGGGCACTTATGATCCCTTCGTCTGTGTATGCGCAAACGGGGATCACATGTTTTTGATGGAATGGGTCAATTACTCCATGTATCAGATCAGCGGTGTACGCATTGTGGACGGGAAAGTCGATGGCCAGCCCGTCGTCCTGTATAACGATAATTATGAAAGTATGAACGGGATAAAGATTGTAAGTGATCAGGCAGTGGTGTTCTGGGGTGAAGAATTTCTGGAGAATAATGGGTACCGTTACAAAGTTACTGTATTGAGATATTAGCAGGTAACTTACCAGAAGAAGTGAAATAATGCAGGTCAATTCGGTTCGTGGTTCTTTGCACAACAGGTGTTTTTCAGAAACAGGCAGTATAGGAGGGATCCATCTGCCTGATTTTAGTGATCCATATGTTTTCTACAGAAAGAAAAGCGGCACCGGTAATATCTTAAGAATTCAAAATCCATTTCTTTATATTTCAAAATGGCAGACGGTTATGATCTGCGCCTATGGTCGTTTCGTGCAGTTTATGGGAGTTTGGTGCAATGGCGTTTGGTAAGCGTTTGTTTAGATATTCCATAATCCGATATAGTTTATAATGAAAAAATCCAGAATTGAGGAAAAAAGAATGAAGATAGTGATTTGTGATGACAGTAAGGATGACCTGGAGCAGACGCTGCCGGAGTGCCTGGATGATATCCTGCGGGAGGACGACATCATCTATATCGAGACCAGCAGGCACAAGAACGTGTTCTACACGGCAGGGCAGACGTACAGCATCTATAAGAAGATGGATGAGTTGGAGGAGGAACTGGCGGGGATGGGATTCGTGCGGATACACCAGAGTTTCCTTATCAATATGAGGTACATCGGGAAGCTCAGCAGCTATGTCATGATCCTGACCACCGGGAAGGAGATATCTGTCCCGAAATCCAGGTACCCGGAAGTGAAGCGGCAGTACACATTGTTTAAGGGGGCGGAGTGATTATGGGGATGTGGATACTTTCCTTATGTATCATGGCGATAGAGGCATGGGGGAGCATATATTTCTTTGATACTTTCATGGAAAGGAAAAGGGTGGGGCGACTGGGAAAGTGCAGATATGTTGTTTTGTATTTTGCGGACATGGTAGTGGCGCTATTAGGAGGACATT